>Ga0163148_10001647_pt1 | contig 28664 bp, 24 predicted proteins | sample OliLakLV19MP7P2_FD_148606 | JGI IMG/M metagenome (GOLD analysis project Ga0163148, IMG submission 148606) | Freshwater microbial mat bacterial communities from Lake Vanda, McMurdo Dry Valleys, Antarctica- Oligotrophic Lake LV.19.MP7.P2 | ecosystem: Environmental > Aquatic > Freshwater > Lake >... | reverse complement strand
GAATCTTCGCAACGATTACCGCTTGCTGAACTGGAACTTCCGGCGGGCGCCGCGTTGGCCGTATTTCTTACGTTCCTTCATGCGGCTGTCGCGGGTGAGGAAGCGGGCGGTTCGCAACGCGGCTTCCAGCGTGCTGTCATACTTCGCAAGCGCTCGGGCCAGGCCCATGACGAGCGCGCCGGCCTGCCCGGTAAGCCCGCCGCCAGTGGCGTTGACGAACACATCCATCTTTCCGCCGGTGTTGGTGACTTCCAGCGGGCCGAAGATGCGTTTGCGATCGGTTTCGGTGGTGAAGTAATCGTTGATCGTCTTGCCGTTCACTTCGATCTTCCCGCTGCCCGGGGCAATCCGCACGCGGGCACAGGCACTTTTGCGCCGGCCGACGCCCCACGTGTAGTTGACTTTGACTTTGACTTTGGGTTCGGTGGCGGTTGCTGCTTCGCTCATGGCGAAAAATCCTTTGCGTCCGTGGTCGGCGGGTTTCGATCGTCAGAGGATCATTGTGATTATAGAGGGCAGCCCGCCGGCCACGAGCCTCTGACGATTTATCTGCTTTGGAAATTCGATCGGAAACACAGACAAGCATGTCTGTGCCACCGGTTCATACGTTTAGGTGAACTTCAATTCTTTGGGCTTTTGGGCGGCGTGGTCGTGCTTATCGCCTTTGTAGATTTTTAGCTTGTTTAAGTAGTCTTTCCCGAGCCGGCTCTTGGGCAGCATGCGCTTCACCGCGAGTTGCACGATGCGTTCGGGGTGGCGTTCGAGCATGTCTTTATAAGCATACAGCCGACGGCCACCGGGGTGCCTGGAGTAGGTGTCGTAGACGATCTGATCGGCCTTGCGACCGGTGACAGTCACCTTCTCGGCGTTGATAATCACGACAAAATCGCCGGTATCCACGTGGGGCGTGAAGGTGGGCTTGTTCTTGCCTTGCAGGATCACGGCGATTTTGGAAGCCATCCGCCCGAGGACTTGGCCCGTGGCGTCGACCACATGCCAATCGCGTTGAACTTCGCCCGGCTTGGGCATATAGGTGCTCATAAGTGTCTTTCTACAAGGCAGTTAAACGAATTTAAACTAAGCCCGCACGCACGGCCTGCCGCAACGTGAAGGGGCGAGAATCTACTCGGTACAGCCCGAAAGTCAAGTTTTCGATATTCGTTTTGAGAGGATCAAGCCTGTTACGATTGCTCTCATCGCGACTGCCGCTACAACAATGCGATTTGCAAGGATTCCATTTATGACGCAATTAAGTGTTCGCCGGCTGATGGTAGGATTAACCTTGGTTTTGTCTGCAACAGCGTGGGCGCAGGAGGCGACGACCGTCCCCGCCGACGGCGATCACGGTGTAAAAAAATCGCCGGTTACGCAGCCTTCGGATGACAAACTTGTCGTCACCAAGCATCAGATCACCCTCAACGGCCAACTGCTGCACTACACCGCCACCGCCGGCACGATTGTCATGAAGGACGAATCGGGCAAAGCGAAGGCTCAATTTTATTTTACGGCCTACACGAAACACTTTGATGACATCAACAAGCCGGAGGCTTCAGCCCCGGATTCTTCTACAGATTCATCCCCGAATTCTGCGTCGTCGCGCCCCATCACGTTCGTCTTCAACGGTGGGCCGGGCGCATCGAGCGTGTGGTTGCACTTGGGTGTGGTCGGCCCGAAGCGGATCGATTTCCCCGCCGACGGCGTGCCGACGGCGCCGCCTTATAAACTCGTGGAGAATGCCGATACCTGGCTGGCGTTTACCGATGTGGTGCTGATCGATCCCGTCGGCACCGGCTACTCGCGACCGGCGCCGGGCGAGGATGGCAAACAGTTCTGGGGCGTCGAGCAGGACGCCGCCAGCGTGAGCGATTTCATCCGGCTGTATCTAACGCGATACCAGCGTTGGACCAGCCCGAAGTTTCTCGCCGGCGAAAGCTACGGCACGACGCGCGCCGCGCGATTGAGCGAACTCCTTGCCGACCGTTACGGCGTCAACCTCAATGGCATCGTGCTGATATCAACCGTTCTTAATTTCGCCACGCTTCGCCCGGGTGACAACAATGATCTGCCCTATGTGCTCTACCTGCCGACATACACCTACGTCGCGGCGTATCACAAGAAGCTATCGCCTGAGCTTACCGGCGATTTGAGCAAGACTCTCAAGGAAGTGGAGGCGTTCGCGCTCGGTGAGTATCAGATGGCGATCATGCAAGGTTCAAAGCTGCCGGCGGACGAGCGGAAGGCGCTGGTTGCGAAGATCGCAAAGTACACCGGCCTGGCCGAATCGCTGGTGGAAGCCAGCAATCTACGCATTTCTCCTTCGTTGTTTCAAAAGAAGATTCTCGAAAGCGATCGCAAAATCATTGGCCGCTTCGACGGCCGAATGACCGGATTCGACCCATCCCCGCTTGCCGGTTCGCCGCCGTTCGATCCCAGCTATTCGGCGTACAACGGCCCGTACTCAAGCTGCTTCCACGACTACGTGCGCGGGGAATTGAAGTTCGAAAGCGATTTGCCCTACGAAATCCTCACCGGCCGCGTGCAGCCGTGGGACTACGGCCCGGCGGGCAACGGCTACCTCAACGTGGCCGACGAGATGCGCAGCGCGATGATCAAGTATCCGCATATGAAGGTGATGATCGCCGAAGGCATGTACGATTTCGCCACGCCGTATTTCGCCAGCGATTACACCGTCAACCAGCTCGACTTAAGCCCCGAGCTGCGTGGGAATATCAAGCAAACCTACTACCCCGGCGGGCACATGATGTATCACGTCGATTCGGCGAGGGTGCAGCTCAGCATGGATGTTCGCGCGTTTTATAATATGGCGCTGGCGAAATAACGAAGTAAAGGATTTCGCGACCGTCCTTCGCCGCGAAGCGCCGCACGATTGTAGCCACGGGTGAAGCTTTAGCGCAACCCGTGGAAAGTGATCGCTAAATGCACCGATGAGACGGCCATAGGTGTCAAGCTCGAACTCTGCATCGGAACGATTCGTTCGCCGCTATGCGGCGTCGCATTTCTATTTACTCTCCTCCGGAAGAGGTGTTCGTTGCCAAGGCGAGCCAATCGCAAGACGCCACGCATGCCAACCGAGAGGCAAATTTGCGACTTCCGGTATATCACGAGTTCTTCACTGCGGCACGTGCCGCCCCGGTCCCATCAGGTCGACTTTTATCGTGTCGCTAGGAATGAGCTTCCCCGCGTTTAGCCGTTCATCCGGATCAAATGCTCGTTTGATTGCGTGAAATTGTTGCATGGTCACGCCGTCGAACAGGTAGGGCATGAGGTGGATTTTCTCCACCCCCACGCCGTGCTCGCCGGTGAGGGTGCCGCCGACGTCGATGCAGTATTTGAGCACTTCCTCTGCGGCCAGCATGACGTTGCGGGTTTGCGCTTCGTCACGATCGTTGTAGAGGAAGATCGGGTGAATATTCCCGTCGCCGGCGTGAAAGACGTTGTTGATAATCAGGCCGTACTGCCTGCCGATGTCGTCGATCCGCTGCAGCACCTCGCGCAGCCGGCTGCGGGGAACGCATGCATCCTGTGTGCAGTAACTGGGGCTGATTTTACCGATGGCGCCGAACGCCGCCTTGCGCGCTTTCCAGAGCTTGGTGCGCGATTCGGCATCGGCGCTGGTGTTTACTTCGAACGCATTATTGCGCTTGAAGATAGCCGCCAGTTCATTCATCTGCCCGTCGAGCAGTTCGTCAATGCCGTCAATATCACACAGCAGCAGCGCCGAGGTTTCGGGTGGGAAGCCGAAGTGGTAACTGTCTTCGATAATCTTCACCATTGATCCGTCCATCATCTCCAGTGCACTGGGCAAATGGCCGGCGGCGATGGTTTCGCTGACCGCGCTGCACGCGTCGCCTTGTGACTGAAAAAGTGCGACGATCGTGCGGAAGCTGGTGGGCTTGGGAACGAGCCGCACCCACAGCTCGGTGATGATGCCGAATGTTCCCTCGTGGCCACAGATTAAACCGGGCAGATCGAACGGCGATTCGCAACAACCATTTTGCGCGCCAATATTCAGAATGGTGCCATCGGCCAGCACCATCGTCAGTCCGAGCACATGGTTGGCGGTGACGAAATCCTTCAGCACATGAATTCCGCCGGCGTTGGTCGCGGCATTTCCGCCGACGGTGCTGGCGCGCTGGCTTGAGGGGTCGGGGGAGAAGTGATAGGCGGCCCCTCCCGGCACGGCGGCGACAGCATCGCTCAATTGCGCGTTGCGCACCCCGGCCTGCAGGTGGGCGACGCGATTTTCCAAATCGATCTGGAAGATTTTGTTTAAGCGAACGGTGGAGACGATCACGCCGTCTCCAAACGCCACACAGCCGCCGGTGAGCCCCGTTCCGCTGCCCCGCGGGACGATCGGAACGCTATGCCGTGCAAGGGTTTGGACGATAAACGCGACTTCTTCCGAATCAACCGGAAATACCACGCCGGCGGGGCGTGATTTGGCGATCGTGAAGCCGTCGGATTCGTAAGTGAACAGTTCGGAGGGGTCGGTCAGCAGGCGATCGGGCGGGAGAAACTGCCGAAGTGAGCCCAGCGCCGACCGGGCGTTTTCAGCCGTTTGTGCTTTGTTGCTTGTCATTTGGTGCTTTCCGACTCGCCCATTGTCATTTCGACCGCCCGCGCGCACAATACCGGGCCATTTATTTCGAAAGGATTGCATGTCAGAACCAGATCAACCGCAACCAACCGCAGAAGGCCAACCGCAACAGGGCATTCAGGTGCTCCTCGACGAGCGCGAAGCCCGCACGGTCTACTCCAACGCGTATCGTTTTCACCAGACCGCCGAAGAGGTGGTGATGGATTTGGGCTTCAACATGCCCAACCCCAACCCCGGCCAACTCCCGCCGAACACGTCGGGGCAGTTGCTCTTTAAGATCACCGACCGCGTGATCATGAGCTATCCGAACGCCAAGCGGCTGGTGGCTTCGATGACGCAACTCATCAAGCGCTACGAACAGCAGTTCGGCGAAATCCCGATGCAGCCCGGCCGCCGGTAAGATAGGCGCCCGGCCCGTGACGCCCGTAGTCGGGCGTGAGAGCGTGAAATCTAATGCGTGAAACGGCGCTGGTTCTCCGGTGCCGTTTTGCCTCGGTGCGACTGAGGTTTGGTGGAGTACCACCAACATCGGTGGGACGCCGATGGTACGTTGCGTGCTATGTTGAGTTATGCCACCGCCGCAACCGCGGCTTCGCGTTCCTGTTCGAATAAATCGATAACGGGAACCGGTGACGACTCTCGCCAGGCCGCCAACCGCGCCGCGGCGTGAACCGGCGACAGGTTGGCCACAATCGCGCCATCCACGTCCATCGCGCGCGCCTGGGCGTCGGTGATGATGGGCCAATCGCCGTAATGCTGGCCGGCGAAGTTTTCATCGGCGATCGCGACCACGTTCACGCCGGCATTCTCGCAGGCCAGGCGGTATGCCAGCAGGTTCTTGCCCCAGTCGACCAGCAACACCCGCTTCAAATTGAAATGTCGCGCAGCGCCCAGCATCAGCGTCTGCGTCTGATTGATGCGCGCAAATTGTTCGAACGCGCGATCGGAAATCGGCTGATCGGTCAGCGTCGCAAGGTGTCGCGCCACTCCTGCTGCGAAGCCGCAAGCGGCGGCGGTGCGGCGCTGCGATTGCGAGGCCATGGCCCAGTAGCGGGTCATCCAATCTTTGAGGTACGGGTCGCGCCATTCATCGGGAAATCGACGAAGCACCAGCAGCAGATTGTTACGCACATCCAGCTGCATTTTCTGGCGCGACGATCGCGTAGCCGGCGATTTGGCGTGGTGAACGTGCAGATCATCAAATGTCTGCACCTGCCAGTCGGCATCGAGCAGGCGCAGCGAAAGATCATATTCCTCGGCCTGCATAAAGAAATCGGCGGGCAGCGGGCCGACGTCATTGATGGCCGACCGCCGAAGGCCCACGCCGCAGCCGATGAAAACGTTTGGGTATGCACTGCATTCGCGCCGGCCGCTGGGCAGCGTGACGGTGAACCCCGCGGCGGCGAGGCGCGGGTTGAGTTGAAAGTGGCGGATCATCCGCTCGATCGACCCGGGCAGAGGGAATGAGTCGTCATCAAGAAATACGACATACTTCCCCGCAGCCTCGGAGAGGCCGTGGTTTTTTGCGACCGATCCTTCATTACGTGCCAGCTTGATCAGGCGCACTTCCGGAAACTCGCGTTCGATGGCGACGGGGGTGCCGTCGGTGCTGGCGTTGTCGACGACAATCGTCTCGAACGCGGCGGGATTCAGGCCGCATTCGTTGATGCGCGAAAGCGTTTCAAGCGCCGTTGCACAGCGGTTGTGTGTGGAGAGGATAAACGTGGTGGATGGTGTCACGGGCCGGGTAATTTTGGTGGCACAGACATTCCTGTCTGTGTCTCGGACTTGCCGACGCAACCCATCGGAAACATAGACCAGAATGTCTCTGCCACCACCAAAGTCACTCACGCCGCGATGGCTTGTGCCTGCCGAAGCCCGCGCAGCGTGCATGGCTGCATCGGATTGAAGTCGTTCTTGCCGGTGTTCTTCGGTGGAAGGTTCCACTTCGCGAACAGCTTCTCGTTGTCTTCGCGGTAGCGTTCGTTGTCATCCTGTCGGCGCAGGTCGGTTAGCTCGTCGTGATCGATCATCGTTCCATACGCCGGCAGAATCCGCAGGCCGGCGTTCCAGGCTTTGAGGGATAGATCCGGATCGGCGGCAGCGACAAAATAGCGTTCGTCGAAATAGCCGAGCATTGCGTAAGTCTCGCGTTTGCCTACCGGGAAGTTGGCGTACAGCGTGCCGCGCACGTGGCATAATCGATAGACGTGACTATCGTGCTCCAGTTCGTAAGCGACGTTCTTCGCCGACTGCCACGCATGAAACATCGCGACAAGACCGACATCGGCCGGCGCGTTGTCCATCTGGTAGACGGCGGCATCGAGTGTGCCCGAATTCACACGGGCATCATCATTTAACCACGTAAGGTTTCGCCCGGTGGCGGCGCGAAAGCCTTTGTTGGTCGCGCGCACGAAGCCTTCGCGCTGCTGTTCGCGGATGACTTTAAGCCGCGGACCCAGGTCGTGTTCGGCTTCGGTGAGCGTTTGCGCGGTACTGTCGGTGCTGGCGCCATCGACGACGATAATCTCGAACGAGCATTTCGTGTTGGCGATGATCGACGCCAGGCACTTTTCCAACAACCGGCCGCGGTTGCACGTGGGAAGGACGATGGATAGGTCATACATACTTCACCTGTATCGGACGAACGCCGTCGCTATCGCCAAAAAGTGTCAGGCGGCGGCGAGAATCGATTGCCGTTCGTGAATTGTTTGCATAATTTCGTCGGCGCTAATGGGGATATTGCCTAATTTCTGCACCTCAATCGCCGCCGCCATCGCGCCTAGATAAGAGGCCGCTTCAATGCCCGCGCCAGCGGCGAGCGTCAGGCTGGCAATCGCCAGCAGTGCGTCGCCGCAGCCCAGTGGGTCGATGCTGCGCGCGGACATCGCCGGCAAATAGTCTGATTTCAGGCGGTAATCAGATTTCTCCGGCGTGCCTCCCGGCCAGCGGAACGAAACCAGGCCCTGCTTGCCCATCGTCACGATCGCGTTGCGCGCCCGCGTCTCTTGCAGCAAGCCAGAGACGACCGCGCCAAGCCCGCTGGAAAAGTCCTGCAGCGTTTCGCGCACTTCGCGTTCGGTGGGGCAGAGCAGGTCGACGTCTTTGAATCGAAGCAGCGTGGCCTGTTTGCCGGATACGTCGGCGGTGATGATGGGCACAGTTTGACGCAAGCGCGGCATCACCTGATCGACTAAGCCGGTGGTGATCAGGCCGTAACCAAAATCAGCAAAGATGACCGCCGATGCATCCGTTGCTGCGGCCATGATCTGATCGGCAACAGCGGATTGGGTAAGCGAGTCGATCGGCTGCACGCCGCCTTCATCGAGTTTGAACAGTTTGGTTTCGTCGGCCAAAAATCGACTTTTGGTGACGGCGGTGCGTCGGTGCCGCGACGCGATCACTTCAACCCCGCGCCCGCGCAGGCGTATTTCGGCCTGCCTGGAAGGCTCGTCGTCAGCCAATGCGGTGACCAGAATCGGTTCCGCCCCGACCTCAGCAAGGTGAGCGGCAATCACGCCCGCGCCGCCGTCGTAGTCGCGGCGTTCGAGCGAGCGCAGGACCATCATGGGCGCTTCGCCGGCAATGCCTGTTGCGTCGCAGAAGTGGTAGCGGTCGACGATATAATCACCGATCACCACGACCTTCATCCCCCGAAAGCGATGCACCGTGTTCGCCAGCGTTGCAGCCGACAGGCTATTTTCGGTGCAGAACCGCCGCAGCTTCTCATCACTAAAGGCGTCGGAGCGCTGCATTTGGTTGATGAGCGCCGTCGAGGAGTAAACGATATCACCCGACGAAAATACGATCCGCCCGCCGGCGCGAATCACGGCATCGCGCTCGGCTAAAAATCGCGGGTCGTGGTTGTTTTCATACTCGCGGCCTTTGACGTAAAGGTCGGGCTGCAACGCTTCGAGCAATTCCACCGCGGTGGAATCGGGGTTGAGATAGACCGCATCAACACATTCCAGTGCCGCCAAACTCGCGGCGCGAAGGTCATCAGGAATCAGCGGCCGGGCGACGCCTTTGTTCACGTTCGTATCGCTGGTCACCGAAACGATCAGCATATCGCCCAACGACCGCGCGTATTGCAGGTGGTGAATGTGGCCGGGATGAACGATATCGAAGCAGCCGTGGCAGTGGACGACCGTGCGACCCTCGCGCCGCGCGGTCTGCCGCCAGGCGAGCATACCGTCGCGGGAAAGAAGCTTGCGAGCGTGGGCCATAAAGCAATGGACGAACCTTCGTCCGGAGCATGAATCGGCAAGGCGAGTCGTCCGCCATGAATTATCGGACGCGTGACTTCTCCCCCTCCATGTACTCAGGGAGGGGATTGGGGCGAGGGTCGACGGCCGACTGCTTGCGAAAACGCGCTCGTCCGCCGACCCTTGGAACGCGCGTGGGCAGTTTCATCCGTATCCTCGGCATCGACCCCGGCCTGCAACTGACGGGCTACGGCGTGATCGATTATTCGCCGACCAAATCGCGATTGATTGACGGCGGGGTGATTCGGCTTAACCCCAAGCAATCGATCGCTTCACGCCTAGTCGAACTTGAGCGAGAGTTGCGTGAGATCATTGAAGAACATAAGCCGGCGATCTGTGCCGTGGAGGAGCTTTACGCCCATTACAAGCACCCCCGCACCGCCATCCTGATGGGCCATGCGCGCGGCGTGATTTTATTGTGCGCGCGGCGAGCGGGAACTGAGATCGAAGCGTTCGCGGCCAACCGCATTAAACAATCCGTCACCGGCCACGGCCACGCATCAAAGGAACAGATGCAGCGGGCGATTCAATTTATTTTCGGATTAAAAACCGTCCCCGAACCGCCCGACGTAGCCGACGCGCTGGCGGTGGCGGTGTGCTGCGGACGGATGCGAGAAGATCGTTAAGACGAAAACAAACGATGATTCGTTCCCCGCGGGCACAATTCAAATTCGCCGGATGTTCGGTTAACCTCGCGGCATGATCTGTGCCGTCACCGGCAAACTCGCGGCTGTGCATGACGACCGCGTCGAACTCGACATCGGGCCGATGCGGTACGAGTTGCTGGTGTGTGCCGGCGAGATCGAACAACTGCGGTCACAAATGGGGCAGGACGTGTTCCTGCACACGCTCTGTTATCTCGAAGGTGATCCGAACCGCGGCAACCTCGAGCCACGGCTGATCGGCTTCCGGCGGACGAGTGAGAAGAAATTTTTTGAACTGTTCACGACGGTGAACGGCATCGGCCCGCGGAAGGCGTTGAAGTGCCTGATACAGCCGATCGAGCAGGTGGCGCACGCGATTGAAAGCGGCAACACGCGGTTCCTTGTCGAACTTCCGCAGATCGGCAAACGAATGGCCGAGACCATCATCGCGACGCTATCGGGCAAAATGGCGGCGTTTTTGGCGGCCCCGGTGATTGAAGTAAGGGCCGTCCGCCGGTCGAGTGAAGACGAGGCGGCCATCGCGCTGGTGTGCGGGCCGCAGATCGGTTTGCGGCGTCTTGAAGCCGAAAACTTGTTGGAGCGTGCGAAGCAGACGGATTCAAAACTTTCGCGCGCGGAGGATTTGGTACCTGTGATGTTGAAGTTGCACGCGTCGTAGTATTTCCCCCTCCTGGTACGCCGGGAGGGGGAGGCAAGAGCATGGCCCGAGAACGAATCATCTCCGCCGAGGCGCAGCGTGACGAAGAACCGTCGCGCGGGCCGACGACGCGCCCGCAGCGGTTTGACGAGTACGTCGGCCAGAAGCAGGTGATCACCAAGCTGAGCATCGCGGTGCGGGCGGCGGTGAAGCGGAAAGACCCGGTGGAGCATGTGCTGCTGCACGGCCCGCCGGGGTTGGGGAAAACATCGCTGGCGCATGTGATCGCGAATGAAGTTGGCACCGCTGTACACGTGGTGGCCGGGCCGGCGATCACACGCGGGGCCGATCTCACGGGCATCCTCAACCGCCTGAGCCATGGCGATGTGCTGTTCATCGATGAAATCCATCGCCTGCCGGTGGTGGTCGAAGAGTCGCTTTATTCGGCGATGGAAGATTTCAAGATTGATCTGACCATGGAAGCCGGCGTACACGCTCGCACAATCACAGTGCAGGTGAAGCCGTTTACGCTCATTGGCGCCACGACGCGGATCGGATTGCTCACCAGTCCGATGCGGTCGCGGTTCGGGATTGTGGCGCACGTTGATTTTTATCCGCCGGAAGATTTGCTGCAGATTCTTTACGCCAACGCGCGCAAGCTCGAGTTGAAGTGCGAAGAGATGGCGCTCAGAGAGCTATCAACCCGAAGTCGCGGCACGCCGCGCGTGGCGATTCGGCTGCTCCGCCGGGTGCGCGATTTTGCACTGGTCGAAGGCGACGGCAAAGTAACCATGGCGATGACGCGCCGCGCCTTGGAACTCGAGGGCATCGACCATCGCGGGCTGGATGAGCAGGATCGTGCGTTCCTGCGAACCATCATCGAAGTATACGCTGGCGGGCCGGTGGGCATCGAAGCCGTCGCCGCCACGCTTGGTGAAGAGCGTGATACGCTCGAAGACGTAGTCGAGCCGTATCTGCTTCAGCAGGCGCTGCTGACGAGAACGCGGCAGGGCCGCCGGGTGACCAAGCCGGCGTGCGAGCACCTGGGCCTGAAATGGCGCGAACCTGAGAACGGGAACGCGCCATTGTTCGACCCATAAAGCCGCCGCCAGTGGCGGCGGTAGTGCGCAAGATTAACAAGAGCGTAAATTTTTGTTATCTCATCGTCGAATGTTGCCGATGTAGTCCCCCGCGACCGATGGTCACGGCTTTATGGGAGGCTTATTGTGAATGTTCGCCCGGCAACCCTCGCCGACACGCAAACCATCGCCGACTTTAACACCGCCATGGCGCTGGAAACCGAATCAGTCCGCCTCGACCCGGCAACCATTCTCGCCGGCGTACAAAGTGCGTTGGCCGATGCGAACAAGGCCATGTATTTTGCAGCCGTAATTGATGGTGCCGTCGTCGGCTGTTGCATGATTACCCACGAATGGAGCGACTGGCGCAACGGCGACATGTGGTGGTTTCAAAGCGTCTATGTCGCTCCCGACTATCGCCGATGTGGCGCGTTTCGGGCGATGTACAAATATGTTGAATCGGCCGCGAGGGAAGCTGGCGCGGTCGGCCTGCGGCTGTATGTGGACCGAGACAACACGCGCGCGAAGCGGACTTACGAATCGCTTGGAATGCATCTCACCCACTACGACGTGATGGAAGCAACACTCGGGCGAACCCCAATGACGAAACCAGAAATCCGAATCAAATCCGAATGAAGAAGCTCGAATGAAGATTGATCGCTGTTTAGCTGGTGGGGCAGACATTCCTGTCTGCCATCGTGTTCCACGCGATTGGTGAAATTCGAAAGGCATGGAATGCCGTGACAGACAGGAATGTCTGTCCCACCGCCATGAAATTCTTCGTTCGTCATTCGGGTTTAATTCGAATTTCTGGTTTCGTCATTTCAGTCGCGCGAACACCTGCAGACCCTGTGCTGCGGCGGTAGCGCGGTTCGGCAAATCTGTACTGTCGATCGTGACAAACCCCCGGTAATCCGCAGCATCGAGATTGCCCAACAGCGCCGGCCAATCCACACTTCCGGCACCAACCGCGCACGGCAAAACTCGACCGCCGGTTCCTTTCGTGGCGTCGCGGGCGCGAACGTGGCGAATGTGCGATCCCAGGCGCGAAAAAATCTCATCGCTCGACCACTCATCCGCGAGCATGTGAACCGTGTCCAAGTCGACGCCGAACCAGGGGCAGCCGCTTCCGACAATGACATGTTCGAGCGATGCGAATCCGGCGAGGCTTGATCGCAAAGCGATGATCGTGCCGAGTCGATCGGCGATCTGGCCGAGTGCCTGGAGCGCACCTGTAACGGTCGCTTCGAACGCGAGATCACGTTTTTCGACGCGCGAAGAATCCGGGGCTGAAGCCTCCGGCTTGAGTTCGGGGATGATGATCAAACCCGCTTGCTCGGGACTAATTTTTGGCTTGGGTTTTTCGCCCAGAGGCGGAATCGGCAACGGGCCTAGGTCGAGGCAAACCATCGCCAGACCCAATTCGACGGCGGCGGTGATGACCTTGCTCAATCGCGACAGCGATCGATCGATATCCGACTTCAGCGAGAACCCATCTTTACCCAGCGTACATTCGATCGCCACGAGCTGCAGATCGAATGATGAAACAATGTGCCGATACTCGCGTGAGCCGGTCTTGCTGAGTTCGGTCAAATCCACCGCCGCAGTGCGCGAGGGAACCACCAGCCCCGAAAACTTTAAAGCCTGCGCCATCGCCGCGGCGGCGCGGATGTCGTCGGCCAGCGATCCACTTGTAACGGCACACTTCAAAGCTTTCATGCGACAGATTGTACCGATGGCATTGCATAAAGCCGCGACCATCGGTCGCGGGGATTTAGAGTGGCGTCCGTCATGTCGCACGCTCCTACTAAATTGAACGTTGGCACGGCGGACTATTGTTAGTTTGTACTAAGTAGTACCGCAAAATGTTTCATTCAAACACCCAATTCCTGACGATGTTTCTTCTGGCGACGGAGTCGCCGGGAGGTACTCATGGGTTGGGGCGTCAAGCTCACGGAAGGGCAATGGAACGATCTGGATCGTCTTCGCTTCACGGCCAAGTCCGCTGCGGTCTTTCGCAATTGTGTTATCATTCTGATGTCGGATTCCAGCGACACAATCGCCAGCATCGCCGGGCATCTTGGCGTCACGCCTGATACGGTGGTTCGTGTCCGACGCCTGTATCGCAAAAGCGGTATCGAGGCACTGCGCCCGATCAAACCATCGGGCAGGCCCAGTCGCGCCACGCCGGAGTTTGTCCGGCAGATGCGGGAAGCCTTGCTGGCGAACCCCATGACGCTGGCATACGGCTTCTCGACCTGGTCGGTCGCGCGACTGGGAGCGCATCTGGCCAAGACCACCGGCATTCGTTTCAGCACCGACCAACTCAGCCGCATCATGCATCGCGAAGGATTTTCTTTCCAGCGTCCCAAGCACACTCTGAAAGGCAAACGGAACGAGGCGGCATACGAGAAGTCAAAGGCCGAACTGATGATCTTAAAAAAAAGGCGCTGAGGAAGAATGCCGCTGAGGCGCTGGTGTTTCAGGACGAGGTGGAAATTCATCAACACCCGACGCTGACGCGCATGTGGGCTCCCGTCGGTTTGCAGCCGCAGGTTCCTGCTCCCGGCAAAAACGAAAAGCGAGTCGTCTACGGAGGCGTGGACTACACAACCGGCAGGATCACCCACACCATCGCCGCTACCAAGAGCGGCGTGCACTTCCTGGCCTTTCTCATCGCGCTGGTCGCTGCCTACGGAGGGCGAAAGGTGCGCCTGGTCTGCGACAACGGACGATTTCACCACACCAAGGCAGTGTATCAATGGCTGGAGCAGCACCGGGACCAGATCGAGATCTATTGGCTGCCAGCCTATTGCCCGAGTTTGAATCTGATTGAGCGGTTGTGGGGACACTTGAAACGAACTTTCATCGCAAACGTCTTGTTCACGACGGTCGACGACCTGGTTGCCGCCTTCAGACGCGGCGTGGGCCAGGTCAACGGTCATCGATCCAAAATGGGATTCATGTTCGACCATGACGACGTACTTGGGAAAAAAGCTGCGTGACTCTTTGTGCGGTTCTACTTAGTAAACAGAAGTAGCGCTAAGGCACCCATGGTCCTTAGCGGAATGCATTCGGCCTACAGCGCGTCCGGCACGGGCTTTACCTTCACGGGCGACTGTTTCTCCGCCGACTCGTACAACGCATCCATGAGCGCGCTCAGCAGCACGCCGTAGCGAACCGGGGCAATCAGTTTTTCTTTTCCGAGGATCGTGCGCACAAAGTTTAGGTGGGGCGTGCCGGCGGCGGGGTGGTCGTCTTGTTCGACGCGGGGGTAAAACTTTTTGCCGCCCTTGGTCATTTCCAGAAAGCCGCCGTGCGGGCCGGTTTTGATGACCATCTGATCGGTTTGCAGGGTGATGGATACATCCCACCCCGGCGAGTTTCCGCCGATGGAAACCGAGCCCATCGCGCCGTTGGCGAATTTCATGATCGCCACGCCGTTGATATCGACGGGCGTATCGCATCGATCGTAAAAACACGCCACTTCAATCACCGGGCTGTTCATGATCCACATGATGCCGTTGAACACGTGCGCGCCGCTGTCATACATCTGCCCGCCGCCGGATTTGGCCGGGTCTTGCCGCCACGTGCCGGCCGTCGCGGTTTTCCATCCCTGAGCCAGCCAGCCGGAAATAATCTGCGGCGTGCCCATCTGCCCGGCGTCCCGCAGGCGCGCAATCGCCTGATACTCCGGCGTGTAGGGTGCCTGAAAGGTGATGCCCAGGTGTTTGCCGGTTTTGTTGACGGTTTTCCAAAGGTCGTAGGCATGCTCGACATTCGTCACCATCGGCTTTTCAACCAGCACGTGCAGTCCGGCTTCAAGGGCTGATTTGCTTTCGGCGTAGTGCTGCGTGTGAGGCGTCACCAGAACCACCGCATCGAGCTTGGCCGGCGGGTTTTTTAGCAAAGCGGGCAGGTCGGCGTATTCAACCGCGTCTTTGAAATACTTCTGTTTGAACTCCGCCGTCTGCTCGGGGCGGACGTCGCACAGCGCCACCACTTTGGCTTCTTCGATTTTCTGTAATTGCTCGGCGTGCCATTTGGCCATTCCGCCGCAGCCGACGATCGCGAAATGAATCATAAACTTTGCTCCAATGGACGTGTGACTAAGTTTTTGTTTCGGTCGACAGCCTGTAGATTACCGCAACGATCCTGACCCGTGTTAACAAAGGACACCGAAGACTAATAATGCCCCGACGCACCGACATCCATTCGATCCTGATCATCGGCTCCGGCCCCATTGTCATCGGGCAGGGGTGCGAATTCGATTACTCCGGCGTGCAGGCCTGCCGCGCGCTGCGCGAAGAAGGTTACCGCGTGGTGCTGATCAACAGCAACCCCGCCACCATTATGACCGATCCGGAGTTCGCCGATGCGACTTATATCGAGCCGATTACGCCCGAAGCGGTCGAAAAGATTCTGATCCGCGAAGCGGCAAGCGGCATACCCGTTGATGCGCTCTTGCCGACATTGGGTGGGCAGACGGGGCTTAATACCGGCATGGCCTGTTGGGACAAAGGCATCCTGCAGAAGCACAACGTCAAAATGATCGGCGCCGACCGCGAGGCGATCTTCAAAGGCGAAGATCGGCAGGTATTCAAAGACCTCATGATCAAGATCGGCCTGAACGTGCCGCGCTCCGGCGTCGTTCATACGATGGATGACGCACGCAAGGTGCTTGAAGACATCGGCCTCCCGTTAATTATTCGCCCCGCGTTCACCCTCGGCGGAACCGGCGGGGGGATTGCGTACAACATAGAGGAGTTTGAAGAAATCGTCACCCGCGGGATTGATGCGTCGCCGGTGAATGAAGTGCTGATCGAGGAAAGCGTGATCGGCTGGAAAGAGTTTGAGATGGAAGTCGTGCGTGATCGCAACGACAACTGCATCATCGTCTGCTCGATCGAAAACATTGATGCGATGGGTGTACATACCGGCGATTCGATCACGGTTGCGCCGATTCAGACGCTTACCGACAAAGAATACCAGAAGATGCGCGACGCTTCGTTCGCGGTCATTCGCGCCGTGGGCGTGGAGACCGGCGGGAGCAATATCCAGTTCGCCATTAACCCGGATAATGGGGATATGGTGGTTGTCGAAATGAATCCGCGCGTGTCGCGATCGAGCGCGCTGGCATCGAAGGCAACCGGATATCCCATCGCTAAGATCGCCGCAAAACTGGCGGTCGGTTACACGCTGGATGAACTACCCAACCCGATCACCAGCACCCCCGACGGCCGGCTGCATACGAGTGCGTGTTTCGAACCGACGATCGACTACGTCGTCGTCAAAATCCCCCGCTGGACGTTCGAAAAATTCCCCGACGCCGATGAAACACTCACCACGCAAATGAAAAGCGTCGGCGAAGCCATGGCCATCGGGCGGACGTTTAAGGAAGCCCTGCAAAAGGGCATCCGGTCGATGGAGGTCAAACGGTTCGGATTTGGGCTGGATAAGAGTGATAAGTGGTTAAGTGCGCAGCGTAGCACGGGTTTCCAACCCGTTTCTTCAAATGCAAAGAATGGGTTGGAATCCCATGCTACGGCAGATTGGCCCATCCCTGAAGACACCCTGCGGCGGAAGCTGGCGGTGCCGTCGCAGGGGCGGCTGTATTACGTACGGTATGCGCTGAAGATGGGGTGGACGATCGATCAGATTTACGAACTGACGAAGATTGATCGGTGGTTTCTGGGGCAGATGAATGAGCTGACGGACTTCGAAGGCACGCCGCAAGAGGCCGCTATGCACTGGTCATCCCGCAAGGACCGCCCGGCGGTGTTTGCCGAGGTGGTGCGCACCGCAAAGGGATTCGGTTACAGTGATGTGCAACTGGCACATATTTGGGGGCAATCGCCTTTAGAGGTGCGTGCCGCGAGGAAATCAGCGGGAGTGCAGCCCGTTTACAAACTCGTCGACACCTGCGCCGCCGAGTTCGAAGCATCTACGCCGTATTACTACAGCACTTACGAAACCCCATTCACAACAATCGAGAACCAAAAATCAAAAATCGAAAATCAGGATGAGATCCGCCTCACCGACAAACCCAAAATCATCATCATCGGCGGTGGGCCGAATCGGATTGGGCAGGGGATTGAGTTCGACTACTGCTGCGTACACGCAGCGTTCGCGGTGAAGGAACTTGGCTATGAAGCGGTCATGATCAACTCGAACCCGGAAACGGTTTCGACGGATTATGACACGTCCGATCTGCTCTTTTTCGAGCCGTTGACGCATGAAGATGTGCTGAATGTGTGCGAGCGGGTGAATGGTTCGGTGTTTAACGCCGCACCGGAGGCGCGAGGCTTGGTCAAAGGCATTATCGTCCAGCTAGGCGGTCAAACGCCCCTCAACCTCGCGCGCGGGTTGCACGAAGCCGGCGTGCCGATCATCGGAACCAGCATCGATTCGCTTGATGCCGCCGGCGATCGCGAACAATTTCGCGAATTGCTCAAGCGCATCGGCCTCAAGCAACCCGCCAACGGCATCGCGCGCACCGTGGAGCAGGCCCGGCAGATTGCCAGGGAAGTGGGTTACCCCGTCCTGGTCCGCCCCAGCTTTGTCCTCGGCGGGCGGGCGATGGAGATTGTTTCGGATGAAGACCAACTGAACTACTACATGGCTCACGCGGTCGATGCCTCGACGATTGCCGATGCACCGATACTGGTCGACAAGTTTCTGGATAACGCCGATGAGTGCGACGTGGATGTGATCGCCGATTACGCACCTGTGGAGGGTGAGGCTCCCGCCGAGCCGTCGCGCAAGGGGCGCAATCCGGCGGACGGTTCGGCGGGTGCCTCACCCTCCACGGCGGGGACAGCCATCGTCATCGGCGTGATGGAACACATCGAAGAAGCCGGCATTCACTCCGGCGACAGCGCGTGCGTGTTGCCGCCGTACACGTTTAGCAAAGAGATCATTACCGAGCTGAAACGTCAGGCGAAACTGCTGGCCAAAGAATTGCGGGTGTGCGGATTAATGAACGTTCAGTTCGCGATTCGAGACGGCGAAATTTTTGTGATCGAAGTGAACCCGCGTGCCTCGCGCACCGTGCCGTTCGTGGGCAAGGCTACCGGCGTGCCGTGGGCCAAGATCGCGACGAAAGTGATGGCGGGCAAAACCCTCGCCGAACTCGGCTACACGCAAGACCCGCCCGACCCGAAGCATGTGAGCGTGAAGGAAGTGGTGTTTCCGTTCAGCAAGTTTCCCGGTGTGGATATCATTCTCGGCCCAGAGATGCGATCGACCGGCGAAGTGATGGGCATCGATGACACGTTTGAACTGGCGTTCGCCAAGGCGCAACTTGCCACCGGAACCGATTTGCCCACGAAAGGAACCGTCTACATTTCGGTGCGCAATGCTGACAAGGAAGCGGCCATCCCGATCGCGAAGGAATATGCCAACCTCGGCTTTAGCTTGGTCGGCACCGAAGGCACGCGGCAGATGCTGGCGAAACACGGCATCACCACGGAGCGCGTGTTCAAGCTGGCCGAAGGCCGGCCGAATATTCGTGACTTGATCAAAAACGGCAAGATCCAATTGGTGGTCAACACGCCGACAAAAAAGGGCCCCGCGACGGATGAGGGCAAAATTCGCGCGCTGTGCGTGGCCAACCGCGTGCCGATCTTTACCACGCTCACCGCCGCCAGTGCCGCAGCGCGGGCGATCGCGGCGTTGCAGCGCGGCGGGTGGAACGTTCGGCCGCTTCAGTCGTATCACACTTCAAGAGGTTGATCGGCGGATTGAACGGCAGATGAAATCAGGGCCGCTCGCCAGAACCGGTGAATGCTCCGCGAAAGTTGCATGAGTTCCGTACGGCGCAACCGGCCCACCGCCGTGGCTGGTGACAACTGCAACCATCCCAGTGCCCGGTCGATCGCCACGTCGCACGCGCCCAGTTTTTCATGAAGTTCGTTCATGACATTGGCAACCTGTCGATGCGGGCGCACGAATTGGCGCACCGTAAGAAAATCCAGAATTGTTTCGGCACTGCTGCAAACCGGATGGGCTTGACGTTGCTGCATATTTCCTGATCCTGACGCTTGAAATATCAAGTGACGCCAGAAGTTTAGGCATCGTCGACCCCGGCGGCTACTTTGTTGAATTTATTTAACAATTTCAATGCATCGCGATGTTTCGTTGGTCGCGATAATCCGAACCTGGATTAGGTTATCATGCGGCAGAATGTCGCGGACCTTCGCCGCCCATTCCACGATCGTCACGCCGTTTTGTTCGAGCAGTTCATCGAACCCAATGGCAGCCAGATCATCGCCCCCGGACACGCGGTAGGCATCAAAGTGGAACACTTTCATGGCGCGACAATCGTAGACGTGCAGCAGTACAAAAGTAGGCGAACTGACAGTCCGCGCATCGCCGCCCAGCGCGCGCACCAGTCCGCGGACGAACTGCGTTTTGCCGGCACCCAGTTCGCCATCCAGCGCAATGCATTCCCCGCCGCGAAGCGTTGATGCGAGGTCTGCGGCGACGGCTTCGGTGTCGGCGATACTGTTCGAGTCGTAGTTCAACGCGGGGAGTAGATTAACCACAGAGCCACGGAGGACACAGAGTGATAAGCTAATGTTGGTGGCACCGACATTCTTGTCTGTGTCTCCGATTTGGTTTTAATTTGACCGGTAGTGCAGATCGCGAATCAGAATTGATGTTCCCACGCCTTAGGCTCCAGCGGCTCGCGCCGGCCGTCGGAGTGTTGGAGAAAAATGCCGGGTTCGGCGGTGATGGTGCCGATCCAGTTCAACGATGCCTCGCCGGTCGTTGTTGGCCGCGCGGCTTGCTCGGTCGGCATCCCCGCCATCGTGAGAAGGAGCTCGTAATCTTCGCCGTCGTGCAGCGCGTGTTCGAGCGGCGAGTGCCCGTCGCGGCGCATTTCAACGGCATCATCGTGAACCGGGATCTTGTCGGAAAAAATAATCGCGCCGACGCTGCTCTGGGCGCAAATGTGCCGGATGTCGCGCGACAGGCCGTCGCTCAGGTCAATCATTGCCGTGATGTTCAGGTCGGCGACACGATACGGACCGCGAACCATTTGCATCATCATCCACGCGAAACTAATTCGCGGTTCAAACGTCATATGGCGACCCAGCAGGCTGCCGCCGAGCGGGCCTGTCACGTGAAGATGGTCGCCCGGTCGGGCGCCGTTTCGGCGAACTGGGCCGATCGTGGTTTTGCCGAGAATTGACACCGACAACGCGAGTTTTCCTTTCCAACTGCTGGTGTCGCCGCCGATGATGGGGCAATTGAACTTTTCCCCAGCCTCTGACATACCTAGGAAAAGCTCTTTGGCATATTCAATTGCAGTCCCCTTCGGCAGTGCCACCGTCGCCACCGCCGCCGCCGGGAGGCAGGCCATGGCGGCGCAGTCGCTTAGGTTGCGGTTCATCGCCTTGCGGCCGATGTCGCGAGGCGCGTGGACGGCGGAGTCAAAATGCACGCCGTCGAGCACCTGATCGGCACCGACCAGCAGCAGGTCATTGGCATCCCACTTCATCGCCGCCAAATCATCGCCGATAGGAACGATAATCCGCGGATCGGCGCGCGATTGGGAACGAATCCAGTCGATGAAGTCGAATTCTCCGGGCATCGTGCGGCTATCGTAAACCGAAGGATCCGGGGCTGAAGCCCCCCGGCTTGTTAAAGTCATGGCAAGCCGGGGGCTTCAGCCCCGGATGTCTTCGATAGGAAAAACAACGTGTCCTTCGCAACCAGCTTCTATGCACGGAGATGATGACGTGACGCCAGATGAGGTCGTTGGACTTCATATACAAGTTGCGCGAAAAGAATCCGGGGATGAAGCCTCCGGCTTGCTTGAACTTTACTTTTTCTTCCTTGCTTTCTGTACCAACTCCTCTTGCGCCCTTTGCTGGTCGTCGAATTCGGGCACGGGAGAGACACAACTGCGCGGCAGCGCCTGCAGCAATTTCTGGCTGTTTTCGAGTGATTCATCGTTGGGAACGTTCTTGCCGACTTTTGCCGCACGGGCCTGAAGATCTTTGAACCGCGCCGCACCGGCGACGGGGTCGCGGCGCCAGTCGGCGGCTTCGGGGGGAAGGGCGGCGGCGTACTCTTGGGCTTTTTCTACGCGGCTCTTGAGCGTAGGGTGGTCGCTGACGATGGCGGGGGTTTTGTCGAGGCCTTTGTCGATCATGCTCTGGAAGAAATCACCGAAGCGATCCGGATCCCAGCCGGCGCGGGTATAGAAGCGAAAGCCGTACTTGTCGGCCTCGGTTTCATCCTTGCGGGTGAAGCCCATGTTGAGCAGCGAGCCGCCGGCCAGCCCCAGCCCGCCCCCGATCGCGGCGCCTTCGGCCCAGTTGTCTTTCCCACCGATCGCCGCCCCCGCGCCGGCGGCGCCGGCGGCGATGGCAAGCACCTTGATGCGGTTATCCATCCCCTTTTGCACATGTTTGCCGTAAACGTGAGCAAACTCGTGGGCCACGACCGCCGCCAGTTCATCTTCGCTTTTACAATTCTGGAACAGCTCGGTGTAGATGTACATATGCTCGCCACCGGTGGTGAAGGCGTTCATAGTCTTGGAGTTGACGAAATGAAACTGCATCACCTCGGAAAACATCCAGGCATTATCGCCATCAAAATGCTTTTTGGGCCCCTTCCCGTCCGCCGACAGTTTCGCGGCCTGTTCGATCACCCGATCGCCCACCTCCTGCAAATAGTTAGCCAGCACTTCATCTTTGATGACGGCTTTATCAATGCTGCCGTGAACCTCGTCGGCCTGCTCGATCACTTTTCGATCGGTGGCACAGCCGGCGGCGACGATGGCGATGAACGAAATGGCAATCAGTGGTCGAAGCGTCGTAGACAGTCGCATGAGCGGTTTCTCCTTGGATTCTTCAGCCGAATAATAGACACCCCATTGTCGCAACGGATGGTTTACACTGCAATAACGCGCGGGGGAAGGTAATTTTCGGTAGATTCCCTGCGTGAACGTCAAGAACTTTTTTTCCTCCCGCCGCCCGGTGGCCGCCTTGGTCATCGCCATGCTTTCTGCGGCCGTGGCAATCGCGGTCGATCAAATGCCTGTGACTTCGCTGGGAATGCAGTTCGCCGACAACGTGTTTTACGACTGGTTCTATCGGTATCGGCCCGTTGAAAGTCAGCGGAACGGGGACGTCGTCATCGTCGCTGTGGACGATAAGAGTCTGGGTGAAGTGGATCGCGGGTTGGAGTTCGGCTGGCCATGGCCGCGTATCGTCTGGTACATGGTTGCCAAGTACATGCAGGATGCCGGTGCGCGGGTGGTTGCGTTCGATATTTTGATGAGCGAGCGTGTCGCCTCGGGCGCCGAAACGGACGAAACCATTGGTGAGCGCATGGATGAGACGACCATCCCGATGGCGTTCGCGCGGGTCGTTCAGAAAGACGGGCAGTGGGGCCGGTTTGCTCCCAAGATTAGCCGGCCGGTTGAGTTCGGCGGGACCGACGTTACCACGGAAAAGGTTTACCGCGATTTCATTCCGCAGAGAAGCGACAAGCCTTCGCTGGCGCTGGCGACGCTTCGCGCCGCGGGAATCGAACCGAAACTGCCGGTTGATCAACCGTTTCTGCTGCACTATTACGGCCCGCATCGCGATAACGACGACAAGCCAACGTTTCCCACATGGTCGGCGTCGCGGGTGATCACCGCCGTCACTGACCCTGAGGCGCGGAATTCCGGAATTACGCCCGAGGACTTCAAAGGGAAAATCGTGATCGTCGGCGTGGTGGCCGACGGACAGCACGACATCAAATCCGCCCCCAACTCGCCGCGGATGCCGGGTGTGGAAATTCAAGCCACCGCCATCGCCAACATGCTCAGGGGCCAAAGTGCGCGGCACGTGCCATCGGGTGTCGCCAGCATAGTTGCCGTCATGTGCTCATTCCTGACGGCGGTCGGCACGGTTGCGATTCGCTCCGCCGGGGCCAAGTCGGGCACGGTGCTGTGCGTGACGGTTGGCATCGTGCTCACGAGCTATTTGCTGTTCAGCGGCAAGACCATCAACTGGCTGCCGCCGAGCATGGCATTGCTGGCGGTGGTGATTGCGGCGATCGGCGGAATCTCGTGGAGCTACTTTTTGGAAGACCGCCAGGCACGCATGCTCCTCAAGGCGCTGGAAACATGCCTGTCTCCCAGCGTGGCCGCCGAACTGGCTGCCAACCCGCGCAAGCTTGCGGTCGGGGGGCGGCAGTTAGAGATGACAGTGATGTTCACCGACTTAGCCGGTTTCACCGCACTGACCGAAGAGCTGAAAGAAAAAATCGAACCGGCACTGAATTACTATCTCGGCGAAATGTCCGAGCAGATTCTTCAGCGCGACGGCACGCTCGATAAATACATCGGCGATGCCATTATGACCTTTTGGAACGCGCCGCTCAGTCAGCCCGATCATGCCTTGCGCGCGTGCGAAGCAGCGCTGGCCATTCAACGGCGGGAGCGGGAAATCAGAGAGCCGATGGCGGCCTTGGGGATGAAGAACACCATCACTCGGATCGGCATTAATTCCGGCTCGATGTTCGTCGGCTTCACCGGATCGCAGCGGAAGCTCAATTATACGGTTCTCGGCGATTCGGTGAATCTGGCCGCCCGCCTCGAGCCAGCCAATAAACTTTACAATACGCAAATCTGCGTCGCCGAGAACACCGTGGTGCAGGCGAAAGACAAGTTTTTGTTTCGCAAAGTCGATCTGCTTACGGTCAAAGGCAAAACCCAGCCGATGGCGGTGTATGAGCTGATGGGCGATGAATCGATGCGGAATACCGAGTTTGGCATTCTCGCTCGACGGTTCGATGAGGCGTTCGAACTCTATCTGGCCCGCAATTGGGACGCCGCCGACACCATCCTGCTTGAGTTGAAGCGGCGATTCCCGGATGATGGACCGATTAAGACGCTCCGCGAGCGGATCGCCGCATTCAAACTTGCGCCGCCGCCGATGGATTGGAACGGGGCGTATGTGGCAAAGTCGAAGTAAAGTCGAATTAGGAGTCACCATGAGAGTCACTGCGAAAGTCACTGCGAAAGTCATTGGGCGAACTGCAATGATCCTGGTTGTTCTGGCTGCTTCCGCTGGCATTGTTGGAGCAGAAGACGTTACAGCACAAAAGGACGCTGTTTTGCGACGCGGCAAAAACAGCATGACCGCGATCGAGGCGCGGGTGACCAAAGGACAAATCCTTCCCGTACTCGAGCGGGCGGCGGATGGTAAAGTGAAGTGGATTCGGTCGCAGAGCGAAGGCAAGCAAGGCTGGGTTGCCGAGAGCGAACTAAAATCATCGGGCGGATTCAGCATGGGGAAAATGGGTTCGGCCATCAGCGGCAGCGCTCAAGCCGACGCCGCCGGTGAAGCCGCGGCGGCCAAGGGTGTGGAACCCCTCACGCTCGCGTACGCCGGCGGCAAAGGATTCGATACGTCGGCGCTGGATCGCTTGATGGAACTGCGCTCGAAGATTGTCGATTCCGGCGAGTTTGAGAAATTCAGCAAAGATGGCAACGTCGGCCTCTATCGCAAGTGAGCCACCCGATCGTGAACACGCGATCATGGCTCATCGCGCTGCTGCTTGCGGCGCTGGCGCTGAGGCTCGGATGGTGTTTCTCACGTGCCGTGGACGAAGCCGCGATGGCGCGGTCGCTTCCGGATCAATACGAATATTTGCAGGCCGGCCGGAGCTGGCTCAAAGGGCTGGGGTTCTCGTTTTTTGATCGTCGATTCGAGCAGCGCGTGTACGCATTCCGCACGCCGGGGTATCCGCTGTTCGTGGCGGCTTGCGCCGGGAATGTGCGGGCGATTCAAGTCGGGCAGTGCATTATTGATGCATCAACGGTGCTGGCCGTGTTCATGCTCGCCCGGCGGTGGGTGGATCAACGCGCCTCGCTTCTTGCTGCGGCGGTGGTGGCGGCGAATCCGTTTTTAGTTTTCTTTTGCTCGCTGGTTTTGAGTGAGACTTTGTTTGTGGCGCTGTTGATTTGGGGGATGGCGCTTCTGGCGCGATCGAAGTTCTTTCGCCCCTTCAGGGCTTTGGACGCGCCCGACGAACTTCCCCACGGCTTGCGCCCTGGGCTATTATCTTTCGCCGCTTCGCGTATTAGCTCGGGGTGGTTCATGCTTGGGGCCTCACTACTCGCGTTATCGGTACTCGTTCGACCGTCGGCGATGTTACTTCCAATCGTCATGACAGGCGGCGCAATCGCGGCCAACGGCGGGACGATCCGACGAATGGCCTTCGGCGCGGTGGCGGCGGCTGGGGTCACCGTAATCGTTTTACTGCCTTGGGCTCTGCGAAATCGAACGGTGTTGCATGAATGGGTGTGGACGTCGACCAACACCGGTTTCACGCTCTACGACGGCTTCAACCCCGCCGCCGACGGATCGAGCGATCAGTCGTTCGTTAAAGCGATGCCCGAACTGGGGACGATGAGCGAAATTGGTCGATCGAAGTTTCTATCACAACGCGCGCTAACCTGGCTGCGACAGAATCCGGCCGAAGGCCTTATGTTAGCGGCGACAAAACTGCAGCGCATGTGGAGCCCGATCCCCCTCAGCGATGAGTACGGCGGTCGCAGGCTCTATGTTTTAGCCGCCGGGGCATATGCGGTGCCGCTGTTTGTGTTGGCGATCGCGGGACTGCTGACTCGAAAGCTTTCCGCGACGGCGAAAGTCTTTTTACTCTTGCCGGCGATATACTTCAGTGTGAGTCACGCGTTATCGGTTGGGAGTTTGCGCTATCGCATTCCCGCCGAGCCGCCGCTGGCTATCCTGGCGGCGGCGGTGGTGTCTAGGCGCGTGTCGATTCACGATGCACAGGCAAAGCTGCCGGCGCCTTCAGAGATGTAATGCCGCGATTTATTTCATCGTCACCTCAGGTTCCCGACGTGCTCTGGCAGAAGGGCGTTCCCGTCCGCCGCCGGATTTCGACGGGGCGTCGTTACGGCATGATCGGATTGTTTTTACTGTTCAGCACGATCATCGGCGGGTACTGGTATATCACCGACTCCAACCGCGTGCGGGCGAAGGCCGAAGAATATCTTTCGCGGATCACGGGCGCCCGGGTGAAAGTTGGCGCCGCCAATCTATCGATCTTTGAAGGGCTGCGACTCGACAACGTGCAGATGCTGGTAGGCCCGCCCGGGCCGGATCGCGGCGATGCCCGGCTGTTCACCGCGCAGAGCTTTCGGCTGCGTGTCGATCTCACCAAACTGGTGCGTGGAAGACTTGAAGCGGCATCCATTCTGGCGATCGGCCCGCACGTTCGGCTGGTTGAAGACGTTGACACGGGTCGGTGGAATTATCACCTGCTCGAGCGCCGCAGCCCGACGACAGGGCGAAATAACACCAAGAATGATCTGCCCCGATTGCCCGAGATCACATTGCGCAACGCGCGAGTCGATTACGGCCGGCTCGAAGGCGGACAATTTTCGCCCACCGGATCCATGGCGATTGAAGCGCAGCTCGTCCCCGACGAGATGGGCAAGGGATACCAGTTCCGCGTGCAAAGTCGGGGTGAAAGCGAGTTGATGGGGCCGCGCATCGTCGGCGCTTATGATCTTGCCACCCGCCGTGTCGAGGCGCGGCTGCACAATTTTGAGTTCGATCGCGATATGCGCACCATGCTCCCCGAGGAGGTGCAACAGTGGTGGCAGCGGCACCAGTTGGCCGGGCGAATTGATGTGCCGCAGCTCACCTACACGCTGGGCGGCGGGGCGGGGGGGGAGTTCGCCGCGCGGGTTGAGCTCGATGGCGTGACGATGGTGATGCGGCCCGAAGAAAGCCAAAGCGCCGATGAAATCTGGCGCCGCGCACAACTCGGGCCGATGTTTTCGCTGCTCGCCGCAACCGGCGCCAACAGCACCGGGTGGGTCGAGCGATCACGCTGGCTGATCGAACCTCAACCGATTGCTCTGAATGACGCGCAGGGCGAATTCACGTTCACCAACGCCGGCATCGAAATGAGCAACGTCGTCGGACGGGTGGAAGGCAATTCGGTGCGGATCGATGGCCGAATCGGCGGTTATTCGCCCGATGCACAAGTCGATCTGCGCATCACTTCGCTCGACAGCGAAAAGCTGGTTCTGCCCACCGAATTGCGCTGGATTAACTCGCTCCCGCCGGCGGTTCGCGAGAGCTACGATCACCTGCGCCCGCGCGGCGCCGCGGCGCTATCGATCCACCTGGTTCGGTCGACCCGCGGCGGGCGCATCGATGTCGCGGGACAAATCACGATTCTCGACGGCGGCTTTACGTTTGATCGATTCCCGTACCCGATCGACCGCGCCACCGGCCGGATTGTTTTCGGGCCAAACGCGGAATTGGGTGTGGACGCGCTCGAACTGATCGACCTCAAAGGCTACGGCGTGGCCGGCGGGCCGAATGAAAAATCGGCCGTGCGGCTCGACGGCCGGATTGCCCCGCTCACCGGCGATGCGGGGGTGGATATTCGCATTAGCGGCAACAACATCAGCACCGAGCCGACGCTGATGCGGTCGTTCCCGGCGATGACGCGCAAAGCGCTGAGCTACCTCGATGCGCCCGGCAAAGGGGAATTCCCGAAATTCACCGGCGATTTCGTGTGCAGCGTGAATCGACCGCCCGGCCCTCGGCAGCCGTGGAGCACCGATGTGGATATCGAAGTGCGTAACGGCGAAGGCGCCATGCTGGCATTCCCGTACCACCTGACCGGCATTCACGGGCAGGTAAAAGTTCGCAAAGATCACGTCGATATCATCAACGCCACGGTGGAGCGCGACGGCGCGAAGCTGGTCATCGATGGTCGCGTGGATTGGGACGACGACGGCCGCACGCGCCGCGAAGGGGAGCCGGCGGTACGGCCGAAGCTGCACATCACCGCCACGAATGCGTCGATAGATGACAATCTGCTGGGGGCGCTGCCCGAGACACATCGCGCCTGGATGCTGCGGCTCGGGCTCACGGGCCGATTCGATTTAGAGGGCACAGTGGAGCAGCGGCCGACGCACGGCACCGGACAAAGTGAAATTGGATTCGGGTTCCTTGCCACCCTAAAAGACGCCACGCTTTGGCCGAAGGATGGCACGTTTGTCGTCAACAAGATCAACGGCCAGATCGACCTTGCGCCCGATTCAATGCACATCCGCGAGCTGCGCGGGCGGCGCAACGAAGGCGATGTGGCCTTGCGCGGCACGGTGGCCTGGCCTCAGAACAAACCGTCGATTGATCTTTCCGGCGAAGCGACGAATCTGCCGCTGGATGCCGCGCTGTACCAGATTCTTCCGACGGCCGGACGGGGCGGCTGGGATGTCGCCGGGCCCGATGGAACAGTGGATGCAACGATGTCGTTCACCGGCGACCTCTCCGGCGGCGCGGGGCCGGCCTATCGCATTCAACTGCAACCGCGCAAGCTCGCGGTCAAACCGAGCAC
>Ga0163148_10001644_pt1 | contig 28703 bp, 37 predicted proteins | sample OliLakLV19MP7P2_FD_148606 | JGI IMG/M metagenome (GOLD analysis project Ga0163148, IMG submission 148606) | Freshwater microbial mat bacterial communities from Lake Vanda, McMurdo Dry Valleys, Antarctica- Oligotrophic Lake LV.19.MP7.P2 | ecosystem: Environmental > Aquatic > Freshwater > Lake >... | reverse complement strand
GGTATAAACTGTTTTCGCCGTGTACTTCGATTGTTGCGTTCATTTTTTATTTCTCCGTTTGCGTGTTTATCTAAGCTATAAAAATAAGTATAAACCAAAATATGTATATTGTCAATAGACAACTTCTGCAATCCGTTAACGTTTACGGGATTTTGAATTAAGGTTGACAAACAAATGTTCTACCATTAAAATAAAGGCATTCATTAATTATGAGCGCCCCAGAGCGCCGTATACCGATTACGAGAACGCCGTAGAGTGTCTAACACATTCTGCGGCGTTTTTTATTGGCGGGACTCCATGCCACAAACCGATAGCACGACTTCTGAAATCCAGCCTACCGAAAACGGAACACCTGTTCCGTTGCTTTTGATTGAACAGATAACGGAAGCTGCCAGCGGTGTCTTCGTGCGCTGGCCTTATCGCGGGTCGTGGGCATACGGGCAAATCGAATCTGTTCACGATGACGGCACGCTGGAACTTGATGACGGGAAAACGCTGAAAACCAATGCGAAGAAACCGGGCGCGAAAGTCCGCATGTGGCGCAAGGGCAACGGCGGCGAATTCGTGCGGACGCCGCGCCTCATCGCTAAGGGGTTGCCGTCGCTGCGCCTCTGGAACTACACACCAAAGGAGGTGACGGAATTGCAGGAAATGCCGCTTACGTATGGGGGTTACGAGCGCGAATTCAGCGGCTTGTATTTCAACATCCCACTACCGAACCACCCGACTTTAGTTGAACTGCAAAATTACCTACGCCGTGCGCTTCCTGAAGGCACGGAATTTATTGACCCGGCATTCTTCCATATCACCCTTGTCTACTTGGAAACAGGCAGCGAAACCGACATCGCACTGATGCCAACCCCCGATCACTTACCGCTGTTTGGGGTGGGCGCGTGGGGGATGACCACATTCGGAACGCTGGAAAACCCCGCGCTGGCGCTCTCCATCGAGTCCTGCGCGCATCTTGTCTATCTGCAAAGCGACCTGTACTGGAAACTGGCAGCAATGGGGATGAAGGTATCCGCGTACAGTTATCCGGGTGCGTGGCGGCCTCATATCACATTAGCCTATCCACCGCCGCAAACGCGCCATGACGACGACAGCGAATCGATGTCTAGCAATTACATTTCACTACCGTATGCCGTTCACTTAGAAGTCAACAAGTTTGCGCTTACAGCGGACGATTACGTTAACTTGCAAACATGGGAACTACGCAAAGAGGTTCCAGTGCAGGAGATGGCGACGGTAGGAAGCGTAGTTGCTGAGCAGAGCGCGCAAGCCGAATTGATGTTCGAGATGGTGGAGATGGTGAAGCCGGGTGACGCGCCGGACATTCCGCTGCCCAGAAGTATCAACCTTGCAGCGCTGGCGAAATCGCTCAAGAAAATGGATACCAGTGGCAACCCCGACCCGTCGCAGCTTGTCTTTGATACCCGGCCAATTGGCAAGGTGACAACGAGCCGCAACGGGCGCGTATACAGTGAGCGGAGCGTGGAGTCGCTGGTGCGCCAAGTCAACACCAACCGACCCGGCGGACGCTGGGGACATCTGCGCGAGGACGAACTTAGCACGAAGTATGAACTGCCTGCCGTGAAATGGATTGCGGCAGTTTACAACCCTCTCACGAAAACGGCGTGGGCTAAAATGCTTGCGCTTACAGCGGACGCGGAAATCTTAGTAGAAATGTCCTCTGCGTTAGAGTCTGCCGTTGGCACGTCGATTTTTGCGGATAAACCAACGGAAGACGCTGGCGAAATCGTAGATTATCGGCTGATTAGTATTGATCTAGCTGATCCGGCACGAGTGGGAATACCGGACATGAGTACCGTTCCTATGCCAACAAGCGAAATGTTAACACCAAATAAGTTAGAGGAGACCGTTATGGCCGATGAAAATAAAGCGCTCACGGAAATTACCGTTGAACGCGACACCTTGAAGACGCTCACTGAGCAGCTTCAAGCAAAAGTGAGTGAACTGGAAACCGCCGCCGTTGCCACTGCCTCCAAATTGACAGAGTTCGCCGCTATCGGTGATCTGGTTGGTAAGGAAGCCGGAATCGTGGAAGCGGTCAAAGAAATGGGTGAAGAGAATACCCGTTTACTGGAAACTGCAATCGTGGCTGAAATCGCGGAAGCGGTGAAACTTGTTGACGTGCAGCCCGTCGTCCGTGAACTGGTAGATATGCAGAAGCCAACAACCAGCGCACAGGTGAAGGCAGCCGTGCAATCGGTTGTGGATCGCCCGTCAATCAAGGCGCTGTTGAAGGCCGCAGTCGCCGCCGAAATGGGACCTGTTTCACAGCGCAACCCAAAGAATCCGAACAATACATTAGGCGAGGGCTGGAAAGCCTACGTCTCCATCCCAGAGGAGAAGTAACACATGGCACCTTCATATTTTGAAAGCGACGGAAGAGCCGTCAACGTAACCCTTGTAGCAACGGTCCCAGGGAACGGCGAACCTATTTACGGCGAAGGCTGGCTAGGACTGGCGGAAGGTTCTGGTAATTCAGGCGAAACGATTGCGGTAACGATTGATCGCCGCGAACACCAATTCCTGTTTCCAACAGCGTTAACCGTCATCAAAGGCGACACCATTTACGTAACGCTGGCAAGCGCCCCGACCAATAACGTCCCTGACGCTGCTTACAGCACTACAAGCGGTGCTGGTAAAAAAGCGCTATGCAAGGCAACGGCGGCAGGCGACACGGTGAGCTTTTCTGGAAAATTACTTGTGACGGGCATTTTACTGCCGGAGGGCGTGTAATCATCATGGTTGAATTTATTTCAAGCGAAAGCCGGGCAAAAAGCAGCGCTTATGCTTCCTTTGCAGAAGGCGTGAAATTGGCTGAGCATATAAAAATGAGTGGGAATCGGAACTCCGAAGGCACCCCCATTCTGGAATTTGTCGGCACGGGTGACTTTCCCGCTGCCCATTTTATCCGTCAGCGCTACGAAGTCTTTGCGGGACGCGAAGAAGAGCCGGAAATCTGGCGTGACATCTACACCGACATCCCCATGCCGGATGCGCCGAAGAATGTTTCTGTCCTCGAAATGGGACCGGGCGGCGTAGTTGTTGATGAAGTGTTGGAAGGTGGCGAGGTCAAGTTTGCCTCTGTCTTGTCTAGCAATTTCACTATTCCCATGAAACGGTATGCGTTTGGCCTTGAGTATTCGGAAGACGTACTCATCTATAATCAGGTCAACTTTATGCCCCTGATTGAACGTGCAGCAGGCCGGGCGTTTAGCGCGAAAATGAACGCTATCCATATTGACCCGATCATCAATTTTGTCTATCCCGCCACTAACTCAGTTGCTGCCAGCGCCGACGGCACGGGTGTTATTGAGAAAACGATCCGTACACTGGAAGACGCGATTGTAGAAGCCGAAACCGACACGGCTAATCCGCGCTATGGTCCCTACGTACTACTAGTGGGCAGCGGCTCGCGCTTCCGTATTGAACGTGCGTTAAGCCGCGTCCCTCAACAGAACTTTGAGAACCAGTCCGGCGCAATTGACATGATTTCTAAAGTGATCGTGTACAAGGGTTGGACGGGTAAACGTGGCGCAAAAGTCACCACGTATGCGGGTGTCCCTGCAAACACCGCCTTCCTGATTTCGCTGGCAAACCGGGACTCCGATTTCCAAAGCATCCTGAAAAGTGACCTGCACACGGATGAAGGCAACGCCGATGTGTCACGCTTCATCAAAGACCAAACGGTCTGGTCGCTTATTCGTGGCGTTTATGCGAACCCGCTTCGCGCCGTTCAGAAAATTGCCCTACCCGCGTCTTAATAGGGTCGCTCATTGTCATTTCCTACAGGGGTTTAGGCTTTGGCTTAAACCCCTGTATTGCATAAGGGGTCAAGCATGAACGACATTATCAACCTCGCCGCGCCTAACTGGTCGCCTGCTGATAGCTATGGTAGACTAGCTTGCGAACTGGCAAGCCGGCTTGTTGTTTCCGGTGTGCATGTTAACCGGATGGGTGATGCCAGCGATGTGTATATCAAACCCGCTATGGGGGGGATTTTGATGGGCTGGCCTACCAATTTTAAGGGGTACGGGTGGTGGATGCAAGCGGGAGTGAAGATTGCAATAACCATGTGGGAGTCTACCCAGCTTCCGCCCGAATGGGCTGCCATCCTCAATACCTTTGATGCCGTTATCTTGCCTGCTCGTTTCCTCGTTGACGTATTCCGCGATAACGGGGTGACAGCGCCTTTGTACGTTATCCCGCTGGGTGTGAGTGACGAGTTCCAGTACACACGGCGACCCGTTGACCGTTCCCCCGTGCGCCTGCTGACGATTGCAGATCGCGGGTATCGGAAGGGGTCGCATGAGGTCGCGTATGCCTTTCAACGGGCATTTGGCGATTCAAAGCATGTCCAGTTGACGATGAAGGCGCGACGATTCCCTATTCGGATTACCAACCCCAACATTGAAGTGCTTGAATCCGATATGACAAATACGCAAATGGCAATGCTGTACGCCCAATGTGATGCGATGTTCTTTGCCGGACGTGAGGGTTTCGGGCTGCCGCCGCGTGAGTTTGCCGCAACTGGTGCGCCTGCTTTTGCCCTTGATTGGGGCGGGACGACTGATGACTTGGGGCTATGGGGTTATCCGCTCACATCAACGATGGAAAGCGCTTGGTCTGACAACGCCGCGCTGCGCGGGTTAGGCGAATGGGGCAAAGCAGACGTTGACGATATGGCAACCCAGATGACCGACTTCGTAGATCACCGCCAGCGCTATCTTGAGGAAGCGCATGATAAGGCGTTGTATGCCAGCGCACGGTATTCGTGGAAACAGTTCACAGATAGCGTTTGCGCCGTCTGGCAGCACGTCAAGGAGGTAAGTCGTGGCACCCACCGAATTACAGCGTAACCGACTGCGTAGGAACGTTGGCGCAACGGGCGCGAATATGCCTGCGGATGTCATTGACGATTACTATGTACAGGCCAACGGCAAATACAGCGGGAATACATCCGCGATAGAGGCTTGCGTCCGCATACTGGCTATCCGTGACCTTCGGGCGCTGGCAGTCAAGGATGTTGATTACGACCAGAATGATGCGAGTGAAAAATTATCCCAAGTGTTCGCTAACCTCAGTAAACTGGAATCCACGTATGCAGGCGAACTGGATATGGCAGTCGCGGATGCGAGTTCGTCCGTGCGCTGGGGCGCGTTGGCGGGTGGGCGACCACGTAAACGTAGAGAATGGCCTGATGCATGAGGGAGAGAAAATGAACGACTCAAAACGCTTTGCCAATGGCGGGATTGTAGACGGCGGGAAAATGTTTATCATAGGCGGACATCATGCCGCTGATGCCTTTCCGGTAGCGCTGGTTCAAGAGGTTACGGTTTCGGATGCGCCCGATAACACCGCTCTAATTACCGTGACCGTTGCGGTAAATGTTACGCTACCTGATACCTCATACGGTAAACAGCAAATCGCCCTAGCATTCGTTAAATCCACCCAAGATGCTCTCGAAAGGTTTCGGGTGGGCGCATGAGCCAAGATATTAGCTACGGAAATTGGCTTAACGGCGGTGAGGATACGATTAGTAATGAACGCCGCGCCGCCCGTGTCTGGGCGCTCATCCAACGCACTCCCGCATCCATCATCGTTGACCGAAACCAAGTCTTACTCACCGCGCAAACCGTCCGCGTAGAACCTGATAGCGGCGGACAGGAAGCCAAAGGCTACGCCGGGTCATCCGGTAAACAGATGGCGATGGTCTTCGGTGTGCGAGGACACGGGGATGATGATATTCTAGATACCAACCTGCAAAGAGATGACCGCTTTGATTACGGTGGTCAAATCTACCGCGTCGTCAACGTGCAGCACGTTCCCGGCGGGATGCAAGCGAAAGCCGAAAGCATGGATAGCTGATGTCAGCAAACACGACGCGATGGGCGGGTGTAGACGGTATCCTCAGCGCGATGACTGAATACGAGAACCGGACACGGTATGCAGTGAATCAGGTTGCCGTGTACTTTAGCGGGGTGCTGGAAACGTATGCGAAAGAAAACGCAAGCTGGGAAGACCAAACCGGGAATGCAAGACAGACACTCACAAGTTACGTGGCCGACCTTTCGCAGAATACGGTAGTTTTGTACTTGTCTCACGGAGTTGAATACGGGATTTACCTTGAAGTCAGTCATGGCGGCGCTTATCAAATTTTATGGCCTTCAATCGAAGGCCACCTACCCGCGATTAAGCAAATGTTGGACGGCATATTCCGTTAAAGTAAAATAGTTGTCACGGTAGAATTTTTGTGCTACCATAATACTTAAATCTTGAGCGCCTTGAGCGCCGTAAACTTTTAACCACAGAACGCCGTAGAGTGTCTAACATTCTACGGCGTTTTACGTTTACCGGGAAAACAGCGAATCAATGGCAACACAGCGAGCAGCCTTCAAAGCGATCCTAGCATCCGATACCACGCCAACGGTTGGCTTGCTTGCTATCCTACCGGGCGGGGTGTTGGACGCAGCGGAAACGATTGATGGCGACGGGTGGCGCAACGTGCCGAAATCGGCCAGCAAGACGCGGATTTCGCCGTTTGCCGTTATCCGTTGGCAGGCTTCCACAGTTTACCAGCCTTCGGTAGTTGGTTCGGAACGGCAGACGGCAGAGGTCTATTTTTACCAGCCTCAAGGTTATGACCTTATTGAGAGAGCGATCACTCGCGTTAAGGTGCTGCTGCATCGCAAGTATACGACCACTGATGACCGCGCCATCCTGTATACGGAATTCGTGTACGCCAGCGGCGAGTTGTATGACGGAACGATGGAACTAGGCGGGGCTTCCTGCCAGTTTGCGCGATTTATGAATTACTTCATTCGGAGTTAGAGGAGAAAGATCATGGCTGAACCACTTTTTGGAGAGGTACTTTACAACCCAACCGCGTTGATTGTAGCGGCACTCAGCAGTAGCAACGTCTACGGTACACCTGTAGAAGTCACCCGGTTTGACACGGCTGATTGGGACTATGAAGCAATGAATGACGAACTGATGAGCGGTGGGTTAATCACTGACTTGCTTTCAATCATCACCAAGGTAACAGGGACCATTAAAGAGGCCAGTATCAACCGCGCCGCGCTTACGGTGTTAACAGGTGACACGTCGTCTGGCAGCGGGTCAACACCAAACCAAGTGAATACGATGGATTTCAAGGTTGGCGGGGCAGGCTTACCTTACTTTGGTTGTATCTTGCGCTTCGAGGCGCTGTACGGGGCAAACGTGTTAGTTGGGATGCCAAAATGCAAACTGGATTCCACGCCTGCGTTTGCGGTTGAACAGAACGCTTTCCGGCGCGGTGAAGCTAGCTTTAGCGCCATCGCAGCAGGCACAATATCAAATAGCCCGATCCGCCTGAGAAGCCACGAAACCGCCGCCGCTATCCCGATTTCTCAGGTTAACTTTCAGGCGTTCTTTGCAGGGATGTTCTCATAATGACGACACCTGCAAGCCAGTGGCAACGGCAAGCTGAAGAACTCGAACTCCCGTCAGGACGGGTCGTCAAGGCGCGAAAGCCTGACCTAATGGACATCCTCATGAGTGAACATAACGGGGATGTGCCTGACTTCCTGACGGCGCAGGTTTTGGCGCAGTTCAAAGGTAAGAAACCCAAAAAAGAGGAAACGGACACGGTTGATATGGGCTTAGAAGACCTCACGAAGATGGGGCGATTTATTGACCGTGTAACCCGCGAAGCTTTCATTGAACCCCGTATTTCAGAAAACGGGCATCCTGATTACGAAAACGGTGAAATCAGTATCCATGACGTGAGCCGCCCAGACAAGATGTTTGTCTACAACTGGGCAATGCCTGCAAGCGAGACAGCGAAAGCCAAATCCTTTCGTAAAGAACCACAGCCAGATGTGGAGGCTGTACCAGAACAGTAAGGACTTCGGCAGCCGTCCGGCAACCGTCATCGGTTTACAAGATACGTGGGTCGCTTACCAATTCGATAGCGCCGTCGGGTATCTAGGGCGGTATGTTGAAATCAAGATGGAAGAATATGAGGGTAAGGGCAAACACCGCAAACGGAAGTGGACGGTTGAACAGGTACTCGCCGGACGCGCCGAAGCCTCCAAGATGATGAATGGCTTAATCGCTCAGTTTATCGCAAGCGGGTTAGAGTCAACTTAACGATACAACGACGGCAGCGAAGGGCTGCCGTTTCTTTTTGTAGAAAATATGTGCTAGAATAATAAAGAGAACATTTAGAGCGCCTTGAGCGCCACAAGTTTAAATTCCTGAACGCCGTAGAGTGTCTTAGACATTCTGCGGCGTTTTTTGTTTTGAAGGAAAAGATCAATGTCGGCTTCTGGCGGTGGTGTCAATTTAGGCGTGGCCTACGCTTCTATCGAGATGAATCTCGACGGTTTGCGTTCCAGTATGTCACAAGCAAAAAACATCTTCTCAGACGGCTTGCAAGGTATTGGCGACAGCATCAGCAGCGCGGGTCAAAGCATGATGCAACTTGGCGGCAATATTACCGCGCTTACTGCACCGCTTTCGGTTTTCGGAGTCGCCGCCATTAGTAGCGCCAGCCAGTTTGACGAGTCGATGACCAATATTGGCGCGGTCATGGGGGTGACTCGCGAAGAAATTACCGCAATAGGAAACGAACTGCAAGCCTTTGGCGAGGGTACACGGGCGGGACCGCAAGCGGTAGCCGATGCTTTCTACGACATCGTTGGCGGCGTTACCGATGCTACGACCCACATGGCGATCTTGGAAGCCGCCAACCGGACAGCGGAAGCAGGCAACGCTGATTTAGGCGAGACTACCAACGCCATGATTTCAATCATGAACAGCTATGGTTTTAGCGCTGAGGAGGCAGCATTTGCCAGCGACGTACTGACGCGGACAGTCGGGGCTGGGGTTGGCACCATGGGGGATTTCGCTAGTGCATTGCCCCAAGTTACGGGGCTTGCCAACGCGATGGGTATTGAATTTGATGATCTAGCAGCCCAAGCCGCTTACTTGACTACGCAAGGTAACACAGCATCGCAATCCGCGACTCAGTTGGGCGCTATGATGACAACGCTCCAAAACCCGACACAGGCACTCGCTGACGTTATACACGGTCTTGGCTACGAAAACGGACAAGCATTAGTTGATGCAAAGGGGCTTTCCGGCGCGTATGCCGAAATCAGGCGGGCGGCGGGCGGGTCATTTGATGGCATTATCACGAATACGGAAGCCTTACGCGGCGCAACGGCGTTAGCTTCCGATACGTTTGTTGAGTTTGCCGATAACTTTACAAGTGCAGTTGACGGGTCAACAGTAGCCGCGCAAGCCACCCAAAACCAGAGTTTTGCCGCGCAGCTTGACCTTATGAAATCGGCCTTTCTGAACCTGAGCATCACCATTGGGGAGGCAGTCTTACCCGCACTGGCGCAGATAATGAAGTACATAACACCCATTATCCGAGGGATTAGCGCCTTTGCCACCGAAAACCCCGCACTCGTCCGCACCATAGGACTGGTTGTAGGCGCGGTTGCGGCACTAGGCGCGGTACTAATCCCGCTTGGATTTGCAATTAGTACCGTTGGAGCGCTTATGGCAAACGCGTCAGTGGTTGCTTTTGCCGCGTTTTTGGGGCCAATCGCACTCGTTGGAGTAGCGTTAGCAGGATTATATCTCGCCTTTAAAAATAACTTCTTAGGTGTCAGGGATTTATTGCAACCCGTCGTTGATCGTATAAATATATCTTTTACGAATATAACTAACGGCCTTGATCGTCTGATGCTGTCACTGGGCTGGTTTGTTGAGGACATTAAAACGTTTGGTATCCGTGACGCAATTTTAGGGGCATTTGGATGGGGGAAAGCGGCAGAGGAATCGGGTGGTGAGTCTTGGCTGGAAGGTGTCATTTTCAACTTCGGAATAGCGCGTGACGACGCGATACGAATTACCGATCAAATAGGTGCTACTGTTCAACGCTTTTTGGGGATATTTGATCGTGTTTCTAACGCATTGAGTTTATTTACGCGTGGAGTGGAGTCAACCTTTGAGCAACTCAGACTAGGCGACAATATCTTTGATGCAATTGTTTATGGATTGGGTCAATTTGTTGACCAGATTTTTGAAGCGTTAGGATTTTCAGAAGAGGCGGCTAATGGTATTCAGCGTGTTTTCTTCGATGCTGTGGAGGGTATTGAGAAAACATTTAACCGCGTCGTCAACACCCTCCGCCCACTATTTACTGAGGTTGGGAAATTCCTCGTCAACCTTTTTGAAAATATCGACTTCAAACAAATCTTTAAAATTGGGCAGGTACTACTGTCACTCACTAGCCCGATAGGTATTGCCACAACAGTTCTGCGGTTATTCAGTGTTGACGTGGTATCTATTTTTGAAACCGTTGTAAATGCTGTGACTAGGTTTTTTGGGGCAATAAATGATGGCGGATCATTCTTTGACGGGTTAAGCGCCGCCATTCCCGGCCTCAACGGATTCTTTGACTTCCTAGAAACCGCCTTCAGCGATGTCATTACCTTTGTAACCGCCGTTGTCATTCCCGGTTTGCAGCAGTTTGCCGAATGGTTTACGACAACCGCGCTACCAGGAGTGATTACGTTCCTTACAGGGACAGTTATCCCGGCAATCCAGAATTTCTTTAACTTCGTAGGGTCAATTGCAGCCATCGTTATCCCCGCTCTTCAGCAGTTCGCTAACTGGTTTCTCGTTGACGTGTTGCCACAAGTCATCACTTTTGTTACCGGAACTATTATCCCGGCAATCCAGAGTTTCTTTGACTTTTTAGGCCAAATATGGGCAATCGCCGCCCCTGCGCTCATGTCGCTGGCAGACTGGTTTCTCGTCTCCGCGTTACCCGCTATTCAGCAATTCATTTCTGGCGTGGTTATCCCGTTCATCACGGATTTTATCGCGGTGCTGGTTCGCATCTGGAATGATGTAAGCCCGTTCCTTATCCAGTTATTCGATTGGTTTGTGAATACCGGACTGCCGCTTGTCATCTCTTACATCAATGACGTAGTGCTTCCTGCTGTACAGGGGTTTATCAACATATTGGCGGGGATTTGGGAAATCGTAAGCCCTGTCCTTACGCAGCTTTACGACTGGTTTATTACCGACGCGCTACCCGCGATTATGGCGTTTATTGAGGGACCGGTAACGACAGCCATTCAGGGCTTCATCACCCTGTTAACGGGTATCTGGACAGCGGTGTCGCCGGGATTGCAAAGCCTAAGAGATGGCTTTCAGGGGGTCTTTGACTGGATTAAAACCAATGTGATAGACCCGTTTTTGGTGGTCATTAATGACATTGTGTTAAAGGTGCAGAATGCCGCTTGGGACGTAAACAATTTTCTCGGACGTGCTGAGGGGATGCGTCCCTCCGAAATGGCAGCGATTGAAGAGAGTACCGGCGTTAGCGCCGAAATTATAGCGCTTCAAGAGACTATCGTCGGTAGCGGCAGCTTTGCCGGCATACCCGGACGCGCTCTCGGCGGCGATGTCATGGGCGGGATGCCGTACATGGTGGGCGAGGCTGGTCCCGAACTCTTTATACCCGGTCAATCCGGTAGCATCGTTCCAAACAACGCGCTCGCGCAAGGGGCAGGCGGTGACAACTTCAATATCACGATCTACGCCGCCGACGGCACGGATGCCGCTAATAAATTCGATAACCGTTTACGCGAACTCAGAAGGGCAAACGGATGACCAGTAAACTAGTCCGGTTTGGCAATTACACCTTCCCAACGCAGCAGTCCTCTTTTACCGATAACTTTAGGAATGCGGTTCCACGGACGACGCGGTTGGCGGGGATGGATGGCAGTTTCAATGAATACGGGCGCTTCCCGCCGCCCATCGAATCGGGCAAGGTGACGATTTCGTTTACCTTAGTTGATTACACGTTAACGGGGATGACAGCGAAACGGGATGCGGTCAACGCGCTCCTACAAAAGGGGCAGCAGGAACTCTTTATTGAAACCAGTAACCCATCAGCAGATAAGCGCTTCTGCTATGCCACGATCAACAATATCAGTATGCCGCAGCGCTTTGATCAGTACACGGACATCTTTCAACCCGTGACGATTGATTTCCAAGTGGAAGACCCGCGCTGGTTAGCGTGGCCGGGCGCGTGGTACATCGGTGACGATATTGTCATTGGGAGCAGCCTGATTATCGGCGGCGCACGGGTGACGAATACCAGCGTAGGTAACGGCACCCTGATTACGGCAACCAATAACGGGAGCGCTGAAACCCCTATCCTCATGCAGTTTGTGGCAACCCCCGGCACCGCTACCGTCATCGAAGCCTCACACCTGAATGAATGGGGCGAGATCATCAACCGCTGGCGATGGGAGGGCAGTCTACAAGCTAACGAAACGCTTGCTGTAGACAGTTCGCAGTTAGCGGTTTACCACGTTGACAACGGCGTGAAGACGGCGGCCTTTACACCGTTTACGCGCTTGGTGGGCGACGGCTTCATTATCTTGCGTCCGGGCGCAAACAGCATTCGGATTAACGGCGCATTTTCCAGCACGGTTTCACTTGAACTTGATTACTACGACGCTTGGAGGTAACTAATAGTGTATACACCTATCACAAATGGCAACACCGGGAACGCCACACTTTTTAACACGCGGTTTACCGAAATCGACGGCAACATCAACGCCCTCATCGCGGGGACATCCGGCTTGACGCTGCAAGCCTTTGCGCTGCCCACAACCCTTACACTTGTCAGCGATGCGATCACCGTCACCCGTACCCGTCATCTAGTGGACACGCAAGCCGCTGCCAGTACGGATGATCTGTCTACGATTAATCTAGTAACCTCGCTAATTCCGATTTTGGCGCTATCTTCGGTGTCCGCAGCGCGAGTAGTCGTGGTTCGGCATAACGTCGGCAATATCTGGCTTAATGGCGAGAATTACACGCTTGACGACCCTGCCGAAGTCCTGTGGTTAATATGGAATCACACGTTGGCTAAGTGGTGCATGTTTAACCCGCCGCAAGCGGCCAACGCGATTCCCGTTCCCGGCACACGCGGCTTTTTCATGTGGAGAGCATCGCAAGCTGCAATCGTGGCGACAATGACCGCTACCCCGGCCACCACAGGCACGTTGACCGAATCCATGCAGTCGGATAGCAATTACGTCAACTTTGCCAGTTCCGCAACGATCAACTCGCTAAGCGGGGCTTACATCGTCGGCAGTTTGGTACGTCGGGCGTATGACCCGATTATTGAAGTGGTCTTACGGACGACAGCGGACATCAGTTCGCTTCGCGTGTGGGTGGGCATTTTTGGCGCAAGCGGGGCGATCAACGTGGACACGCAAGCCTCTGGGTCGGGGCTAATCGGTTTTCGGTACTCCACTGCTGCCGGAGATACCGGATGGAGGCCTGTATGCAATGACAACTCAGGCAACCAAACCACAGGCACAGCAATCGGCACGGTAGCGGTCAGCACACGCTACAGACTACGGGCGCGGGTAGACAGCGCTAACGGCGTAGTTTACTTTTCCGTGAACAACAGCACCGAAACAACCATCAGTACCAACCTACCACCCGTTGGGACGGACTTGGGACCGGGTTTGGCCTTCTACAACCTCGTTGCTGTGACGCGCTCCATTGGCCTGAGTCGTTTTTATGTGGAGCAAAATTAATGACGGGTTTGTATTTATGGGCGGAACTTCACGCTCCCGACTGGAGCAAATCGACTGCCGCCGAGGGACCTATCCCGCTAGTGAGCGCCAGCGTCAGCCGTATTCTAGATGGCGCTGGCAGTGTGCAAATTGAAATCCTCGGCAGCGATGAGCGCGCTATCCGTTTACTGGATAACGAGAGCCGTATACGGGTTTACGTGAACCAGAACGGGGTTGTCCGTCAACTGGGTGCGGCACTCCTGAGAAAACGCAACCGCCGGATTGCGGCAACGGGCGAATCGCGCTCGTTTGACGGTCCCGACATTTTGGACGAACTCAAGAACTACGATGTGCTGACGGGGCGCGTCTACCGAAATACGCGATTTGAGGACGTGGTAACAGACCTCACGAGCAGCGCTACCGTGCTGTCGGGAAACTGGCGTGTGGAAGTGGAAAGCGCCTATATGGATGACCTCATTGAGGCACGGATGGACGGCGGCTCTGTCCTCAAGGCGCTGCAAACATTAATCAAGGGGCGCGGCCTTCATCTACGGCAAAAACTGGACACGCCTAGTCCGCTAGATAACGTGGTCGAAATTGGCAAGTTTGGCGGGGCGGTTGTGCTGCAATGCCTCACGCCGCCGTACAGTGTTTCACTCAGCGTACAGAATAACGATGATGTGGCATTCATCGAAACCATGAGCGTTACCAGTGACAGCGAGGATATTGTCAACTGGATACTGCCTTTTGGGAACGGAACGGGTGTCGGGGCGCTTGATCTACGCTATTCCACTCGTGAAAACATTCGGACGATGATCGGGCCCGCCGGGCAAACTCTTTGGTATATGATGGATGAGGCTAGCATTGCCGCTTACGGCATCCGTATGAAGACCGTCACCTTTGAAGACATCACCGTTGTCAGCAATTCGCTGGCGGGTAAACAGCAATCGTCTAACATGGTTTACGATGCAGGACGCGCCTATTTAGACGACCACAGCATCCCGCAAACTGTATACCGGATTACGCTCAGGAAATGCCGTAAGACGATCCGACCCGGTGACATGGTAAATGTCAGCTATCGCGGACAGGTGTTGGACGCACACGGTAAACCGCTGCCCGACCAAGACATTGAGCAATCCTTTTACGTCCTCAAGGTAAACGAGCGCGTGGGTGCTGACGGCGGATTTGGGGTGTCGTTGGAAATCAGTAACGTACAGCAGCAGGTAGAAGATGAAGCGATGTATGTAGTCAACGCTGTTGAGAAATTAAAGGCGCAATTTAGGCGGCCTGCGATTGCGGCGTACTGGAGCGAAAATACTTGGACGGATACCATGCAAAACGGGCTGGGTGATGGTGATACGAAATGGGCAAACTTTAAAATTGAAGTTGACAATTCGGTGACGGAAATTACCAGAGTTAAGATCAGATTTAAAACCTCGCCTTTGTACGTAACAACCGGATTTTCAGCACCGTTTTTTACAGCCTCGTCTCCCGCCGTCGGCATACACGATCATCAAGTCAATTTGCCTATTTTTTGGAGTCTAACTTATCACGATCAGTATCCATCTGGTATATCGCTTTGGGTAGACAACGTTAATGTTTCTACGCAATATGGGGGCCCGTGGGCAATTGCAGTAAATACGGCAGTAGATGTAGAATGTGATATTACTGATTTAATCATTAATTCCTCCAACGGAATGTATTCGGATCACCCAATCCGATTTCAATGTGAAGAGCGAATAGGCGACGTTGGGGTTAATAGCCCACTGAATCAAGCGTGGGCTTCGCAAGGCAATATTGAGTTAAATGTAAGGATACAAGGCGTTGCTCAAACAATCGCACCTGTGTAGTGTGCTTATTCTAATACTGTGTATTCTGGGCTTGACTTTTCTCATCACGATATACCATCACGCTAATTGGGTAAAAGAATGGGTTGTAGAAGGTAATATTATTCTTGTTGGCGGGGCAAGCCTTGAGATTAACACTGAACACCGTATTGTTATGGGAAATGCGTCCTATCGTTTTTGTGTCACGGGGCAACTTTCTGACGGGCGCTATGTTTTAGTTCGTCATAGCTTGCCTTACGCAACTTGCAAAGGGCAAATAGATGATGCTATTTATCTACAGGTAAAACGACCATGACTGAGAAATTCGACATCCTTGCCTATATACGCGGCGACGGGCGCGAATACGTCCTAACGCACAATTCCGGTGCTGAAGAACTCTGCTACACCGACATCGTTGGCAAGACGTTCTACCAAGTCAAGAATAATCAATATGAAGGCTTTTACGCCGCCGACGACGTAATCGGGCGCACGGTAGACACGTCGCAAGGCGGCGGCCTGATGTACATGGTAGGCGACCCACCCGGCAGCGGCGCAGCGTGGTGTCCGCGATTTATGGCAGTCGGGGAAACGTTTACGATGGCGACCAAGATTACCCATTACCGAAAACCGGATGGCGTGATTTCTAATTGGGGCGACCTTGCCCACGTTATCAAACTGGTAGCGCACAACCCCGCCTACCTCATCCCGACGGGGCAAAAGTTGGATGCGATCCAGATGTCGGTTTCGCTGCCCGGTCAATTACCATTTGATACGATGTGGTTTGCGCGTGGTCACGGGTTGATTGGGCATCAGTCGCCCGACGGCAATCAAGCCTCTAAACTGACGCATTACGCTCCTGCTGGCATCAAGGCGGGTTATCCCCGCGAAACGATTGAATGGCTGAAGATGCCGCCGATTACTGCATTTGGGCAAGCGGTTGACCCGGACACTATTCATCTACCAGATTCGGTACGCCGTCGCGCTGTGCTGGCGCACGGCAAAAGCAACATCCGCAGTACGCCGTCAACGGATAGCGAGATAACCGGGACACTGCTGAATGGCGAAATCGTAAACGTGTATGCTGATGAGCGGGTGTCGGGTGACTTCACTTGGCGCAAGATTGCGGCAGCGGCAGCGGTTGGATGGGTGGTCAGCATAGCGCCTACGTTTTCAATCCATTTTGATCCGGTCACACTGACCCCGCCAATCATTGACCCTGAAAGTGTGATTAAGCCAGCGCTGGACAGGATTACCGCTGTCCTGATGGCGATTAGGGAAATCGAGATTGCGCTCAAAACCGTACAAGATATGTTGACGGATTTGCGATGAATCATCATCGTGAAAAAGAACGTGCCAAGTTATACGATAACGCTTTTAATGCGCCCATAGAATTTTTGCTCGAAGAGGCGCAAAAGCAATATTCATTTCCGGTTGACCACGACAGCATCCGGCATTACATTGATGTGGCTGAGGAGAATTCGGCTATATTAGTTGTTTTGAAGCAGCGGTTTGTAGTGTTGTTTGACGCTCTGGCGTTTTACGCGGGGGGGTCTCAAGACGGCGGTGACCGTGCAAGAGAAGTTATTGAACGCCTTACCAAAATTAGCGCTGAATGAATACGCTGTACACCGTTATCGGCATCCTTTGTTTTCCGGTGATCGCAGTTATCAGCCTGATTTACATGGCGGTTCTAGGGATTGGCATACTGCTACCGACAGCGCGGCGGGTAAAAACAAGCGACCCTGTAAACCTTTGCAAACTCACATTTACATAGGTAAAATAATTTGACCGAAACTGGGCGGGTTGTAGTAAACGGGGTAACAGAATGCTTGTTGCCAAGTACGCGCCGAAGTGGATAGGAGGGAATGAGGTGAAACGAATCCAGAAACTCGCCGTACTGATTTCAGTGGGCATCCTATTAGATGTCTGTGTGATTATTTTCCTTGTGCTGGCAACGCGCTATTTTTCCCTCCGAACATCGCCAACGGTTGGGCTGTTGATTCGGAAGGTTCTAAGGCGTGAGCAGACGCTCGTTGATGAGCAGCGCGAGAAGATGCTCAAAGACGCAACGACCATTCTTTTAATGCAGGATACAATCGACAAACTCAAGGAACTACTGACCAAAAAATCTAATGAGGTTCTTTAATAAGTAGCCGCCGTGTATGCTACAATTAAATAGAACACTTGTACAGAAAGGAGGGGCGCGGTCAATACGCGAATAAACAAATGTCTAACGAACTAATTATCGCAATTTTAACTATCATTGTCGGTCCCTGGATAGGTGTGCTGGTACTGCGGTTGAAATACAAGCAGGAACTACGCCACGCCGAAGCAGCGGCACAAATCAAATTGGATTCAGAACGGGCGCGAATGCAACTTGATCTAGATGAGGCAAACCAGCAACTTGAAATCGAAGCATCCCGCGCTAAATCCGAAACTGAGAATCGACGCGATAACCTACTCGCTGATATTACCGAACAGTTTAGAATGGAAATATCAAAGTCAAGAGATGCTTACGGGGTGCTGGGGCGCAGACTTGAAGATGCGACCATGAATCTTTCCGCCAAGTCCGAAGCCTTGCAGTCAGTTGAAAGCGAACTCAGCGCACTAACCCCGCAACTGGATTTCTGGAAAGCCTCACATCGCGAGTTAACAGTAATCCATGATCGCACGGTGCAGATACTTGAAAAAATAAGCACTGACTTTCAGGCGCGGACGGCGGAACTCCTCGCAATGGCTAAGGAAAATGCGACCCTGAAAGAAATCGCTAATCGGGTTGAAGCGATGGAGAAAAACCTTGATCGTCTTGTGACGGCGGATATGGGTAAGGACGCGGAAATCAAGCGACTGCGCGATGAGCGCAACGACGCACTTAGGAAAGTTGAAGATAGCCAGCAAATGAATAAGTCTATCTTTCAGGAGATGGTGGAATTGCGGCAGCAGGTCACGAACCTGCACGACCTTGCGCCCAAGTCTACCGACCAACTGTTAGCCGTAGAGTTGACCGAACCCGTTCCCGAATTAACTGTATAACCAGCACACTTGTGTATAGAGGAGATTTAACCATGAAACACATTACCCGCATACTTGTCATCTTGATTGCCACGCTCCTGCTGACCGCCGCCATCTATCCCGCGCTGGCGCAATCTACAGAAGACCCGCTACCCGTTAACACGGACACCGCGCCCCAAGTGACCGCTGCCCCAATTGAGGTCGTCACTGTTGAGGCAACGGCAGAAGTGACCGCCGTCGCACCGTTGGTAGATGCAGGCGCATTAGAAGCCGAAGTACGCGATGCCGTCAGCACGGAGGTCACGCCCTTGTTTAACAAAATACTGGCAATTTTGGTTGGCGTGGTGGTTGGCGCATTTGTCTTGTTGAATAAGTTTACGGCAGTGGCTATTCAGGCTGCACGGAATGAAGTCCCTGAATTCTTGCGCCCTGCACTGCAAACAAGCCTTGAGAGTATCGCTGATAAAATGCGGACGCTGGATTTGCTTAAATTCACGCAAGTCGATAACCGTTTACTGGCAGTCGGCGCGGACACGATTACGAAGGCGGCGCGGGGCGAAACTAACGTCACGCTAGATGAGATTAAACAGGATGCCGAAGCGATCAAAGCCAACGCCGCCAAACTCTTCAACAGAACCGATCCTGAAGACGCAAAAGGCTAACTTTGATGAGCTATGACAGCGTTTGGAAATTGGTGGCGGCGGGATGACAGCACCCTTTGGCGCTCAATGCCGCGTCATTGTTGACTGGTTGAATATCCGCGCTGCCCCACGCAAGGCCGCCAAGATTACAGGTAAGCTGTCTGCGGGTCAACTTGTAACCTGCATGACGGCGGTTCTCGATGGTGGCTACGTGTGGCGCGAAATCACAAGCGGCGGATGGGCAGCAGAGCAAACGGTCAGCGGATTCGGGGTGTACCTGCAAGAGATTCCCTTGATACCGGAAAGCGGGGACGGTGTACGGTTGGGAGTGGAGTGGCTCTCTCAACTTGACCGCGTAACATCTCCAGGTAGTTTTGACTGCGGTCAAGCGTGTATTGCGATGCTAATGCGTTTCTATGGGCGTGGCAGCGGGTCGATTAATGTCAAAGACCTGACGGACATCGTTTACGGGAAGACGACAGCAAAACAGTTACAGCAGCTTGCAGGTCGCTTTAGCCTCTCGCTGCTGCAAAACGTGCTGACTAATGACGTTCCCGGATTCCTCCGTCTAGAATTAGATCGTGGAAAGCCGATTATCCTACTGGTTAATTATGCTGACTTGGGGTTCAAAAACCACTTGTTGACAGGAATCCAGCAAGGCTACCATTGGCTCGTTGTGGTCGGTTACGAGGGTGACAGTTTTCAGGTACACGATCCGCTGTGGCTTTCGTGGCAGGATAACGGACAATCGGGGAGGGGCGGCGGCTTCCTCAAGATAACAGCAAGCAAGTTGACCTTTGCCGCCCGTGTGGGTAGGCTGGCGCTGGTATGACCCGTTCCCCGCAAACTAAGCTAACTTGGAAACCGCTGCCCAGTGAACAGGGGTGGCGGGGGATAGGAGAACCCGGCGAAGGCATGTTGTCTTTCGTCGGGTTTTTGTTTATCGGGGGTCTGCTGACTGGCTTGCTTATTCCTCGCTGATGTGCCAAAGGCCAAGATCGCCAGAAAGTCTTTCCATCCCTACAATCAGATTCCCGAAGGTTGCAAATTCGTCGGCGTTTACGAGGCCGAGTCCTTCCTCGTAGTAGCCAATGCTGAAAATTAACTGGGCGCGCTCCTCGCAAAACCATTTAGAGGCTTTGGCAACATTGCCGTTGCCAATGTCGAAGGTGGGGTTTATATCGTCTGTGTTCAGATTTGCGGCGATTGTGGCTACTAGTTCGCTGGTACGTTCCACGTCGGCGGCGGTCTCAACGATTTCAACGATTGGCGTGGTCTCAACGATTGGTTCGGCAATCGGGGTAACGATGCTACGGCCTGCTTCGGTTATGGAGTAGGTCTGAACCCCCCGAACCATTTTCTCATATTGAATTAGGCGCGCATCCAACAGCGAATTCAGTGTTGTAATGCTGACCGTCTTGTTGCCTAATAAGTGCATACCGCGATAATCTTTGAAAATTGTTTCGCCGTTTGCCATTACTTCCAAGATGCTTTTTTGCGCTGCCGTTACTTTTGCCATGATTTTGTTTCCTTCCCCGTGTGCGCGGGTGTTTATCTAAGCTATAAAAATAAGTATAAACCAAAATATGTATACTGTCAATAGGTTTCACCCCCCAATTTTTAGGGGGGGGTCACAGAACGCCTATTTGCCATCAGCCCAATGATTAACCAAGACCGCGTTCCGTTCCCGCTCCGCGTCAAGGGCGGTAATCAGTTTATGCAGTTCCATTTCCAACCCAACATTTACCTTGTGCAGGGCAATGAACTCTTTGAACGTTTTCCCAAGACCGTATACGAGGTCGTAAACGGGGGTATGTAGGTGTTCTCCGTAGGCTTCGTCACAGATAGCACGTATGCCCTCTACAACGCCCTTGTAGGGCACCAAATCAGTAACCGCTAGGCTCTGTTCAAGGTATTCGCTTTCGAGTTCTGCAACCCGCGCTTGCGCCAGATCGTATGCGGCTGCCAACTTGCGATTTGCTACCTGATGTCCTACGCGCTCGGCGATCAGCGCACTGAAAATTTGCTGATACTGGTCAGCAGTCACGGAAGGCTGACCGGGTTGCTCGTTATCAATGACGGCGGTCATATCTTTCAGGGACACCACAAACGGGGGTGCTAATGGCGATCTAATGCCCTGCATCCATATCCTTAGAAAATTGCTGTAGGCCGCGTCATTCATACTACCGCTGATTTGGTGTGCGCCGTTCTTATGAGTAACTTTGAAGATGATATCTTCATACTGAATAGAGTCAATGGCATGTTCCAGCGGCATGTCCGTCAGGTGGTCTTGCGCCGAAAACACCGAAGGCGGTTGGCTGATGGCTTTTTCGGCTAACTGGATAACGGTATCGGCGGCAGGTAGCGAGGGCGCGGCTTCCGGTGTCCAGTGGTTCTGCTCACGGGCGAGGGCTTCCGCTTTCTCCAACCGGACGGCATAGCGCATCGGATGGCAGAAGCCTGATGTCTCGATGACTGCCCACGCCGTAATCAGCAAGCGGACTTCGGTAATCGTGCCGTAGCCAAAGCCGGGAATGTGAACGCGCTGTCCGACGACGGTAGCGGTTTGGGTTGGCTCTAGGGTTTGCGTGGTCATTTTGCATCCTCTTTTTCTTTGATTTTAAGTTTACGGGCAATGGTCTCCTCAACAATGTTATGCGGTGGTTTTGTGTACACGACACTGACTTAGACCCTCAGCCTGTTTAATCGTGTACCGCAGAGTTTGGGAATGGAGAAGCATCCCAAAGTGCCTATGTATTCACCACTAACGGAGTTCCCCGAAGGGAACTGAGTCTGGTCAGCACGGCTTGCATTGCTACAAGCCCCTAGCTTTAGCTATGGAGTCGCTGACAAAGGTTTAATCGTCGTCCGGGTCGCCCTCCCCTGCTTCGTCGTCACAGGCTAAGGCTTCCTCAATCTCACTGCTGACTTTCCGTAGCGCTTCGTATAGGTCAAAGCGACTGATGTAAATCACATCATCGTCGCCCGTCAACATATCAATGATGCGCTCCGTCTGCGCGATGCCCATATTAAGCGCCTGCGCCAGATCACCGATCAGCCGCTGCTGACCGTTTTTCTCTGCGTCTTTTACATCAATCGCGTTCTCATCCAACACCGCATCACGCTGACTCAGGAACTCTGATGCCATACCCATCGCGCCCTGATAGGCTTTGGTCAGGTGGCGCACGTCCGAGTCCATGCTGGCGATCAATCCCCACATCTCAGCGAGGTACTCCACCATCTGGACATCTTCGAGGTTGGGTGTTATCAGCCACTCGAAACAGGTGCGTAGGGCTTCTAGGCGATCAGGCTTAACGAGCGCGCCTTCCATAACCTCTTGGTCGATGTGCGACGGGTGTAGGGCGAGGGTATTATTCGTCATCTAATTCATCCTCCCATTCGGGATGTGTACCGCCGAACAGCACTTCAATAGCAGCAGCAAGGGCTTTGCCCTGCTCCGGTGTAACCTCTATGAGGGTGTAGTAAAGTGTCCAATTTGCAAACCGAATCGCTGCTTTTTGGCTTACGCCGATTTTCTCAAGTTCGCCCGATACGTTTTCGTGGGCGACTTGCATATCGTCTTCGGGACTGTCTTGGTAATGGATGGCTTCCATCTCTTCCATGAACTCATGGACATGTTCTTCAACTGCCTCGATAAGCTGACCGATGACGGGGTGTTTGCCATCGCCATCAACCGCCGCCTTGTGTAACTCTTTGTAGGCTTTCGCGGCTTCGTCGCGCTGCAAGGCTACCGCTCCTGCAATCTCAAGTGCGCCACCCGCAACCGTGATTGCGGCTGCGCTGGTATTCGCAAGCTGCTCGGCGCGTTCCCAAATTGCCGGAACTGCGGCGAGTGTCTCTTGATCGTTCGCCTCTTGCGCTTTGAGGTAGACGGTGTTTAAGGATGCCCAAATTTCTCCCAATGTCGCTTGTCCATCTGCTAGCGCGCCGATGCGCTTCTGGACGGCGACGAGTTGACGTGCGGTTTCGGTTTGTGGGTCTTGTGTCATGGTCATGGTTGCTGCACCTCAGCGGGTAATCCAAACGGTCTAAAGGGGAAAGACGGTGGGCGCATCAACTTTTCAATGGCATCCAAAATTATTTCTTTGCCATGCTGAACGGTTGGCGCATTGTTGCCAACTGCTTTTAGCTCATCCAATGAATACTGCTTGGAGCGCAACGCCTCAATGAAGGTCGGATTGCTCAACGACCCCCCGTAAATATGTGCATCGAGTTCATACACATCCATAATGAGCGTTCCCGTAACGGTGCGAACTTCGGGTTCGGGCTTAACCTCAACGGGAACTTCAACCAGTGCGACTGGCTCGGGGTCGGGCGTGGCGAAGATGTAGCGGGTGAGCATGACCGTGATGAAGCCGTGATTGTGCGCGGGGGTGGTCGTGCTGATGATGTTCCAGTCCCGGTCTTGCAGGTCGTCCAGCGCTTTAATCGCCAGATTCCGTTCATCAGTATCGAGTGGGTCATAGGTGACGATGGCGGTGCGCTTACCGATTTCGGGCGCGTAACGCAGAGTGCGAGGCTCGCGAGGTGTTGTTTCTTCTGTGCTAGAAAATTGATAAATAGTGGTCATTTTGCATCCTCTTTTTCTTTGACTTTAAGTTTACGGGCAAGCAGATCGCGCTCGGCGGTGAGCGTGATGACCTGTTGACGGGCGGCGTTTTCACGATCAATGAGCAACCGGACGCGTTTAAACTGGCCTTCAAGTGTGAAGACAGCCGACGGGATACCCGCGTTGTCTAGCTGGGCGCGAATGGTTTCAAGCTGCCGTTTAAAGCGATCCAGTTTATTGAACACTGACGAGAACTGCGTTTGTAAGTTAACGAATTCTGCTGTCTGGGTACGGAGCGACTTGAGTTCAGAGACCAATGTAATCACTCGCCCAATGAGCGATTTACCGGGTTGATGCGGATAACCGCTTTTAGTCAGCGCCCGGTCAAGATTTTCCACGATTTCGGTGTGCAGGCGGTCAATCGGGGAACGGTCAATCATCATCGCGCTACCCCCGCCGTCAGCGCTTCCGCGACCAGCGCGGACAAGTTACCAAAATCCGTCACCACGTAATCAGCTTCCAGAAGCAATCTGTTAGCGGAGTACGGCTCGCTGAAATCGGACACCGGGAACAGTTCGGTATCGGCATCGAAATCAACATGCGGCAGCAGGTTAAGCGTTAGCATTTGTGGCCTCCCGTTTGCGCCGGATGGCGTATTCGCGGATCGCTTGTTTCCAGTCTTCAGAAAGCGGCTGGTTGCCAGTCAGCAATTCGAGGAGAGTATTGGCGGTCTTTGACTTGATGTCCAAAGTTCGTGCGATCTGACTGATCAGTTGATCGTATGCGTAGGATTCGGCATCGTCGCCAATTGCGTCTTCGCGTCCTGCATACTCCTGTAAACTGTCCGCCAGCGAGACAATTTCGTTTTCCAGTTGACTTACCCGCGCCTGTAGACGGCTCTCGTATGCGGCATCCTCATTTAAGGATGTGAGCGCTTCCTTAAGCAAATCGGCCATATTGTTGAACGCCGCACATATAGCGTGGGTGGCGTAATCGGCGGCGGCGGTTTGGTCTTGTGGCAGGTTGCCAATGGCTGCCCAAATTGTCTGCGCGTGAACCTCCAATAGCACCATGTTGCGGTCTCTGTGATTTGCGATGTCTTCTAAGTTATTGGTCATTGGTCATCTCCGTTGGTTGGCTAAATTTAGTTAATTCGATTAAGGCAAATTAGGACGGACATGTTATCCGCCCCGATAAGATGTTAGGTTTAGTACTCGTCGAGTCCCTCGTACATAACAGCTTTCTCCAACTCGCTCAGGCGCTCTTCGGAGACTCCGACTTTCAGCAGCAGACGTTTTGCGGATTCGGCTGCCCCGCGCCAGTCCATCAACAAATTTGTTTCGGTTGCATTTTCGTAGAAGGCGTTGGAGTATGCGCGTTCCAGCGCAGCGAGCAACTCTTTATTTGTTGCCTCAAGTGCGTCTGCGTAATCAACAAGTGCGAAGACGGATTCCATCCCCTCTTCGGTGATGGAATTTCTACCGTCCGTAATGAGTGGACTGAAAACGATCATATACGCTGTCGTTGCCGGACGGATGCGGGTGCTTTGGTGCGGTGTCGCCGTCATTTCCTCATGAGAATCTGAATATTGTGCGTGAGCAACTGACAACAGCGCAGAACTCATGTCAGTCCAGTTCATTCCTTCGAGGGCTTCTTCTTCTGTACCGAGTGCAATCATGGCGTTTCTCAAGGCTTGCTGTGCAAATTCTTGTTTATTCATTGGTCATCTCCGTTGGTTGGCTAAATTGAGTAAACAGCGCTTCGCGGCGGCTTGATTGCTTGGCCTTGAGCGCAGACTTATTCTCGCTTAGGCGGTCTTGCGCCAGTTGGTTATGGAGAGCGGCGGCCTGCACCCATGTGCCGCCTTTCGCATGTATTTCTTTGATCGTAGACTGTGCGCCGTACAATATGCCGTCCATCTGAATCAACGTTAACCCCGTCTCGTCCTCGTCCTCATCATCTATGATTTCGTTGATAGCATTTACCCACGAAGTCGGGGCGCTTTCCGTCAGCACCCCGCTACCCGTTCCCACGCTACCCGTACGGATGTAGGTCACTGCAATCATCTCGCCGTCGTAATAGGCGACCTTCGCGGCAAACTGAAACCCGCGTTTCTGTAACCCGTCTGAGGCCTTCACATACGCTTGTACCGCCGCGTCTTGCGCCGGGTCGTAGCGGATGACGGCTGTCGTTGCGCCTTCGGTGAGTTTGCAGCTTTCGCTTTTCGTTGGCTCATTGTCCTTATCGTTATCGTCGTCCTCGTCGTCCTCATCGCTTTCTGTGGACGGGGGAACGGGCGGCGGGGTGGAAGTACGCGGAAAAACAAGTTTTACGGGGTCGGTAGGCAATACCGATAATTGCTCATGGTTGTTGCCAGAGTCGGAAGAATAATGGACGATGTAAGCCAGAAAAGTAGACGGGGTTTTTAAGACAATTGTTTCAATCTTGTGTCCAAAACAACTTAAAACCCAACGCTCCCACAGGCGCTCGTTGTATGCCACCGCCACTGTCACTTTGTCCCCAGCCATCCGGCTTACGCTGGATACTGAAATGTGATCTACAGTCTGCTGTTCGCCGGGGAACATTGGCGTAACCAATTCGTCGTCTTCGTCGTCTTCGTCGTCAGGACGGATGTCGCGCAGCCCTGTTCCGGCCAACCCCAACGGGGTGTCTTCGGGTTCGATTGTCATCATTTTCCTTCCATAAAATCTATACATATTTATACGGTAATATTATCATAAAAATATGTATAATGTCAAGTGTTTTGCAAGATCAAAAAAACAGGTTGTTAAAGTCGGAACAATTGTTCCGTCCCTGCTAGTTAGCTGGGTTCAGCGACCCCCTCGCCGGGTGCGCTTTCGGTCTGCTGTTGACTGGCTGCCCCAGCAAACAGGTCAACTTGTTTATAGATTTCTGTTGGTAGCGCCTTTGCGGGTTTGGCCTCCGTTCCTATCATGCCCATCATTGGCAGCGTATACGGCATCGCCAATCGCTCCCGCGCAACCTCGACATACTTCCGCGAGCTATCGCCACAAATAAATCGGCGACCCGTCTGCCTCGCTGCTATCGCTGTCGTGCCGCTGCCCACACACGGGTCAAAAACCAATTCACCGGGTTGCGTATACGTCCGGATGAGGTACTCAAATAACGCCACAGGCTTTTGCGTAGGGTGTAACGTTGTACTCCTGCTGCTATCGAAACGAGCAGCATCAAATGGGATATAAACCACGCTGCGCGGGTAGGCTTGTCCCCGATTATCGTATTCGAAATCTTTCGCGTAGTTGCCGTAAACTTCACTCTTGGAATGGTCTTTCCGCCTGACAATAACACGCTGTTTTGTTGGTGTCATTTGCGCGTTATAGGTGGGCTTGCCTTCATGGAAAATCAAAATATGCTCATGATCCTTAAGCGGCTTGCGCTGCACATCCAAGAAGTTGGTTGCTACGGATTTATGCCATACCCAATCATATTTATAGCCGTCTAAATTCGTGCTGATAAGCTGTGCAGCAAAGCGCATCGAGGCGGTTAAGGCGATAACGCCGCCGTCCTTAATCACGCGCTTAAATTCCGCCCACATCGGCACAAGCGGTATGACGCTATCCCACGCGCAAGCCGTTATTCCATACGGCAGATCACACAGGATCAAATCCACCGATTGCGACGGCAGCGCATTACACAGTGTCATCAAATCTAAATGATGAATCGTGTCATCCCTAACGGCATATTCTGGTAGCTCCAACATCATCCCGCCCGCCGCGTTCAACCACATCTCGCTCTCACCTTTTTTAGATTAGCAGCGTAGTAAAGGCGGGCGTACTCTCTCACCTTTTCCGGATTAGCAGCCCGCCAGACGCGGCTTGCCTCTCTCGCCTTTTCCGGGTTAGCAGCCCGCCAGACGCGGTTTGCCTCTCTCACCTTTTCTGGATTAGCAGCGTGGTAAACGCGGACTGCCTCTCTCACCTTTTCCGGGTTAGCAGCCTGCCAGACGCGGCTTGCCTCTCTCGCCTTTTCCGGGTTAGCAGCCTGCCAGACGCGGACTGCCTCTCTCACCTTTTCTGAGTTAGCAGCGTAGTAAACGCGGGCGTACTCTCTCGCGCACTCTTTGCACTGTGATCGTAATCCATCTTTTTTCGTGCTGTGCCGCGAAAACGCGCTCACCGCCTTCGTTTCCCCGCATTTCGCACACCGTTTACTACCAACAATTATCTCGTCTGCGCTCATCCCCAACCTGCTTTCAATTCATCATCTCCATCATTGGCAGCGTATACGGCATCGCCAATCGCTTCCGCGCAATTTCAACATACTCCCGCGAGCTATCGCCACAAATAAATCGGCGACCCGTCTGTCTCGCTGCTATCGCTGTCGTCCCGCTGCCCACACACGGGTCAAAAACCAATTCGCCGGGTTGCGTGTACGTCCGGATGAGATACTCAAATAACGCCACAGGCTTCTGCGTCGGGTGTACGTTAAAATGGTTGCCGTTTGCGAACATTAAAATACTATCAGGGTAACCCGCGAATTCCTGAATATAGTCGTTTATGTGTGATGGCCTAGACCCTATAATCTTTGTATGGATTGTACCGCCCGGTCTGTATTTGCGTTTCCCAAGAATACTTAACCCTTGTGGATAATAATTCATGGGATTACTTGCGCCATTCGCAACGGCGGCAGGGCTAAAAATAAGTACATCCTCATGCCTATTCATGGGCTTTAGCTTTGCTCGGATAAAATCAGTAGGGGATGATTTTATCCATACGCAAGCATACTTAAACCATTTTGGATTGCTCATTACCAGCGCACTCGTAAACGGCTGAGTCGCTGTTAGCACGATTGCCCCGCGTGGTTTTATCACGCGCTTAAATTCCGCCCACATCGGCACAAGCGGTATGACGCTATCCCACGCGCAAGCCGTTATTCCATACGGCAGATCACACAGGATCAAATCCACCGATTGCGACGGCAGCGCATTACACAGTGTCATCAAATCTAAATGATGAATCGTGTCATCCCTAACGGCATA
>Ga0163148_10001634_pt1 | contig 28820 bp, 19 predicted proteins | sample OliLakLV19MP7P2_FD_148606 | JGI IMG/M metagenome (GOLD analysis project Ga0163148, IMG submission 148606) | Freshwater microbial mat bacterial communities from Lake Vanda, McMurdo Dry Valleys, Antarctica- Oligotrophic Lake LV.19.MP7.P2 | ecosystem: Environmental > Aquatic > Freshwater > Lake >... | reverse complement strand
GGATCCCATTCCACGTGGTACCTTGCGCACCCCGCATTTAGCGTTTTTGTCGCTTCTTGGTTCTCCTTTTTTTCTTCATGGACAAGCTATTGGTTGTTTAGCATTTTTTCACTAGTAATAATGGGGTTTTGCGGGTATTTGATCTCAAAAAGAACAACCGATTTTTTGAATAAAAGATTAAGCTATTTCTTTTTATTATGTGCTTTTCCTACCTATTGGATGTTATATGTCGGTAACATGCATGCTCCATTGGTTTTATCGATTACACTTATCCTTATCGGTATATTCGAACATACTTATGAAACAAATATTAAACAGGCAAATGCAATGCTTTTTGCTGGCTTACTCATTTCATTTTTTACGAAACCTATTGTTTTGCTGATGCTTCCACTGCTTTTAATAATGAAAGAGACAAGAGCTACTACAATCAAATCTATTCTTATTTATGGCCTTGTTTCTCTTGCTTTTATTTTTATACCTATCCTAAACCCTGAAGCAGTAGGCTTGGACAAACTCATGAGTCTTGATTTTGATTTCATTAAACAGCACATGAATATCTACAAAAACAATTTTGTTTTAAATGAATTCATGAAAGATAATAGTATTCATTGGATCAACCTTATTGCTCAATCGGATTATAAATTAATACACATTGATGTGTTCTCATTGCCTGTATTTGTGGATGTTTTTTTGGGGAAGGAAACGGCAGCTTGGATCTTTAAAATTCCTATATACATTTGTTTCGTATTAACAGTAGCGATAGGATTTATACCTGATAAAAAAATACGGCTAGAAAGTGGTTTATTATTAATAATGGCTATCTCACTAACCTTTTTCTTAAGCTACAATACGGTTTGGGAATATCAATTTACATCTGCTTTGCCGCTCATTGCTTTTTTACCTATCTTAAAAAAGAAAAAAGTTTTTTATGAAAAATTTATTCCGGCAATGCTTATTACGGGGCTGTTTTTTTGTCTCCCCAGCTTGTATTTTCTTTTGCGAAATTGTGATTTATCAAACAGCACTGTATTAACATTGATACATTTTGACAAAATCGTTCCTGCATTTATTTTATTTGCAATAATGATTTGGCAACTACTTGTTGTTATTAGAAAGCATGTGGTTATTTAATAAAAAAAATTACACACAATTAGTCTTTATTGGAGAGCATTTTATTTTTCTCATCCAGCGCCCATGTCAAATTATTCTTGGCAAGCTCATTAGTAGAATCTAGCTGTATTACTTTATTAAAAAGTGTAATCGCATCATCATATTGTTCTTTCATCACAAAGGCAGTACCAATATTATTCAGTGCCATTGTGTTTTCTGGTTCAAGCTTAAATACATTGTTCCAGATTGTAATACTTTTATCATAATCACCAATTTTAAAATGATTCAATCCATAATTAATATAAAAATCAACATTCAATTTATCTGGTGACGCATTTTCTTGCTTTTTAATCTCGTTCAACACTTTATTTTTTTCATCAGTCGCCCATGCAAGATTATTTTTTGCCAATTGAAATCCCCCATCTAATTCGAGTGCTTTATTGCAAGCATCAATCCCGTTTTGATACTGTTGCAACATGGTAAATGCAACACCTAAATTATTATATACAGCAACATTTGTTGAATCAAGCTTTATGGCTTTTTTTAAATAACTAATGCTTTTCCCAGGCATCCCATTATTAATATAACCCATTGAAAGATTGATTAAATTGTCGAGAGTTGGTTTTGCTTTTGCTAAAGTCTCCAATGCTGCTATGTCAGTATTCGCAGGCAATAAAGTTTCTTGAGGTTTTTCTGCTTTCTTTAGATTACGTGTTTTTATGTACAAGTATCCTAGCGGAAAAATAAAGAGGAATGCAACAAATAAAGTGAAGACTGTTTTTTTTTGTTTGGAGTACATATTTGTTTTTTCGTAAGCCTTTCGGCACCTACTTTAAAGCTCTTAAAGCAAAGAGGTTTGTACCCAGCAGACTATGTATTAATTTAAAAATTTCTTAATATTCAAATATATAACGAAATTTGGACGAATACAGCATTATTTTATAATTTTGCACATACAACACACCAAACAAATGTTAAATCAAGCTACTGAACATTTATCTATAAAAAAAACGATTATTTATCTTTTATTATTGGCTGTTTTTGTAACGCTTGTTTACTCCAACCATTTCAATAATTCATTTCATTTTGATGACTCTCATACTATTCAGAATAATTTATTTATTCAAGACCTCAATAATATCCCACTGTTCTTTCAAGACGGAACAACTTTCAGCTCCCTTCCTTCTAACCAATCTTACAGGCCAATTGTAAGCACATCGTTGGCAATCGACTATTGGCTTGGCAATGGCTATAACTTATTTTATTTCCATTTTTCCACTTTCGTACTTTTTCTACTTCAAGGACTATGCATGTTCTTTTTCTTTTTTAAACTTTTAAATAACACTTATAAACACAGTTGGAATTTTCACATTGCAATAACAGCCGTTGCATTGTATTTGCTTCATCCAGCAAATGCGGAAACGGTAAATTATATCATTGCCCGCTCCGACATACAATCTACTTTCTGTGTAATTCTGGGTTTTTGTATATACATGTACTCCCCTTTTTGCAAAAAAACATTTTTGTACTTACTGCCTATTGCAATAGGAATCTTAGCAAAACCAACTGCGGCAATGTTCGCTCCCATATTTTTTGTATACATTCTTTTGTTCGAGCAAAAAATGAGTTTAGCAGATATTTTCAGAAAACAACATTTCAAACAACTTATTTTAGCAATTAAAACTACGTTGCCTGCTTTTATTATTTGCGGCTTAATGTATCTTCTTATTGATAAGCTAACGCCTAATACATGGGTTCCCGGTGGCTCATCTACATTCAATTATTTGATTACTCAACCTTATGTAATCGTTCATTATTTTACTACCTTTTTTCTTCCTATTGAACTAAGTGCTGACACAGACTGGCTTCCACTGGAGAGCATATGGCATCCCACTTTCTTTATAGGAGTTGCATTTATTTTTACATTAATCTACATCGCATTTAAATTTTCTAAAGATGAAAAATCACGTCCCATTAGCTTTGGTATACTTTGGTTCTTTTTAGCATTGTTTCCTACGAGTATTATTCCATTGTCGGAGGTATTAAATGACCATCGCATTTTTTTCCCATATGTAGGTCTTGTTATTGGAGTTTGTCAAACTGTTTCATTGCTTTTGCTTTCATATAAAAAGCAACTTGATGCATTAAACATTAACAAGTCTGTACTTCTCGCCTGCTTATTTGTTATCATGGGCGGATATGCTTATGGAACGTATCAACGAAATATTGTTTGGCATACAGAAGAAAGCTTGTGGTTAGATGTTACTAAAAAAAGCCCGAATAATGGCAGAGGGTTAATGAATTATGGTTTATCAAAAATGAGGGAAGGAGATTATGCCGAAGCTGATAAATATTTCACTCTGGCATTAGCGGTATCACCTTATTATTCATTCTTACATATAAATATGGGCGTCTTAAAATCCGCTCAAGGAGATGATGCTGCTGCCGAAGCTTTTTTTAAAAACGGAATCCGTTATGGACCGAACTATCCTGGCTCCTATTATTTTTATGGAAAATTTTTATCATCTAAATCACGACATAAAGAAGCAATTGATCTTTTAGTAAAAGCAATAGAGTTGTCTCCCGCTCATACTGATGCCCGATCACTGCTGATGAATGAATATACTGAAATAGAAGAATGGGATAAACTAGCGGCATTAGCAAATACTACATTACAGATAAATCCCGGCAATCAACAAGCTTTACTTTCACTTGACGCTGCTCTTAATAAAAAGGGTAAAATTGAAATTGCATTGAATGATATAAAAAAAGATCCTACTGCAGATAAATATTTAAACTTGAGCCTGATGTATTATCAAACTGAAAAATATCAGGAATGCATTGATGCTGCCAGCGAAGCAATCAAAATCAAATCGGACTTTGCAGAAGCTTATAATAATATTGGCTCTGCTTATAATGTATTGAAAAAGTGGGATGATGCTATCATTGCTTTTGAAAAGGCACTTAAAATAAATCCAAATTTTGAATTAGCAAAAAATAATTTATTTGTTGCACAAAAAGGAAAAAACGATCTGAATGCAATAGAGAAATTTTCTAAAGAAAAACCGTCATCCGATAATTATATAAACTTAAGTCTTGCATATTACAATCAAGGGTTATATGAAAAATCGATTGAAGCATGCCAAAAGGCCATTCAATTAAAACCTGACAATGCCAATGCATACAACAACATTGCTGCTTCTTATTGTGAACTAAAAAATTGGGACAAAGCAATTGAGGCCTGCACAAAAGCTTTACAAATTGATCCTACACATCAACTCGCGACAGGAAATTTGAATTGGGCAAAAGATGAAAAATCAAAAATAAATAAACAGAAATGATAATCATTACAGGAATTACAGGTGGAATTGGAAATTTTTTATTTAATAAATTCTCTGAAGCTGGCGAACAAATTATTGGAACCTATCATTTGAATAAACCTGAAGGGAAACAATATGAAAATACTATTCAACTAGACATTACCGATTTTTATTCAGTTGAAAAATTTATTGCTTCTATACAATCGAAATCAAAAGAAATTACCTTGATTAATTGTGCCGGAGTTAGCGCAAATGCATTTGCTCACAAATCAAGTGTGGAAGAATGGACAAATGTGATTCAAGTAAATTTAACAGGGACGTTTCATTTAATTCGTGCTGTTTTGCCTGTGATGCGTGAACAAAATTTTGGCAGAATTATTAATTTATCGTCCATTGTTTCTCAAAATGGAGTAATGGGAACGAGTGCTTATGCTGCTTCTAAAGCTGGAATAAATGGAATGATAAAAAGCATTGCATTAGAAAATGCTCAAAAAGGAATCACTATCAACAATATTAATTTAGGATATTTTAAAGTAGGAATGATCAATACCGTTCCGAAAGAGATACAAGAAAAGATAAAATCAAAAATTGCTTCAAATGAATTCGGTGACCCTGAGAATATTTTTAGCACTGTTCAATATATTCGAAACACGTCCTATTTGAATGGAAGTTGTGTGGATTTGAATGGTGGACTTGTTTAAAACTGATGTGATGATTAGTTGATGAGCTGATGTCCAGATTAAAAGAATGAAATAGTATTATAATAGTTGCATTCATTTTTCCAAAAAATAAACATTCTAGATATTCATAGTCCCATCAGCACATCAAAAAATCAGCACACCAGCACATCATTTCACCTTCTCTTTCAGCAAAGCAATATCCTGCGCCAATTGCTTGTTTTGTGATTGCAACTTAGAAACCACCACACTCAAGTGGAGCAAATAAATAAATATAGCAAAGATTGCCGCAGTAAAAACAAGGTTGGGTGCAGCATACACACCAACAATATTTGAAACTACATCCAAACCATTTCTCCAAAAAGAAAAGAGCACCAAAATAACGGTACACACAATCCAAACAATAGAATACTCTTCACGAAGCTTTCCCTTTATGATCAATCTTACAATGTAAAGTAAAAACAATATGCTGATTGCAATTGCGATGATTTGAATTCTTGCCATGATTTTATTTTTTGAATTTGATTCTTATAAAAGTATAAATAATTGCCAAGGTAACTTTAAACATATAATAAACAGAAGAAACAGTACCAATAGACGAAACACCACCTTGACGCTCTTTCATATTCACTGGCACTTCTCCAATTTTTAATTTATTTAAGGAATACAAAACAATTGCTTCCGGCTCCGGGTATTCATCCGGATAATATTCACTTACAATTTCTAAGGCTTTTTTATTGATGAGTCGAAACCCTGAAGTACTATCATTCACAACAACTCCTACCAAAAACCGATTCAGCCATTTAAAATAATTTATTCCCATTCGTCTGACTAAAGAAGATTGAAATCCTTCTTTTGAAACAAAACGAGAACCTATAACTACATCTAAATTATTTTCTTTAATAGCATTTATCAGTTTAGGAATTTCAGATGCAGGATGCTGTCCGTCTCCATCAATTTGAATTGCAAAATCAAATCCATTTTCAAAAGCATATTTGAACCCTGTTTGCACAGCACCACCAATTCCTAAGTTTATAGGTAGATCGAGTGCAACACAATTTAATTTTGAAATAATTTCAGATGTAGAATCTTTGGAACAATCGTTTACAACAACTACGGTAATCGATAGATTTTGTATTTGAGCAGTTTGAAGAATATCGTTCACTACAGCAGTAATTGCTTTTTCTTCATTGTAAGCGGGAACTATGGCTGCTATTTTCATTCTTTTAGTTCAAAGTTGAAAGCTCAAAGTTCAAAGCAAATGGATAGCATTTATGCTCAAGCTCTATCAAAACCAACGTTGAACTTTCCAACTTTAAACTTTAAACTTTTATATAATGCCTTCTTTCAGCAAATCATGCAAATGCACAAAACCATGATACTTTCCTTTGTCAGTCACAATCAATTGTGTGATATTAAACTTTTCTAACAGTTGCATTGCATTTACAGCCAATTCTTCTGCTTCAATTTGTTTAGGAGTTTTATTCATAATGTCGGCCGCTTTCAAATTGCTAATTGCATCTGTTTTTTCAAGCATTCTACGTAAATCACCATCCGTAATTACACCTACTAAATTTCCATTTTCAACTACAGCAGTTGCGCCTAAACGTTTGGAAGATATTTCCATGATGACTGATTTTATTGAATCATCGGGCTTAACAATTGGCCTTTGGTTTTGTGATGCAATATCGCCAACTTTCAAATAAAGTTTTTTTCCTAAAGCGCCACCTGGATGATATTTTGCAAAATCACTACTTGTAAAATCTCTGCAATCCAATAAACAAACAGCCAAAGCATCACCCATTGCGAGCTGAGCCGTTGTACTTGAAGTAGGTGCAAGATTGTTCGGACAAGCTTCTTTTTCTACCGTAGAATTCAAAACATAGTCTGCTTGTTTAGCTAAATAGGAATCTATATTTCCTACCAAAGCAATCAATTTGTTTCCTCCCGTTTTTAATAAAGGTACGAGCACTTTAATTTCGGGAGTGTTGCCACTTTTAGAAATGCAAATAACAACATCGTCCTTTTGGATTGTTCCTAAATCACCATGAATTGCATCAGCTGCGTGCATAAATATAGATGGCGTTCCTGTTGAGTTCAAAGTAGCCACAATTTTTTGAGCAATAATGGCACTCTTTCCAATACCCGTAATAACTACCCTTCCCTTTGATTCATATATTAGCTTTACAGATGCCACAAAGTCATCATTGATGTAATTTTGCAGGTTTCTAACCGAATCTGCCTCAATATTTAAGGTACTTATAGCTAGGTCTTTTATTTTATCGATGGATTTATTCACTTCGTAGGACATTTAAAATAAAGTAGAGAAATGTTTGTCTGATTAACAATTTTTTATTATATATTTACATTAGATATTTAGAAAACGATTATTTATTGATTCCTATATATAAAGGTATAAAAATAGTTCATTTTACAGATAATCTCACATAAACATTAATTTAAAAAAACAGGTATTGAAAACGATCGATGTTGAAACATCCCTACTAGACTGCTTACAGAAATATTTTGGATTTAAAAAATTCAAAGGACCACAAGAGGCAATCATAGCAAGTTTGATGGAAGGTAAAGACACCTTTGTAATTATGCCAACTGGTGGTGGTAAATCATTATGCTATCAATTGCCCGCATTAGTTAGTGAAGGAACAGCCATTATTATTTCCCCGCTTATTGCTTTAATGAAGAACCAAGTAGATGCATTGCGCAACTTTGGAAATGAAGAAGGCATTGCTCACTTCTTAAATTCATCTCTTACAAAAGCTGAAATCACGAAAGTGAAAAAAGACATTACTGACGGAAAAACAAAACTTTTATATGTTGCTCCAGAAAGTTTAACCAAAGAAGATAATATTGCATTTTTTAATGAAATAAAAATTTCATTTTTTGCGATTGATGAAGCACATTGTATTTCGGAGTGGGGGCATGATTTCCGTCCGGAGTATAGAAGACTAAGACCGATTATAGAAGAGATTGGTAAAGTGCCTATTATTGCATTAACTGCAACCGCAACGCCAAAAGTTCAACAAGACATTCAGAAAAATTTAGGCATGAGCAGTGCCAACCTTTTTAAATCATCCTTCAACCGTTCTAACTTATATTATGAAGTTCGTCCGAAAGTGAATGTGATCAAAGAGATCATCAAATACGTAAAGACACAACAAGGAAAATCAGGAATAGTATATTGTTTGAGTCGTAAGAAAGTGGAAGAACTTGCTTCAACACTGCAAGTAAACGGAATAAAAGCATTACCATATCACGCTGGACTAGAAGCAAAAGAAAGAGCAAAAACACAAGATGCTTTCTTGATGGAAGATATTGATGTGATTGTTGCAACAATTGCTTTCGGAATGGGAATTGATAAACCCGATGTACGTTTTGTAATTCACCATGATATACCAAAATCATTGGAAGGGTATTATCAAGAAACTGGTCGCGGTGGACGAGATGGCGGAGAAGGTAATTGTGTTACTTTTTATAGTCACGATGACATTGTGAAGTTGGAAAAATTCATGAAAGGAAAACCAGTTGCTGAACAAGAAATTGGAAAACAATTATTGACAGAAACGGTTTCATATGCAGAAACATCAAGCTGTAGAAGAAAATTTCTATTACATTATTTCGGAGAAGAGTTTGATGAAAAAGGATGTGGTGGAATGTGTGACAATTGTCGAAACCCAAAAACAAAATTTGATGGAATGGATGATATTGCCTTGGCAATTGACGTTGTTACCGATGTAAAAGAAAAATTCAAAACAAAAGATGTTATCAATATCTTGTTAGGTAATATTACATCAACCGTTAAAGCATACAAACAAAATGAGTTAGAATGTTTCGGAAAAGGAACGGAAGATGATAAGAACGAAAAATATTGGAATGCGATTTTCCGTCAAGCATTAGTATCCGGATTACTTTCTAAAGACGTAGAAAATTACGGCTTATTAAAAGTAACCAAAGAAGGAGAAAAGTTTTTGGACAAACCATACAGTATGATGGTAACCAAAGATCACGATTATGAAGGAACAGAAACTGAAGATGATGACGGACCATCAGGTGGCGGAGGAAAAGGCGGCTCAGGCGCTGATGAAATTCTATTTTCTGCTCTAAAAGACTTATTGAAGCAAACTGCTAACAAATTAAAATTACCTCCTTATGTTATATTCCAAGAAGTTTCTTTGGAAGAAATGGCGATACAGTATCCAATTAAAATGGATGAGTTGGTAAATATTACTGGTGTTGGACAAGGGAAAGCACAAAAATTCGGAAAACCATTTCTTGATTTAATTTCTAAATATGTAGAAGAAAACGAAATTGAGCGACCATTGGATATGGTTGTAAAATCAATCGTTAACAAATCAGGATTAAAAGTTTACATCATCCAAAACATCGACCGTAAGCTACCTTTAGAAGACGTTGCAAAAGCAAAAGGCTTGAGTTTGTCGGATTTGATTATGGAAATTGAAAGCATTGTTCACTCTGGAACAAAAGTAAATATCAGCTATTATATCAACGATATTATAGATGACGACAAGCAAGAAGAAGCATTGGCCTATTTTAAAGAATCCGATTCTGATTCTATTGCGGAAGCATTAAAAGAATTAGGAGAAGATGAATACACTGAAGAAGAAATTCGATTGATGCGAATTAAATTCATGAGTGAATTTGGAAATTAATTTTTGATTGTGATTTGCAAAAGCCCTGTTATCAAATGATATCAGGGCTTTTTGTTTTACTTGTTTTTGGAGAAACAAATAAATTACTTTTTCCTTGACAGCAATTTTGCATTTTTCTCATCTTTAATCGATGAGTTAATACCGCTGAGAATGGATTGCATAGAATAAAATATAAAATACCTATATCTATTATGTTCAACATAAATAGGAGAAACACGCACAATACCACTTTTCCCTGGATTACTGTCTAACACAATCAGTTCATTTGCAAAAAAGGTTTTTACTTTATCTACTAATTTAGGTTTCTCGGCACCTTTATTTATTACTTCCACTTTAAGATCATTGTAAATAAATTCCATTGTTCCGGTTGAAAAATCGTCATTTGCTACGTAAGAAAAATTTGCTGACTTTAAATAACCGCTGGTAAATTTTAGGTTTTTTGAAGCAGGAATAACTGAATTAAAAGAAACCATTGACATCGAATTAAGAGTACCAGAAGCAATAAAGTACTCTTTCGTAGAACTTAAAGGAAAAGCATATCGTCCGGTAAACTTTCCTTCGTTCATGAAATCTGCGCTTACTTCTATATTTATGCTACTCTTATCTGAATAGGATAAAGTATCATTATACATTCCGGTAATAATTCCATTAAGCTTGTTTATAATCACTTTCCCCGTTGAAGGCTGATTCGCATTTCGTTCTTCATAAGTAATTTCTCCTTCCTTCATTTCAATAGTATCTATAGCCACAAAAAATGGGAGACTTTTCAACATTGCTTGAGGAGATTCACGAACAATGGGCGCCAGAGGCAAAGTGTTGTCGCGATGAATTTTAATATTACATCCTAAAAGATTTACTTTATTAATCACAAGCCAGTTATATTCAAAAAACAATTGAACATCAATTTTTTGGCAACTCACTTGAGCAGCAATAACGTTTATCCTGCTTATTTGACGGCCAGCTTCTTCGGCAAATTCTTTTTTATCAAAATTAGGTATTAATTGCAAAGAATCTACAATCAACGTAGAATCCTTGAAAGATGCATGCAACCTTTTTCCATACAACATATATAATCCATCACCCAACTGATAGGAAAATTTATTCATGACTGCCTCAAACTTTTCAGCAGAAAATAATTTATTTTGTTTATCTGTTTCTTCATTAACAATGAAATTTTTTATTGAAATGCTAATATCGGCTGAAGAAAACACAGCCGAAGTATCGATGCCGTTTTTATAGATATTAAATTTTGAATTCATTATATCAATTTGACCAACTGAAATAGAATTCAATGTTTTTGAGAAAGTAGAATATAAGCTGAAGGTCGACAAAAGAGAATCATTTTTCTTATTGTGAAATTGCTCTAATCCTTGAAATATTGAAATCTGTGGCTCATCACATTCAACTCTTTCAACAATCAAATCGTTATCGCTAAAATAGGAGGAAATAGAAAAATTGATAATCTTGAGACTTTTAGTCTTAAAAACATACTGTGCTTTAGGATGAAAAACATTCTTTGATGGAGCTATTATTAAGTTATCTACCGTAATGCTCCGAGTCCATGGATTCATAGACAACCCATCTAGCGATAAAACATATTTGCCGTTGCTCGATTCAGACACTCGTTCTTTAACATATTCAATTATTTTTTTATTGAAATAAACGTTCATCAGTATCCAAATAATGACCGTGAATCCTACAAAAAATAAAATAAAATATAATAAAATTCGGAGTGCTTTCGATTTTACATTTTTATTCATTTACAAATATGGAACAATTAGCCTTAAAATATTTACATAGTTTATTGATTAAGTTACATGATTCACACATTGCATAAAATCACATTCGATAGCTCATTAAATGTCCTATATTTGTTGCTTGCAAAGGTTATTGACAACAACAATCAATGCTCCATTTTTGCTAAACTAATGAGTAAAGTCGTTTCTATTTTTAAAAAAGTTTTTAAATTCACTCTATGGACAATAGTTGGCTTTGTGCTTATATTTTTCGCACTCGCTATTCTCATACAGGTTCCTAGCATTCAAAGAAAAATCGTTAATTATGCAACTTCTTTTGTCAGCGGGAAAACCCATACTAGAGTTGAGATAGAAAAAATAAGCATCTCATTTCCTAACGGAGTGACTATTGAAGGTGTTTATCTTGAAGATCAAAAAAAAGACACTTTATTATTTGCAGAAACAATAAAAGCAAACATATCATTAAAAGACTTAATAAATAAAAAAATACACTTAAGCTCTGTTTCTCTCGAGCAAATAAATTTGAGTCTGGATCGCAGTTCCGGAGATTCGCTCTTTAACTATAACTTTTTATTAACTGCTTTTGCTGATACCACAAAAAAAGAAGAGTCGAAAGAAAAATCCAAATGGAAAATAGCAGTAGATGATGTAAACCTTAAAAACATCCGTTTAAACTACGCAGATAATTATGGAGGAACGAACTTATCTGCAGATCTTCAATCTTTAAGAATAAAGATGGAATCCATCGACATGGAAAAATCAATTTTCAAAATAGATGAATTACTCGTTGATCATTTAACAGCAGAAATTATAATAGAAGAATCAAAAAACAAAAAACAAAAAACTGGCGAGGGTAATTTGCCCACAATTACAGCTAATAAAATACAAATAAGCAATACAAATTTCTATTATGGAGATTCAATAAGTAATCAATCTTTAATAGCAAGCATACGTTTGTTAAAACTCAAAGACGCGTTCACCGACTTGCAGAACCAAGTGATTAACATGGATAACATCACTTTACGAAGCAGCAATATTAGATTTAACAGAAATGACAGCATGCCATCAACTATAACAGCTGCTACAAATGTTAAACAAAAAGATTGGAAAATTTTAGTTAAAAACATTGAATTGGACGACAATTCATTGGCCTATATGCTCACAAACAAATCTGTTAAGAACAAGATGTTTGATGCCGGACATATGGATTACAGACACTTATTTCTTGAGGCACATCATTTTCAATATTCTGGATCTCAAACAAAGGTTTCAATAAAAAAATTTAAAACAATAGATCAGAATGGCTTTTCAATAACAAAATTTGAAACAGATTTTAATATGGATCAGCATACGATTACTGCACACAAATTAAAATTAAAAACAAACAATTCATCCATAAATGCTGACTTAGAGATAAAGTATGAATCCTTAACATCCCTCAAAGATTCACTCCCCTATATGTTGGTGAACGCTGATTTAAAGAATGTGAAAGTAAAAAACAGAGACATTCTCTATTTTGCTCCTGAACTAAACAAACAAACATTTTTTCAGGACACTACTAATATCTCAACCATTTCCGGGACAATCAACGGCCCTCTAAATAATCTTAAAGGCAAAAATATTTTAATTACCACAGGACAAAATACAATTGTGAAGACGGATTTTATTATTGCAGGCCTGCCAGAAATTAAAACAGCTTATTTCAATTTTCCGAATCTGAAAGTAAATTCAGGGAAAAGAGATATTGCCATGATGGCGGGTCCTCTAATACCCAAAACAATAGACTTGCCAGAGAACATCAGCATGCAGATTGTTTTTAATGGTCTTTTGAAGTCATTTAAATCAACCATGGGCATGAGCAGCACTTTTGGCGCAGCTCATTGGTTTGCGACAATTGATAAAAATGAAAATTTCAACAGCAAAATAAGCACAACAGGTTTTGATCTGGGGAGATTATTAAAAAATTCAGAGCTATTCGGTCCGGTAACATTAACTGCAGAAACAAGCGGTCATGGTTTGGACAAACAAACTATTCAAGCTAAAATAAAGGCAGATGTATCTGAGGTTTATTTGAATAAATACAATTATCATAACCTATCAGTGGATGGCGACATCAAAGGTCAGAAATTTGAAGGGAAAATTGATCTGGATGATAAAAATGCAGTCTTTAATTTTGAAGGTCTGGTAAATTTAAATGCTAAGGAAGAACAATATAAGTTCCGTTTAATTGTGGAAGGAGCAGATCTGAAAAAGCTTCATTTAACAGAAAACAACATTCAAATAGGGTTAACCGCAATATCTGATCTGAAAGGAGGAGCGGCAAATGAAATAAATGGTAAAGCAGGAATTACAAAAATAGTTGTTACACACGCAGGCAAAAAATATGTTTTAGATTCGGTACTCGTAGCATCTATTAATGAGAAACGGAAAAGTGAATTAAATGTCAACAGTGCTCTAATTGATATAAAGTATAACGGGACATTTTCCCCTGCAGACCTACCTAAAGAATTAAACAGATTTATTAATAATTATTTTTCGTTCTCCAGCACTGAGAAATTAGTAAAGAAAACTGAACAACAAAATTTTAGTTTTGAGATCCAACTGCACAATCACCCCATTCTATCAGAAGTATTTCTTCCCCAATTAAAAGAGTTTGAACCTGGAGTAATTACAGGAAGTTTTGATGCTGATAAAAGTGAATTAAAATTAACTGCAGATGTAAGAAAAGTGGTGTATGGGAACACTGAAATTAATGATATACTACTAGACATAAATTCCGACACCACTGTATTGAATTATAAATTATCCTGTAGCAATCTTTCTAATTCAGATATTAAGCTTGATAATTTTATGCTGGATGGGAAACTGGCTGACAATAGCTTGTTTGTAAACGCATCATCAATTGATGAAAAACAAAATAAAAAGCTTATGGTTCGCTCACAAATAATCAAGAATGGAGGCAATTATAAATTAACACTTGACCCAAAAGAATTCTATCTGATGAACGAACGCTGGGATATTGCTTCAGATAACTATATTGAATTTGGGAAGCCAGGATTTTTGATTCACCATCTTTTTATAAACAAAGCAGAAAGTCAGATAAATATTGCTTCCGTAAACGATAAATTCAATGATGACTTAAACATAGCCATAAATAATTTTCAACTGAATGATATTTCGGGAATCATAGAAAAAGACACCAGCCTCATTAAAGGAAGGGTGGATGGAAATGTACTGCTGAAAAGAGTAAACAACACTTATGGATTAATAGCTGATGCTAAGATAAGCGACTTATACGTCCGTGAAGTACCTGTTGGAGATTTGGAAGTAAAAGCAAAAAATCCAGCTGCAGAAAAATTTGATATTGAGATGAGTTTGTCGGGAAAAGAAAATGATATTAAAGCGAATGGTTACTATATTCCAAAAGGAGGAGAAAATTCTATTAACATAAAGCTCGACATGCAATCGCTTTCACTCAAAACAGTAGAAGCATTTTCGATGGGAAATATAACAAATGCTTCTGGGAACAGTAAAGGAAATTTTCTAATTACCGGCAACGCCACTTCCCCAGACATAACTGGCGAATTAGTCCTTAACAATGTTATGTTAACACCTACGGCATTAAACAACCCTCTGGAGTTCAAAAATGAAACGATTCAACTACGGAAAGACGGTATTTATTTTACTTCTTTCACAATTTTAGACGTTGACAAACACCCAGCTGTTATAAATGGAAATGTTAAAATGCAACATTTCAAAGATCTTGTTTTTGCATTAGATGTGAATACACAAAACTTTCTATTATTCAACACAACGGCTAAAGACAATGAAGAATTTTATGGGCGCATGATCATTGACAGTAAAATAGAGTTAAGTGGTCCAATAGCTCTTCCTGTAGTGAACGCCAAAATAAAAATGAAGAAAGGTTCAAATTTCACTTTTGCCGTTCCAGAAAAAAAGCTTAACACTGACAAAGGGGAAGATGTGGTGGAGTTTGATGATTCTGTAAAGCTAAATCCTATTCTTGCCAGAGGCACAAAAAAACAAAAACAAAAAAGCAAGCTAATAGGTTATGAGATCTCATCCATTATTGAAATAGATAAACAAGCAACACTTCGTTTATTAATGGATCCGTATTCTACCGACTCGTTGGTAGTTAGAGGCGAAGCAGCATTAAGTTTTTCAATAGACAAAAGTGGAAAAATGAGTCTGACAGGAGCGTACAATTTAAATGATGGAAGCTACCTGGTATCTTTAGAATCGGTGATGAAAAGAAAATTCGATATTGATCCTGGCAGCACGATTATTTGGAATGGAGCTCCTCTGGATGCAGAAATTGTTATAAATGCAACCTATTCGGTGAGAGCAGCGCCTATTGATTTGGTCTCGGACCAAATGTCGGGTTTAACCGAAGCAGAACAAAGCGGCTATAAGCAACGGTATCCATTTTTAGTTCATTTAAAATTGCGGGGTGAGATCTCTCATCCTGAAATCAGTTTTGAGATCCAATTAAGACCGGAAGACAGAGGTATTTTAGGCGGTGCGGTAAATGCAAAACTGAACATGCTAAATGAAGATCCGTCAGCATTGAATAAACAAGTTTTTGCACTTTTGGTATTGGGCAGGTTCATTCAGGAAAATCCACTTCAAACAGAAACGAATGCAGCTTCTGCAGTAGCACGAACAACAGTTGGAAAATTTTTATCAGCTCAATTGAATCAACTGAGCTCCAAAGTTGTTCCAGGAGTTGAATTAAATTTTGATGTACAATCTTACGATGAATATACAACCGGGCAAGAAGAAGGAAGAACAGAAGTGGACATCAGTGTAAAAAAACAACTTTTTAATGAACGACTTTCTGTGCAAGTTGGAGGATCAGTGGATGTGGAAGGAGAAAAAGCAAAACAAAATTCTGCAAGTGATATTACAAGTGACGTTACGCTGGAATATAAGCTAACAAAAGATGGTCGTTATCGATTAAAAGGGTTCAGACATAATCAATACGAAGGTGCGATTGAAGGCCAATTAGTTGAAACAGGGGCTGGCATTTTGTATGTGCGCGATTTTAACACTTGGAAAGAGGTTTTTAACAAGAAAGCAAAAACGGATTCATTAAAAACAACAAACAATAATGATACGATCAATACTAAATAAATATTATCTGATCATCATTCCTTTTCTACTAGCGGCATGCAGTGGCACGAAGCACTTGCCTCCCGGAGAAAAGCTGTATACCGGTGCGACAATAAAATTGGAATCAAGCGACAAATTAAAGAGTAGAAAAAAAAGAGCTATTAAAGTAAGTATGGAAATAGCATTACGCCCAAAACCTAATAAAAGTTTTTTAGGCATGCGTCCGAAATTATGGATGTATATGAAAGCGGGAGAAGATCCAAAAAGTAAATTTAAAAAATGGCTTCAAAAAAACGGTGAAGCTCCCATTTTAATGAGTAGTATCAAACCAACTGCAACAGCTGCAATTATTGATGCAAAACTCTTTAATGTGGGCATTTTTAAAAGCTATACAGAATTCAAAGTGATTGAAAAGAAACGTAAAGCAAAAGTAATTTACGTCAGTCGTATTCATAAACCCTATACGATTGAAGATCTTGTATATTCCATATCTGATGACAGCATAAGTCATATAATTCTTAAAGACCAGGAAAAATCAATAATAAAAAAAGGAGATGACTATAGTCTTGATAAATTAAAAGCTGAGCGGATACGGCTTGACATCTTATTAAAAAACAATGGGTACTTTTATTTCAATCCCGATTACTTGCTTTTTAAAGCAGACACTTCAGAACTGAAGCACAATGTAAGATTCAAGCTGACTTTAAAAGACAGCGTCCCTAAAAATGCATTGATTGCCTATCGCATAAACAACGTGTATATCGATCAGGAGTATTCCTTAACGGATGAGGCAGCTAACAAATCAAGGGATACATTCCGTTTTGAGAATACTGTTTTTTACGGCAAAGAATCAGAAATGAAAATACGGCCGAAAGTCATTTTGAGATCAGTTTATTTAAAAAAGCATGAGATCTATTCAAGAAAGAACCACAACATAACACTTAACCGATTGATGTCGATGGGAAATTTCAAATTTGTTCGAGTAAAATTCAATGACAGCGACACTATTGCTTCCGGATATTTGGATGTGACCATTTTAATGACTGCAATGCCTAAGCGCACAATCAGGGCTGAAGTGGATATTGTTTCAAAATCAAACAACTATACAGGTCCAAGAATGAATTTGAATTTCTTAAACAGAAATACGTTTAACGGTGCTGAATTGCTTAATGTAAATATGGCGGGATCCTATGAAGTTCAGCTAAGCGGAAAAAACAAAAATTTATTTTCTTACTCTTTAAATCCACAAGTAGAGTTATATTTTCCACGTTTCATTCTTCCTTTTAAAATAAAAAGAACAAACAGTCTGTATGTTCCAAGAACACGCATCTCTCTTTCTTATACTTATTTAAAAAGAGTTTCATACTTTGATATGCGTACATTACAATTTATTTATGGATACAAATGGAAAGAGGACATCCGGAAAGAGCATGAATTAAACCCGATAAGTGTCAGCTATAGCTCTATTGCTAATAAGTCGGCTGCATTTACTGAATTACTAGATTCAAATCCTTTCTTAAAAAAAAGCTATGAAGAACAATTTATAGCAGGTGGTAGTTATTCTTACACTTATAACGAACAGGTATTATCTGAAAAAAAGATTCAATATTTTTTACATTTGACAGCTGAAGGTTCAGGAAATACTTTTTCATTGGCAAAAACAATTGGCGGAGAAAAAATATCCTCCGATAATCCCTCCAGAGTAATTGGTTCAATTTATTCTCAGTATGCAAAATTGAGCGTAGATGGCAGAGCATATTATAATTTTGAAGACAAAAATAAATTAGCGCTCCGAATTTTTGCAGGTGCTGCTAAACCTTATGGAAATTCATCTACATTGCCTTACTCCAAGCAATTTTTCAGCGGTGGACCAAATAGTATTCGAGCATTTCATATTAATTCGGTTGGTCCGGGAACCTATCAGCAAAATGCTGACAATAGAGGTTTTTTACAATTGGGTGGCGATATAAAACTGGAAGGAAATATAGAATATCGTTTTAATATCATTCGTTTTTTTAAAGGTGCGCTTTTTGCTGATGCCGGAAATATCTGGTTATTAAAATCAAATCCTGCTAATACAGCAAAACCTTTTTCATCTTCAAATTTTTATAATGAATTAGCAGTTGGAGCTGGAATAGGCTTAAGAATTGATGTCTCCTTTTTCATTTTACGATTCGATTTGGCAACACCTTTAAGAAAACCATGGCTGGATAATAATAAATGGGTAGTTGATCAAATAAACTTCGGAAGCCCTTCTTGGAGAAGTGAAAACCTGATCTTAAATGTAGCCATTGGCTATCCTTTTTAAATGTTGAGATAAAGCAGATAAGAGAACAAAACTAACTAACTTTTCAGTTCATTTAAAGCCAACCATGCCATCAATCCAACACCAATCTCTAAAGCTTGTTCATCTATATCAAACGTGGCAGTATGAACGCCACTTGTAATTCCTTTGGCTTTGTTGCCTGTGCCTAAACGATAAAAACAGGCGGGAACTTGTTGAGAGAAAAATGCAAAATCTTCCGCAGTCATCCGCAAAGGCAATTCTTCTACATTTTCTTTTCCAAGATATTCTTCAGCAGCAAGTCTGGCTTTTTTTGTAGTAACTTCATCGTTCACTAAAAACGGATAACCATGTTCTATGGTGAATTCACACTCCCCTCCCATTTTTTTTGCAACCGACTCGGCCATACATTTCATTTTTGCATGCGCTTCTTTTCTCCAAACTTCATCCATTGTGCGAAATGTTCCTTCCAATTTTACTTCCTGAGGAATTACATTGGTCGCGCCATTTCCAATTATTTTACCAAAAGCTAAAACAGTAGGTGCTTTCTGATCCTGCTTCATAAATGCTTCACTCAATTCCAATAAAATAGCAGAAGCAATCAATAGCGGATTATTATATTCGGCAGGCATGGCAGCATGACCACCTTTACCTTTTACGGTGACATAAATTTCATCGGTACTTGCCATGTACATTCCTGTTCGGAAACCAACCTTCCCAACTTCCATACTTGGAAAAACATGTTGAGCAAAAATACTTTCTGGTTTTGGATTTTCTAAAACACCTTCTTTTATCATCAAAGAAGCACCTCCAGGAAGCTTTTCCTCTCCCGGCTGAAAAATCAATTTTATTGTTCCTTCAAATTCATTTTTTAATTCATTTAAAATTTTCGCAACTCCCAGCAAAGAAGCACTGTGAACATCATGACCACAGGCATGCATCACACCTTCGTTTTTTGATTTATAGTCACAAGTATTTTTTTCCTGAATTGGAAGAGCGTCCATGTCAGCACGCAAAGCAATAGACCTCACCCCAGCCCTCTCCGAAGGAGAGGGAGCAGATTTCGTTCCTTCTATCAAAGCAACAATTCCTGTTTTAACAATTCCTTGTTTAAACGGAATGCCATATTCTTTTAATTTAGAAGCGATATAATTGGAAGTATTAATCTCCTCAAACGATAATTCAGGGTTGGCGTGTAAATGTCTACGAATAGCAATCACTTCAGACAATGATGCTTTGGCAAGTTCTTTAATTTTTTCTTTCACAACTTTTCATATTATTTACCGAAAATCATTTTTAAAGAAAGCAATAATATAATTACTCCGAATACCTTTTTTAGGGTTGTTTGATCTATAGCAATCGAAATTTTAGATCCAAAATAACTACCAATTAAAAACGTACTTGCGATTACAAATGCTGTTTTCCATTCGATATGACCCGCTTGATAATAATTAAACACTCCTAAAATTCCAATCGGCAATAAAAACATAAACAGCACTGTTCCTTGTGCCTGATGCTGTGAATAACCTAAAAAATAAACCAATGCAGGCACAATCACAATTCCTCCTCCGATACCAACCATGCCGCTTAGCATACCAGCAACCAAGCCGAGACACAGCAAAATAACTATTGTTGTCATATTTAATTGAGATTTTTTCAAGAGTAGTAAAAACTTAGAAATCAAGTGAGAGCGATAAATACCAAAGTGGTTTCAGAACAATTCCATCCTGTACTCCCCAAGCTCTGTCAATACGAATAAAGTAACCGAATACTCTACTTCTAACACCCCAACCATAACCACCAACTATTGGATTGTGTTGTGTTTTCAAAGTAATAATTAATGGAGTAATTGAACTACCAACAACTGTGGTGTTTAAAGAATTGTTTTCTGCATAAGGTGAATCACCTGTCCATGCCGTTCCTAAATCTCCAAATCCAATAATTTGAAAGTTTTGAATGAAGTCAGAACGTATCGGTCTCTTGAAAAAATACTTGAAAATAGGGAAACGCAATTCACTGTTTATCACAACAAAGCTGTTTCCGTTTCTAACATTTTGGTAAAACCCTCTCATGTTGGTAGCTAAGGTTTGATAAGTATAGTTTTGGTCAGTTGCAATATTAGTAGTATTATCAAATTTCGGGTTAAACCAATTATCCACACCACCCATGTAATAAATTAATTTGTTATTTCCAAAGGAGGTACTGGCTGCAATACGGTTCGCCCAAATTAAATCGCGGTGCAATTTTTTATAATTACGCACATCCAATCCAACTACAAAGAAATCCACTTTTGGTATTTCTTTCAAATAATATGCTTTTACTAATCTATCAACACGATTGTAATATTCACCAAATACTTTTGCTCTTGTGCCGTTGTATAAATTCAATCCTTTCTTAATAGTATTGTCAAGCACCCATTCCAACTTCAAGGAACCCCAGTTTTCATATGAGTTCTCACGTTTTAAATTAGTAAGATCCGTACCGGTATATACAATTTTATCGTTACGATAGTTCAAACTTCCTCTCAAGCTGACTACTTCATTAAACGGATACTTTAAAATAAACTTAGCTCCGTGAGTATAAATTTTCACCAATGAATAGCTATCTGCAATATCCAACAAAGATTGACGATGTAAAATTACTTGTTTGTCGATATTTTTAATTCTGTTTTCACGACTTAGAAAGAACTCATTGCTATTTAAATCGCCTGAAAATCGGATACCACCAACAATACGATAATCCTCAAATAAATCACTTACCCCAACTTTAAAAAATGCATTGATTCCCGGATTCAAGTATATTGGACTTCCTCCACCAGCAAATTTCTGGTAGTTTGCATTCAAAAATGAATTGTCTATTTGCGAAACAACATAATCAACAGAATAATTAATGTTGTAATTTTTTTGTCTTGACAAAACAAAATCTGCGCTTGGATTTGCAATTGCCTTGCTCGATGTGTCGCTATTCATTTTAGGTGGCGCTACACCATCTTTAACAGCTTTCGGCTGCTCATTTTCAAACGTATAGTTATTTATATCTACTTCGGTTGAATCTTTCTTTTTAACAGGCTCACTAATGCTGATGACTATTTTTACATTTTCAGCCTTGGGAGTTTCTTTGATATTTTTATCTTTTGCCTGAGCCTCTATTTCTTCTTTGCGCTCAATCCTATCTTTATAATCACGATAAGAAGTATTCTTTAAATTGAGTTTTGGTACCTGAGCAGATGAAACTAATGGAGCAACAAACAATTTATATTTCCCATTCTCATAAATTATTTCTGAAAATTTATTTGCTTTTACATTTATATCCTGCTCAATAATATTACGCTTATAATTGCTAATAGGATAAGAAGAAACCACTGTCCGATAATGTTCCGAAGTATCAACATAAGCAATAACGCTATCGAAACGGGCGATGTAACGATTGCGAATTCCATTCAAATCACTCAGATAAGAAATATGAGTGCTGTCATAATCTGCTGGATAAATCTCATCAATATGAGGAGTATTGGTCACACGCTTCAATATCCTTGACTTACTTACATTGTCGAAAACAAACAAATCTTTATTTGCCATTGCCGGCTCTGCTTTTCTTTTGGGATCATGAAACAATGTATCCAATGGTCGGTTTGATGAAAACACAATTTCTTTTGAGTTGTGCACAAAACGAGGAGTAAGATCATCATAAATATCATCTGTGATTTGGTCGTATCCACTTGATGCTGCTATAAAAACGTAAACATCTGTTTGTCCCTTTTTAACAGCCGACATCACAAACTTTTTACCATCGCTATTGTAAGAGTAATCCAATATTTTTTCGAAACCAATGATATTGCGCTCCGTTCTATCTTTTGTTTCCAACTCATAGGTTGTCAACACCAAATAGCTTTTTCGTTCAATCATGTAAGAAAACAATTTTCCACTTGGATGCCATGCTACTAAAGGGAAAGAGCAATCACTCGGACGGTCAATTTTTTGTCCTGACTTTAAAATACGTTTCGCTTTGTTAGTTTGCACATCATACAACCAAATCTTATACTGACCCATTTCATTGGTAGTGTATAACACATAATTCCCATCTGGACTCACTTTCATTTGTCCGTATACACGATCCGCTTTTGGTTTTTTAACTTTTAAAGGCATCTGCTTAGGCATTGCAGCAGCTGTATCTTTTTCAAAATATTTCCCTGTGTATGAGTCGAAACATTCGCTCCATAAATTTTTCACAGAAATTCCCAATACAAACAATGCTGAGTTATCAATATTTCGGCTCACTTTTGTCATGTACAAAATATTCGAAATTACCGCTTCACCGTAATTATCAGCAATGTGTTTCCACAATGCATGTCCCGCATACTTAGCATCATTCCCTTCCAATCGGTTGATGTTTTTATATTTACCATTGGTAATTCCATCTCTTACACGACTATCAATATCGGAGTTCCAATCGCAAGCAACATAATCTACCAAACCTTTAATATACCAATCCGGCAAATTTAGGAGCGTGCTATTTTTCACCATCTCTCTCACATTTCCACCATACATCATTTCATTAATCAACACCTCTGCCAATCCAGAACGAATTTGCGCATCTAGTTTTGCATGATCTCCTTCATAAAATAAAATTACTTTGGAACCCACCACACGAGTAACACCACCAGTGTTATAATCTTCTTCGGTTGAAAGTCCGATATTACTTTGTTTGTAATCCGACTGTTTATTATAAACTATGAATTCTACTTTATCTTCGAACGAATAATCAAATAACTTTTCTACTTTTTCCATCTGTATTTTTGCAGAAACAGAAACGTAGTTTGATAACTCACGACCCTGTTCGTAAAAATAAACATCGTATTTAGGATAGGAATAATAAGTCCAGAAATAACTATCGTATTTTACTCGGTTTTTTCCGAAATCGGTTTGAGAACCACTATAAAATTGTGCGGAGACATTTGTGCTTGACAAAAACACAAATAGTATAAGGAGTAATGCAAATCCTTTTTTATATGTAGAGGTAATAATCGTTCTCACGTAAAATCTTATTAGAATGCTAAAATACTAAATAATGAAGGCAATTACAAGGGACCAGACCTTAATTTTGCTACTTTTATAACGTAATTTTAATGAAAAAAGTATGATTTCTATTCATTCATTCACTTTTAATCCTATTCAGGAAAATATGTACATTCTTTGGGACGAAACCAAGGACTGTATTATCATTGACCCAGGTTGTTATGACGACTCCGAAAGGGCTATTTTGGCAAAATTTATAGCCGATAACCTCTTAAAACCGGTAAAACTCCTAAATACCCACTGTCATTTGGACCATATTTTCGGTAACCGATTTGTGGCTGATAAATACAATCTGAAACTCGAAATCAACAAAAACGACCAGCGTATTTTGGATGCTTTTCAGATGACTTGTGATCTTTACGGAATGAATTGCGATCCTTCACCTCAGCCTTCTGTTTTTTTAGAAGAAGGAGATATTATTGAATTTGGAAATTCTAAATTGGAAATATTATTTACACCAGGACATTCACCGGGAAGTATTACTTTTTTCAATCGAGAAGAAAAATTTATGATAGCGGGAGATGTTTTGTTTTACGGAAGCATTGGAAGAACAGATTTACCAGGAGGAAGTCACGAAACACTAATCAATAACATCAAAACAAAATTGTTTCCCTTGGGAGACGATTTTAAAGTTTATAGTGGTCATGGACCGGTTACTAATATTGGTTTTGAGAAGTTGCATAATCCGTTTTTGATATAAATTTCTCACAGATTTCGCAGATTTTCTCGAATTTTTTGTTTTATCGCGAAGCGTTATTCCGTGCCACGACACGGGATTTACCTGTTATCAAAGGAGAATCCCTGTCACGGAGCCCCCCTTCTCCTTCGGAGAAGGTGTCCGAAGGACGGATGATGTAAAAAACATAAAAAAGTTCTCAAATTGAGAACTTTTTTATACCTTTGTAGTATATGCATGTAATCTCGAGACCAAAACTTATTGAGTTTTGGAAGAAACACCCTGATTCAGCAACTCCGCTTAAAGTGTGGTTCAAAAATATTGAACAAGCCAAATGGAAAAATATCAATGAGCTTAAGCGGGACTTTCCTTCGGCAGATTACGTAGGAGATAATCGGGTAGTTTTTGATATAAAAGGTAATAAGTACCGCATAATTGTATTGATCTTTTTTGATGGTCAGAAAGTATATATCCGATTTGTTGGCACTCACGCTGAGTATGATAGTATCAACGCAAAGACTATTTAAATTGATATTACACGATAAAACACATTATTAAAACATAAAAAAATGAGCACTATTAAACCGGTACGGACCAAGGCAGACTATAAAGCTGCTCTTAAGAGAATAGATGAGCTAATTGCTAGGAATCCTAAAAAAGGAACCGCAATATATGATGAACTGGATGTAATCGGAACACTTGTTTCTGCTTATGAGGATATTTACTTTCCAATTGATTCTCCGGATCCGGTGGAAGCAGTTAAATACGTAATGGAGGAGCAAGGGCTTAAATCAAAAGATCTTATCCCCTTTTTTGGAACTAAGGGACTTGTGTCAGAATTTCTCAATCACAAACGAAGCCTTTCGACTCGTACAATAAAAGCTTTACATGATGGACTGGGACTACCATACGAAGTGTTGCTAGCATAATCACATGCTCAAACCCGGAAAATACCGCCATTACAAAGGCAAAGAATACGAAGTAATTGGCATTGCTCGCCACAGCGAAACACTAGAAAAATTGGTAGTTTACAAAGCTTTGTATCAAACCGCGGGAGAAAACTTATGGGTGCGTCCTTTGCAAATGTTTTTGGAAGATGTTGAGATTGAGGGGAAGAAAAAATTACGATTTGAATATCTGGGCAATGAGTAAATATTGTACTTTTTAATCTATTCTAACTATTTAAAAGAAAATGATTTTAATGATGAAATGTCTCCCTTAATTAGTCTTTCGAATATGATAATATTCTTATCAAAAACGTAAGGAATAAATATATCTTTTTTCATGTTGTAATCAGACGTTTCTATAGTATTAGCTTCGGACAAAGCATTTGAATTAAAGTCGAGCACAAAAAAAGTTTTAGTTTTTATATCTAATTGAGAATAAATAACCTTTTTGTTATTTTTGGAAAACCCTAAACATGTTGTTAGAGTGTTCTTTTGGTTAAATTTTTGCACCATTTTAAAGCCACTTTTTATAATCTCTAATTTATCATTTAATTCATAAAAGGAAAAAGCTACAGTTGTATACAAAACAACACCCTTCCCAGGAGTCATGGGCTTTGTTGCTATAACAAATTCACTTATTGGAGACCCTCCTGAGTAGGCTGGGGCTCCTTGAACCTTATTTTGGCAACCAATAGAATAATTTCCATTCGGCAATTTTTCAATATTATAAGCGATTACGAGTTTATTATTAAAATCAAATCCTCTGGGTTCTACTATCTCAATTTCAGGAAAAATAATTTTTTTAGAGTGGAGCATTTCGCCTTTAGAATCATAAACTAGAATTCCCAAAGCATTAAATAAGTCTTTCCCCCTTTTCCTCAACAATAATTGCCCAACAACAATCAAATTACCATTTGATTTATCGTAAAAAGTGTTTGAAATATTAAAAATTTCACTCTCTTCAGGAAACTTTGCCTCCTTAAAATATATAACATCTCCTGTTTTAGAATCAATTTTACTAACATAATCTTTCCATTCATCTTCCTTTACGATGAAGCAAGCAATAATTTCATCCTCATCTGCATAGGTAAATCCAGTGAGTTTAACATTGGTATTCTCTGTTAATTTAGATTTCCATATTGGTGTGAACGTTGGGTACATTTTTGTTTCGTTCAATTTGCACCTAGTAACCATATCGGTTTTTAAATCAAAATCCAAAATATCATTTTTAAGAAAGCGTTTATTAGTAATAGCATTCTGTCTATTTGAAAAAAAGACACCAACTCCAGCACCAGCACCATATGGATCTCCTTCTAGTCCTAACTGAATTTGCGACAAAAAGAAATGTGTTTCATCCCTTATGGTCTCATTTTCAGGTGTATTTTCATAAAAAGAGATTTCCTTTAAATCTTTAGTTAATTTCAAAAGATAGCCATTTGGTTTATCCGGCATCCATACCAATAAAACTTCCCCATACATTATTTGGTAGCCTCGAACATTATCTGATTCAAAAGGAACTGCTTTGTCATACTTTTTAATCAGGTTCAATTTTGCATCATATAATGTTGCTTTAAATGTTGCTCTTGTACCTTCGTAAGAATATCCGCACACTAACAATTTATCATCTACTCTTATCACATTTCTCTGATGCAAATCGATATCAACTGTTTGCCCTTTACATATTACAAAAATTACTAATAGTAGTATTATAGAGAATATTTTTTTCATAATTTTCATTTAAAAAAATTGAAATCTTGTAAGTAGACTTCCTACTTAATCATATCAAACCCACAATAAGGAACCAACACTTTCGGAATTCTAATTCCTTCTGCTGTTTGATTATTCTCCAACATGGTTGCAACAATTCTCGGCAGCGCTAATGCACTTCCATTTAATGTGTGTGCCAATACAGGTTTTGCATCACCATCTTTAAAACGCAATTTCAAACGGTTACTTTGGAAAGTTTCGAAATTAGAAACAGAACTTACTTCCAGCCATTTTTGTTGTGCTGTTGAATAGGTTTCAAAATCATAAGTTAATGCAGAAGCAAAACTCATATCCCCTCCGCACAGTTTCAATATCCTAAATGGCAATTCTAGTTCACGCAATAATCCTGCAACATAATTACGCATGTGTTCCAATGTTTCATACGATTTATCAGGATGTGCAATTTGTACAATTTCTACTTTATCAAATTGATGCAAACGGTTTAAACCGCGCACATCTTTTCCATAGCTGCCAGCTTCTCTTCTGAAACAAGGAGTATAGCCGCAATTTTTAATCGGCAATTGCTCCGCTTTTAAAATTACATCCCGGTAAATATTTGTGATTGGAACTTCAGCAGTTGGGATAAGATACAAATTATCAATGGTTGCATGATACATTTGTCCTTCTTTATCAGGAAGCTGTCCAGTTGCATAACCCGATGCTTCGTTTACTAAAATGGGTGGTTGTATTTCCAAATATCCGGCAGCAGTTGCTCTGTCTAAAAAGAAATTGATTAATGCTCTTTGCAAACGTGCACCTTTTCCTTTGTACACAGGAAATCCTGCACCCGTTAATTTTACTCCCAATTCAAAATCAATTAAATCGTATTTGGTAGTCAGCTCCCAATGAGGTTTTGCGCCATCGTATAATTTTGGAATATCTCCTTCTTCATAAACATTTTCGTTATCCTCAGGTGTTTTTCCTTTTGGAACTTTTGTGCTAGGAGCATTTGGAACTTGCACCAATAAATCGTGTTGTTCTTTTTCTATGACGGTTAATTGCTCTTCTAATTTTTTAGAATTTTCTTTTAGCTGAGTGCTTTTACTTTTTAAATCATCCCCTTCCGCTTTTTTTCCTTGCTTGTATAAATCACCTACTTGTTTGGCAAGTACGTTTGCTTCATTTAAAATAGCATCTAATTCGTTTTGAACTTTTTTGCGCTTCACATCCATTTCCAGAACATTTTCCAGAATGGATTTTGCATCAAAATTTTTGATTGCTAAACGAGCGATTGCTTCGTCTTTGTGTTCGCGGATATAGTTGAGTTGTAACATAGTTAGATGTGAGATGTTGGATTATTAGTCTTTGATAATTATAAGACCCCGCTCTTCAGCGGGATAAATCAGACTAATTTTCTGCAGAAAAGCAGAAAAATAAATCTGATTA
>Ga0163148_10001633_pt1 | contig 28824 bp, 35 predicted proteins | sample OliLakLV19MP7P2_FD_148606 | JGI IMG/M metagenome (GOLD analysis project Ga0163148, IMG submission 148606) | Freshwater microbial mat bacterial communities from Lake Vanda, McMurdo Dry Valleys, Antarctica- Oligotrophic Lake LV.19.MP7.P2 | ecosystem: Environmental > Aquatic > Freshwater > Lake >... | reverse complement strand
TCAGCTATACTTGCAATTTCTTTTCTCACGTCAATATCATCTTGTCTGATCTCTGCATACATTGGGTCAAACTTATAAAGAGACTTTAAAACAAGGGAATCTGATATGTCTCTTGTGAGTGCCATCTGTTCTCTTCTCATCCCTATTATAAACTGAGCTGATTTATATGCTTCTCCAAACCTTTCATAACGCTTAGCCCAATTACGTCCACTCAGCGGAAGCATTCTTTTCTTAGTGAAGAACCATTCAATACGAAGCACTTCTGTTGTCTCCGCATAGTTTATAAGCTCTTCTGCTAGCTTATCTAAGAAGGCTTCAGGAACTGGTTGCATCTTACCTGTAAAGAAGTTTAAATACTCTTCAACCCATACTGCAGTGTTTGAATCCATAGGTTTTCGATAGTTCTTTGACTGCTTAGTTGCTTTAATTGTATGTTTAATGTCTTTACTGTCCTTTTTCATATATTTCTCAATGTAAATTCGGTCCTTGGATTTTCATCGTATGTTTTCTTAGCGTTTATAACGGATATAATACAATCATCTTCATATGTCACGTTGTTACATATATCGCATATGAATTTTATTAAGTTATCTAGGTCTGGTTTAAATATGTGATTAGTTCCATAGAGTAGTTGTCTTCGTTTGATTGATATTGATGCTGGCGCCTTCATATAGAATGTTACATCTAGTTGAAGAGCTCCTTGAAGAAGCGGATCATTGCTTTGTTGCTGTTGAACATTCAGAGATGCAATGAGTTTTAGATTCTTTTGCGAGTCATATATCTTTTTATGAGAGAATCGTGGCCGAGCAAGTGGTGTGGGGTCCCCAGGTATAATAAATATCTTCATTACTTCCTTAAGCTATTAATTGCATCAAGTAACGTAGTCTTTGATTCATCTATATATAGCAGTGTATCTGGAAGGTCTTGATCCAACAAGGTAGATAATGGAATCTTGCTCATCCAACTCAAATAACCTGGATACGTTAACTCATATCCTTTAGCACACTTCTTTTTCACATCAACAACAGCATTCCAATTAACTACCATGTCATGCCACTGTCGACACTGCTCATTATGGTCAAGAACTATTTCCTTATGCGAATAGAACTTAGTTTGTTGTAATTCCTGCACCACTTTAGGCATCGTTTCATCAATAAGATCTTTAGACGAACTTATATCTATACTAGCTGGCATATTATGCTGTTGTTGTAGGTCATAGCATCGGGTGTAGTTAAGAGATACACCATTTTTAATACAATGCTGACGCGCCTGCGAATGAAAATAGGCAAACTGGTTCTTAGCATCCTTAAATAATTTACATTGGCTAATGCCATATTCTATTGCTTCATTACTAAAAACTGTAATAGCAATCTGGCCCCATAAGTTCAACCGTAGAAACTTCGCTGCATGCTGCTGCGATAATGTCTGATTCATACAACTCCTCTTTCAACCTTTTTAGCGTTTTCATTTCTTCTTTATACCAATCTGATAGCTCCATAACAGTAAACTTGGGAGCTGGATCAAAAATCTCATCCCACTGATCTTCGGTTAATTTTGCATGAGAAGACGTCAAATCACAACCAACCTGCTGCTGAAAGTAATACTTTTCACAATAAGATGACGCAATATCGACTGCAGGTAATACATAAAGCACACCTTGGTTTAAAAAACCGGGGGAAGAGGGAAGAATTGAAGAGTTTTTGTTAATATTCTGTTCTGTTTGGATAGTGTTATTACTTCCTTTAATACTTAGTGTAACCTTTTGAGTTTGATCAGCGTACAAAGGAGTTTTTTTAAGTCCCTTCAACGATGGAAGATAAAAAGAAAGAGCATCCTTAAACCGAGTAAAGATACTTGAGAATTTATACACGTTAGATTTTTTAAAGCTCTTGCAAAAACGACGAAACTTCTGAATCAATCCCATCTCACAAAATAACTTAATATATTCATTAATCGTTTTACGAGATAAGCCAATACAATCTGCTATTGCTTGTTGTGAAACAAAAATACAATTAAAAAAGGTAAACAATTTCACCATGTAATCTAAACAAAGACGCTGCTTCTCAGTGAGCTTTGAAATTATACCTTGCCAAAAGGCTTTTTTGAGCTTATAGTTATTCATGAATGGCTCCTTTTGGGTTGCTCATTGACTTCACTACCAACTCTTTTGGTTTACTCATTGACATCACTAGTTTTTCATTGTTATCACTGATTTTCATTGATTTCATTGATTTCATTGATTTCATTGATTTCATTGATATTACTAGTTTTTCATGACTAACTCTTTTGGAGTTTTTTATTGACTTCCATGACTGATTTTTTTTAGGGCTGCTCATTAATTCCTTGTGGGGATTTACAATCGATTATCTAAGAATTGTTGCTCTTAGATGATCAAAGGGGTTGATTAGTTAAAACTTTCAATCAAAGAATAGCTCTAGCTAACGCTGGGGCTTTTTCTTTATACAACCGTAAGGTTACGCTTCCAATGGGTTCTTAGCAAGAACTATCGAATATCCTCGCTACTCCTTTAACTGTAAATATTCTTCTATTCTTGCAATCGTTTTTGTTTGAGGCAATCTAGCACCAGTCATAAACGTTCGTAACGCCGTAATGGATATACCAATACCCTTTGCTACCGACTCTAAACTACCCTTGTCTCTCTTGATCACAGCTTTTAATCGATCCCACAATGAATCGCTCACATCTCTAAAATTCAACATATTTTCCTCGCTTAAGTTAATTCACTACAAACATCATACACTGTTTTAAATAGTTTACAATCACATCAATACATGTTATGATTATATTAGTAAGTAAACCCAATAAAAAGAGAACGACTATGCAACCATCAACAATAACATCTCATTGTCTAACATGTTCATCACCAATAGATGAACAACGTCTATTTTGCTCAGCTGTTTGTCTAGAACTAGACCTACTAAAAAGAAGGCGTAAATTTAGACCTACTAAAAAGAAGGCGTAAATAATGCATACAAAAATATACTCAGCTACCATATCCGGAATGAACGCGCACCTTGTAACTGTAGAAGTAGATTTTGATGAAAGTAGCTCAAGAAGTGAGTTCACTATCGTTGGACTACCAGATACTGCTATAAGAGAGAGTCGCAAACGAATCACAACAGCACTTAAGAATAATGGCTTCATATTACCCAACCATAAAATAACAGTTAATCTTAGCCCAGCATCACTGCGAAAAGAAGGTACTCTTTTCGACCTACCAATTGCTCTTGGAATACTCAAATCTATTGGCGCACTAGGACTATCTGACTCTTACCTCAATAGCTCTATTATTATTGGAGAACTATCCCTTGATGGATCCATTAACCCCATCAAAGGAGTACTAGCTATTTCTAGTGACGCATTAAAACTTGGTAAACAACGAATCATTCTACCAGTCGGAAACAGCCAAGAAGCAGCACTCATTAAAGATGTTGAAGTTATCGGCTTATCTCACTTAAAAGAAATATTTGAAACGGTCACTGGAAAACTTACTACAAAGCCAACTAAAGTTGATCTAAACGCATTCATCAAAAAACAAAAAGACAACTCCCTTTCATTTGATAGCATCAAAGGCCAAAACTATGCCAAAAGAGCAGCTCAAATAGCAGCAGCCGGTAAACATAATATTATATTTAGTGGATCTCCAGGATCAGGTAAAACTATGCTGGCTAAATGCATAATAACTATCATGCCAGATATGAGATTTGATGAAATTATACAGACTACAAAAATATATTCCGTTGGCGGAAAACTAGATGGTAAAGACATCATAGCAGATAGACCTTTTAGAAGCCCTCATCACTCCACTACACGAACAGCTCTTATCGGGGGCGGAGCATACATAGTTCCCGGGGAAATAAGCCTCGCTCACAACGGTATATTGTTCCTTGATGAAATTACTGAGTTCTCAAAAGAGTCACTAGAATCCTTAAGAGAACCTATCGAAAATAAACACATCAATATCGCACGAGCCAAAGAATCAATTCAATTCCCAACAGACATCTTACTTGTGGCTGCATACAATCCATGCCCATGCGGTTTTTATGGAGAAAAACTTAAACAGTGCAAGTGCTCACCATCCAAGGTCAACTTATATCAAAGTAAATTATCAGGACCATTGCTTGATCGTATTGATATGCGTATTGGCGTTAAAACCCTGGACTATACAGAAGCAACCAACAAAGTAATCTCATCATCCATTAGCGCTACAGAACTAAAAGCTGGCGTCGACAAAGCAATCTTGACCCAGAACAAGAGATTTGGTTACGCCAAGAGCAATAGCAACATGAATATCAACGACATAGAACAGTTCTGCACACTAACACCAGAAGCAGAAATAATCATTCAGAAAGCATTTACTCGACTAAACTTATCAATGCGTGCTTACCATAAAGTGTTAAAGCTATCACGCACCATAGCTGATATAGATGGATCAGATAAAATAGAAGTAAAACATATCACCGAAGCCATTATGTATAAGTATGAGAAATAAATGGAAAGTGAAACCAAATGCTTAATGTGTGGCAATGCCATAACCAGTGGAAGTTCAAATAAAAAATATTGCTCAATATCATGCAGAAGAAAGTCGACATACAGAAAGAAGTGTAGAGCTCCAGTATTATTACCATGCTTAATGTGTGGCAATGTCATAACCAGTGGAAGTTCAAATAAAAAATATTGCTCAATATCATGCAGAAAAAAGTCGGAACGCAGAAAGAAGTGTAGAGCTCCAGTATTATTATGCTTAATGTGTGGCAATGCCATGACCAATGGAAGAGCAGATAAAAAATATTGCTCAAGATCATGCAGAAAAAAGTCGTACCAAGATGCAACAACAATTGTTAACTGCGACATTTGTAACAAAATTTGCGAAGGTTCATCAAGGAGAGTTTTAAAAGCTTGTTCCACTGTGTGTAGATTTAAAAAATATTGCGCAAATGATACAGAAAGCAACTGCCTTATATGGAATGGTACATTTGACAAAAAATACAAACGCCCAGTTTTTCATGAAAAAAGATTAAAAACAGTATTAGCATTTAAGTTTAATTACGAACTGCATAAAAAATTTGAAGATAATATGTATCAAAACAAGTATACCTACATCAATAAATGTAATCCTAAATGCATTAGCATAGACAGCGATCACAATGAATTAGTAGTCAGAAAAATAAAAGACTTTTCTTTAACAAAAGAAGAAATGATGGAGATTAGTCACCTTATAAAAAACTCAAAACTATCAAGACGAGAAATAGCAGAAAAATTTAAAACCTCTACTAATGTAATAAGTTTTATAGCAGCTGGGATAAAAAAATTAGGAATTGATAGAGTTTCCATGCCTCGTTTTGATCAAAGCAAAGTTGATGAAGCAATAAAACTATTTAAATTACATTGGTCATATGTTGATATCGCAAAAAAACTTGGGATGTCAGCATCCTCAGTTGCACTGTATGTAAACAAAAAAATGAAACAAAAAGAATATATCGAAGAATCATCAGAAAACTTAGACAGCGATGAAGCAATGCTTAAGATGTTAGATGAAATTAACAAGTCTCTAGGACTATAGGAACAATATGTCACAATTAATGTCAGAAAACATAAACGAATTAGCTACAGCATTATCTAAAGCCCAAGGCGAAATGACAGTAGCAGGGAAAAACCAAAAGAATCCATTCTTCAAAAGCTCTTATGCAGACCTTGAAGCAATCATAGCCGCATCAAGACCAGCACTTAGTAAGTACGGACTCAGCGTGATTCAATCACCAGTAGTCGATGAACACAATGTCTCATTCTTAATTACCATGCTGCTCCATTCCAGTGGCCAATGGATCAAATCAAAAGCAATGCACAACCCACAAAAGCAAGACGTACAATCATTAAGCAGCTATAACACTTACCTAAAACGTATGTGCTACACATCCCTTATTGGTGTTGTAGTTGGCGAAGATGATGATGGTAATGCCGCTAGCGAACCAGCACGACATATCGCACAACAACCATACACTCAAAATGTTATTGCAGAAAAAATATCCAAAGAACAACTTGAACAACTAGAATACGAACTAGAAAAACACCCAAGCATCAAACAACGTATCCTAACAAGCGTTAACATAGACAATTTAAGCGAAATGCCAAAATCATCATTCCTTAGAGGAATGGCACGAATCAGAGAACTTATTAACCTAGAACCAAAATAAAAAAGAAGTGAAACCTATGAGTAATGACGAAGCGATAATTTTAAGGCATAGCGCACCATCTTCATTTGATGAATGTTCATATGGTACCGCATGTAAAGTTTCAATAGGCGATGATTTTGAACTGTATGTGCAGATAAATAAACATGAAGACGAACAACCAAAATGGCTATTCATTGGAACATTTACTAATTGCGTTGGAAGTGATGTTATTAAAGAAGAAGTAGACAATATATTGGGTAGATAATGATATCAATTAGAGAGATGCTTAAAAAGCTATTTAGAATTCAATATTCTATACTAACCATATTCATAATATTTAACCTTCCTTTTATTGGTTTATTGCATAAAAAAGAACTTGCAAAAAAACCTACAAAAAAACTTATAAAAGAAAGCAAAGTGTATGAAACATTTGCTATTACCGACAACTAAAAAACGTATACAACGTACTTACTGAAACTAAAAAGCTTGCATAGTTTGGCTTTTTAGACGTGCCCTTAAAAGATACTGGTAATATCTCTTAAGGGCTTTTTATTAACTAGTTTTTAACCTTAGCTGGAGAGAAAAACATTATTAGTTAACTATCACCATAAATATGCATCTAATCAATAGATCCGTCAATTTCTGCAGACAAATCAACAGTAAGTCCAGTCTGATCCTTAATGACTTTCTCAGCCACTTGCTCAATAGGATTATCATTTGGCATCTTAAGAGCATACTTTGCTCCACCAGCAGACAAAAGAGCAATTATAATAAGTACAATCTTAAAAAAAACAGATCCCATATAAAATCCATTTATTAAACGTATTCCGTAACAATTACAATACCTGATGTACCATTTGCACCACCAGCAGTAGAAAGACCTAATGAACCAATTCCTCCACCACCAGATCCATATCCAATTCCGACACTAGGAGAAATACCTACAAAACCTCCAACTCCTCCATTGCCATACATAGTGTTTCCACCAGTACCACCCATATAAAGTGAATTTATAGCAGGAGCAGACATACCATTACCTCCTGCTTGTCCAGGAACGTTAACATCTCCACCAGCGGCTGCACCACCAACGCCGCCGACAACAGGGCGACCACTAGCAAGAATACTAGGAGGTCCTCCAAGCCCAGCAGAAGCAGTAAGTATCGCCCCAAATGTAGTATTAGTACCATTACCACCAGTAGAATTAGGAACTCCAACTCCACCAGCACCAATAGTGACGACCTGAGAGGCGCCAATAGTAGCAGCAGAAATTACTTTTCTACAATACCCACCAGCTCCACCACCACCAGCTCCATGATTACCAGCACCATCTGTTCCACCACCAGCACCGCCACCACCAACCGCCTCAACAATACAATATTTCATATTAGCTGTTGGGGTATACGTTCCACTACCAGTAAAAACTTGAGAGACGATACTTGTAAATCCAGTACCAGCTTCATTATTTGCCCAAATTGGCAACAATCCAGCTCCCTGAGAAGTTAAAACTTGATTTGTAGTTCCCAATGAAGCAACAGTCTGCAAAGGATCAACCGATGTGATACCACCCGTAACAACAGCATAAGCAGTAAAGCTCGTATCTCCAGTACCACCACCAGGGACTGGCAAGACACCACTACCAGCAGCTTGGAATGTTGGAGCAACTCCTGCACCATTACTTGTGAGCACTTGACCAGAGACTCCTAAAGATGCAACTGATTGCAAAGCTCCAGTCGCTGTTGTTCCTCCAATTATAGGAGTAAAAGCAGCAAAAGAAGAATTAGCAGTTCCACCAGCAGGCACAGCCAGTACACCATAAGATGGGTCAGCCGAAACACCTTGACTCAACAATGGAAGTCCAGCAGCTGCATTACCAATAGTGTGAATAGTAGTTGTTCCTGTACCAACTAATAACTCATGATCGTTATACGTTGCTGGCGAATTACCAGCAATAACATCAACCCATACAGCTTGGTTTTGAGCCTTACTCATCAAGATCCATTCTTGCTGAGAAGGAGCAATTAAACCTGTAGGTACAACCCACCTGTCACCAATGTTAAATCCTTGATAATCATTAGCAGTTGGCGAACGATCACTTACTACTTGATTTGGAGGAGTAGGCTGAGCTATTCCCAGATACGATAAAGGTTTACGATTCGCCATAGTTACCCTTTACAGTTTGAAGACAGTTTTGCTTCAAGCTGTTCAATACGTTTAATAGCTTTTTGTAATTCATTTAAAAGTAATATCGGAAGTTCATGATACTTAACAGACTCAACTTCACCATCAATATTATGAACAACAAGATCTGGCATAATCTCTTTAACTTCTTCTGCAATCAAACCAATTTGTTTTTTATATGACGGTTTACCGATAAAATCAAACGATACCGGACGAAGCGATAACACAGGTGAACTTGCATCACCCATATCAACAACGTTCTCCTTGTAGCGAATAGATGATGATACGGTACCAAGTTGACCAGCACTATCTATAAGAACTGCAATCGCATCATTTACACTAGTGGTTATACCACGAATACCATGAATAAATGACCTGTTAAGTTGATCATCACCAGCACCGGTTGCACTACCAATGCGTAATGTGTTAGAGTCTGCAATTATTCCGGCATTATTCAATAAAATATTATTGCTCTCACTAGTGTTATAGTTAAAACCAGCATGGCTTGCACCTATCGCAATATTCCTTCTACCAGTTCTAAGATCAAGTAAAGCGAATGTTCCAATTGCGACGTTGTATTCACCCGAACTAGCAAAATACAATGTCTGATAACCAATTGCGATATTGTTAATTCCAGTGGCACTTGCACCAGTATTACCCATAGCTTGAAATCCAATAGATATACCCTGTCCAGTAGTAAGAGAAACACCTGCTTGAAATCCAATACCTATACTTCCATCTGATCCACCAACAAGTCTAGACAAAGCACTTTGGCCAATAGCTACGTGGACCGATCCTACAGTTTGTTGGGCCAAAGCTTCATATCCAAATGAGCAATTGCCAGTGCCTGAAGTCATAGACTTCGATGAACCAACACCAACAGCAGAATTAAAATTACCCGTCAATACTCCTTCACCCATTGCATTAAAACCGACAGCAACTGAACCACCACCAGTTGTAGCATTTCTTAATGACCAATTTCCAAGGCAAGAATTAATCTGGCCAGTAAGAGTGTAATTGCCCGATAGATGTCCTGCATAAATATTATTAATACCATATGCATGAAGAATAGTATTTCCACCAATTCTAACTTGTCCATTAGTTGAAGTAGTTGCAGGCAACGCAAGAAAGTCAAAACTTTCAGTTACAGTTGAACCAGATCCAGTAAATATAGCACCGGAAGTACCACCAGTTAAAGTAACGTTTGCTCCAGTAGCAGAACCAGTATTACCAGTAATAGTTGTAATTCCACCACCACCACCGCCACCAGCTTGAAACGTTGGAGCATTTCCAGCGCCATTACTCGTCAAAACGTGAGTCGCAGTTCCAACAGCTGTCGTAGCAAGACTTGTTCCATTAAAAAAAACAACGCCATCTGTATTAGTCATTGAAGTAGCGTTAGTACCACCTTCTATGACAGGCATTGGACTAACTCTTTTATAGCTCATATTAAACCTCTATTTTCTAAATATACTCGGTAACAATTACAATACCTGCTGTACCTAAGCCACCACCTACACCAGAGGCACCATTACTCCCGATTCCTCCGCCGCCCGATCCGTACAACGTTCCATCACCCCGATTGACTGCAAGGTACCCTCCGAATCCTCCCGATCCATACATAGTGTTTGCTCCATTGCCACCCATATAAGGAGTACTTGCCCCAGTAGCAGCAAAACCGTTATCTCCTAATTGCCCAGTGACGTTAACATCTCCCCCAGTAGCTGTACCGCCATCTCCACCACGAGCACCTACTCCGCTACTAGTACTTGGAAGACCTCCAAGTCCACGATTTGCAGTAAGTATCGCTCCAAATGTAGTATTACCACCATTACCACCAGTAGTATTAACAACTCCGACTCCACCAGCACCAATAGTAACGACCTGAGAGGCGCCAATATCAGCAGCAGAAATTACTTTTCTGCAATATCCACCAGCTCCACCACCACCAGCTCCATGGTTACCTGCACCAGCTGTTCCACCACCAGCTGCGCCACCACCAAGTGCCTCAACAATACAAAATTTCATACCAGCTGTTGGGGTATACGTTCCACTACTAGTGAAAACTCGAGAGACAATACTCGCAAACCCACCACCAGCAGGAACTTGCCACGTAGGAAGTGATGACGCACCAGTACTCGTAAGAACATTACCACTCGTAGAAATTCCCGTTGAGGCAACCTGTAATGAACCAGTAGCTGTAGTTCCAGCACATACAGGAGCAAATGCAGTCGTCATAGTGGTTACACCAGTACCACCACCAGCAACAACCACTGTTCCATATATTGGATTAGCAGCAGCACCCTGTGATATTAATGGGACTCCAATGGTAACAGACGGAGCAACTGATGAAAGTGCATTACTTGCTCCAGCAATAACTGTGCCAAACTGAGTCACTGCGTTGGCTGTTATAGAACCAGTTCCATTGCCTGTTAAGACACCCGTAAGTGTTTGAGCACCAGTACCACCACCAGCAACAACCACTGTTCCATACGCTGGATTAGCAGCAGCACCTTGCGATATTAATGGGACTCCAATGGTAACAGACGGAGCAACTGATGAAAGTGCATTACTTGCTCCAGCAATAACTGTGCCAAACTGAGTCACTGCGTTGGCTGTAATGGCACCAGTTCCATTGCCTGTTAAGACACCTGTAAGTGTTTGAGCACCAGTGCCACCCTCTATGACAGGCGTTGGGCTAACTCTTTTATAGCTCATATTAAGCCTCTATTTTCTAAATTATTAAATATTTAGTACCGTTAAATATTACCGTTGCACTTTGATACGCAGAGTTCATAACAAATGTAGCAGCTCCATCAAGTAGCACTACACCACCAACAGTTGTAACAGTTATATTATTTGTACCAGCCGTTCCAGCGCTATCTTTTACAGTAAACCATCTTCCCGTAGCAGGAGCATTAGGCAACTGAACTGTTCTTGCGCCACCAGTTGAATCAACAGATATAACTTGATCAGTAGATAATGCTACATAAGGACTCGTGGATACATTTACCACAGTATAATTTAAACTGGCACCAGCAGTGATAGTTACTGTGCTACCTGCAGCACTTGTGGTAATACCACCAGCGCCTACTATATTGATTACACCAACTACTGGTACAGCTGAACCAGAGTCAGCAGCAATTGAGGCTACCCCACCAATAGGAATAACTGAACTAAGTGGATTTAAAATAAATGACATAATTTATCCTACTTAAATGGGTGTAACAGCAGAGAATTGTACAAATCCAGAAGCAGGAAGTGAACCTCGAGCTTTAACCCAGATAGATTCTCCAACAGCTATCAAAAGTGAATTTGAAATCATATCTCCACAAATTATACCATTAGGCGCTAATGTGAATACTGTCGTTAATCCTTGAAAGCTAATTGAAAAATCCATTAATTGATCAGTAAAGTTCTGAACATAATAAATACTAAATGGTGATTCAAATGCAGTACCAACTTGAGTAAACGAAGAAGTGATTGCTCCAAATGCAGCTTCTCGAGCAGTATCAAACTTACCTCTAACAAATGTATTAGTTATCATAATTTCCCTTTAATTTTAAATCGGGGGCACCAATAAGAATGCCCCCCCACAATATCTAACTGTTTTTAAGCTGTTTTACGCAACCGTAGTTATCGCGGTCCACCCAGTGATTCCATCGATATTGATATACGCTCGAGTAGATACGCTACTACCAGTAGAGTTTAAATATAGAGAACCTTGCGCTGCGGAAATTACCGTATTAGGTGACCCTGCCCCAGAGATTACAAGAAGCCCACCAGGAAGTGACAATCCACGACCAGCAGTTGTAACGCTCAGTCCGTTAGCAGCAACAACGTTTGTTCCAACTGGAGTATTTAATACAATTGTTGTAGAAGCTGTCACGTTTCCGATTGTGATATCACGATCGGATGCCCCTGTGCCGATATTTATTGCAGCAGCAACCGCATCATTACCAATGCCAATAACACCAGCCGAAGAGTTCAATTCCAACACACCAACCGCATCAATTAATACCGTGTCAGCACTAGCTAGAGTAATGTCACCAGTTCCTGCAGATGTAACTTGAACACCAGCAGTACCAGATTGAATAATTGTTTGAGACGCACCAGCTATAGAACCGAAACGAGCTGTCTTGTCTGATGCACCAGTAGCAATGTTTACGATTGCAGCCGTAGAATCTGTAGAGATTGATATCGTTCCTGTACCTGAATTGATACCAAGGGCTCCATTAGCAGAAGTAATATCTAAAGCGCCAGAACCAGATTGAACAGTAGTAGATGAAGTTGTGTTAGTAGACCCTAAAGTGACGGCCTTAACGCCTGCACCCGTAGCCAGCGATACAGTAGTCGCCGCAGCATCAGCAGAAATATTTAAAGCACCAGTTCCTGACTGAACAGAGATCGTAGAGTTATTTGATGCTGCTGTAATTCCAGCAGTACCACTAAGTAAAATAGTACCAGATGCACCAGATGCGCTAATAGTTACAGCTCCAGCAACAGATTCAGTTGCAGTGATAGCTACTGATCCACCAGTTGCATTCAATTGAATATCTTGTCCAGCACCAACAACGTTTATAGCTGAAGTAAGTCCTGCATCAACTGTAAATCCACCAGTACTTGCTATTAAATTAATAGCATCAGTATTAGCTATACCAGAACTAATCTTAATACCACCAGAAGCACTTGCTAAAAGTAAGCTATCAATGCTAGTACCCTGAGTCACTCGGATTTCTAGATCTTCAGTTGTTCCACCATTAGTCTCAAGCAAAATAGAAGGAGACGCGTTAGCAGTAGATATAAATGAAATAGCTGATGCAGAAGACAGATCGAAGTCTCCATTAGCTATAATAGCACCTGCAACTGTTAATGCTCCTGCTAAAACAGTAGCTCCAGCAACATCAAGAGTTCCACCAAGAACAGTGTCTCCACCAGCAGCAACAGTTAAAACATCACCAGCACCACCAGTAATAGCTAGAGAAGCTACAGAAGAAGAAGAAGTACCTTGTGGCTCCCAATTACCAGCAGTTGTAAGGATAAAATATCCATCAGTCAGTGTGTTTACCCAAAGAGTTCCCAATGAACTAACATCAGATGATTTTGGATTTCTTTTTGCAATGATTGGCTGAGGCGCTAATGTTTGCAGCGCATTATCTAAACCATATCCAACATTGTTACTTCTTGAACCCATAAGTATCTCCATAAAGGTTATATAAAAAATTTCTACCCACACTTAAAGACAGCGAGAAGTATAAAGCAAGAAATAGTTGACATTGTATAAATGATTGTATATATTATGTGTATAGGAGATATGAACATGGAAGTTAGAAGTAAAGAAAAAATGTTTATTATGCGGATCAATGAATCACTGCATAACGAGTTAAAGAAACGATCAAACAAGTTCAACATGAATATGACGCAATATGTAGTGTCTATCATAAATGAACAAATACTTAAGGAAAACCAGTATGACAAAAACGAACAAGATCGTACTTAAATGTATGTCTCTATCAATAGGAATAGTAGCAACTTACTTTTTATTTAAACCAATACTTCAATATTAATAATCCTGTAGGAGGAATCATGATCTTATTTAATGCTTATTCAATAAATCTCTTTGTTATTTTACCAGTACTACTTGTTATAGCAGCTATAACTCCTTTTTTATCAGCACTAATCCGTAGAGCTACGATTTTCATTGGTCTACAAATAGGAGTAATCATGATCTTATTCAATGCTTATTCAATAAATCTCTTTGTTATTTTACCAGTACTACTTGTTATAGTAGCTATAGCTCTTTTTTTATCAGCACTAATCAGTAGAGCTACATATTGCATTGATCTACAAAAAACCCTGTCGAAGTACGATGTTGAGGAGCGCAGCAAGGACCTTAAAATGATGCTGATAAAGCTGCACGCATTAAAAATTACTCATTTTTTCAATGATGCAATTAGACTTCTTGTTTTATTACTCGTTGGCGCTACAGTTGCCTTTTGTTTAGGTCAATACATCAGTGAAAATAGTCCCGGATATATTACAATAGGCTTATTCATTGCTTATCTAATAAGCCTTTTCATTGAAGTAAAAAGGTCTAGTATTTTATTAGGAGAAGATGGTGGCGAAATAATTGGAGATCATGGTGATCGAGATCTCAGTACTAAAACCATAAGGCAACTATATTTCTTTTCTTACTAGGACTATTCGGTGGCGCTATAGTTGCCTTAATTCAATTTATAGTATTCATAATCGAGTCAATCTCTGGTAAGAATTAAGCATCTTCCCATCCATTGGAGCTTGGCTGATCAGATTCATATTGATCAGCCATCTTATCATAAGCCTTTTCCCATGCCTTTAAGTCTCGTGAACCTGTTAAACCTGTTAAGCTTGGTGAGCTTGGCTGCTTAGATTCAAATTTATCAGCCATCTTATTAAATGCATTTAAAGATTTTGATAAAGCATTTATATTTCTACCAGCGCTATTTGATACAATGTCCGCAAGAACTTTCTGACCTTCATTGGATTTACTCAAATGATTTAATAATAACGCAGGACGATATCCTTGCTCAATTGCAGCATCTAAGACATCCGTTGTTGTTGACATAAACGCAAGAGCATACTTTCCAACTTTATTATTAAGTAATTTCCCCATTTTTCCTTTACTCGCTATCTTATCTAATCCATAGGATAAACCTGATTGCCAATTTTGAAGAGAATGTAGCTTATCCGCTTCCTTCCAAGCATTACCCCATGCTGTTTTCTTCTCTGAGGCCTTATTCAAAGTACTCGTTACAGCATCGCGAATATCATTAAAATATTTACCCTCAACAGAAGTAGGCCTTAAATAAACGTCATTAAGATCTTTTTGAATTTTATAAAGATCTTTTCCTGTAATGATTTTTGGTTGCAATCTGTTATTCATGGCTTTTATAGTGTTCTCTATATTAGAGGAAGCTTGACCAGGAAATTTATACCTATGGGGAAACTGTGAAGAAAGCTTGTCTCCAATAGATTTCATATCAGCTTTTAACCCTTTCGTTAAAACACCAAACTTTTCTCCAAGTTCTGATTCTTTAGCGTATAGGCTTTCCTTAAAATCATTAATAACTGCTGGGTTCTTTAAAGAGTCCTTAAATAATCCAGCAAATTTACCAAATCCAGCCTGTCCCAAAGAAGAAGCTAAAATTTGACCCATAACTCCGTATCCAAGATCTTTAGCACCATTTTGGAAAAAACTACCAACTAAATCAAATGCAACCTTAGGAGCAGTAAGTCCTCCACCAGTAAGAGCAAGTAATGGTAGATTACCAACTGTTGCCTGAGCAGCCTGGCTAAGCATATTACTTGGCTCAGTAGCTTCTTTTCCAAACATTCTATCAACTGAATCTTGTATTTGTTGAGGAATTCGCTGGATTATCTCATTAGGACCAGGCTGAGGACCTGCTAGATGTTTAAGCTTTTCTGGAAGTGCTGCCCTCGCTCTGTCATTAATTTTTTTACCAAAAGGGTCCTCCTTCGACTTATTACTAAATCCAAGTGATTCTAAAATATTTATAGGCACATTTGCAAGGTTAAATGGAGCCTGAACAGCTTTTGTTCCAAGTCCAAGCAAGAACTCCCCCTCATTGGTCAATCCAGACTTTAAATAACGTGGATCAGGATTTAAACTTTTAACATCTAAGGGATTATTACCTTCAACTTCTTGCCATCCATTCATGATAACTTCTTCTCTTTATCAGGTGTGTCAATAAGATATGTCTTATATACTCTCTTCCATCCATCAGGTGTGTTAATAATAGTTACACCATCTTTTTTAAGTTTTTTATCAATAGGATACGATTCAGGGTCTGGATATCCTTCATCGTTACTTCCAGAACCATTAGGATTAACTGCTTCCAATCCACCTTCAAGTATTCTTTGTCTAATATCAGCAGGAAACTTACCACCATTCTCTCGTCTAATTCTTTCAATGTTTTTATTAGTGTCAAATACTAAATCTGTATCCTTAATAATATCTTCAAGGAGAGCTTTTTGAGTTGCCCACGGTTGATCTAAATTAGGTTTAGAAAGCTGCTCAAATCTTATTTTTGCATTGGTTGGTTGACCTTTACGTGAATTAGCAAGCAACGTTACCAATGTACCACCATCAGCAATGTATTTTCTTACATCAGCATTTCTATGAAAAGTCTCAGGGAATTTTCCACCGACAATACCTGGCCATATAGACTTATTTTTTTTCAGTGTTGCTAGCATGGATTTTGCTTTAGAACTAAGCTTTTTAGACATGTTGAAATCTTCATACTGACCTTTAAGAAACGGTTCAATTCGAGCCTGGTCAGCAATCTCCTTTCTTACATCTTCTTTAGCAGTCTCTTTTTGTGGCATAATTCTGTTAAATCGTTGCTGTGGCTCCTGATTGCCTTGCATCTGTTGTTGATTACCTTGCTCTAAACCTTGACCAATTTGTTGGCCACCCATTTGCTGTTGCGGATCAGAACCACCACCAAGCATTCCTAATATTTTATGAAATCCAGAAGGATTGCTCTCTTGCAGTTGCGAAAGTAGCTCAGCAGTGTTCTCATCAACATTTAAAGCTTTTTGCAATATTTGTTTATTTTTAGAACGATGCATCTCACCCATTTTTTTTTGTGATAAAGCTTGTAAACCTTCGCCCAATGATTGAGCAAACCTACTAGATGCGCTTGGATTTCTCACTATTTGCATTGCCATAATTATTCCTTATTGAGATCGACCTGATAACAGATTTAACATATTTAATCTTGATCCAGGGTCTGACGGGAAATTTAAAGGTGAATTAAAATTGTATTGATTTTGACTTCCTTGTCCTGACAAACTTCTTAACAGTGAAGGCGTAGGAGCATTTCCGAAAGAACTTCTAATATTTGAGCCTCTATTAGCAGGTTGATCATTAAAAGAGCTTTTTACGAGTCCTGCTGATTGATTATCAGGTTGCTGACCACCAATCCCAAGAAGTTTTAACAAATCACTAACTCCTCCAGACAAACCACCAGACAAACCACTACCAAAACCATGAGCCAATAAAGGAAGGAATTGACCAAGATGCCCAGCAAGACCAGGATTTCCTTGTTCAATATAGTTTTCAAACTGTGGGGTTAGCCCCAGACCTAAAAGCTGTTGAAACAATTTTTGCTCTTGCAATCCAAATTGTGATCCCATAGAAGCTAGATTTGTTGATAAATCAGCCCCTGCTTGTCCAAGTTGTTGGCCAAAAGCAGAAGATCTTTGAGCACCAGACTGAGTAAATCTCTCAGCAATCCCAGGCACAGTCCTTTGAGAAAATTGCTCCTGAGCTTGTTGTGCAATTGGATCAAATCTTGAGCTGCCTCCCTGTAGACCCCTAAGACCCATTTGGCCAGCTTGGTTAATTATATTCTCTTGGCCTGGCGTAACTATTTTATTCTGCCTGGTTACATCATTAGTACCTGTCAACCATTCAAACATTACAAACTCCTTAATTATTTAAATTCTCACCATGATAGTATACCAATCATATAGTAAAGCATAAAAAAATAGGAAACTTAAAATGGCAAACAATCAATCATATAACAGCCAAGCTAATCTTGGATCATTTGTTCCCAGCACATTCATATGGGACATGCAGCAACTACAATCAACAAATGTAGATCCAAAACTGAAGGAACTCTTAGTACGACTTTATCAAAACGTAAATAGCATGCAGATTGTACTCAACACAAAAGATACTGCTTACTACAGCTTACAAGAAATCATTAATGGCCAGTTATATTTCCCAACGCCAGGGCTAGACTCAACAAGCTCCCTACAACCTCAACCTAGACAAGTATTTAGAAAAACTATTGATTTTGGCGCACTACCTGGAGGCGCACTCGTTAAAACTGTTCCTCATAACATAGAAGTTGATAATGGATACTCCATAACAAGAATATATGGAGCAGCAACAAACAGTACCCAGACAAGCTTCATTCCATTGCCATTTGCTAGTCCAGTACTCAATGAAAATATAAAGTTAGAAGCAACTAACACGTCTGTAGTTATAACAACCGGTATAGATAGATCAGCTTACACAGTATGCTATGTAGTGCTTGAGTATTTAAAACAAGCATGACATACTAAAAATATCCTTTTTTTTGGATACTTACTACTTTTCCCAGGGACTATTAAGCCCCTGGGATTTTTACTTAATTACTGAATTGCACATCGACAATTAGTATCTTCATCAATACAACATCTTGAATTACAACATTCAGCTTCAGTCTTGACTGCAATAGTAGCAGCAACATTTATTACAGGAGAAGCGTTTGCTATACTGTTATCAGAACTATCATCACTTATAATTCGTGGAACTCCGGGCAAATCTACAGCACCCCTGTCAGTTCTCTGACTAGCTAAAGAAGTAGATGTACTATGTATCAAAGGAGACTCGGGTATATGCTCTCTTCGTTGCTCATTATATGAACGGTTAACATTCAACTGGTTATTAGAACGAGTAAAAGGCCTACAATCAATATCTTCTTTCTGAGAAGAGTAAGCGTAACCACAAAACATGAGACTTAAAAACAAAATGTGCTTCATAGTATCTCCTATTTATTGAAGCCTTCCTGTGCGCGTAGCACTAAAAATCATAGCGTGTAATTCAAAATCAGACCATGCAATAGCAGGATTTCTTAATTGATCATCAGTCATATAGATATTCAATTGAACACATTCACCATTAGCCATTGGATATATTGGATGCCACAAACGTTCCTGTGTTTGCTCAAGAGGTACTAAATCATAAGGACTTGTTTCTAAAATACCTGTTCCAACTAAGGCACCACTCAGTCCACCAAAGAATAATGAAGATTCACCAGAAGAAGAAATCGAATAATCTATTGTAACTTGACCACCAGATGTTTTATCGACTAAGAAATCTACTTTATTAATGGAAGCATTAACTCCTTGATTTGCATAGAAGTTATATTGCTTAGTTACTATATCTATAGACGAGACTCGAGCTATGGTTCCACCACCAAGGTAAGAACCAGTTACTGAACCTGGTGTCACTATAATCTTGAATGTGTTAGCATCAATAACAGTATCTACTGGAAATATGAGTCCATTAAGACCAGCAAGACCTTGAACACTTTCAAATACTATATAATCACCAAACGAATTAAAACCTGCTTCAAGGTTATGGTTAACAACCGTAAACGTTATTGTTTGGATATCAGTTATAACTGCATTAGTAATTTGAAGAGCTGGCGCATTTCTATTTTTATCTGGATTAACAATAACTACATACCCTTCTTGATTACCAGCAACAACAGATTTAAATCTGCCCTGAACAGTTACTCCCTCAAACCATGTAGAGTTATCAGTTTCCCAGGTCGTTAAATCTGTTGCCCATGTTTCTTGCTGACTAGGCGTTGTATTATAATATCCAAATGCCGTAATAGAATCATCATTCATAGCCCAAGATCCAGTCTTGTAGTTATAAACTAAAACTTTATTATTGAATGGAAATGTATCACTTCTTGTTGGATCAGGAAAACTCCAATAAACCATTTCAACATAATAATCTCGAATACCAGCAACTCGCTCAATACCGTTACTATCATTATGAATTTTGAATACTTCGTCTGGTATTTTATCATCAATACGCTCAACGTTTGATCCGTTACAAGCATGTATACCAACGTTCCCAACTCCTAAAACAACCGTATCAAACGGAACTTGAGAGAATGTTGATTCAGCACCCAATTCAGTATTAATTTGTTGCCATACAAATGGAAGTATTTGGTTAGCAGTATAAGCAAGTTCCCATGTACTTGATTCAAAATAAACAATAAGTCTATCTTTTAGAAATTGAGCTGTAACTATAGCTTCTTTTGTTGGAGCATCTACATAACCACCAAACCCACCAGTAAGTTCTAAAAACGAATTAACATTAACTGGTGATCCGTTTACTGAATAACGACATCTATTCGTATATCGATATGAAGTTCCAACTGTTCCATCAGGAGAAAAGTAAACACCAACTCCACGATTAGTATTGTTACCAGTAATGATTAATTCTGAAGAGGTGTTATTAAAGGTAGCAGAAGCAACTGCACCAGTATTATTTACAGCAGAAACAGTAAGAGGTTGAGCTCCAGGAGTAGCAACATCAGCAATAGTAAATATAGTTGTACCAACTATAAATGATTGACCTATTGCAAATCCACCTGGAGGAGCTGTAATAACTGTTGCACCTAAATTTCCAGTAGTTCCATTAGTTGGTCCATAAGGATTTCCAGTTACAGTTTCTGTAAACTCAGTTGTATTTAAGAAAACTAAACGATCCTTAAATGGAACAATGATTCGAGCTGTATGAATTCTGGAAGTATTGTTAACTATAGGACTCATAGTAGTCCATGTAGTCCCATCCCAATATTTAATTCTGTCAGCTTCAATGTTATTTGTTACAAACAAATAATAATCAGATCTTAAAAGACCATTCCAGTTTGCGCCCCAGAAAAAATCAGCATTATCACCGCTCCAAACCGCTGTTCCTAGACGTTCCCAGCCAGTGACTTCGTATCTATATGCAAATCTTGTATCAAATCCAATCAGTTCTTCATTTGATATAGCTATTACTTCTTTAGTAATCAATCCCATAACTGGAAGAGCTGGGTAAAAATAAACGATAGTTGATACTGCTAAAGTTCCTGCAAATGTATATGCTCCAGTGGTAGTATTATAAGTACCCGTTCCAGCTCCAGTAGATAACATAGCAGCTGGAGTTCCAGTCTGATATACCGTAAACAGTTGAGTACCAATAGAAAATAACTGCCCTATCGCAAAGACATCTCCTGGAACAGTTCCTGGTGCAAAAGCACCAGCACCATCAGTCGATCCAATATTAATTTTAAGTCTTGATTGTAACGTTTCATATCCAGGCACTGGAGTTGTAGCTTGCATAAGCATAGAACCAAATCGTTTTCGTATTCGTCCACGAAATACATATGCATTATTAAGCAACTGATAAGCATTGTCTGGAATTGCAAAAGGCTTTAAAGATGTGTTTTTACTTGCCCCAGCCTGATCCATACCAATATAAAAACGATCTGTTTGAGCCATGTTAGACCCCTATAACGAAATATTGTACACCCTTACCAGAGCCAGCTCCACTTGTTGAGTTAACCCACATACCGATACTTGCTCCTGTCCATGCGTTTATAGGAAAAAGGACACCAGCAGATAATGGGCTTGATGTAGTTCCAAAATAAGGAGTTACTTGTACATTAAATATTCTAGTGAATGCTGGTCCACCGCTTATTGAGTCAACATTGACGTACACATTGACATTGGATGTCGCAATGTCAATATTGCCCCATTTGATCAATATTCCACTTGGTAAATATGACCAACCAGGCATATTAACTGAAGAAGCAACATTATTTATACTAGATGCAGTCATAGGAACTTGAGCGTCTGCGTTATTAGTTCTTTTTTGAATATACATCTCATTTTGAACAGTTGTCGCATTATTGCGTGTATAAAGGCCTGTATCGTTTGCAGCAATAGCTGGAGTAGCTACTTTAACAGTGAAATCTGCAAATCCATTTCCAAAAGGACTTAGTGCTTGAAAATTACCTAGTAAATCTGCTTGAGATTGGCTCTTAACATCTGTTGGCTGGGGCTTTTGCGCCTGGTATGCCATAATTTATCCTTTAATTTTTAAAATGTATTACCGAATCCACCACCAGCAGCACTACCTCCCACACCACCAGATTCATTCTGATAGATTGTAGTAGTTCTTTGAGTAGTGTTTTGAACTATTGTTCTTCTGTTAACTAAATTCATTTGAACTTTGAACTCAGGCATTACCAAGTTTACACTCTCTAAGTCCATTCTGTCTTGGAAAACTTTGATACTTGCGCCGATTGCTATCAACTGCCACCACTCAGACAGCTCAGGAGCTTGCGTTCCTGAAAGCAATTCTGTTGGTCTTACAGCTACTTCCATATTAACTCTATAGGCCTGATCAGGGACTGGTCTCATGGTAAACTTACCATCATAAAAGAGTACTGATTGTGGCAGAGTTGGCTGTACTAAAACTGTCTGACTATTTATTGTCACTCCTGATGCAGGAGCGGCACTAAATGTGATTACAAACTGACCTGTTGTGTAATTAATATAATTAATTGGATCCTGAGTTGTCGTTGAAGTTGGAGCGCTACCAGGAACATACAAATTCCCAATCAATGAGCTTATAGGATAATCAATCAAAGCAAGACTGTTACCGCTCACATCAAGCGAACTAAACAACACATTATTTCTTAAAAGAAGTAAAACTTGAACAAGTCCTGCTGGAATATTTGCCTGACGAGTATTGATATATCCAGAGAATGATGCAATAGCACCATTACCAGCAGTGCCAATAGAAGCAATACTATTAGTCATTGGATAAATACCAAAGAACTGCTCTCTAGACTGCATATACAGTGATTGCCGACCTGCTACATATACAGGAGGCATTATATTTAAATACTTATTCTTAAAGTTATAAAAGACACTGGTTGGAGTATCATTTGATTCATAAACATCAATAAATGGTTCAGTGAAGAATGTAAAAGTCTTTTGAAGGTTGAACAATCTAAGATGCTCAGGAAAGTCATATAATACGAATGTATTTATGTAGTCTTCAAGCTGCTGATTAGTCAGCTGAGAATCAGACATACTTCGAGTAAGTCTACGGACTTTAACTTTGATTTGATCTAATGTTGATAAAATTGAATCAGGTGTTGCCATTACTAATCTCCTTAACTATTGAATGGTAAGATATTTTGAGTAGCGTTCAGTAGCGTATCAGACTTTTCAGCCGTTGGCAGAGTTTGAGGATACTGTTGATTATAGGGAAAGCTAATAGGATTCCATACAATGGAAGTGCTTGCACTTGCACCTGTAAATGTATAAGCACCAGTAGATATATTGTACGTTCCTAATGCTGCACCACTTGTTGTTAAGTCACCACCACCAAAAGGAATATTAAATACCTGAGTGCCAATAGTAAATGTCTGTCCAGCAGCTGGTTGATTAACAACTGTAACCTGAGAATAAATATTCCCACTCGCGTTACCAGATCCATCAGTTGTATCAACAATAAGTGTTGTTATAAACTTATCAAAATATCGAGCATCAACATCAATTGTAAACGTAGTATCACCTGTCACGATAATAGGGGCGTACAATTGATTTGCTTGAGTCATGCCGTATCCTTTAGGAATAATCAAACGGACTACAAGTCCATCTAAATATTGATGGGCAAACGTAGTTGTAACAACAGCAGGATAATCGTTTGTAATGGACGATATAACTCTCATCGCTCGTTGAAAGACAGGATTTTCAATTGCTAGGATAGACACGTAACCTCCATTTAATTTGCTACTATAACGTAGCTTCTTCTGAAAACTCTAAGCTTTGGAAACTTGTACGTCTTACTTTTTCTTGGAAAGACAGTACAGAATCTTTACTTTGATACTTATGAACAGGGTACCAGACATTTGTATTTAAATGTCGAGCAACTCCAAGAGGAATTGTATAAACTTCACCATCAATCATTTGATATTTTTCAAGCGGATCTTCTGCATACTTTTTAAACATAAATCCGAAAGACCCTCCTGGGCACTCGTGATATTTAAATATTCCACGAACAGGCGTACGATCTTTATCTCGCTTAACCTTAAGGTCTTTAGCGATAACTTCTTTTTCTTCTTTTGTTAATTTTTTAGATCGTGTTAAAAAAGGACGTGCTGCTTGTTGAAACTTTAAAGAATCTTTAGACCCTTCTTTGCTTTTTGCAGAGTTCAATTCCAGAGAGTTTAAATTAGACATAAAATCCTTTATATAGTGTGCCCCCTCTATTTCAAGGGGGCACATTGTAATTACTTAATTACGCGTTTGAAACGCTAAATGATTTACCAGCTACCCAGTAAACAACGTCAGAAGCAGCTCCACCAGGGTTATTTATACCACCAGCAAGAACCATTCCAATAAACGCAGTGTTCAATGTAGCATCGCTTAAGATATCTACACCAGCACTTAATGCGAATGCAGTATCTTCACCAACTGGAACTACTTCAGCAGCTGTAAATGGAACAGCAGCAGAAAGAGGCCAAGCAAATGCAGTAAATGTTGAAGAATCAACATCTAAAGTAATTGAGTTGCCAGATGTAGTTGTTGTATTGATTGCCGTAATTGTTGCCAATAGTCCGTCCATTTGGATCATGCCAAATGCAGCAGGAACAACCATACGAACTTGTTGTCCAACTTTGTAACCGTGAGTTACAGACATAGTTACAACAGCATTTTGAGCTGCAGTAATTTTTGTAATATAACGACGACGTGGATAGAAAATTGGATCAAAGTTAATTTTTCTCCAAGAACCAGTAGTACCTGCAACAATAGTAGGCATATAGTCTAGAGAGAAAGTAGTAGCACTTAATGTGTTATAACCAACTGTGAAATCAAATCCACCAACTTGTTGCGCAGAAGCAACATTAAATAGACGAACTATATCACCAGCAGATAAACCGTTTGTTCCACTATTAGTAACAACTGGAATAGCTGCAGCAGAAATAGCTGTAATTGTAGCGTTCAAAACTCCAGGAGTTTGAACAGAACTATCAACTAAAGTAAATCCGCTTGAAGTAATATACTGATCTAAGTTAGCTGCGTTAGCTGCGTTAGATTTAAATGTAGTCCATTTAGCAGCAGCAGGAAAACCGCGCTGCCAGTAGTATTTAACACCAACAGCTGTAGTTTGAGAAGCAGCAGCTTGAGTGACGTTATAAACCGCCATCCAATCTACATCTGAACGAATCTCTAAAGTTACTGCAGATCCAGTAGCTGTAAATCGACCTTGTTGAACGATTGTATTATCCATAATATTCTTTTCTCGATTACGCTAATGTACAACGTAGATTCAATACCCAAAGGTCATTGAGAATACGTGGTACTTCTGCGAACTTGTAACCAACAGAAGCATTAAGAGCTAAAGGTCCATCATACATTGGTGCACGATAGATAAAGCTTGCGCTGTAACCATCTTGCTCGATACAAGCATAAGCTTCCATACCTACGCAGAAAATGTTATACACATTCGCGCCTAAGTTTGAAGCACTAGCAGTGATTGATCCAATAGATGAAACTAAGAATCTTAAGTTACCAATTGCACCCCACTCAGAACGCAATGCATTCATAGGAGATGGATACTGGTTCTTTTGGATAAAGCCATCAACTGAATCCATATCTTTAGTAAGATCTGTATGGCAAAGCGCAAAATACGCATCACGAACAGGAGCTGTACCAAATTTATCTTCACCTTCGATGTTATCCATGATTGTGTAAGCATCGTTACCAAGTAACGCACGAACTACATCATCAACATCTGAACGAGTAAGCTCAGTTGGATTGTCACCATTTACACCAGCTGTACAGTTGATAAATGCTGCTGTTGAAGCAAGCATATCACGTGTCAACTCATCTTCAGTTTGACGTAAACTTACGCCAAGTCTAGCTGCCGCTTCATTCAAGACTGGATCTTGCGACTGTAGCGTTACTTGCTCGTTTAATATGACGTAACTTCCATAAAATGAAATCTTAGCGTCAATATCAACAGCTGTTAATTGCTGAGCTGGTGGAGTAACGCCAGTGTTTCCTAATGGAACAAGTGCTGTTGCAAGTGGATTGTATCTACGCATACGCAGAGTTGTACCACCATTACGAGGCATTTGTTTAAGCATCGCAGGGATCTTCAATCTGTTACTTTAATGACCTATTGCTAGGCGGGGAAACCTCTTCGGATCTCCCTCTCTACCTTCATATATTCGTAGAGTTCAGACTTTCGCATACTCTTTCGAGCCCCATCCGCTAAGTCGTTCAGGCTGTATTTAAACTTGCCCCTTGTTAGCCCGTCGGCCGTCCAAGTCAATCAGGATAGGTTTTAAATTCACAATATTACTAATGAATCATATTTGGAACTGGAACTGACAAAAGTTTGAAGCTAAAGCTCTGTTGAACTGGAGCCGGTCATTTCTGTTACTTCGATCTAATCGATCTACTGACTGATTTCTCAGCGAGGAAACTTCTTCGAATCTCCTTCACGAATTTCATTTTATAGTTCGTGTTCTGACTATCGCATCCCTTGCGGGTCTCTGGGTTTAGTCGATCAGGCTACCATTACGCTTGCCCCCTGTCACCCCATCGGGCTTCCAAGTCAATTACCAAAGATTTTAATTCCTCACTACTTTAAGGAACTCGTTGTCGTAATAGACATATTTTGTCCTTAGGATATAATACACATAACTATTTTGTCCTTTAGATTGACGAAATCTTAATACGTCTAGAATGATCTGGCGAGAATCTTTACGCCGAAGTTTTTGAGATAAGCGACTTCTCGAATTACGCTTAACAACATTATTAGGGATATTTTTATGGAAGGCAAGAATTTTGGAAAATGGTTTACAACAAATCAACATAAAAAGAGTAGAGCGCCGAATCATAAGCGCTCTACAATAAAAAGGAGGGAGTCCTTAATGAAACGTTTTACTTATCTTGCATCTCAAAATGATTCGAGTCGTCTATCTTACCGCCAAGCTTAATGAAGTCACCACCCCATCTATTAGCAGGATTTAAACTTTTCCAGTAGATTCCAAATGGCTCATAATCACTTTTTTTGATTAAATATTTTCTGCCTGAATTAAAAAGATTTAAATCAATAGCCAATCTTTTACAATGGAGACTATTGCGTATACCTTTACCAGACTTTGCATTAAGTGCTGCTTGTTCAGGAGTACGATACGCTTCTGAAAACGTAACTGAATGATTACTCTCAAAGATATGGTTTATTAACAAGGCTACATTGAAAGCAAAGGTTGCTTGTCTTTGCTGAAGAGTCATCTAATGACCTTTTCTAGCTTCATTCATTTCTTTTAGCATTTGTTCTTTTAGTTCTTTAGTTAAACCATTGGCAAATGCATTAGCTTTTGACAAAGGGCTGTCGCCTTGTTGTGGATTAACTGATGTTAATGGTCTAGGTTTAGATGCGTTAACTTTAGCTTTTAAAACATCTGATTCATAAGCAGGCTTTTTCACTTCATTTCCTTTATATATTCCAAGATTTTTAATCATAGTATATGCAGCAGTCGCCTTATTATAATCATCAGGCATAACACGTAAAGCATTGGCAACATCTGGATACATTTCATTTAAACTAGTAATAGTACCTGAATTAAACACTTGATCAAAATCAGGGTACTGAGATCGTATCTTTGCTTCAGTAGCAAGTTGTTGAGATTGAGCTTGTTGCTGTTGTAATTGTTTTTTCATTGCTTTAAAGTCTTGGGCAACTTTTTGTAGTTGCTTACCTTCAACTAAAGATTCTGGATCAAGGTCATCAAACCACTCTCTCTCTTCAACTATTGGTTGTTTGACTTGTTGGTTATTTTGCTGGTTCGCTTGTAATTTAGACTGCATGTCGAGCATCTGAGACATAAGTGCATCACGCTCGCGTTCTGCCCGCTCCTTAGCCATTCGAACTTCTTTAAAGTTTTCTTGCTGCGTCTTCTGTTTTTTAATATCAGGAGTAGATCTGGGATCTAATTCAACTTCTTGTTCTACTTCTGAATAAACTTCTTGCGTCTCTTCTGGCTCTTCTTGCTCCATTGATTGATCTTGCGCGTAATCATGCACTTGTTGTATTTCTTGCGGCGTTTCAATCACACCTGATCCGCCTAAGTCTTTAGGCATTACGTAATCTAATGGTGGCATTTCAATATCACCACGTTGTTCAACCGAAGGTCCTCTTTTTTTATTGCTCATTTATCATGCTCCTATAAACAGTATATAAACTGTGATAATAAATTTATAGCACTTACCAGCACTACTCCAAAAGTAACAATACTAACAGTCTGCAAAATACATTTAATTTTTAAACGTAACGATTCTAGCTTATCTAGTGACACTGGAAAATCTGTAACTACTCTTACTGGAACTCCTGTAGCTACTTTAAATGGTCTTCCAGGCTTTCTTCTAACATCCATTTACTCTACTCCTATAATAATAACGATCCAGGATTCATAGTCTCTCCATTTTGGGTCTTACAAACCTTATGCAGATTACCATTATAATAATCTAATATAAATTGCAATAGTCCACGCTCTGCAGGAACTATAATATGTTTATTTTCTTTAAACGTAAGGCATGTTTCCTGATCTGGAACAACCCACAAAAACTGAATGCTTTCTTTCTTAGAGTCGTACTTATAAACCGTTTGATCGAAGTGCGGAGTTGGACAAGATATTGAAGCAACAAAGTAATTGCGCAAAACATTTTCCAGCAGCTTCTCTTTTTTAAGTAAGACCGAAACAAAGAAATCTCCTATAAGTGCTTCTCTGATTGAGCACCCATC
>Ga0163148_10001627_pt1 | contig 28856 bp, 11 predicted proteins | sample OliLakLV19MP7P2_FD_148606 | JGI IMG/M metagenome (GOLD analysis project Ga0163148, IMG submission 148606) | Freshwater microbial mat bacterial communities from Lake Vanda, McMurdo Dry Valleys, Antarctica- Oligotrophic Lake LV.19.MP7.P2 | ecosystem: Environmental > Aquatic > Freshwater > Lake >... | reverse complement strand
TTGTTTTGTTGTTGAATCTTTCTTGTCGCTTCAGTGCCCTTGATTTGAATTTTCTAACAGACTTCGAATCATGTGCATTGGGCATGCTGAGTTGCTGCGGACAACTGGTGTGACCACCGTCGGCAATTCCCATTTTCTTTAGCGCTTTCAGCTTCTTTGGCAATTTCTTGCGGAAGATCTTCCGGTCAGAAAACTTGCCAGCTTCGTGCGGTCCATTCATCCAAATGAGCTTGTTAGAATTCAATGAAAGACCCAATTCACAGCGGAGTGCAGCCTTGTTGCATTTGTGAGAGTGTCTTGCAGGGTCTTGGGCATGCTCTTCATGATTGTGTTCCAAAGTCCAGCAGTCAACGCCATCAATGCTGATGACCCAAATGGCATCCCCAAGTGGTTCAGGCCAAACGATTTTAGCCGCTTTCAGAGCCTGGATGCGCTCAAGAAAATGCCAACGCCAGTCTCGCATCTTCATTGTTGGCTCATCATGAGTTGCTTCCCTTTCTGATTCCGTGTCACAGTGCTTGACAAAGTGCAATGCCATGAGGCAATGCCTAGGATCCCGACATTCGGCTGCCACAAAAGCCTCGGCGATTGTTGTTGTTTGCATCTCTTCCCACACTTGGGCCACAGATTTTGGCGTTGGGCCATGTCGATCCCTGAACCGTTGGCAGTTTGTTGCTTCTGCACACCTGCGGATCCTTTTTCTAGAGAAACCAGCGAGTCGCAGACCCATGTGCAAAAAATCTTTCACCGTGATGATGTTGACTTGAACGCCAGCTGAGCTGTCACTGTCACTCATTGTGGTGCATGCATTGAGCTGAAAAACAGATCTTGCTTTGGCACAATGATGACATTTTGGTTGCTGTGTTGACAGGCAGCAAACACCGCGGTTGCCGGACAGAATGAATGTCATCGCTCGGTTCAGTGCATTTTCTACATGGACATGCCGTGGAATTCAAAATCCTCTCCCGACACGAAAAAAACTCTCCCTTTCGCAATCTCACTGCGAAAAGCTCGCCCGGGGGAGAGAGTTCTTGCCGAATTCTCTCCTTTTCGGTCACGTGCCCCGCAAAAACTCTTCCGTTGAATGTGAACCGCCGGCGCGCATCATGCACACGGAAATGCGCGATGTTTTAATCGTGGTAGTTTTTAGTCGTTTATCGAAAGGTCCAGAGGGAGGAGACGGTTGAAGAAGCAAGACGCCAGAAAGTGAACAAAAGGCATGGCATGCAGTTGAGTAAAGAACCCTTGCACACCTATTCGCCGGACGGTTGCCACTTCGGATGCCGTTACAGCAACAGGCTGATGCCGGTAAAGGTGTTGTGCCGGATTCGTAAAGCTTTTGTGCCAGATTCGGAACACGAGACCATAGCTAGCTACCGGTAGTAGGTAAGGGCAATGGACCAGTATTTTCTAACACTGCTTATCCGTTTAATTTTTTGCATTATAGTATTTCGCTTCGAAGAACAACATCGAAATGGAGCAGTACAGTACCGCACTCGTGTCAAATTGAAAAAGATTTAATTGCTTCATGCCTTTATCACTCCTTTGACTGCATGAAGGATTTCTGACAATTAAAAACACACTCAATGGTCACAATACTTTAAGATAATGTCATTCATCAGAGACTGCATAGAGAGCAAAGGATGACCGTAAGTTGGGAGTTGTCAGTAGAACCTAAGTACCATAGTAGTACGTCGTAGTGTACCATACTGCACACTTCACTAAAACTACTCGGAGTACTCAGGACTACAACAACGTAGCGCCTGAAGTAGCTATTACGTAATACAGTACTACTACCAGCTAGCTAGCTAGTAGACTAGCTACTCAGTAGCTAGCTAATAGTAGACTAGCTAGCTATGAGTACGTCGTTCTACTGTAGTGTACGGTAATACCGCAACAACATGTTTATCACTCCATGCAGGGTTTTACCATTATTGTATACTAATAGCTCTAGCTTAAATGCAGTATATCACACTTCCTTTTCTCCATGCTTAGCTAACTGGCAAAGCTACTGCTTACCACCCATCTATTATCAGAAGAAGCCCAGAGACAGACACATCCGACGGCAACAGTCTTTCATTGCATGTACAAATAGTCTACTAGCTAGCTACCTACAGTACTAACTCTCTGTGCAAAGAGAATTGGTTTTGGTCCTTCAAGTACAGATATCATCTCAACATCGCTACAAGACAGAATGAAGGCAATACGGATAAGCTCGTCTCCCTCTTTCTCCTCGCCACTACGACCGATGCATCTATCAAGAATATATTCCTTCCAACGACGACATTGGGTGCCATGGTTGCTGCTAGTGATCCTGCTGGGACTTCCTACTGTAACGCTACAGGATCAACTTGCCCAAGAGGAGACCGCAGGGAACAGGACCACCCTGGAAAATGTGCCCGTTGCGCCTCTGCCATTTTCCTTTCCCTCCGAGATTACACTGCGCGCGGCCGTCTTGCATGCACCACCCTTTGCCTTTGCACAAAATTCCAGTGGCAACTTTACCGGCTTTCAATTGGATTTGATGGAGAGATTGCAACAATTTGCAGCTCAAGATAATGTCGACTTACGTTGGAATATCAGTCATCATGCCTTGACCCAATATGATGCCGCCCTCAATTTGGTCGCCCACGACTGCCAAGTGGAAGAGCCAGACGAGTACTCGCTCATTGAACAACAGCAACAAATGGTACTGCAACAATCCCATCCTGACAACCACGAGGACGAGGAAGAAAAGTATGTGGGCTGCAACGACCTAGACATTATTATTGGCAATTATTATGCCACACCCGAACGGAGTATGCGTGCCAAACTCACACCGACTTGGTTGAAAAGTACCATTGCGACCATGAAATTAAAAGACCCAGCATCAGCAGCAGCAGCAGGAGAATCGGCAGGAGAATCGGCAGGAGAAGCACAAAAAGAGGAAAACCATGTTCCTACATCCTTCTTTGGCGGTGAGAACGTGCTATCATCGTCGTCGTCGTCGTCTTTGCCGAAACAACCACTCCCACAACAGCAACAACCCCAACGAGAGTACAATTCCTTGACGGACATTACCGTGGCCGCGGCCTCTTTGGATAGTGACGATGGCGTGGGCTCCGTCAAGGCCTGTCTCAAAGCAGGAACCTTTTATGCCCGACTGGTCCAAGAAAAATTTCCGACCCTACCCTTTCAAATGTGCGCTTCGACCGAAGAATGTTTGACCTTTTTAAAGACAGGCAGGTGTGTCCTGCACGTCGATGATGAATTGCAATTGCACTATCGTGCGTCCTTGGAGCCCATGACCTTGGAAGTGACCCGCGAACGATTTCATACGCAATGGATTGTATGGCCCATGCGACATGATCTCGACACGACCGTGGTGTCGTTGTTGAACAAGTGGTTGTTTGCAGCTAGTATTAATGCGACAATGGATGACTTGTATCAAGCTTATTTTCATCACGATCTCTGTCCCGCCGGGACGGCGGGTCCCCATTGCGATCAATATTGTCATCCGGAAAATGGTGCCGCCGATGTCAGTGGCAAGTGCGTCTGTAAATCCATTCGATTTTCCGGCGCCGACTGTTCGTTTGAAGTCCCCGAGGACACCAACCTCATTCCCCAGGCACTGGAAATTGTGGCCTATTGTTTATTGGCCATTAATGTGGCGGCCATTGGAGGATGTGCCACTTGGTTGTGGCTCAAACGACGATCGGCGCCGGTACGTTGCAGTCAACCCTACTTTTTGTGGTTGGTCTTGTTGGGTTGTTTGATCTCGAGTTGTACCATTGTGCCCTTGGCCGCACAAGATGATCATGACAACCAGCATCCACCTCAATCGTGCATGGCGATTCCATGGATGTATAGCGTTGGATTTTCGGTGACGTTTGGAACACTCTTCGCCAAGATATTACGGGTCTATCATATTTTTCGACAAGCCGCCGAGCAAGCACGCTATAGCCCGTACATGTCACGACATTATTTTGTCACCATTCAAGAAATTGCCGCCATTATTGGTATAGTCCTCTTGATTGATGTCGCCATTCTGGTGACTTGGAATTTCGTCGATCCACTGACCTGGGAACGCGTGATTATTCGAGAAGATCAATTTGGAGCACCGCTCGAATCGGAAGGCTATTGTACGAGCGACTCGTGGGTTATCTTTGGAGGTCTGATTGGGGCCTATCATATATCGTTATTGGCCGTGGCGTGCTTTCTTTGCTACAAGGCCCGAGATATTCCCACCAAATTTAGTGAAGGCAAATACGTTTCCTTTGCGGTGGTGTCCCATTTGCAAATCATGATTGTGGGAGGTAAGCTTTTTTGTTGGTTCCCTCGTTGCTGAATGCCTGGCGGAGTTTTGTTCTGTATCGTTGTTTCGGGCATACACTTAGCCATTGCTGAATATTATCTTGCATCTCGCAGTTCCAATATTGATCATCGTTGGCAGTGACCCAAAGACTAGCTTCTTTGTAAGGAGCGTGGTGGTGTGGATGAATGATCTGGCAGTCATACTTCTTATTTTTGGCAATTTGATGTACAGTGTCTACTTCATGCCGCAAGAAAGTTTCAGGCAATCCGTTGTCAAGAGAGAAATCAGCGCAGTTGTGTCGCAGTTAAATAATTCAACCAACAGTGCAAATATGCAAAAAGCCCCTTCGTTGAACCACATCCCAACTGCTCCAATAACTCCTTTCGATGAGCATGAAGAAAACCCTTTCGGAGGGGAACATTTTGGCAGTCCTGCTAGCTTTCACAACGACGAGGACGACGACGACGAAGACAACACCCCTAACAACCATGATCAGAAACCTGAGATCGAACCGCGGCCGAAATTGGCTGGTAAAACTCCGCGGATATCGTCTCTCTCCTTGCAATCATCCTTGCAAACGTCTTCCAACGCTTCTTCTCGGAAAAGTGTGTCGTGGGGTATGGCATACTATTCGGAATCAGACATCAACGTAGATAGCAGATGTTCTATCACTGCTGTTCCGATCCCATCACACGACTTAAAAGAAGAACATACCGGACCAAAAGCTGATCCAGATTTGAAATTTACGTCCTACCCGGTGCAAGGGGCTCCTCAAAGACCCCCACAGCGGCCCCATGGTCAATCCCAACAGTCCACTGCCCAATCTCCCGAACCCAACCAAGAATGTCGTCCAGATGGCCCCGTCATGCCCACAAGAAAGCAATCCGTTGCCAAATCAAACTCTGACGGAGATTCTGCCAAATTACCCGTCATGCCCGAACGAAAGACTTCATTGGTCGAAGAAGACGCTGAAAGTCATGATGAAATCTCCCCTCCTCGTCCCCTTTGCGACGACTTTGACTTCTCCTCTGGCATGTTCACGGAAACCGACTCGTCGGCCTGTTATGAGGAGGACCTCACATCTTTACAAGATGAAGCAGATGGGAATCACTACTACTTTCCGCAGCAGCAGCAGCATCAGCCTGGGGATGTGAATGGCAAGACACCGCTGAATGGATCCAGACACTCTGTGGAAACAGCGCAAGGAGCACCCACGCCACCAAATAGGAGACGCTCGTCGAATTTCTCTTTGCAAAGCTTGGGTTCTACCGAATTATCCGAAAGCAGTGATGAGGAAGAAAATGCTACTGAGATCCAGTAGCCCGACAAAAAGAAGATTCACATAGTGTTTGATTATCAGCCAATGCCAAGCGTGCTTGGCTTTTCTGCGCTGGTGCCAGCCCTCTCGCATAAACTGACTCCTATGCTTTACAGGAATTCAGGTTCCGAACTGCTATTTAAATTTATTACGTTTACATTTCGTTGTAGTAGCTGCAAGGTAGCACCCCCCTTCCTGCCTATTTCGGTTTAGCCCTACGACTGTCTTGCATGGAAGACAGTTCTTCGAGTATATCACGGTCGAAGATTGGCACTTTAGCTCGTCATGATTGTAGCATCTTCTGTAAACCCTAATGCTGAAATATGGCTTGATGGCTTCTCAATAATGACCCAATCCTTTCCACCTGTTGTGAGCTTTGTCTGAGGATAGGTCGTCATGACCAACTCAGTTGTCATGCACCATCAAATGAATATGCTATTTACTGCATGTGGGATCATTCCATTCCAGAACAACTCAAAACTTGTCCTGTGTGTCAGCGGACACGGACGACCTCCGTGCTATTCTATGATGTGTACTGTAGCACATGGAAGAGGCAAACGTCAGACTAAAACACATTTGCATGTGTTGCGCTTCTGTTTGAGTTCATTCGAAAGACAAAGCCCGGCCTGCAGTATTTTGGAATCGACTTTATTGTTCGCTAATAGACATTTAGTAAGTTAGTACTTATTGGAGCATGCAAAGGGAAGGAATCCCTATGCCGCCGCCCCCGTGGACTAATATTACACCATAGATGTTACCCTATGCCTCCTCTTACCTGTTCGACTCCTTCTACTACACTACTAGATAGATAGATAGAGGTCTAAGAATAGTAGAAATGATAAAAAAGTAGAACACACAGCTCTAAAAGGTATAAGAATTTGATTACGAATAGCTTGTAGTAGTCGAGATATCGATTCGCACTTTTTTGGTTCTGCCGTACAGTTCGTACTGTAGTAGCAGCAGTCTCTCCTTGGCCTACCCAACAGTACATGACCGTATCTCGTGCGATCGCTGGTAGCTACCTAGTAGTAGTACGTAGCATTCACTCAGTCCGTCAGTCGTCGGCGTCGTCGTGGGCACATGACAACGATGCATATCTCTCTGTCCATATATATATGTGTGCATATAATATCGCTTGGATGGATGTACGCATCGGAAGGTTCCTTGCGCCATATATACATGGGGGTATCGTGTCATCGTCCTTTGCGTTTGACATGCTCGTCTGCTGCCGTGTACTGTATCATAATTGCTTTCGATAATAAAGATTGTATTCATTCCTTCTCCACAACGTCGACATCCATAATATTTTCATTGCAACTGATGCGACTCAATAAAATCAACCAAAAGAAGGATACGGCGGCAATAAAGGTCACCCGATAATGTTCTGGGACAATGCTAAAGGTCAAACACTGGACAGGACCCCAGAGGGCAAAACATTTCCACAACAATCCTTGGTGTTGAATGTCTTGCCAATATTTGTCCATGGCCGATTGAAGAGGTTGTGGGAGTGTTGTGAGGGTATCCTCGTCCTCGGTCATTGTTGTTGTTGTCGTTATGGATTGGTTGTTTTCTGTAGTCGTGGTCTCCGGTTCATTTTGAATCAACGCCTTCAATATATACGCCACGGGCAATGTGACAAGCGTGGTTTGAATCAACAAGTTGAAGGCGACTTTCACAGCGACAACATCCGGGGTAGTGGCAATTCCAAACCATTCCGGGTAGAGTGTATTGAAAACGTATTCGTGAACGCAGCCCTGATACAAAGAGCCATACAAGAGAAAGGCCAAATTGCGTTTGAGATCAATGCTGTCGCCAAGGCTTTGAAGCGTCTTTTGGAACTGGCCCCCCAACGACAAGGAGCTGATCTCCTCCTCGTCCTTCTCGGCTCCTGCTGCGGACATGGAAAGAGACACCGCGTCCTCGTCGTCATCTTCTGCCGACGGCGTTGATGTTTGGGCGACCAAATCGGCCGCACTCGCCTTGAATCCACAGACCAAAGCTGCTGCCGTGTACGGAGAAGTTTGCCAAAAGCTGTCGAGTTGCTGGGCGAGCGACAAGGTAGCCGTGGCAGAGGTGGCCAGTGATTCGGTGGTGGCCACATCCAAACCCTCCATGTGCAAACGGGACTTGGACGAAAAAGAAGTCAAGGACTTCACGAAGAGTGATGGATGCTGCACCGAAAAGCCATGAGACGGTGTTGACACAACTAGGAGGAGGAGCAGCAATGCCGCTACCAAATTCAAATTTAGAGCGGGAACCATGGTGAATTATTAGATAGTCGTTTGGTTTGTAATGTGATGTTGAATAATGCGCGTCTACTTTTTCCTTGGAAGCAATCTGTATTTGTGGCAGACATCAATGAATCCATGCAAGCATCCATCAAAAACGATAGCTACCACAAGATGATGGATGGATTGTATTCCTGGTGATGGATTTGATGGATGCCTCGTTCAAAATTTACCAGTAGAACTGTACTACGTTACGGATCTCTTGATGGGGCCTTCTCAAAAAAACCGAAATTGTGATTCTTTAATCTTTAGACCTCTCAGAAATGGGTAATTAAATGCCGCTAGTTAGCTACTAGTAGTAGAAGTTGCCGTGGAATGAATCTCTATGGACACTTCTCTTGTTCTTTAGTGTGCTCCGGCAGCAGCTGGAGATTCTGCATGTCTGGTCTGTTTTGCAGTGATAAAACTGAACAGCCTGTATTTGCATCTGCACCAATCATAACGTACTTTGTCAGCACAGTACAATTTTCAATACCGTACCTCGTACGTACGAGGTCATCGTGTTTGACTGACGGTGAACACGAAACACATTGGCACTTGGCACTTGGAATTTATTTTTGACAACTTTTGATCACTTTTGACGACGCTTGATGAACTCACACATGATCGAGAAAATGAGAAAGTCATTGCCAAAATCATGATTGATGATTGACGAAAATGAAGAATGACCTTTCTCAAACAACAAGCTAGTTAGTAGCTAACTACTAGGGTACTGTAGCAAGGTAACCAACGGCGAAAGCCTTCTTTTATCACTGCCACAAGACGACAAGAAATTAAATACTACTAGCTAGCTAGCGTCAACCAACATGCCCGTTATCGCAATTGGAATTCTCGCCACAGCCGCCATTGGTGGCGGTGGGTATTATGCTTGGAGAAAAACCCACCCCAAGGACGGCGCTGCTGGAGCGGAAGGCGCCGAAGGAGGTGCTCAGCCAGGATGGCGACAGCGATTGGCGAGCGTAAGAGGAGGCGCGGCCACCGAGGGAGAAGGCGCCACGGAAGGTGGTAGTGCGGATGGCAAAGATGCCAAGACCAAAGACGGAAAAGAAAAGAAAAAGTCGCGCTTTGGAATGCCCAAAATGCCCAAGGTCAAGATTCCCAGTGCCAGTGAAGTCAAAGTGATGGTCGCCAAAAAACAAATGGGATTGTAATCCACTCTAAATAACACGAGTACAGCAGGAGCATCCATTACACGTCACGATGTATGGAGAAGAACGAAAAATAATTTATAAAAATTCCAAAAAAGCAATTCGCAGCAAAACGATCGATTCGATGTGATTCGATTCAAAGTGTTTTGTTTACGTGCATGTGAAATATAATGAAAGTTAGATCAAATCAATGGCAACGTGTACGTGTGGGTGGAGCGGAACAGGTATTTTACAAACAGACGGTAAAGGGGTGTGGTTGGGTTGCTTGCTTCAGTGCTTTCTACCACGTTCGGTTGTTATTATTACTTATAGTCTGTATAAGAAGACCAATATCCAACATGAATATCTGAATAAAAATACTTGTGGTTTGGGTCGGATGTCGCAAGACAGCTCTTTTTGTTTCTGTCCTTTTGCGATCCAATTACGCAACGTTTCGTACAGTTTGTGCGTGGACGTCAACATCATAGTCGTTGTAGTAACTGCGAGTGGTGATTCTGTCCTCTAAAAGAAGAAGGTGTCTGTTGTTTCATACTTGTTACGCCTCCGCCCATGTCTGGCAACCATAAAGCAAGGGATTCTGCTTGTTTCCTTTCCCTTCTCGCCAAACATACATTCCAGGACTTCGCTTGTGTTGTGTTGTGTTGTGTTGCCATGCTCGGGACATGTCTCTTTCGAACCGCCACGTCGTGGTTCTTTCATAGCTTTGCCCTTGTTCATCTTTCATAGCTTTGCCCGTGTTCATGGTTCCTCTCGCAACACCCTTCTGCAGCAAAACCGGGTAACCCAGAAGATCCCAGAGCAACGACAGCTCACAAGGTCCAGTTCTTCAACGATTGATGCAGAGTTGAGCATAACAGTCAATGATCTCTCCAAACTCAGTCTCTCATCCTTTTATCCATCAAGTTTTTCTGACCTTTTGCAATTTTATTACATCTTCTGCAGTTGCCCCGATCTCTAGAGATGTGAGTCAAGCCACCACCCAAATCATTGTGCACAGTGCCTTGTTGTAACTTGCTCAAACACTGTCTGGCATTGATCATGACTGAACCCCCAGGAACTGCATAGTTAACATGGCAATCCACATAGAAAACACTTCTTCTCTTTTGCCAACACAAATTGATGATGACATTGAAGGCAAGTGCAACCTTGGCATGCTCCCCATTGACAACTTTGAGTGGACATTCACATTCATGCCCAGAACTGATGTGTGTGTTGCGAGTTGGCACATTTGCTCTTTTGCCATCAGGAATTGCAGCCATCCACAACACACCTTGCACATTGCAAACATGTCTTCCTGGGAAAACAAGGTGACTAAGATTGCTGGTTTTCCCATCTCCCACTCACATTCCTATGACTGAGTGTGTGTCTTCCATGCATTGACGGCAAGAGCAAGTCTTCTTGGGGCCATTCAAACTGGCTGTCAGGTAGCTGGAAGCTCCCAGCAGGTTCTGCATGGACCCATCACCAAGGTGCCAAAACCTCTGCCAGGGAGCTAACAAGTGTAGCCAATTGATGGAGCCAATTGCAGTTCTAGCACAGCATGCTAACAACATTGGCACAAGCAACATCATGACAGTGAGTCCAACACCAGACTTGACATTGGAATCAGCCTAATCTACACAATCTGCTTCATGTGCTTAACATGCTTAACATTTCTGATTCACCTAATCTGCACAATTTAGCCTGCTCAATCAATGGGACAAAAGAATCAGCCCAACACATGAAGTTGCCACAAATTTTTGCTAGGTGCAATGTTTGCCTAGCTGATGTCTAACCAGAAGCACTGTGAGGAGCAACAAAAAGAAATTATTTTCTATTTATGTCCAGAGCACTAGCCTTAGAAACAATTCCAACAATTTGCCATGACTCAGTCACTCTTCGCTGTTCTGTGTCGATTCAGATAATCTACCTAATTGACCTGCTGAATTTAAAGAATCTTCACATCTGACCTACCCAATTTAGCCAATCTGCCTCATCTTCCTGTCTAACCTGTGTGATTTTCCAAATGCACAAAATCAACAAAATCTACCAAATCTACCAATTCTAACAATTCTGCATGATGTGCCTGATCTACACAATCTGCCCGATCTGCCCATCTGCCTGATCTGTCTGATCCATCTGATCTGTCTAATCTGTCTAATCTGTCTGATCTGTCCAATCTGTCCAATCTGTCTTGTCTATCTGAACTGGCTACTTAATTGTCTGCTTAGTCATCTGCTTCGTTAGCTGCTTAGTTAGCTGCTCAGTTAGCTAGTTTGTCAGATGCACTTGGATCTGTCCAATGAAACTTTGTTCTGAATTGGTTCTAAAAGCGTTGCAACCATGTTCTTCACGCGGCAACCAATGCAATTTCCCATGTGTCAGAACGCAACTGTGAAAGCACAAGTGTCATTTCACTCACAGCAGCGCACATGGTTTTCATTTGGATTCTCTCTCACAATCTCTTTCTCAGCTGACTCCTGAAGGGAGACAATTTGAGCAGCTAAAACAAAAACAGCTTTCTTTGATAATTCAGTGTCCGTTAGATCAACAGTGTCATTTTTTTCACTTGCCACTTAAGTCCAATGTTGGAATCATGTGATGCTTTGAGGCGAACCTTCAAATTGATGCAGAGTTGTTTTTGTGGTCAACAAAAACACATGTGGATTCATTAACAGGTCAACATTAACATTGTCATTTGATCAACAGTGTCCAATGCCTTCATCTTGTTGCATTCTCATGTTCTGTCTCAACACACCTAACATCGCACAACCTGGCTAATCAACAATCTTTAGCAGCTTGCTGTGATTATCAATTGTCTTTTGCCACACTTGGGAGTGGTCAAAGCAACAGCAAACCCAAAGTCACCCCCCTGCTCATTCCATTGGATGAATGACTGAGCCATGCAACTTGTTGTTGGATGTTCAGAACTCAGCATTGACCTCAGTGATGCATGTGCCACTGCAGGGACCAACACATGCAAGTCTTAGTGGCAATTCTGATGTTGGTCGAAACAGACACCACCCATCATGTTGCTGCCAATGCATGTCAGATCACCCCTGAATTGATGCAAGGCACAGCATGCTGCTAAAAGTTAAAGTCATGGGTGGCACCCAGTGCAACAGATTGAATAAACCATGCAGAGAATGTCAATTTTCTCTGCAGATGTTCACTTCTGACACTGTGTGTCGTTCCGGCAATGAGCGCAATGAAAAGGGGAAAATGTGTCAAACCAGATGTGATGTTTTTTCCTCCTTCTCATCTTGTTCATTGGACATGTCTGCTTTCTTTTAAAAAGCTTATTTCTTCCCTCCTTTCCCTTTTTCAACCAGCTGTTTAGAGCAAACGATGTTGCACTGCAATTTTCAGGTTGTGCTATTCAAGAAAGTCCATGCGTCATTTCCTTTTGACAACTGACACCAGGAGGGTCCACCACTTGTTTCTTCTTCCCTTGTTTTTGCATTCCCCATGGAAGGACCTACCATTGGCCAGGAAGTTTGTGTAACAATCTTTCTTGGAGAAGCTAATCAGGAAAGTGTGGTGCAATAAGTCTGCTCTGAGTTGAGATGCCCCACATGTGCCTTTCAAAGCAGCCAAGGAGAGTTGTTTGGGCAATGTGCTTCATAAAAGAGCTTGCGCTTACTTATGATTAGTTGACATAGCTTCCAAATTTACTACGGTATCTACCGATCTACTACTAGCTTGGATAAGAGGACTTCAAAACTTAAATTTAAAGATAGGGAATGGGGTAATGTTGCGCCCCCCTCAGTCCCTCGTTCAGTCTATTCGCACCGGTTCGCGGTATTGTCATCTCCATTGTGCGAGAGTATGCCTCACTATACGACCCAACGGCCAGTATACAGTCAAGTAGCATCTGTTTCAAGCCTCCACCGAAGACGCCTACGATGGGCATGCTGCTAGATGTGTTCATACCGATGCCCTTATCTTCGGCATAAAACATAGCCATGACAACCCAATTCACGAAGGCGGCCCACTGAGGATCATTTTCTGTAGTCATGAGGGCACAAGCAGAACAGTTCGTGTCATTGGCGTTGTCATAGTAGTATGGAGCGGAAAAGGTGTATCCTTGACCTGTAGTTGGCTCATGGTAGTCCGCTTGCAATGTCATTCGCGCCCCGGCAACGACGTCAACGTCGCCGTGTGCAAGGGCACTGAAAGGATCCGTTGACTGATTGCTGGAAAGATGAACGATTTTGACGGTGTTGTTCGTCGCAATCCCCGCAAAGAGTGCTGCAGCGACTGCTCGACAAAACTCGATGTCAAAGTCAACAAGTGAACTTTTGACGGCTTCACTATGATGAGTCTCTGTGGTTCGGTTCACTCCACACAGCAAATGCCCTCTGCTTTGAACTCTAGCTATAGTCATATTCGGCATAGGATCCTCGCCGTCGGCGTCAAAGACTCCGAATGGCATATAATACAACAGACCGGAACTGTCGTGAAAATTGTCGTACAATTCATTCAAGCCATTGCGAGGGACAATGTTTTCAAGGTGCTTTTCATATAGGTCACCATAGTTGCCAAGATCAGACACAACTGCTTCCATCATGGACAGCAATAGCGGGTCTTGCGTCATCTGAAGCACCGGGCCAAGTAAATACGCATTCGACTTGGAAATATCATGAGCCTCGGCCAGAAAGAATACATTGATAACCAGATTCACCAAATTACTCCATTCTGCGTCATTCTGTCGAGTGACCACCGCGACAGGTTCCCGGGAAAACGTGCTGCGACCCAAGACAGTTGTCGTTGGCAATGATGAATCGTCTCTGCCAAGCCCCACAACCCCGCTTAGCACGACCGGGCCGCCAGCCACAACATTGCATGCACCTGCTTCAAATAAGATTCGCAGATCCTCGTAATTGTTTCCGGTTACCAATGTACTGCCGGGAAGCAAATGCTTGACAGCCTTGTAGATTGTGGAGGATTTTGCCACGCAAATGGTAAGGTCGCGACAAGATCCCGTAAAGTCCACGTTGTCGGCGCACTCCACAAAGGAGGGGATTCCACCAAACACGAGACCTTCATAAAAGTAGGGGACTGAGAAGGTATATCCTTGTTGTGTAGCTTGTTCGTAGACGCCTCGGCTGAGTGTATGCGTGGTGATCTTGGTGATGACATCGATGGAATGATTCGCCAAGGCCTCAAATTGGTTTGTTGAGTCCACAAACACGGGTTCAACATTGTCGGGTGTACCAAAGACAGCCATGGAAATGGCTCGACACTACATGTACATTATTATGCATGTGGCGCGCGTGAGGAGACTGTGACACTATACCGCAAACACAGATTCCCGACAGAATTGAAGTATATGGCGTGCGCTTACCTGATCCACGTTGATACCTTGGAGGGTTCCTGTTTCAGGATCCTCTGTGCAAAACCCAGCAGCCATGAATAGTCCACATCGAAGATATCCACGTTCTCGTACAATCTCAAGCAACGGTCTGTTGTCGATAATAGGAGCAGCAGCCACATCAGTGCCATTTCCACTGCCATGCTGCATCCCATCACCAGCACCACCAATACTAACTCCTTTTAGTAGTGCCACAGTCCCAACGAGGGCAACGACCATAGCAGCAAGCAGAACAATGGCTATCACACGATGTTTCTTGCCGCTTCTTCTGTCGTTTCCATCCTGGATGGTTGTTGCTGCTTCCTTTTGCTCTTTTCGTTGCTCCTGTGAAGTTGTAGTATTTTCATCACCAAAACTGCCACCTCTCCGTTCCTCCTCCTCCTCCTCCTCACCTTCATAATGACTAATAATTTCTACCGATCCTGCATGCACAGATTCACGAATCAATTGATTCCGAATTTCTTCCTCGATCTGAGCTCGATCATGTTCCTCCTCGACCATATATGCAACCGTTGTGATAAAGTTGAATTCGCTACCACCGCTGGATCGACTTGCACGAGAAGTGGAGGAAGCCTGTGTATATCCATCACTGCCAGCAGCGGAGGAAGAAGCAAGAGTGTGACCACCAAAACTCACTGTGCGACCAGAGGTAACAGTAGGAGCAGCAGCTGCATCCGGTCTGCTACTACTATCAAACCCATCTTCCTCCTCTTGTTGCTGTTCATCAATCACAGCTATAGCCCCCATTCCTGGAACCACACTAAAGGCTCCGGGTCTCACAACCGGGCTATGTGGGCTTGATGGAGACAAGCTTGCAGGGGCTGCTTCTGTAGCACCACCACCTTCTTCTTCTGCTGCCGTTGCCATGGCATCTTTTCGATTGTATTGTCCTTGAAAGAACCAACTGGCAGAATTTAGGACGCTTCCCAGTTGTTCCTCTCCTTCTGAAGCTGCAGCTAAAGCTGAAGCCGAGGGAGGATCCGAATCTTGTTGTGTCAAACTTGATTCTGCAGCTGGCGAGGCAACGACTCCAACAGCTACGGCTGCTGCCTTTGACAGCCCTTCTTCCTGCAGCTCCACTTTACCGCTCTTAGTTGCAGTTTTGACCTTTCCTTGGGATTTTTTGTTGTCCTTATCGTCGTTGTCTTCCTCCTGACTGTCTATTAAATAATGAATCAAATCGCTTCGAAGGCGTTTTTCCTCGTCCTTTTGCTCGATGTCGTTGGCCAACGTTGCAGCAGCTACTTTAGGAGCTTCTGCTGTCGGTCTTGCTGCTTCCGGCACAATCTCACTGCTGCAAGTATCCTCCTCCTCTTTTTCTTTGCCGTCTTCTTCGTCCTCACTGAAGACAAGACGCTCCAAAAGATCTTTTCGAAGGGAAGCATCCTGTTTCTCCTGCACTTCTTCTTGGCTACTGCTCCTGTTCCTCGTGGGCGGAGCAAGAGGAGCCGTTGTCAAGGCGAGAAAAGGAGGCTCAGGTGACCCCACAATCTCTGTGTCTTCTTGGCTGGAATCACCATCTACTAGTTCAGCTTCGTTGCCTTTTTCTTCTTCTGCCCCCGCCTTGTCAGTCTCTGAGCCCTCCTCCTTTTCCTCCTCGCTGCCCTTGCCCTTGTGGTTGTCGTTGTGGTTGGGACCTTCCCTGGCAGCAGCATCGTCGCTTGTGGAAGCCATGATGATGGTTGCTAGCTGTACTGTTTTACAGATGCTGATAGTTCGTTCTTGGAGAGTCCGATACAGCACAACAAGTCCGATACGGTACTAGTAGCCTATTGGCAAGAGTCTGATAAAGCTGCCTGGGGGTGATAGCTGTTGCAATGAAATGGGTAAATAGATGTCTGTGCTGTACGTACTGTGAAATGTACTTGTAGCTGGAACAGCGGTGCCAAATAAGGTGCCGGGGGTATGAAGGAGTAAATAGTACTGGAGTACTTCGTAGCACCACGCCGTAAGGGTGAAGGGGTGGGTTAGAGTCTTTGAGAGCGCAAGACAAAAAAGTAGCAAATCCCTCCGATCGCGAAGAAATAGAGAGGATAGAGATTCGAAGTACTACTATGATAGCTAGTACTGGTACGTCGTACTAGCTAGTACCAGTAATGCAATACAGTAGACCCAACCAGCCAGCAGTAATATTCTCATGTCTGCATGTGCGACACAAATAACCTAAAACAATTCTTTGGAGCTCCTTTATTTGCGGTACTGCCAAGCAGTCTTCCGGGTCATTTGCCGATTAGTTGGTGTCACAGAGACTTAAATTCTTTCATCTTCTTCGTAAAAACACGCCACGTACGAACTGGCTCAGCGGTTTCCATTTTGTCATTTCCACGTGTTTTGGAGGAGAAGGCTGAGCTGCCAAAAGGTGTTTGCTCACCAGGGTCATTTCTCATAAAATCCAATTTTGCCAATTTCTCCAAATGATGATGATTTAACGGACATCGTTGACAAAAACATGACAAACGCAGACTTTGCTGACATGTCTGTGGACATCAAGGAGGTTTCCTGAACAATGAGGACGTTTTGTGAACAACAATGACATTCCAAGAGGTTTTCGGACATCAATCCAAATTCAAATTTGCTCAATGGGAAAAACATGTGTTAATTCAAAAGCCAATTTGGGCGAAAAACAATCAAATGTGGGTGTGAATTCAATGTTTGCTGACATTCAACGACATTCACTTGCATTTGAGGATGTCCGCAGACATTCACTTGTCATGCTGACATGTCTGTGGACTTGAGGTGACAAGTCCTGACACACAGTGCAAACCGTCATTTCATGTGGTTTGGTGAAATTGGCAAACATTGGATTTTGTCTGAAATGACCCAGCAGGCTCTGGGAATTCATCAAAACGCATGTCTTGTCTGCTCCATTTCCACACTTTTCGATGTTCTCCAATTTGCAGTTTGCAGTGCATGCCAACACACATGTTTCAGTGGAGCAGGAAAGTCATGGCAAAGTGGAAACACATCCCTCAAATGGTGAAAATGAGCATCATTTTGGTCCAGAAACTGAAATGAGATTTGTGTGTGACTCTTTCTTGTTTCTCGTTCCGGTCGAACGTTGGGTTGCGGTTTTTGTGGCCGTTGTCAATTTGGGATGATCTGAATTAGCCAATGTGACAGACTTTTGACTTCTTTTTTATGCAAATCGAGCACATCAAATGGAATGACCTCATCTGATGTTGCTGTCTGCCAACAGCTGACAACCACGTTCGATCAAAGACAAAAAGACAATGTCCAGATTTTCAAAATCCCAAATTTGCACTGTGTGCCGGTCAGTTGTGCATGTCAGAAGCATCCAGCTCAAACATTTTGCCATGTTGAAAGCATCCAGTGACACACATGCACAAAAATCTGAATGAAGAAGTGATGGGACAATTGATGTCAAGCGCAACAGTCAACTGGTCATCTGCAGTGACTGCAATGGCTCAAAGACATTCAGTTGGGCATCAGTGTCAATGGTCTGATGTCATTGCATGGCAGCATGCTGGCAAGCAAATTAAAGAGCCAAGCAACATGTGTGCACAACGGTTGATGTGAAGTGTGGCCCACTGCTGACAACGCCCAATTCTTTGACAAAGTGGGACAACCACAACAGAAGCATGTTTGCAAAAGTGACTGACTCCAGAACCCTGTCCACTGGCTAGGAACAGATTGACAGAACTGGCAGCAACGCTGAGCAAGTGGGGCAAAGAAGACTGATCTTTCTTTCATTTTTGGCCATTTCATTGTGCTTTGTGTTGGATGTTGGATCAAATGGTTGCAACGCATGTGCACAACAAAATGCTCAGCTGCCAAGGGAATTTCATTTTGCATTGAATTTGGTGTTGATTTGTGCCGTCATGACAGTGCCTTCTAGCCACTGATTGATTGTGGCCTGTTGCAAGTGTCTGCTTTTTGCCACATGCATGTCATCAGTTTGGAGCATCTGTGATGTGCGCCAATGCGACCATTGATCTGAGGCAATTGTGCACATTTTGTTGAAGTTGAGTTGTGATTCCACATGCTCATTTTGAATTCTGAATGGACCGTTTTGGCACTCTTAGCAAAATGGCTGAAAACTGGCTAAAACAATCGGTCCAAACAATCAAAACACATTCCCCAAAAATGCCAAAGCGGGGACACCTGCTTGCCAAGAGCACCAAAACGGCCCATTCAAAACACAAATTGATTGCCCGACATTGCAATGTTGCTTGAACAAAATCGAGCGCACAAAATGCACACAATCGTCACTGACAACAAAGTCTTTTCTTGTGCACACATGGCACAATGGTCTCCACCAAATTTCATCAACCTTGTCTCGATTCATGGAGTTAACATTGTTCATGCTGCAACTGTGAGCGCTGCAGACTCATCTGCACCATTCCTCGCAGAGTTTGGACAAAGAAAAAGGCAAGCTGTTACGGATCTGATGTGATGGCCTAGTTTTGCAAGAATTGTGCCCAGTTTTTCATGCTCAGTCCAAAGCAGAAAAAACTTGCTTGTGCTGCAGTACAAGTTTGCTGGGCTGTCAAAATTTGAGCACATAAAAATGAAAGACAAAAGAATGTGTTTTCACAGAATGACATGAAGGCAAACTGGCAAAACGAAATTCAAAAATGTTCCTTTCCATGATGTTGCCTGAACTCAATTGACAATAGCAATTGCAGCAAACTCATTGTGGTGTGATTGATGACAATTTTGTTGTGCTGCTTGTTTAATGAAATTTGCAACAAAGGTTTTTTTAATGGTCACAAACTCCCATTCACACATCTTTTTGGGTTGATGGCCAATGAATCGATAACTTTTTGTCCTAACGAACATGACAGCTGGATGAGAACTTGCCATTGCCTTCACTGACCTTGTAGATCACTCAAAAAAGTAGCACTTTTACTGTATATACTCTCACTGTCATGAGTGTCCTACTTTGTTGTTGAGTGCTCACCAGACCTCCCCAGGACTGGCAGTAGAGCCGGAAACACTCTTAAAGAGAAATTGACCAAGTGACAAAGTTTTTTCTAGCCAGCATCGTTGGGAAGGAACCCCCAGCCGTGGCGGGCAGTACCTTCAAAACGGCCATCAAAGACCAGGCGCTGCATGATGTCATGTTATTGGTACCTGTACCTCTCCATCGGCATCGCACAGCAAGGCTCACGATAGGGAAATTCGCCAAGGTCCAGTTCTTGACTACACACACACACAAACGTAAAATTAGCTAATGAAGCAGAAACTGAGAGTTCGGTTTGGCAGTATCAGACGACTTTTTCTATTTAAAAATTAAAAAGAACTCCTACCGCCATGATTGCACGCCAGCCAAACAATCCAAAAAAACAAAGTAACATATCACCCTTTCAATTTCAAATCATCGGGGGATAGCATCACCTGTCTCAACAATTCTTGAAAATTGAAAATTGTATATCCAATCGTAATGGCGGCGCTCATACTTGTAAAATCAATATTTACTCCGTGTAAGAAAGCTTGACGTGGACTTTTCCGTCCTTGACAAACAGATTCTTGTCAACAACCTTTTCAAAAGGCTGAGGAGAGGAGGTAAGATCCATCTTGTCAAGCTCAAACTTGCAGTATCCCAACTTGTCACTCTTAACGGGATCCTTGTCCATAATGGTGCACTTGAGGACCCTGCAAGAATAAATGATAATAAAAATTTATATATGAGTCGCACCAAATAAAAAGTCGAAACAAAGCTTTTCTGAAGAAAAAGGCCCAGAACATCACACCTTACAACAACACAAAGAGAGACACTTCATACAGCATTATAAACTTACATTTTTTCCAGGGTTGGAATCTCAAACCAAAAGGTCTCGTTATACTCGGGAGAAGTCTCGTTTTGCTTGGTTGTGGAGTGTTGGCTTCCATAATCCTTGTCCAAGATCATATTGTCTTGTTCGAGGTCGAACTTGACGTAACTGTTATGTGGATTTCAGAGTAATAAAAGATGAAGTGATGAGCTCATCGTCGAAAACGAAATCGAAGAGGGATATTGGCGGAAGCACATGGCCATGCCAGGCAGGCAACCAGGCATTGGAAATCGAGAAGCCCCTTTCGATTGCACAAATTGTCTGACTTACGGATCACTGGACCCAATGGCATCATTGTCGGCCAAGTTGGTGCACTTCTCGAGGAAAATAGTAAGCTTGCCCATGGTGGATGATTTTTGTTTTTAAAGTAAAAGTAAAAGGGTTTTGTGATTTTATATATTATTTCCAAGTGGAAAAATTATGACTAATCCATAATTTACAAGCCAAAAGTAATATGATTTTGGATCTTGCTTCCTTCAAAAAAGATCGCCATCATCAAACCCTTCCGATTCAAGGAGGCAGATCCAACTGCCGCCGCTGATGACTGGTTGTATTTTCGATGGTCACTTCGGGTTTACTTTAACTGCGGCCACTGTCGGCGGTACTGGCTAGTTTTTGCTGGATCCATGTGTGTTTGTTTTGGTGCCTTTGATGATGGCACCCGCTGACGACGAGCCCCGGCAGGATCCAAAACGGATCTTTTAAATCAGTCGTGAGCGGTTCCGAATCCCGATTATCGATTTTACTATTGGATTATCAGTAGTCTGACCGGATCATCAGTCCCATTTCAAACGGATCGAACGTAACGGTTGCATAACTTCCAAGAACTCAAAGGAGGATTCAATAACCACCATGGGTTCATATATAACGGATAAATCGAGTTTCGGTACGCACACTGACGCCATACCATCACACATGAAAAGTCTGTGCATTGCGGACTTAGCAATGCCTTTCAGTTGTGGTTAAAACGAAATTGCAAGCTCCAGAAATGAGTTACAAATGAAATGCAATTTGAGAGATGCTCAATCAGATCTCTAATCTACACCTTCTCTGTCTGTCAGAGCAGTGCAGTGCAGAGCAACACCACAACAGCGCCTGCATCTTCGCAGGATCACGCGTCAGCACAATTCATCACAACTTTGTCCGATGAAGCACCAGTGAATGAGTTCAAACAATTGGCAAGAAGATGTGCTGCATCAGCAACACTTGTGCTAATGACATGTGTTTGGAAAGATGGTGAAGGGCTTTTCACAAATTGTTTTCTAAATTGAAGTCACACCATGTTGCAAGGATTGGAGCGCCAGTGGCGTGACAGCGACTGCTGTGAATTCTGGCATGTCATGAATTTCACAATGTGCATCAAAGTGTCTTCCTAAGCCCGGACTGTGTCCAATGCAAATTATGTTGTCTAGGGGGTGTGTGTCACTGATTGTGGAAACCCACATTGAGTCTCTGCCTTTTCCAAATGGATCATGATGAGAGCACGGAAGACTCCAACATTTTGTTTTCCTTTCAATGCAAATTCAGGATTGCATTCTCTCCAATGGCAAACATTTCTCAATTGGACATTCTCCCTTGTCCCAACTGCAATTTTGCAAAAAATCATTGCAACACGTGGGGCATCAAAAAGTTCAGGGTTGCATTGTGTTTCTTGTCTGTGGTTGCACATCCTCTTGGGCAACACTTCGAAACGAACTCATTCAAATCACATTTTTGGCTATTTGAACCACATGTTTTTTGATCAAGCCCATTGTTTGTAGCGTGCATTTCTTGTCACACACCGGCAAGCTTAATGAAGCTTTCCCTTTGGACATTGATCTCGTTTTGAACAAAACACACTTGTTTCTTTGGCACAAATGTCAATGTTAGGCACGCACAAAAAGTGGTTGCTTCGTCAATTTTTTAAACAAACTTTATGAAAAGAAGATGACACATTTGTGTTTTTGTTGTCATTGATGCTTCTTCTCTTAACACACTTTTATTTTTGCATGCTGTTTTTCTTGCTCTTGCTAGCAGTGACGGACAGAGCCATCCATAAGTGAAAAATGAAATGCATTGACTAGAGTGATGACTTGCAGCTGCTCTAGTGAACAAAAACATGTCAATTGTTTTGATAGGCATGGTGCTGCACGCGATAAGGCCATGTCAATTATTTCTATTCTCCGCTGCAGTGAAGTTGACAAAGATGCAAAGACCTCAGGCTATCAAAATAATTATAAAAAGCACATTTGGGTATAGCCAGCAAATGTGTAATTGTTGCAGGTGGGATGGCATTGTGATTTCTCCAACCTGTTGCGATTTTTCAAACCCATGAATGCACACCGATAGACACAACGCCTGAAAAAAACCTGAAGCCTGCCCCAAGCACAATTTCAAACGCGGCCCTTGTCGGCGTGAACTGCGTCCCTTTCTGCACACCCCTCGATTTATTTACTCTGTACACCCCTCGATTTATTTACTAGCAACATCAACAGGAGCTGGAACCGCAGCCGCCACCCGAAGCTTCGAGTCGGAATTTCCGCCTTCGTCTCCGTTCTCATCGTCACGGTGTTTCTTATCCTTATATTTTGCGTCTTCGTGTTCATTTTGCATTGCCTTTTCAAAACGGCGCTTACGCTGCCTAACTCTAGCTTTTTGCTGCCTAACTCTAGCTTTTTGTTTAGCTTGTCGTATAGCTAGTCGAGCAGCTTCTCGAGCTTCTCGAGCAGCTTGTTCAGCTTGTCGAACCTCCTCCTGTAAGTCTTCGTCCAAGTCGCCAACGTCAGAAGTAGTGATCTCGGAGAACACACTCTGGTGGCCAGAGCCGACTGTGTGAGTGGCATCAGTGTCGATGGTCTCTACCTCTTTTTCATCGCTGTTATGTGGTATTTTGTCCGCCCTCCTCCTGATATCTGGAGTTGCCTTGCTTCTATTGGAAACTGGCACTGTCGTCAACGAGCTTACACTGCGGCTATCAAAGTCTTCTACCTCCCCGACTCTGTTGCAAGTGGCTTCCATACTCGACTCGAGTGATGTAGCATGGCAATGAATGGAAGTGTTCTTGTTGCTGCTACTTGCTTGTTTCGCTGACACCCGAATAAATGCGCGCCTATCATTTCCTTTCATAGTAGTTGTCTCTTGCGGATCTCAGTACGAAGAAAAAAAGGAAGAAAAAGAAGTTATGAAATCTAACACCGGTTTATGAATTCACTGTCACCCTTCTAAAACCACAAGCATTTACTGAACATTCTCAAATGAACCCCACAATGTTTTTATGCTTTAATTTGTGCATTCCTGGTGGACAAAATTATCTCAGCTTTGTGAATCTTTGTGTCCTTTCCTGCATTCACTCTGTTTCCAGCAGGCACATTGTCAACGGGCGAACTTGTCTGACACCTCCAACTGAGCATTGGACCTTTCAAAGTTGCCTTTGATGACATGTGCCATAGGGTACGTGCTTCAGCTTCTGGCATGACACAGAAGTCAACGTTGTCATTTTTCTTGGGTGTTTGCCATCACATGGGGGCAAACAACCCTTGTGAGCCGAATTCCAGCAGTCAGGACATGGTGACCGGTTGCCTTGTCCATGATTGCGCCACATCAGAATGTGCAATCCCCCTTGTCTTGGTCATTTTCCATGGCATGATCCCAATTTTCACAGGCTTCCCAGCGGGCAATAGAACTCATGCCATGGGTTTGACTTGAGGCCCATTTTGCCTTAAATGTGCTAAACTTGCTGCTTGTGCCAGTTTTTGTGATCGATGCCTAGAGCATTCATAAATTAGCTCAAGAAGAAACCGGGTGTCAACATAAATTTTTATTGCACCTCTGGATGACAATCTCAAAAGTTTGCGGATTGTTAGCTCCGAGGGATGACACAACATGCTTAGTCGGGCAAGCAGCAAAGAAAGCTGCAACCCAGTGACCACCATCTGTGTTTTGACTACATCCAGCTCAAATCTAAAAAATGAAATGCTACAATTGGGAGTCTGATGCAGATGCATGTGCTGCAACCACTGTGCTCTAGAGCTGTGATGATCACTCCTCGTCCCCACAGTCTCATAAACTCAAAAGTGTGAAGCCCATGGCCCTGTGCAATTTTGGGAAACACAACGAAACCCTCCAGTTGTGAAGTGCCAGATCCACAGAAGCACATAGAAACAGAACTAGATGATGTGCCAACTAGCCAAATGGATAAGCCCTGGAATCAACCTGGGAGAAACCCACTTCTACAGCAACACGGCGTTTCGATTGAAGTGGATCGTCAGAAAAAGAACGGATTCTGATTGGATTGTAAGGATACACGTGCTAAAGAATAGTTTAGTAAAATGCCTCTACACGGTTTCATCTGACTACACGGATTCCTTCTGAACCAAGTCGAGAAAGCTCTTCAGCCTTCGCGCCGCAGAAGATGGTTTGAAGCTATAGGCTGTCGCGCCACTATTGCGCTCCAAGACATTGATCGTGGTAGATAGGGGATTGAGCAGGGTTTGTTGCCCTTCCGAGATGGAAAATTCAACATCGCAAAGATAAAACCACGTTGACCTGTTGCTGCTCAAAAGAGGAATAAACTTGGCTGGCGTGAACAGTAATTGGTTGGCAGTGATGGTGCAGGTGCCGGATGAGCCCCCAACTCCCATGGTCCATTTTAACAAAGGGACTTCCCGCCACGGCTGTGACGGCGCAGACGTATTTCCTTGTCCTGCGGGTTGCTGTGTAGCGGGAGTCAGAGCATTCTTCGTGCGCGCCCAGAACTCGTCCGCAGCAGCAATCGCAGTGTCCGTATAAGCTACGCTAATCGCATTGATGGAGGCACGAGTATGCCCTTGCATTTTTTCAAGCCGGTCCATAACCTGCAAATTTTTGCGTGCCAGACGTGCACTCTGCTCTTCGTCGTCTTGTTTCTGAAAGGCTTCATAAACCATCTGCACTGCTGTTTCTGCCAAGTCTAAAGATTCTTGCCACTCAGACGATGTGTCCTGGTTGTGGTTTGTACCCTCTGCCGCCTTGGTCGCAGATTCGCGGTCCGTATTCTGGCCAGCTTCCTGACTCATGGCGGCAACCTGATTCAACGCCTCCATGACGATCCTTCCCCATGGTGGGCAGAGCGTTTGAGGCGGCATGTATTCCAAGGGATACGCCGACAGTGGGGCTGGCTTGGGTAACATCGGAGCGTCCACCTTGTAATGCACAAAGGTTGGCCGCAGTAGATCAATCAAATTCGCGCATTGGAATTCCGCTTGCCGTGCGTACTCCTCCAAAACAGAGGCCGATTTCAGCAATTGGCCAATCATGGCTTCCCGAGATAATCGTCGAAGTTGGGAACAGTATTGAAGATCTAGCGTAGGCAAGGCGGGGAAGGCCCCAAATCTAGCCACGGGCAGCGGTGACACAGGATCCGCAACACCTGATATCGGTCCACAGGCTGGTAGTCCTAGCATCGATAGGTAGGTCAATTCTCGTGTTTCCAACTCTTCCCACACCAAGTGAATCCAAGTCCACGACGCCTGAATTACAGGCGCGTCTTGAGGAGACAGTGCTGGAAGCGTAATCGAAGTATCCGGCTGTAGTACGGAAGGGCATGCTCGATAATTGTGAAGCAAATGCTCCGACACCAATGCTCTGTTGCGGACCATGATGTCGTCCGTGTTGTTGGCGTCGTCTGTTGGTGCTGTCGTTGTGGTGGATTGTGGTTTGATCACCAAGGGGCGCATTTTCCGTGCCAATTCGGGCGACTCGATCCTTTGAATCAGAGCACAGGCTTCCCGAAGGTGTACATTGGCCAGATGATCCTTATCGTTGTTGTCCACCACACCATCATCCGAATCCAGTAGGGACGTGCCGGATGGATCGATAGTATCTCCATTATTATTAGGTGGGTGCTCTTCCATTCCATAACCACCGGGTGACAACATGTCCGTAGCGTTGGACGACGATGGGGACCACAAATCGGCATCCTCGACGGCGCGATGGCTGTCTTCATCGGTCCAATGATATATCCGTAAGAGCAAAACTCGCTCACACTGCGCACTACTCTTTTGCGTACAGAGTTGGACATCTACCAAAAAGGTTAACGTTGTTGTGGTTGTTGTTGTTGTTGTTCCGACGAGTCGACCCTGCACCGTGGCTTGCAAGTGAGCTCCTTGTCGTTTGATAATGGAAGCATTATTACTTGGACCATTCATCAAGGTCTGTGTGACAGCATCCATGACCGCTCCACAAAGGACATCGGGTCGGATACGAATCGAAATGGTCCTGGCGGGAGGAACATTTTTGGTGACATTTTCCACGGCTGGTTCGCAACTCCTTGTTGTTGTTGTTGTTGTTGTGGGTGCTTTGGAGGTTGATGTAGTTTTGGCCGACGGCGGTGGTGGCGTGCGTGGAAGATTTTGTTGCTGGTGTCCCTCTTCTTGCTGTTGTTGTTGCTGTTGCTTTCGTTGTTGGTGTTTTTCTTCCTCGTCTCCTTCTAAGCGTAAGCCCACAAAAAGCCTCTTCCACTGAGTGATGCTCAAACAATATTCTTTCATGCCGAGACCTACCAAGGATGTCAAATTATTTTCTTGTGAGTTTTGTTCGTTGCCAACAAAATTATGGACCAGATGGGACGTCAAGTCCACCGAATACCATGCTCCCTGTGGCTCTTTTCGCAAATTTAAATACTGAAAATGTTCCGCAGAGGAATAATTCCAATCATTGGATTTGGATAATAGCACCGACGTTTGGGGTGTCTCGACGGGGGTATTGACGAAACTTCGTTTTCTTGGCGTCGGAGTCATTAATTTGGAGTGATGATGATGATTGTCTTGGATATTCGTGCTGTCCTTGTTTTTTTCTTGGTCGGACTTTTTGATTTTTGGAGGCGATGGAGGCTGCGGTGACGGCACTGCAGCGTTTATTGCTGGTGGCACCTCACTCTCGTTGTTCCTGTCAACACCACCCTGAGAAGTAGCGGGACGAGGATCCTCTAAAGTGCTGATTGTATTCATGTCGTTGGTGTTGTGAATTTCCTGAACGCTTTGATTCAAATCAGTAACTCCTTCGTCTTCCTCCTGTAGATCCTGATCGTCATCTGCGTCTGCCTCGCATTGTGGAACTTGTTCTTCCAATTCAAAAGTGGGATTCAAGTCCGCAGCATAATTATTATTGGATGTTGGTGGTGAAGTTACTTCTTGCGACATTCTTGTGGACTGCGGCGGCGGCTGCGGCGGCTGCAACTTGATGGGCGAGGCTTCCTCTTCTTGAAACAATTGCGTGCGTGTCAAGGACGCCAAATCAAAATTCAGATTCAAATTGAGGGAAGGCGGAGGCGCAGTAGCATCGTCTTCCATGCTCATCATGGGCGAGGTCCCAAAAAAGGAGGCAAAATCCGTCGCCAATTCCATTTCGCGGCGTAAAATGTCTTCGGAATACGTCAATTGATGGAGTTCTTGATCCATGTCATCATCCATCATGTACAAGTCATAGTCATCATTGTCGTTATTGTCATTGTTGTCATCGGTCATTTGATGTGGATTGGTGTTGTTATTGTGGTGGCTACTGCTACTGCTACTGCTACGATCCATAGTGTTGTGATTGCTGGAAGGATGGCCCATTTCGCCGCTAGTCACAATTCCAGAAATGTCATCATTTTCGGAAACAATTCGCGACATTTGCGAGGATACATGGCGCGTTAATTTTGAGTCACGAAACAAGGGATCATCGAGTAGCGTTTCCAGGGCTTGGACTTGGGGTGCCAAGGCTGCGGCCAATTTTTGGACTTCGCCATCTTCAATGTCGTCGTTGTCGTCTTCTTGTTGCTCTTTTTTCATTTTGTATTTTTAAAGGTACCGTACTAGTACATAAATAGCCTCCCAGATCAAAGTAAGTAGCGTAGTCTGCTAGAGTAGCTAGCTATACTGGGAGTGGGATCAACAGTAGTACATCAGCCACTAACTTGGCTTTGTATCATGCATCCGAAGTCACTGTCACCTCTTGCATGTGCTAGCTAGCTAGTATTTTTCTGGGCGGCAGACAACAAAATTCTTGTGTCATCAACAGCCATTTACGCGTGTATTTTTGGTGCCATATCATGATGATTGTAGGACTTCTCGGAAGTACAGTACTACTAGCTAGCTAGTAGTACAAAATGCCACACAAAAGCACGACAGGAAAAATCGCAAGGATGCACCCCGTCTTTGGGGGGAGGGAAGGACAGACGGCCCTTGCCATTGTTGCCATCCACAGCACGTCACCTTTCCCAGTTGCCATGCAGGCAAGGAACCATTGTTCAGTTTTTCAATGATTGTAGTCTTATTTCCTTCACCACTCTGATGATTCTTTCCACTTGCTTGCATGGCAGTGCATGACAACAATTGCATGGTTTCATTGGTCATTTTTTGACATTCTTCACAAATTTGTTCCAAAACGCCCCCCCCCCGAGGTTTGTTCGATGTGTCATCACATGTCTTTGTCTTTCTTGCGTCAACAGCAGAGGTGATCTTGATGCATCCTTTTCCTCCCCCATCTGGTTCAAGAAAGATGACTGCTGCAGCAATCTTCCCAACCACGCAATCCACCTTTGTTGGCAACAGGATGGCAAAAATCCCAGTGACCAAGATGGATTGTCAAGCATGATGTTAGGAAACAACACAAAGGATTGCAATGCTTGACAATGTTCCATGTGTTCCATGAGTCTCACTGAC
>Ga0163148_10001612_pt1 | contig 28982 bp, 28 predicted proteins | sample OliLakLV19MP7P2_FD_148606 | JGI IMG/M metagenome (GOLD analysis project Ga0163148, IMG submission 148606) | Freshwater microbial mat bacterial communities from Lake Vanda, McMurdo Dry Valleys, Antarctica- Oligotrophic Lake LV.19.MP7.P2 | ecosystem: Environmental > Aquatic > Freshwater > Lake >... | reverse complement strand
GGCTGGCGGCAGATGCGTGGCTCGGCGGTCGGCGGTTGGGATGCGCGGACGGCGGAGGCGGCCCGGCGGGGCACGCGCTGGGTGAAGAACCACTGCCCGCTTTTTGCGCGCGGAGCGGCGGCATAGGCTTTGCCCATGACGACATGGCACCTCGTGGTTCTCGGTGGCGCACATCCCGTGCGCCGCTGGCCTACCTCTCGCCGCCGCGGGGGCTCACGCAGGCGTGCTTGGCATTCGCCACCTTCCGCTTCGACGCCGGCCGTTCTGGTGAACAGAATTGTGGACAAGCCCGAGAATGCGGCCCGCCCACACAAAGCATAAACCCCAGCTTGCGCTGGGGTTATGTCTGGTACCCGCTAGAGGACTCGAACCTCTGACCCCCACCATGTCAAGGTGGTGCTCTAGCCAACTGAGCTAAGCGGGCGTGGCGCGGAATGCTGCGGTGGCCACCCCGATTGTCAACGCTCGATCCAGCGCGTCCGCTCAGCGGCAGGTGTGACAAGAGGGTCAATTCCTGCCGCGGCGGGTGTCGGTCCCCTTCGTGGATCAGGGGAACTGATCGTCACTGCGGAAATTTGGCTGAGAGCAGCCGGCGGCTCTGGTCGCCGCTGCCTCTAAGAGTCTGTCGGGGATAGCGAGCTTCGACTGGCTCGGTCTCGAACGGCAATCCATGCGTTGGCGAAACGACCAGGTAGCGGTGCTACCTGAGGCCATTTCACCGCCTTGGATCTGCCATCCGATCCGCGTCGCCATCCTCGCTCGCTATCCCCGATAGACTCCTAGAAGGCGACCTCGAGGTTGGTCGCGAACATCCAGATCATCTCCTGGTCGGCGGGCTGGTTCGGGGCGATCTGCGAGAAGCCGCGACCGGGCTGGAAGATGCCGCCGAGCAGTCCGATGCGCGCCTTGTTGGCGTCGTCGTACTGCCAGTTGAATTTGAGATCGAGCTCCTGGCCGAAGTCCTTGCTGCCGTTGCCGCCGATGGGCTCCTGGTCGAGCAGGTAGTAGGCATAGATCGTGCCCAGGCGGAAACGGTTGCTGCGGTCGAGCGCCATCTCGGCGGTGATCTTGCCGGCGCGCCGGCCGGTGCCCGCGCGATCGGTGTAGCGCGCGATCTCGCCATACTTCTCGTGCTCGGCGATGAGGGTGTCCTGCACGCCCTCCCACGGGTTCTGGAACGACCGGATCTTGGCGTCAGTGTTGTCGTCATCGCCACGCAGCCAGTCGCCCTGCACGCCGAACACCATGTGGTTGACGGTGCGCGGGTGCCAGCCGACGCCGCTGCTCAGGCCGTAACCCGTGAACGTGATGTCATTGTCGCCCTTGCCGCGCTGGATCGCGCCCTCGATGAAGAGGTCGAGGCCGTTGTCGAAGCGCATCTCGGCGCCGCCGTAATAGGTGTAAAGGGTCCGCGCGATGACGCTGCCAGGGTCGGTGTCGCCAAGCTGCGCCGGGATGGTCGTGGCACCCAGAGTGTTGCCGTAGACCACCGGATCGCGGATTAGGTTGGCCGAACCGGTGATGAACAGGCCATTCGACTCGCCCTGGGCCGGCTGCCAATCAAGCGCCAGGCCGAACAGCTTGCTGTCGTCGGGGAGGGCGAACGCGTAGGGCAGGAAGGTCAGCGTCTCGATCGCGAACGACCCGCGCACGCCGTCCCAGCTGGTGACGTCGGGATCGTCGGCGCGGCTGTCGTAGAGGAAGGCGCCGTAGTCGGTGCGCAGATTCCACGCCACCGGTTGGCGACCGCCCTGGACGCCGAGATTGGGGCGGCTGAGGAACTCCTTCAGCACCACATAGGCGTCGTCCATGACCACGTCGCCGGGGTTGGCCTCGGTGCCCTGGTGGGTCCAGGTGCGGTCGCCGGTCTCGGCGTCGAAGGCGAGGGTCAGCTTGACCTCAAGGCGCTCATCGAGCTCGATGCGCGCGCCCAGTTCACCGCGGATCAGACCTTCATGATAGGAATCGCCGAGGTCGCTGCTGCCGTCGGTATAGTTGTTGTGAGCGAGGTAGTCGAAGTCGACCAGGCCCTGGATGAAGACCTGGCGCTCGGTGGCCTGGCCAAAACCGAAGCCGGTGGGGCGCGTGGTGGGCGTCGGGCCGCTGGCGCCGACCACGGGAGCGCTGGACGCCGAACCACCCGAGAACGGCATCGGATCCTCGGCATGAGCGAGCCCGACCACGACGACGAGGCTGGTGACCAGACGAAGCGAACGGCTCGACATCGGAAATCTCCGGAAGACGTCGCGGGGCTGCGCGACGCAGGGCGGCAACCTACCAACCCCAGGGGGTGAAGCAAACGCGACGGAGGCTGGTGGGCTCCGACGATTGCCTCGCCGGTGAGCCGCCCCAAGGTACCCGCCCACCGGTGCGCGGAGCGCCGCGGAGAACCCATGAAGTACCTGACGTTCATCATGCTCATCGCCGCCGTCGCCTCGGCCTACGTCTTCTGGTGGAAGCCCCGCCAGGCCACCGCCGCGCTGCCGGCGCCAAGCGAGTCGGTGATTCCCGGCCCGGGCGGCCAGTCGGCGGGCAATGCGCCCGGTGTCGCCGCGACGTCGCCGTCAGCTACGGTCGGTGGCGGCGAGGCGCAGCCACCCGCCGCGGTCCCGGCGGCGGTGAAGGCCGACTACGACAAGGCCGAGGCGCTGTGGAAGGAGGCTGGCGCCGCTGGCAACGTCGTCACCGCCAAGAGCGCTCCGCAGATCGCGCGCCTCTACAGCACGGTGCTGCAGGCGCTCTACAACCAGCCCGGCGCCAAGGCGCTCGAGGACCAGTTGGTCGAGACCCGCCTGACACCGCTCGGCACCGCGCTGTTCTTCACCAAGACGCGCTACAGCGACGATCCGCTCTTCGGCGTGCATAGCGTGGTCAGCGGCGACGTGCCCGACAAGATCGCCAAGAGCTACGGCATGAGCTACCAGCAGCTCAATCGCCTGCGCAACCGCGACATCAACGATGCCGCCTTGCGCGCCGGCGAGACGCTCAAGGTGATCAAGACCAAGGAGAACGGCGGCTGCCTGCTGCACGCCGACAAGAGCGATTATTACGTCGACGCCTATGTCGGCGGCGTCTTCGCCCGTCGCTATGATATCTCGATCGGCGCGCCGGAGTCGCCGACGCCGCTCGGCAAGACCCAGGTCACCGACCTGGTCTTCGATCCGCCGTGGACCGATCCCAAGAGCGGCGAGGTCTACCAGCCCAAGGACCCGCGCAACATCCTCGGCGGCGTGTGGATCGCGCTCTCGCCCGAGGGCATCGGCCAGACCGGCATCGGCCTGCACGGCTACACCGGCGAGGACCAGACCGCGCGCAAGCAGGCCTCGAACGGATGCGTCCGCCTCGGCAACGAAGCGATCAAGGAACTCGCCTTCCTCATCGCACACCCGAATAAGTCTCCCACCGCTGTCGAGATCGTCGAGTGAATCCGGCGAGAGCGGCCCATCTGCGGCGTTGGTCGTCAGTCACATGGCGGGGCCATGCTCCTTCCTCCCGCCTTGCAGCTGGGCCACTCTCGCCGGATTCAACGTCTTTTGATGGATGAGCCGACGGCAGGCTTCAGCGGCCCATCTGCGGCGTTGGTCGCCAGTCCGATCACCTGGGCAGGGTCCCAGGTGATCACGTCCGGCAGGATGTCCGCGCAGGCGCGTAGCGCCGAGCAGACATCCGAGAGGACGCCTTGCAGCTGGGCCACTCTCGCCGGATTCAGGCTTCAATAGGTAGACGCAGCAATTTGGAGAGAGCTAGGTCCGTCTAGCCGGTCTCTACTTGCTGCTGCGGATTACGCCAGCGCGTCGCCACTGCGTCTGCCTGGGCGATCACGTCGGGGATGCCCACGCCCTCATAGCCATTGCCGATGAGCGCCAGGCCGGTGTGCGCCGCTTCCGCCGCGCGGATGCGCGCCACGCGGGCGCGGTGCCCGAGGTGGAATTGCGCCATCGAGCGCGGCCAGCGGTCGAGGCGCGCCAGCGTCGGCGGTGCGGCGATGCCGAGCAGATCGCGCAGATCGGCCAGCGCGCGCCGCGTCAGATCCGCGTCATCAAGCTTGAGCGCCTCGGGCTGCAACGCGCCACCGAGGAAGACCCGCAGCAAGGTATGTCCGGCCGGCGCCCGCCCGGCGTACTTCGTCGACATGAAGGTCGTCGCCAGCACGGTCCGTCCCTCGCTGGCCGGCACCACGAAACCGGCGGCGGCCGGCAGCGGCGGGATGGTGCCGGGGGCGAAGGCGAGGGTGAGGATGGCGGAGCCAGCGTAGGGGATGGCGGCGAGATCGTCGGCGAGTCGCGCGGCGACCGGCGCCAGCAGGTCGGCCGCGGCCCACGCCGGCAACGCCAACGCCACCCGTCGCGCCACCACGGGGCCCCCGGCGCTGAGCGTGATCTGCCAGTCGCCGCCATGCCGCGCGATCACGCCTGCGCGCGTGCCCAGGCGCAGATCGACGCCCGCCAGACGCGCGAGCAGGGCATCGACCACGCGGTGCAGGCCGCCGCGCAGGGTGACGAACTGGCCATAGCGCGCGCCCGCGACTTCCTCGGCGCCGGTCGCGCGCGCGCGGGCCCGCGCGGCGAGGATCAGACTGCGGTGCTCGCGTTCCCACTGGGCGATCTGCGGCATGGCCGCATCCAGGCTGAGGCGTTCGGGATCGGCGGTGTAGATGCCACCGATCAGCGGCTGGGCGATGCGTTCCAGCACTTCGCGCCCAAGGCGGCGGCGCACGAACGCGCCGAGGCTCTCTTCGCCGGCATCTGCCGACCGGCGTGGTATCAGCAGATCGCCGAGCGCGCGCAGCTTGCCGCGCCAGGACAGCAGCGGCGAAGTCAGGAACGGCCGGATCCGACCGGGCGCCAGCAGGTACAGGCCGTCGGGCACGGGCAGCAGACGATTGCCGCGCGCGATCAATGCTCGGCGCGCGCCCAGTTCGGTCGCCTGGAACTCGCTTTCCAGCCCGAGGTCGCGCCACAGCGCCACGCCGGCGGGCTTGGCACGGATGATCGAGTCGGGCCCGTGTTCAAGCAGGAAGCCATCCTGCGTGCTCGACTGCAGCAGTCCGCCCCAGCGATTCGCGGCCTCGACGATGGTGATGTCGGCGGGCGGCGTACCGCCCTGCACCAGGCGGAAGGCGAGCGCGAGCCCGCCGATGCCGCCGCCGATGATCAGGGTGCGCATGACGGTCGGCGAGATGGCGCCGGGCAGTCAGGGCGCCAGGTCAGGTTGCGCGAGTGGCTCATCGCGAGCGCACGGTGTGCGGCCAACGCCCACTGGTCGACCGCGCTGCTCACTAATGCACGCGCTGTCCCGGCTTGGCCCCGGCATCGGGCGCGAGCAGGAAGATGTCGGCCCCGCCCGGCCCGGCGGCGACGACCATGCCTTCGCTGATGCCGAAACTCATCTGGCGTGGCGCCAGGTTGGCGACGAACACCACCAGCCGGCCGACCAGCGCGCCGGGCTGGTATGCGGTCTTGATGCCGGCGAACACCGTGCGTTTCTCGTCGCCACCCAGGGACAGGGTCAGCTTGAGGATCTTCTTGGCGCCCGGCACCTCGTCGGCCGCCAGCACGCGCGCCACGCGCAGATCGACCTTGGCGAAGTCCTCGAAGCTGATGGTCGCCGCCAGCGGTTCGGCGGCGAGCGCAGCGCCATCGTCTGCCCCCGCGGCGGACTGGGCAGGGACGGCGGGCGTGGTCGGTACGGTCACGGGCTGGGCTTCCTTGCTGAAGTCGATCATCGCCGCCACCTGCTTGGCATCGACGCGGTCGAGCATGCGCGCGAAGGGCGCGATGGCGTTGCCGGCGAGCGGCGTGCGCGCCTCGTCCCACGTGCGGATCGGCTGGCCAAGCAGCGCGCCGGCCTGCTCGGCGAGGCGCGGCAGCACCGGAGCGAGATAGACCGCGAGCTGACGGAAGGCGTTGAGCGCCACCGTGCACGCGCGTTCCAAGTCCGCCGCCTTGGCCGGATCCTTCTTCAGCGCCCACGGCGCCGCGCCTTCGACATACTCGTTGGCGCGGTCGGCCAGGCCCATGATCAGGCGCATGGCGCGCGCGTAGTCGGTGGCTTCGTAGGCGGCGGCGATCTCGTCCGCCGCCGCCGCGCCCTGGGCGAACAGGCCGCCATCGTCGGGATAGACCGAGGCCAAGCGCGGCACGAAACGCGCGGTGCGGCTGGCGAGGTTGACGACCTTGCCGACCAGATCGCTGTTCACCTTGTCCTCAAGCTCGCCGAGGTTGAGGTCGAGGTCGTCCGCCGATGCGTTCAGCTTGGCGGCGAAGTAGTAGCGCAGGTAGGACGGATCAAGGTGGTCGAGATAGGTGCGGGCACGGATGAACGTGCCCTTCGACTTCGACATCTTGTCGCCGTCGACGGTGAGCATGCCGTGGATGCGCACCGTCTTGGGCAGGGCGTAACCCGCCGCCTTGAGCATCGCCGGCCAGAACAGGGTGTGGAAGTAGACGATGTCCTTGCCGATGAAGTGGTGGATCTCGGTGCCGGGATCAAGCCACCAGCGGCGGTAGTCGTCGCCCCGCGCGTCGCACCACTCCTTGGTCGCGGCGATGTAGCCCACCGGCGCGTCGAGCCAGACATAGAAGAAATGCCCGGGCGCGTCCGGGATCTCGAAGCCGAAATACGGCGCCGGGCGCGAGACGTCCCAGTCGCGCAGCGGTTCACCCTCGACCAGGAAGGCGCCCTTCAGCCAGCGCGCGATCGATGGGTCGAGCGCGCCGCTGCGCTGTGTCCATTCCTCGAGGAAGGCGCGGAAGTCTTCAAGCTGGACGAAGAAGTGCTTGGCGCTCTTCAGCTCGGGCTTGGCGCCCGACAGCGTGCTGCGCGCGTCGATCAGGTCGGTCGGCGCGTAGGTCGCGCCGCACTTGTCGCACGAGTCGCCATACTGGTCGGGCGCCTTGCAGATCGGGCAGCCGCCCTTGACGAAGCGGTCGGCGAGGAAGGTGCCGGCCTGCGGGTCGAACAGTTGGGTGACGTCGCGTTCGGCGACGTGGCTGCCGCGGCGCAGCGCGAGCCAGAATTCGGCGACCAGTGCACGGTTGGCCTTGCTGTCGGTCGAGCCGTAGTGGTCGAAGCGCACATCGAAGCCGCCGAGGTCGTCGACGTGGGCCTTGGTCTGCTCAGCGATGATCGCGCTCTCGGGCTTGCCGGCCTTGCGCGCGGCGATCATGGTCGCCGTGCCGTGGGTGTCGGCGCCGCAGAAGTAGGCGACCTCGTGCCCGCGCTGGCGCTGGAAGCGCACCCAGATGTTGGTCTGGATGTGCTCGACCAGGTGGCCGATGTGGATGTGACCGTTGACGTAGGGCAGCGCCGACGTGACGAGGATCCGACGACGGGTCATGCGCGCTCCGGGCGGGTGATCGTGGGGTGGACCTGAATGGGTCAACGGCGTGCCGGTGCCGGCCTCCCGGTTCAGCCCATCACCCCGCGGTCACCGTCCGGTTCGCGCGCGCGAAAGCCCTCAGCGTTCGCCCGGCACCACCGCCACCTCGACCCGGTCGTAGCCGCGCAGCACGCTGAGGGTGACCCGCGCCCCGATGCGCTCCGCAGCCAGCCGGTGATGCAGCGCATCCGGCCCATCGAGGACATTGGCATCGAGCGCCACCAGCAGGTCGCCGCGCGCCAACCCGGCCTACGCTCCGGGCGCCTCAGCATCGACCTCGGTCACGCGCACCGCGCCTGTCTGCGCCAGGCGGACGTGGCGCACCTGCCTTCTGGTCAGCCGCGACGGCGCGCAGGCGATGCCCAGCCGTCCCCGGCGGACACGGCCACGGTGGATCAGCTGCGAGGCGACCTTGATCGCAAGGAGCCTGTCGGGGATGAAGACGAAGCCCAAGCCGCGGCCGGCCGGCACCTCGCGACCGTCGACCCGCCGCCAGGCCTCGATGCCGACCACCGCCGCCCCGACCCGCTCCACCGCCGACACCACGGGGGCGGAGTAGGCATCCAGATCCTCATCACTGGCGAAATCGACCATGGCGGGCCTCCTTCCGGGTCGGATCGACCCACGCGAGCGACGAAGGCCATTCCTGTACCAATCGGTCAGGAAACGTCCCGCGACTTGGCACGCGCTTCGCCACGGCTCCTGGGCAGGCCTCCGTCCGCCCCCGGACTGTCGCGCCCTGCGACGGAGACGATGTGGCCCAGGACTCTGGCGGCGGCGAGAAGACGGAAGACCCGACGCCCAAAAAGCGCCAGGACGCGCGCAACGAGGGCCAGGTCGCCTTCTCGCCCGAAGTCAATTCAGCCGCCATCCTGCTCGTCGGCTTCAGCACCCTGGCCCTGGTCGGCGAGGATATGTGGGGTTCCTTCGCGATAGCCATGCGCCGCAGCATGAGCGAGCACCTAGCCATCGAGATCACCGGCTTCGAATCGGTCCTGCGCCTGTTCGGCCAGTACCTGCCCCTGCTCGCCACCCTCGGCCTCTTCCTCGGCGTCATCCTGGTGTCGGTGATCGCCTTGGGCCTGGCCCAGGTCGGCTTCCACCTGACCTGGAAGCCGCTCATGCCGAAAATGTCGCGCATCAGCCCCCTGACCGGCTTTGGCCGCTTGTTCGGCATGCGCGGTCTGGCCCGGGTGCTGGTCAGCGCGCTCAAGATGTCGTTGATCGTCGCCGTCGCCTACTCCGCCATCGCCGCCGACATTCCGCGCCAGATGGCGATCGACGACCGCATCGGCTACCGCTTCGGCGTCGAGATCAGTTCCCTGCTCGGCCTCGCCATGCGACTGGTCTTCGTCATGGCCACCATCGCCGCGATCGACTATTTCTACCAACGCTACCAGCACACCAAGGACCTGATGATGACCAAGCAGGAGGTGAAGGAGGAATACAAACAATCCGAAGGCGACCCGCTGATAAAGAGCAAGATCAAGCAGATCCAGCGCGCCATGGCGCAGAAGCGCATGATGCAGGAAGTGCCCAAGGCCGACGTCATCATCACCAACCCGACCCACGTCGCCGTGGCGCTGAAATACGATAAAGACGGCATGGCCGCGCCGGAAGTCGTCGCCAAGGGCTACGACGACGTCGCCCAGCGGATCAAGGCCATCGCCGCCGAGCACGGTATTCCCCAGATCGAGAACGTGCCGCTGGCGCGCGCGTTGGCCAAGGAAGTCGAGATCGGGCGGGCGATCCCGACCAAGTGGTATCAGGCGGTCGCGGAGGTGCTGGCGTTGGTGTATAAGTTGAAGAAGGCGGGGTGAGATGGGCGGGATGACAAGGGGGGTGCCAAGGAGATGAATCCAGCCTGGACACGGGTATATCGCAAGGAGGCTCAACCAATATGCGACACTTCGTGATAGCCCTGCTCCTCGCAAGCCTACTGCCTGCGGCGGAAGAGCCCGATACCCCATTCATGACCCAGCGTGGCAGCAGACTTGCTCGAGTGCTGGACGCCTTCGTACGTCGTCAGCAGCCGGACGGATCGTGGCAAGAGTCCGGGTCGCAGGAGCCTCCGGCAACAGCCTTGGTCACCCTAGGATTCTTGCATTGTGGCTATGACCACCGGATGCCGTCGAGATACAAGGCAGCGGTCACGCGAGCCTTGACTCGGCTGCAAGCCGATCAGCCGAATGCGAACGGGGCGCAGGCAGCATGGATAGCGGTGGCGCTCAGTGAAGCAGCAGACATGTCAAGAGATCCACGGCTTCTTCCACCGGTGGCAGCGGCGGCGCTCCAACTCGCGGCAGCCCAGATCGAAATTGTACCAGGAGTGTTTGCCTGGGGTGACAAGCCTGCCCGACAATTGGATACGGAATTATCGATGCCGTGCTTCGTTGCCCTCACCCTCGCTCACGCGCACCGACAAGCAGCGGATCCGCGTCAGACAGGCACGGCACTCGTGAGCAGAATAATTCAAAGCCGCACCGATGATCAGTGCTTTCCGAAGACCTGGAGCGCCACTGCTAACGAGGGAGAGGCGGCAGCGGCGGCAGCACTTGTGGCTGCTATAACCCAGTGCGATGAAGGGATACGCCGACGTGTCATCATTGATGCCCAGATTCGCCTAGCTGGAGAGGTCGCGGATAATGGAGACGTCGCCGCACTTTCCTGGCTGACGTGGGCACATGTCCTTATGCCTGATGCTACTTGGCACGGAACGCGACCTGCGATAATGCAACTCGCGAACAAGCAGATCGATGCCGGCAATGCTGATGACGATGGCATGTGGCCGGGCGACGGTAAACATCGCTACGGATGGACTGGCGGTACCACCGTCACAAGTGCTTGGGCAACCATGGCATTAGCAAATTGTTGTCGGATTGATTACGAGTTGGCTAAATCCGCCAAGTGATCGCCAGATTCTCTGTGGAGGCCAAATAAGGAGGACAAAATAAAACCATACGCAAATTGCCTCAGCTCAATTCTGAATGATTTTCGTCGCTGCGTGGGCCGGTCCGGCCACGGCATCATGCGCATGTCCTTATTGGCATATCCCAGATCGAGAACGTGCCGCTGGCGCGGGCGTTGGCCAAGGCAGTGGAGATCGGGCGGGCGATCCCGACCAAGTGGTATCGGGCGGTCGCGGAGGTGCTGGCGTTGGTGTATAAGTTGAAGAAGGCGGGGTGAGATGGGCGGGATGACAAGGGGAATGCTAAGCGCGATGGCGTGATCGACCCCTGGCGCTTGAGCGCGAAGACTCAGGATTTCCGGTAATGAAGTATCTCCCTGGTCCTCGCGTCCAAGCTTGGGTAGACGCTCATCCAATTCTTGCTGCCGTGCTCGCGATCTCGCTGCTCGTTGGGCTGATCTGGGTGCTCTGGTTCTGGATTCGACTGAAGGGCAACTCCGAAACGTATCACGACGGGCACTGAAGATGCGAATCCTCTGGGTCTAGACCTTGCTGATGTCATCCCTCGCAGCGGCAGCGGTCCACCTGACGCCGTTGACATAGCCAACGGATGCCTGTCCTTTGTTGCCTCCCAGATCGAGAACGTGCCGCTGGCGCGCTCGCTGGCCAAGGCAGTGGAGATCGGGCGGGCGATACCGACCAAGTGGTATCAGGCGGTCGCGGAGATACTGGCGTTGGTGTACAAGTTAAAGAACGCGGGGTAGGCGGAGGAGGACGGACTCGTCATTGCCGCGACCAATGACGATGCCTAGAAACGCGGCATGATCACAGGCGTCGTCACCTTCGAAGTCGACCATGGCGGTTCTGACATCCGAATCGTTGGAAACAGGGAGGGCCCTCGCGCTCTCGCCGAGGAGATTTCCGCGCTCGTCAGCCAATACCAGGACGGCCAGACCCTGCCGCTCCAGAACGACTCCTTGGCCATAGCCCGTGGTGGGACTGATATCGCGGAACTTGTGTGCGATGATTCCATCCTGAGCGAAGGCAGGTCGTGACGCTTCTGCCCTCGCGGAGGTGCTGGCGCTGGTGTGTAATTTGAAGAAGGAGGCATGAGGTACGGCCAAGCCTGAAGGGCGATTGCCAAGCGGAATGCCAAGGGCGACGGAGCCTTGTTTGTAGGCGGCCTAGGTAACGATCAGCGAATGCTCTCCGCCATCAACCGTGACCTGCAGACAGCACAGAAGCGCCATCAAGTCATCTCCGTGGCGCGTAAGCGGTTGAAAGAGAAGCCTTTACTGGGCGTGGTGGTAGTGGTGACGTCAGATCTCGTCCTGCTGCATAGGCTAGATGATGGCATCCGGCTGGACGGCTACTCGCTCCTTCGGAGCCGAGACGTCACGCGAGTGGATCTCGAGTTGCCCCGGGCGAAATTCTACCACGAGGCACTGCGACTGCGCCGGCAGCGTCCTCGGCGCCCCCGCGGAATCGACCTCACGGAGCTAGCTGCCGGGATCATGTCTGCCGGGCTCGCCTTTCCTCTCGTCGCCGTGCATCCGGAGCGGAAGCATCCCGGCATCTGCTGGATTGGCCGGCCTCTCGCGATTCAGGCTAATGAATTGGTTTTGGCCTACATCACTCCCGGCGCGACGTGGGAGGGGGAACATCACTGCCGTCTGAGTGACGTCACCAGGATCGACTTCGGTGGCGCTTACGAGGAATCTCTCGCTCTCGTCGCGGAAGCTCGGTCATCGAAGTCTCGTGCTAGGCGCACAGGCAAGAGCAAATCCTAAGCATTCCCCGCTCGTCCCGGGGAAGGATGCCAAATAAAGATGCAAAATAAGGAGATACGAAAATTGACTAAGCTCAATTCTAAATGACATTGCGTCACTGCATGGGCCAGTCCGGCCACGGCAACATGAGCATGGCTTTATTAACATCATATCCGCTATCTTTGCTAGATCGACTCGATGTTCGCTCTGGAAAATGGGCGAATGGCCAAGAAGGCTAGCGCCAACCTCGCATGGTCAGATGCTTCGGTCATGGATTCTGAACTCATCGCTGCCTTCGGCGCGAATGGCTATGTGCTTCTGCCGAGTGGCTTGACGCCATTCGCATGCGATGACGTGGTCGAGGCCATCAATCGCGTCGAGAAGTCGAATGGAGACCGCCGCGGTGGCATCCGCAACGTGTTCCAGCACATGCCTGAGGTCCGCGTGCTGGTTCGCTCTTCCGTCATCCGAGCGATCATCGAGCCGATCCTCGGTCACACCGCGTTCGCCGTCCGTGCAATTTTATTCGACAAGGTGCCGCAGGCGAACTGGCGCGTCCCCTGGCATCGTGACATGGCCATTGCGGTCAGAGGGCGCATCGATGTCCCCGGCTTCTCTGGCTGGTCGATCAAGGAGGGAGTGGTGCACGTCGAGGCGCCGCGCGAGGTCCTCGACCGGATGCTCTCGATCCGGCTCCATCTCGATCCGGTGGATGAGGACAATGGGCCGCTGCGGGTCATTCCCGGCTCCCATGGCGAACCGGTTGGCGCCGTGAAGGTGGACGATGCCCAAGCCGTGACGCTGACCTGTGCGCAAGGTTCGGTGTTGCTCATGCGTCCGCTGCTGATGCACGCCTCCTCTCCGGCGAAGAGACCGGCGCACCGACGCGTCCTTCATCTCGAATTCGCGGCGCACGATTTATCGGGTGGTTTGGAGTGGTACGAGCGCTGGTGATTGCCGACGGTGATTGCCGCGCCTGGCGGGCGGTGGCGATAGCTTTCACGCCTGACGTTACAGAAGAGCGTTCTTCGGCATCTCGGGCGGAATCGGCGATCGGCGGGTAGACGACTCGCGTGGCGATGGCAAACGCTAGACGATGATGTCAGCGTTCTCCCGCTCAACTCCCAGGATCCTCAGGCGATAGAGATGGGTATCCGGCCGGATCAATCCAGCTGTGGGCGCCACGTCCATGTACTGCCTGACCAACTGGGGCGATTCATCCCACCCACGGGGCGCAGGGACGCCCTCGGTCGGCTGGGCATACAGAACATGATCGAAGCGCGCGCGCTTCGGGACGTCTGACCCATGGATGTGGAGCGTCGGGAAGAAGAGGCGGGTGGGCATTGCCGTGGGAAAGGTGAGACCGAGCGGATGAATGCGTTTCTTTCCCTCCTTCAGCTGCACCACGGCGAAGCCATAGGTGGCATAGGCGGGAAGGGCCGCCCAGATGTCCGGGGAGAGCCGGAAGCGGTCGTCGAGGCGGCTGAAATCCGCGGGCGAGGGGACGAAGGAGGCGATGAAGTCGCCGACCTCGACCACCGCCAGCGGTTCCGGGGTCGGCGCGACACTGCGACTTCGACCGGCTGCTATGGGATCGGGAAAACCGGCCGCCAATTGCGTGAACAGGTCGCGCGAGCCCGACAGGTCGACGAAGGCGAGTGCATTCTCCCCGGAGTTGGCCGCCACCGGCAGGGGCAACACCATGGCGAGGGCTTCGCGGGAAACGTACGCCATCTGATAGATCAGCGCCTGGCGAGCATTGCCGAGCGGACGCGCGAAGATGTTGGTCGAGGACACGGAATCGACCGGGCGAGAGAAGCAGCACATGGCCACGTTGTGCCATCGCGCGGTGCCGTACAAGCGTCCCACCCCTGGTTGCGCCAATCCGCTGGCCTGCAGGAGCGAGAAGGAGGGAAATGCCCGGTCGGATGATGGCCAGGTCAGGTCAACACCCCTTCCCCACCAGCTCGTTCAAGGTCCTCCTCGGTCCCATGGCGAGCGCGCCGGCAGGTGTATGGTTCACTCAACACAACGCGTGGGATGGATCCCACGGCAGGCATAAAAGCCCCCCGCAGCGGGCGCCTGATGAGCCGGAAAGGCGAACGCGGTGCAATGGAATGGAATGGAATGGGATGGAATGGGATGGAATGGGATGGAATGGAATGGAATAGGAAGCGGTTGGAGTGGTAGGAAATGGTCGGGATGGGATGGGGTGGAGTGGTCGGAACTGGTGAAATTGGGGTGGAGTGGTCGGAAATAGATTGGTGCGTGGATTGGTAGACCGCGCAAATAACGCAACGATGTAACCCCCGGCCGCCATCGGCCGGGGGTCTTGTGTTGGTGGGTGGCCCATGCCGAGAGGGGCCCATCGGTGGACCTGCTTGCCGATTCACGGGTCGCCACTGATCCGCGTGCTTCCTGCCATCGATGAGGATTGGCGCCTCAGCTCTGATGTTGAAACCGCCAAGCAGGTGCTGACGAAGATTCAGACGTCCATGCGCACGCACGTCGGTGATTGCCGTGCCCCGTGAGAGATTCTGCTGATGAGTCAGCGCCAAATTCGCAGCGCCAGGATCCCCCCCTCACGGCTCGCCCGCAAACGCCTCCGCGAACTGCTCCAACTCGACGGCAGTCATGCCGATCCCGCTTCCGACCCGGCGCCAGGTGGCGACTGCTGTCGTGACGTCGCTCAGGATCACCTTCGCCCGCGCTGCGTTGATGCGGAAATACGGCGCCGCCGCCAGAAGCGCCTCGATCGAGGCCGCCGGTCCGGCCTCCTCCGAGATCCAGGTCTTCAATTCGCGCGCGCGTTCGGGGAAGGGGTTGAGATCGAACGCGGGAGAGAGCCGCCAGTGGCCGTCGCCGGCATAGAGGAAGCCGTGGTTGCGCAGGTGGTCGTCGACGTTGGCGATGCGGATCGAGAAGGCGATGCGTCGCCAGAGTTCCTCGATGTCGCGCTGGGCCTCGGCGCCATGCACGCGTAGCGCATCGACGATCTCGCCGTAGGTGTGCTGCTCCTGGTCGTCGCGATCCACGCCGAGCATGGTTGCGGCCGAGACATAGGGGATGCGCTCGCCGTCGGCCCGGCGGTCGAAGCGGCGGACCAACGCCACCGGCACCCCGTCGCTCGCGATCAGCCGGGCTTCAGCGGCGGTGATGCCGGCCATCCGCGCGAGGTGCAATGCCAGCACCTCGCCCTTGGTCACCGCCCGTTCGTCGGCGACGCTGGGGAACTTGCCGATCGCCAGCCAGCCGTCGTCGTCGATCACCGAGCATTTCGGGCGCAATCCGCCCAGCGAGGTGCCCTTGCCGCGCAGGTAGGCGAGGTCAGCGGCGGTCTCGGTGCTGGTCTCGACCGCGCGCGAGGCGTTGATCAGGTGGCGCAGGTCGACGAGGGGCGGCGCCCGCCGCTCGCCATCGGCGTGGCTTGCTTGGAAGACGCCGTGTTCGTCCCGCAGGCGCAACGCGCCGAGCCGCGAGACGTCGTCCACCGCCAAGAGGAAATCCAGTTCGCCGAGCACCGCTGGTACGGATGCGCCGGTGGTGCGTGCGGTTTCGCGCCGCTTGGCGTGATCGCGGACGATGACCTTGCGTCCCCAACCGTCCGGTTCGGTGTCGGCGATGGCGGCATGGAATAACGAGCCATCACCGGTCCGACGGTGGAACTGGAAGCCGGGAACCAACGGCAGGGCCGGATCGATGGCGAAGCGGTTGTTTCCAGCCAGCCAGTCGGGGGCGTAGGCGAAGGCAGCGTTCTCACGCGCCCCGTGGCGGTCGCAGCGCAATTCCCCGACCAACCGGCCGGCTTCGCCGAGGCAGACCTGGATGACCCGCTTCATGCGGGCGGCGGGCGCCGGGCATTGACGCGCTTGGGCAAGTGATCCAGGTCGAGCAGGAGGCCCTGCTCGTCCTTCCGTTGGTCGATCACCTCCGCCAGGACGGCGCCGAAGCCGAGGACGAACAGCGCCTGCGCGAAGGCGCCCAGGGCGACGCTCGGGTCGCCCTGTTCCATGCGCTTGTAAGTCGACAGGGAGACGCCGCTGCGCTCGGCCATCATCGCCAGCGTCAGCCGGCGCTTGCGGCGGGCGATCGAGAGGTCGCCCCCGAATTTGACCAGCGAGCGGCGGATGGGTGGAGAGAGGACGTCCTGCACGGCCGAGCGCATAAAGGTCTATATATGACCTCTTTTACCGTGTAAAGGACTATATATAGACCTTACATACACTCCCTCGGGTCGCGCTTCAAGAGCCCTGCTTGCCGGTTTGGGTCGAACCCACACCGTTCCGACGTGCAGTGGCTGTTCCTGATCCTGCTGTCTGCCATCTCCCTGCTCTCCGCCGCCGACGGCGGTTTACGCCTCGCCCCCGATGCGGAAATCGCCGAATGGGTGCGCACGAAGATCCAGGCACCCATGCACACGCACTGCGGCGAGTGTCATGCCGGAGCCATGGCCGACGGCGGTTTCAGCATCGATCGCTATGAACGCATCCTCGGTGGTGGTTTCGACTACCCGATCGGCATCCGCCCCTGGCGGCCCGCGCGCAGTCCCGTGCTGCAGATGATGCAGTGGAAGCTCGACGATGATCTGCGCATGCCGCCCAAGCAGCAGGCGCCGGCGGAGTTCATCGCCGATGTCGAACGCTGGATCGCAATGGGTGCGCCCTGGCCGGACGTGGCTGCGTTCACTCCGGCGCCGACTCCGCCGCTGCGCCCGTCACTGCTGGCGCGGTTGCATCCCGTCGCCGTGCACCTGCCCCTGGGCGCCATGATCGTCGCCCTGCTGCTGGAGGTGATCGCCAGCCTGCAGCGCTCCCCACTTCATGCGGGAACCCGCTGGGCGCTGGTGCTGGCGCTGATCGGCGCTGCATTCGCCATCACCTCTGGGCTGCAGATGCCCGAGAGCCAGATTCCGGCCCAGCGCGAGGCGCACGAACAGGCCGGGTGGATCCTTGGCGCGCTGCTGGCGCTGGCGACCCCCGCCGCCTGGCGCGCCACGGTCGCCCCACGCTGGACGTGGCCGGCGCGTGCGCTGATCGCCGGCGCCGTGGGCGCGGCGCTGGTCACCGGTCACCTGGGCGGAGCGATGACCTGGGGAGCTGGCTGGCTGTTTTAGCCGTCAAGCCGTCTCCAACCGGCCAACGCGTAATCGTGGTGCGCCGGGCGCGCCTCCCTTCACCACCGCCTCGGCTGCCAAGCCGACCGGACGAGGCGAGTTGCTCGTCACGATCCTGCGCTTCGCATTCCCTCACTGGCAACCCGTCTACCATGTGCGCATGCGCGTGCCCATCATCCGTGGTCTCATTGAACGGCGCCTGCTGGTGAACTACCGCGTCGATCCCCGCGTCCTGGCGCGAATCCTGCCCGCGCCGTTCCGGCCCAAGCTGGCCGGAAGTTTCGGGGTGGCCGGTATCTGCCTGATTCGCCTGAGCGCGATCCGGCCGCGCTGGCTGCCGGCGTGGTGCGGCATGACCTCCGAGAACGCCGCCCACCGCATCGCGGTCGAATGGACCGATGGCAGCGGATCGCCACAGGAAGGCGTCTACATCTTGCGCCGGGATTCCAATGCGCGGGTGAACACCTGGCTGGGTGGCCGGCTCTTCCCCGGAGTCCATGGGCGCGCCGCATTCGCGGTTGATGAACGCGATGACCGCTTTTCGGTTCGTGTCAGCAACGGATCTGGCGCGCCGCTGGCGATGGTGCGGGGCCGGGTTGGCAGGACCTTGCCGAGCGGATCGGTGTTCGGCTCGCTCGCGGAAGCCTCGGCCTGGTTCGCCGCGGGCTCGGTCGGTTACTCGCCGGCGCGTGGGGTCGGTCACCTCGATGGCATTCGCCTGGCGAGTGAGACCTGGCTGGTCGAGCCGCTCGATGTCGAAGCCGTCGCCTCGTCCTGGTTAGAAGATACCACGGTGTTTCCAGGCGGGTCGGCCAGCTACGACTGCACCTTGCTGATGCGCAACATCCGCCACGAGTGGCACGCCGTGCCGAACCTGGCGTGCGGGACCTGCGCGGCGTAAGGTACCCCGTGCGCATCCCCGGCATCAAGCACCAGCGACGGATCACCGGGCGGCAGCGGATAGGGGACGAAGGCGCGGACCGTCTCGCCACCATGGCTAGTCTGCTGGTGGGTACCGGTGGTGCGGGGCATCGGGTGCTCGGAAAGAAAACTTCACCAGTCGGGAAAGCTGATAAAGAAAACCTTACCCGCTGGCACGCCAAAAGCGGGATCCTGCTTGGGCGCAGGTAGTTCAGGAGCCTCGGCTTGGCCTCCCATCACACCCTTAGCATCCCCCTTCTCACTCAGGCTGATGATAGATCGCCCGGCGGACGTCATTGAGCGCCTTGTTCATGTGCGACACGATGTGGAAACGGTCATGGACGATGTCGGGGGCAGGTACCGGGAAGACCGATTCAACCGCCAGCTGGTAGGGATCATGCATGTCCAAGGGCGATGGCTTGGACGAGGACGGCTGGGAGCCGCCGAAGGCGAGGGCCGAGTCGGTCGCTCTCGCCTACGCCGGAGTCACTGGCACATCGAGCCATTCCAGCGGCAGGTACGCATGCTGCATGCGCACGGAATAACCGCGGTCGCGAGCCCAACGCGCCACGCACAAGCCAAAGGTGTCGGCCAGAGCCGCCGGTGCGATATTGCGCCAATAATGCTTGGTCAGCAGCTCCATGCGCTCGGCCAATCGCTGTTCCAGCGTGGGCCAGTCCTGATCACGCAAGGCCAGCAACAGACGATACGAATTCTGGATGAGTGGCTTGAGGGGCTGGAGTTCTGGCGGCAGCACATCGACGAAAGCGGCGAGTCGGAATTCCTCGAACCAGACCCCGATCGCGACCGTCGATCGGCGATGGAGCACGAACAGACAGCGCAGACGCGCGGTCAGCCACGGCACCGGGCGGGTCTGGGCGAGATGCCAGTCGTCCTCCTTGCGGGCGATGACGGCATCCGCAACGAGGTCGGATTGGACCGCGGCGGCGTCGAGAAAGAGTTGCTCGAGATCCCAGATGTGCGCGGGGTAGCCGGCCACGATCGCATCCCATCGCAGCGAACACGCGGTGCGCATAGTGCCGACGCACAGCCGTGACTCTTCTTGCAGCCAATAGCCGACGTAGGCGCCGATCGCGTGCTGCCCGCCCAGGCTGAAGCGGTCGCGGGGGGAAAGTCCGGGGCGCTGCTGACGTTCGTTCCTGATCTGAAGAGCGAAGGCCTGGTATGCTCGCAATGACTTGGGATGGGGGTGGTGCGGCATTGGCCGCGCGGCTGGGTCGGGCGCCGGCAATGGTTCGTTTGCGAGCTGGCGTTCACGGAGTTCGGCACGCTCGGCGACGATACGGTCGATCTCAGGGTTGGCCGGGGGCAGCGGCTCGCCGTCAAGGACGAGCTTGTGCTCGTATAGGAACATGATGCCGCCCATATAACTCATATAGGGATGGCCGAGGTCCCACGCCTCGCTCACCATTTGCCCGATCGATTCGCTCATTCGCTGCGCAGCTGAGGGAATGACTTGTGAAAGAATCTGTCTGCGGATCTGAATCAGCCGATCCAGGACCTTCCAATAGGGCGAAGCGGACTGCGGACCGCGATAAATGAGATCGCCATTTTCTGCGCGCTCCGCTGTTAGTAGCGCCAACGGGATGGCACGATCGAGTTCGATCAAAAAAACGTTTGGGAAAGGGCGCTCAAGGGTTTCGAGGCGCTCGGGGTAATCGAGTTCGGTCATAAGAATGTTATTTTTGGGTCCATCCAGTGTTTAACGGCTGTTCTTGGGAGACAGAGCTGGATCGGCCCGCCCGGCTTACTGCTGCAGCGCGGTGCGCCAATACCCTCCAAAGCCTCGATATCTTCATCTGTCTGGCACATGACCATCTCTTTTGGGTCAGAATCGGGCGGAAGGGCAGCATAGACGACTGGGTCCCCATCCATCGCCTCGCGAAACCACCAACATCCATTGGCAAGATTGCCATCGTGGAAGCGACAGAGCGTGGCTCCCCTGTGAATCACCGTGACGCGAGTCGTGGTCTGCAAAAAACCTCCGCCACCCTGGAACCCGAGGGTGTCGTTATAATAATCTTTATTTGACTTAGCATCGTATCTCCGCGCGGGCGTGATGTAGGTATTCAGCCATGCCTTCACTTCTGGTGATGCTGTTTCGTATGACTCCGAACGCCAATTCGCTGAGGGACAGGTCTCGTCAAGCACATTCGCGCGATCCGCGGTGCTCGTGTGACCAACAAATCGCGTGTATTGCGGGCCATCCTCGATCACGCCGACCGGCCGAACCGGATCCACATGCATGATTCCCGCCGGCAGCGACTTCCCGAGCGAGATCCCGACATCCTTCGCGTAGGAGACAAATGTTTCCTCCTGATCCATCGGCCGCCAGCAATACGCCACCACCTCGCCTTCGAGCAGCGCGCGCTGCAGCCAACGCCGCAGTTCCGGCGTGCTGCGCAGGTAGAGATCCCCACGGATGCTGGTGGTCTCTTGGAACAGGCGACTGAGATCCCAGCGGGTGAAATACCAATGGTGGTCGTCGATCGGGAACCAGCTCTCGACGCTGTCGGCGGCATAGCCCTCTGACAGCGGTTCGATGCCGCGTGGCTTCGGATTCCGGTGCCAGGGAAACAGGTAGACGATCCAGTCGCCACGGCGGACCCAGGCGGTCGCATCGAGGGTACTGAGCATCTGCGAATACCTACCGAGGCGCCGCCTTCGTGCTACTGGCGAAGACGGTTTCCGCCGGTGCGACGACGCCGATCACGCTGATACCCCAGCCGAGCGCGGCGATCACGCCTGCCGCCTTGGGTACGATGACCAACGCCGCCCGGGTCAGCGCCAGGTCTCGGATTTGAGGCCGAGCGCCAGCGCCCGCAAAGCCTTGGCCGCCGGCGAATCGGGATTGCCGGCGAACGGTTTGCGCGCGCGCACCGCCTCGCCGACCGCGCGGTCGCGCGGCACGCAGCCGGCGAGGCGCAGGTCGCGGCGCAGGTAGGCCTGGGCCACCTTGCGCAGGCGGGCGAAGGTGGCCGCGCCCTCCTCCTGGTCGGCGGCCTGATTGACCAGGACGCGGATGTCCTTCCCCGGGCTGGCCTGTTCGAGCACCTTGATCAGCGCATAGGCGTCGGTCAGCGAGGTCGGTTCGGGCGTCACCACCACCAACACCACCCGGCTCGCCTGCAGCGGCAGCGAGACTTCCCGGCCGATGCCGGCGGCGGTGTCGAACACGATCAGGTCGTGGCCGTAGGCGACCTTGCCGATTTCGCGCAGCAGGCGGTGCAGGCTGCGCGCCTGCAGGCGGGTCAACTCCTCGCGTCCGCTGGCGGCGGGGATGAAGGAGAGGCCGCTGGGCAGGCGCTGCAGGGCGGCGGAGGCTGGTTTGCCGCCACTGATCACGTCCTGGAGGGTGGTTCCGGCGGCGACGCCGAGCATGACGTCTGCGTTGGCCAGGCCGAGATCGAGGTCGACCAGCAGTGGACGCAGGCCAATTTCGAGCAGGGTCAGCGCGAGGTTGACCGCGATGCAGGTCTTGCCGACGCCACCCTTGCCACCGGTGACCGCGATTGCCGGCAGCGCGGGGATGGCTTCGCTGGCGCCCTGCGCCGCGTCGCGCAGCCCGGCCGCCTGATCGCGCGGCGCTGATGCGTCGCGTGAATCCTGGACGCCGCGCGACTCCTGCCCGCTGCGCGGGGGTGCGGTGGCACCACGTTTGCCGGACGAGCCGGCGCCTGGTTCGCGGGTCGCCATCGATTCAGGCCGCCACCGCCGCGGCGGCGAAGAGGCGGTCGACCAGGGCGTCGGCGGTGGCCACGGCGATGTCGCTCGGCACCTCTTGCCCGGTGGTGAACCAGGCCGGGGCCAGCTGATGGCGGCGCAGGCAGCCATAGAGCCGACCGGGGGCGGCGCACTCGTCGAGCTTGGTCACCGCGACATGTTCGAGCGGCAGGATCGAGAAGCGTTCGACCACCGCGGCGAATTCGGCCCGACCGCAGGTGGCGGCGATGGCGAGCATGACCGCGACGCGGCCGGCGCCCGAGGTGGGCACGGCGCGGCAGAAGCCTTTGAGTTCATGCACGCGCGCGGTGTCGGCGGGGCTGCGCCCGGCGGTGTCGACCAGCACGTGATCGTAGTCGGCGAAGCCCTGGATGATCGCGCCGAGCTGGGCCGGCGTCTGCGCGATCTCGAGCGGCACATCGAGCAGGTCGGCGTAGGCGCGCAGCTGGTCGGTGGCGCCGACGCGGTAGGTGTCGATGGTGGCGATGGCGACCTTGCGCTTGCGGTTCAGCACCAGGTCGCCGGCGAGCTTGGCGATGGTGGTGGTCTTGCCGACGCCGGTCGGGCCGACCACCATCAGGCAGTGCACATCGTCCCACGCCAGCGGCGCGACCGGCAGGCCGCGCGCCAGCCAGCGAGCAAGGAAATCGCGAGTGAGCGTGGGATCGAGGCGGTCGCCGGCCGCGGCCAGCGCGCCATCGAGTTCGGCGAGCAGGTCCTCGGGCAGTTCGGCGGCGGTGAGCGCTTCGGCCCAGGCGCCCAGGCGGGCGACCGGCGCGCGGCTGCCGGTGGCGAGGCGGGCGAGCTGGGCGCGGATCAGGCCGAGTTCGCGGTCGAGGCGCTCGCGTTCGGCCACCACCTGGCGCTCGCGCAGGCCGCTGGCCTGATCGCGCTCGGCCTCCTGCTCGACACTGGCACGCCGCTCGGCGTGGTCTCGGGCCAGCACCGCTGCGGCGCTGCGGGTGACGGCCTCGCTGCGCGTGCCGACGGCAGTCGCGCGACGCGCCGCCGAAGTGGCCGCGTCGTCGCGCGCCGCCACCACCTCGTAACCGGCCTTGGTGCCGAACAGACCAGGCGTCTTCACCGGCCGCGTCTCGATGATCAGAGCGGCGTCGCCGAGATCGTTCTTCACCTTAGCCAGGGCTTCAGCGACGGTGCGACCGGTGTAACTGCGGACGATCATGGGTGCCTCGGTCCGTGGTCCGTGATCCGTGATCGGTGGTTCGACGCGCAGAGGTGGCGTGAACCGACAAACCGCGGAGCGGACGCAAGAACAGGAGACTCAGAGCGAACCGCGTGCCGAGCGCTCACTTGCCCCCCAGCCCGATCGTGCCCGAGACCTCGACCGGCACGTTGGCGCCGATCTCGCTGTAGCTCAGCACCGGCAGATCGGGGTAGAAGCGGCCGGTGATCTGGCGCAGGTGGCGACGCAGCTGGGCGGTGGTGAGCAGCACCACGTCGTGGCCCTGCGCGGCGCCCTCCTGCACCGCGCGGCCGAGCTGGTCGACCAGCGACGAGGCCTCGGCCGGAGCGATGCCGAGCGAGCCGCCATGGCTGGCCGAGGCGACCGCCTGGGCCATGCGCGCTTCGGTGGTCGGCTCAAGGATGATCGCCATCAGCCGACCCTTGGTGTCGAGATGCGGACCGACCACGCTGCGCCCGATGCGAGTGCGTGCATTTTCGGCGATCAGCGCCGGATCGGCAGTGGGATTGTCGGCGACCGCTTCGAGCACCTTCTCGAGGTTGGTCAGCGGCACCTTCTCATCGAGCAGCAGGCCGAGCACCTTCTGGACGGCGCCCAGCTTGGCGTTGGTCTCGATGTCCTTGACCAGCACCGGCGCCTCTTTCTTGAGCGCGTCGAGCATGGCCTGGACGTCCTCGCGATTGAGGATCTGCGCCGCACTGGCTTTCAGCATGGTGGTGAGGTGGGTGATGAAGACCGAAGCCGGATCGGTGACGGTGTAACCGAGCGCTTCCGCCTCGGCGCGCCGGCCGCTCTCGATCCACACCGCGTCCAGGCCGAACGCCGGCTCTTTGGTCGCTTGGCCCTGGATCGGGCGCGTGATGCCGCCGCCGTCGATGGCGAGCAGGCGGTCGGGCACCAGCTCGCCGGTCGCGATCGCCTGGCCATGCAGCAGCACGCGGTAGGCGGTGGGCGAGAGCTGGATGTTGTCTTTGATGCGGATCGGCGGGATGAGCAGGCCGAATTCACGCGCCAATTGCTTGCGCAGGGCGGTGACGCGGTCGAGCAGGGCCCCGCCACGCTCCTTGTCGACGAGCGGGATCAGGCGGTAGCCGATCTCGACGCCGAGGCGATCGCCGGCGATGAGGTCTTCGACCTTCTCCTCGGGTTTGACCTCCTCCTTCTTGGCGGTGGCGACGTGCTGGGCGCGCTCGACGTCGGCGTTGCGCACCATCGACCAGACGAAGAACAGCACGGCCGAGATCGCCACGAAGGGCAGCAGCGGCATGCCCGGGATCAGGCCGACTACCAGCACCATGCCCGCCGTCACCGCGATCGCCTTGGGCTTGAGGAAGAATTCGCGCGCCATTTCCTGGCCGACGGTCTCGGCGCTCTTGGCCTTGGTCACCAGCAGGCCCGAGGCGATGGTGATCAGCAGCGACGGGATCTGGCTGACCAGGCCGTCACCGATGGTGAGCAGGGTGAAGCGGGTGATGGATTCCTGCGCCGTCATCCCCATCATGGTCATGCCGATGATGAAGCCGGCGATGATATTGATGATGGTGATGATCAGACCGGCGATGGCGTCGCCTTTGACGAACTTGCCGGCACCGTCCATCGCGCCGTAGAACTCGGCCTCTTGCGCGATCTTTTCGCGGCGGGCGCGCGCGTCCTTCTCGCTGATCAAGCCAGCGTTGAGGTCGGCGTCGATCGCCATCTGCTTGCCGGGCATGGCATCGAGCACGAAGCGCGCGGCGACCTCGCTGATGCGGCCGGCACCCTTGGTCACCACCACCAGCTGGATGATGAGCAGGATGAGGAACACCACCACGCCGACCACGACGTTGCCGCCGACCACGAAGTTGCCGAAGGTTTCGATCACCGAGCCGCCCGAGCCGGTGAGCAGGATCAGGCGGGTGCTGGCGACGTTCAGGCCGAGCCGGAACAGCGTCGTCACCAGCAGCAGGCTGGGGAACGAGCTGAACTCAAGCGCCTCCTTGGTGTAGATGGCGGCGAGCAGGACGAGCAGGGACAGCGAGAGGTTGAGCGCCAGCAGCAGCGACAGCACCGAACCCGGCAGCGGCACCAGCAGCACGGCGAGGATGCCGAGCAGGGCGAGGGCGAACCAGAACTCGCTACGCTTGCCGAGCCGCTCGGCGGAGGTCATCTGCAGCGGGACGGCGGGAGTTGGTTCGGCCACGGCAACCCCCTCCCCCCCGTTGCGGCCGACCACACCACCTGTCGCCGCTTGCGACAGCCGGAGGCCGGAAGACCCAGGGACATCCAGAGAGGGCAAAGGCCGTGCCAGTGGTCGCAGCCCCCATTACCACGCCATCACAAGGACTTACGTCGAGCGCCCAGCCGGCGTCACAACCGCTGGCCGCCATTGCCAGACGCCGCCTCGGCATAGCGTGCGGCGCGTGAAGCTGGTCGTCGTCGAATCGCCCAACAAGACCAAGAAGATCCGCGAATTCCTTGGCCCCGAGTACCGCGTCGCCGCCAGCTTCGGCCACGTGCGCGACCTGCCGGTATCGGGCGACCTGGCCGTCACCTTCGTCGATGGCAAGGTCATCCCGCGCTACCAGCCGCTTGAGCGCAGCGCGCGCGCGGTCGACGATCTGCGCCGGCTGGCGGCGCAGGCGGATGAGATCCTGCTCGCCACCGACCCCGATCGCGAGGGCGAGGCGATCGCCTGGCACGTGGCGGCGCTGCTCGGCGACCGCCCCTACCGCCGGGTCGTCTTCCACGCCATCACGCGCGCCGAGGTGCTCAAGGCGGTGGCCAACCCGCGCGCGCTCGACCTGCATCTGGTCGAGGCCCAGCAGGCCCGACGTGTGCTCGACCGGGTGGTCGGCTGGCTGGTCAGCCCGACCCTGCGCCGCCTGGGCAAGGATGCGCGCAGCGCCGGGCGCGTGCAGTCGGTCGCCCTGCGCCTGGTCGCCGACCGCGAGCGCGAGATCCAGCGCTTCGACGCCAAGGACTACTTCCTCCTCGTCGCCACCTTGCTGCGCCCTGGGTCGCCGCCGCCATTCGCCGCGCGCCTGGTGCAGTGGAAGGGCCAGCCGCTGGCGCAGCGCCTAGCCGACCGCGCCGTCGCCGGCAAGACCGTCGATTGGTGCCGCAAGCAGGCGTGGACGGTGCTCACCTGCGACCGGCGCGATGCCGCCCGTCACGCGCCGCCCCCCTTCATCACCGCCACCGTGCAGCAGGCGGCATCGGTGCGCCTCGCGCTGTCACCCGACCAGACCATGAAACAGCTGCAAGAGCTGTTCGAAGACGGACACATCACGTATCACCGCACCGATTCGACCGCGCTGACGCCAGAGGCGATCACCGCGGCGCGCGCCGAGATCGCCAAGCGCTACGCGAAGAAATACCTGCCCGAGCGCCCCATCGTGCATGCCACCAAGTCGGCGAACGCGCAGGAGGCGCACGAAGCGATCCGTCCCACCCATGCCGAGAGCGGCCCCGAGGCGCTCGGCACGGCGCCGACCGCGAAGCTGTACACCTTGATCTGGAACCGCTTCATCGCCTGCCAGATGGCGAGCGGGCGTGACCAATTGACCACCATCGACGTCGGCTGCGCCCCTGGCACCTGGCAACCGGCCGGCGATGCCCGGGCGCAGCCGATGGGCGTGTTCCAGGCGAAAGGCAAAGTGGTGCTGTTCGACGGCTGGCGCAAACTGGGCGGCGACGCCACCGAGGAACTGCGCGCCAAGAAACGTACGAAAAAAGACGAGCAACCGGCCGACGACGACGAGTTCGCCGGCGAGCTTCCGCTGCTGACCCCCGGCGATGCGCTCGACCTGCAGGACCTCGCCGCCCTCGAACGCACCACCAAGCCGCCGCCGCGTTACACCCAAGCCGCGCTGATCAAGAAGCTTGAGAAGGACGGCATCGGCCGGCCAAGCACCTACGCCAACATCATGCGCACCATCCTCGAGCGCGGCTACGTGAGCGAGGAGAAGCGCAAACTGCACGCCACCAGCCTGGGGCTGGCGGTGACCGACTTCCTGGTCCAGCATTACGCCGGCAACTTCATCGAACTCGACTACACCGCGCGCCTGGAAGCCGCCCTCGACCGCATCGCCAGCGGCGGCGAGGACTGGCAACGCCTAGTCACCGCCGCCAGTCGCGCCGTGCTGGCCCTGGCGCAGCGCGCCGGCCTGCGCGGCGATCCCTTGGCGGCACCGACCAGCGGGGGAACGGGGCCGGCGTCACCCGCGCCATGACGCGTTCACAGCGACGCGGCTCGAACTCGTGGCCGAACTCGCCGCTGGGCAAGAGCTCTGCCTGCTCCCCCGCTGCCACCAGGACAACACCGCCGGCGGCGTCACGCTGTCGGCGATGACCGTGGTCGTCCGGCGCTGAGGTGATCCGAAGGCGCGCCGCGACCAGATTGGACAGCCGTTGCAGAACGAATGCCAGGGGCTGGCCGCACGGTTCCGGCGGTGACCGTGACCGCATGGCCGATCGCCTTCCCGCCGCATTGGCAGACGCCGACGACCAGCGCTCTCACCAGCGCTGCTGGCGCGCTGAACGCATCGGCAGGGTGCTGATCATCGCCGTGCTGATCGCCGGTGGGCTCGGGTTGCTCGGTTCGAGCGGCCCCCTCGCGAAGCGAACGATCGCCGGCCAGGGCATGACGCTAAGCGCGCCGCGCGTGGTCCGCCACGAGGCGCCCGTCGAGCTGACGCTGCGCCTCGAGCAGTCGGCGAGCGAGATCTGGATCGCCCACGATTACCTCGCGCAGGCCGACCTCCGCCAGGTATTGCCCACGCCGACGACGATGCGCAGCGAGGGCGAGCGGTGCGTGCTCACCTTCGCCACGCCCGTGGATGAGATCCGCCTCAGCCTCAGCTTCGCTGGATACCTCCCGCGCCATGGCGTCATCGGCGTGGGGAATGCCCAACTCTCGTTCACCCAATGGATGCTGCCCTGATGGACTCCATCCTGCGCGCCGCCGTGGTCTACGGGTTCCTGCTCGTCCTCTTCCGCATTGCTGGCAAACGCACGCTGGCGCAGATCACCACCTTCGATGCCGTCCTGTTGCTGATCATCAGCGAGGCGATCCAGCAGGCGCTGCTCGATGGCGACAACTCGCTGACCAATGCCATTCTCGCGGTCATCACCCTGGTGACGCTCGACCTCGGCCTGTCGCTGCTCAAGAACCGCTCGCCGCGACTCAATCACCTGGTCGAGGGCCGGCCGGTGCTGTTGCTGGTCGACGGCGTGCCGATCCGCGAACGGCTCCTGGCCGAGCGCATCGACGAGGACGACATCCTGCACGCCGCGCGCCACGCGCATGGCATCGTCGAACTGTCCGCGATCCGTTATGCCGTTCTCGAAAGCAGTGGCGGGATCACCATCATCCCGCGCTGATCGTCACGATGACGACGCGAAACTCACCACGAGCAGGACGAAGAAGGCTGCCACCAGGGCGATGATCATGAATTCCCAGGCCAACGCCGTCACCGCCAGGCCGAAGGCGGCGAGCCATAGGCGCTGATACTCGTGCCGGATCCAACCGACGACGGCGAGGATCAGCCCACCGAAGCCGAGCACGCCGCCCATGACGCGCAGGGCGAGACCGATGCGGTTGTGGTCGGTGTTGCGGCCGATGCCGAACATGCCGTCCTGCTCGCGATAGCCGATCACGGTGGCGGCGATGCACAGGGCGATCGCGATCGGCGCCAGCACCAGCGCGGTCAGGGCGAAGCGGTTGCGCCGAGCGAATCCTTTCAGCTCTGGCGGGGACATGTTTGGCGACGGTGAGCGCATCCGCACCATCTCAACTCGCATCCGCCTGGGCACGCCGCGCCAAGAGGATGCCGCCCAGCACCAGCAACGCGCCAACGATCTGCCACGGTCCCATCCACCCGTCGGCGAACAGCGCCCACGCCAACGCCGCCGCCACCACCGGCTGCACCAGCAACACCACCGACGAGAACACCGGCGTGAGG
>Ga0163148_10001611_pt1 | contig 28982 bp, 22 predicted proteins | sample OliLakLV19MP7P2_FD_148606 | JGI IMG/M metagenome (GOLD analysis project Ga0163148, IMG submission 148606) | Freshwater microbial mat bacterial communities from Lake Vanda, McMurdo Dry Valleys, Antarctica- Oligotrophic Lake LV.19.MP7.P2 | ecosystem: Environmental > Aquatic > Freshwater > Lake >... | reverse complement strand
AGTTGCTTTATGACCTGGTGAAGAATAAGAAGGAACATATATAAATAGCTAATCCAGTTTCATAGAACCCTTTTTTTTCTGTTTTTAAGGCATTTAATTTTGAATGTTCAATCCTTTTTATACTTTTAAAATTGTGAAAAGAGGCTTTACCATATTTCTACTCACGTTATTCCTGCTCAATGTGCTGGGATATTATGGGGTTTTTCTTGGCCTACAAGTCAATAACACTCGTGCAATGCAAGCGCGTTTTGACAATGATAACTATGCGCAGGTGCATGAAATAACGTTGAAGGTTCCGATTACTGTTCCTTATTTAAATGACTCGCGCGATTATGTTCGTGTTGATGGTGAATTTGAATACGAAGGCGAGGTTTACCGCATGGTGAAGCAGCGCTATCGAAGCGACACGCTTTCCATTGTTTGCGTTAAGGACAATACATCGAAAAAAATTAAGCAAGCATTGACTGATTACGTTAAAACATTTTCGGACAAACCTGTTGGTGAGAAAGGAAATTCTAAAAAGACTCAGAATTTTATTAAAGATTACTTAACCACAACCACGGAGCTTCAATTGCATCATGATGGTTGGAATAATTCTATCACGGGAAGTGTTCACCTAAGCAAGTATCAATCCGTTGGCATTCAGCACAACACACCGCCTCCTAAGGGCTAATTCTTTTTCGCTCCGGATAAGTCCGGAATATCCACCCGTATTCTTAAGCATGGGCGAAAGCCCAATCGTAAAATAAACCTTGGTTTTGAGTTGCTATGCATCTTAAACTTTCAAAGTTTTTTTAAGACTGAGACTTGTGGAATTAAATCAATCCGAGTTTTAAAATTTTATTGAATGAAAAAATATTTACTATCAGGGTTGTTTACCCTTACCTTTTTTTTAACATCATTTCTGCTTACAGCGCAAACTCCATCAGATGCTATCATGATGAAGAAGAAAGAAATCTGCTTTGCTTTTGTGTATGATCAGGGGAAATGGGATCAATATTGGGAAGCACCCAACCTGATTAACAACGAGAACATTGGAACATTTACGCGTAGCACCTATGCCCCAATGATTGCCTATGGTATAACCGATAAGTTAAATGTGTTACTAGCTGCTCCGTTTATGAAAACAAATTCAACCGGAGGTCAGTTGGCAGGTGTACAAGGATTTCAGGATATAAACATTGGTGTGAAGTATGAAGTAATTAAGAAAGACTTTGGAAGGCACAGGGTATCAGCACTGGCAGTTGCGCAGTTTGTTACACCTATGACAAACTACCTATCGGATTACATGCCTTATAGTTTGGGGCTGGGTACGCAGGAACTTACGAGCCGTGTTATCGGGCAGTACGAATTCAATAAAATGATCTATGTGCGTGCCTCTGCTGCATACGCATGGCGAGGAGAAACAGAAGTTGAGCGACCTTACTATTACGCAAACGGAAGTTATTATACCACCTTTATGGATGTTCCCAGTGCGGTAAATTATCAGGCAATTATAGGTGGATGGGCACTAAAGCATAGTCTGCGAGCAGAGGCAACTTATTCAATTTTGAATAATGTAAGCGGTGATGACATACGCAGGTGGAACATGGGACAGCCTACTAATAAAATGGAAAGTGCGCAGGCTGGTTTTTTTGTGCAGTATTATTTTAGAGACATAAAACCACTTAAGGATTTTAGCCTGATGACTGCCTTTAGCCAGGTATTAAAGGGAAGGAACGTGGGGAAAGCTACAAGCGTGAGTGGAGGAGTTACTTATCAATTTACTTTTTAATCGACACAATCATGAGTATGAAAAAAATATTAACTGGTAGTTTAAGCCTGATACTGATTATCGCATCGATAACCAGCTGCGAAAATGATTTGCCTACACACTTCCCTTTTACAGCCTATGAATTTTCAGATTTAGATGAAGATGGAGGTTCGTGGAAACCCATTTTGTTTGCTAATGGTAGCAGTATTGTAATTGATCAGCCGGCTGCAGTTAATTCTGCCGAATACCAAGCCGAATTAGCGACACTAAAATCGGCTTCGCAAAACCTGAATGGAAGTCAGACGAATGCTGTAGAATACTGGACTAACAATCCCTCTATCCGCTGGAATGAAATAGCCTTGGAACTTGCAGCCAAGTATAATCTCATTCCGCCCCCAAATCCGGATGGTACCTACACATTGCCAAATGCTGCCAATCCGCAGGGGCCGCCTCCTTTTCCGTTTGCACATCCGCCTTATACCTGTCGCATGCTTGCCTATTTAAGTGTGGCACAGTTTGATGGTTTGATAACAGCATGGCATTATAAGTACGAGTATAACAGACCCACCCCTTATCAAACAGATAACACTATTTCGTATGCATACAAAAGGAATTCGCTTCCATCGTATCCCAGTGATGGTGCAGTAATAGCCGTTGTATCGAGAGATATTCTAAAAGCAATGTTCCCGTTGGAGCATGATTATCTTAATGCCTTGGCCGAAGATCATCTGAATAGTTTAATGTGGTCGGGTTCTAATACGACCAGCGATATTGAGGCAGGCAAAGCAATTGGTGCAGCGGTTAAAACAGCGGCATTAGCGCGTGCATCTACCGATAAAATGAGTGCTGCGCAGGCGCCACGCCCGGCATCGGACGCCATTAAGCAAGCAGCATTTAATCGTTTCGGGTGGTCTTGGGATAATATGGAAAGTCCCGTGCGCCCTGTAGGGCTTGCGCCTTTATTTGGCCAGGTAACAATGTGGAATGTACCGAATGTAGTGGATGTAAGACCCGTTCCGCCACCTGCTCCAGGCTCAGTAGAGTTTGAACGTGACGCAGAGGAACTAAGAAGTTTTGCTAAGAAGACTACGGAGAAGCAACGTAAAATTGCCAACTGGTGGTCGGATGGTTTGGGAACTTATACACCGCCCGGCCACTGGAACAGACGCACAAAAGAATACATTGTCGAGTACGAAATGAATCCATTGCGCACTGCACGTACGTTTGCCTATCTCAATATGGCTGTAATGGATGCAGGTGTAGCTTGCTGGGATACCAAATATTATTATCACTACCCACGCCCGATACAAACCATAAAAGGATTTAAAACTATTTTGGGTACTCCTAACTTTCCAAGTTATACTTCTGGCCATAGTGCATTTTCAGGGGCTGCCGCAGAGGTGTTGGCTTACATCTTTCCAGCCGAAGCTGAATCTTGTCGTAATTGGGCGCTTGAAGCTGCCGAGTCTAGAATCTATGGGGGAATTCACTATCGATTTGATTCGGAAGTAGGAATTGATCAAGGTAAGAAAGTAGCAAAGTTTACGATAGACAAAGCAAAACTTGACGGAGCCGATTAAGTCGCGCTAAAAAAGATAATTATTTTAATTGTTGTTAAGGGTAAAATGTCGGGCAGGGATGCCGGCATTTTTTTTGGCTAAAATCTTTTTTTCAGATGCAAACGATTTCAAGTTTGGCAATTTTCGCTTTCCCTTGCTTCCTGCATTCTCATTAGTATATTTATGACATGTCTTTTGCTGGCTTCCTTTCGGATTATCAAGTGCGCCCCAAAGTTTGGGATGAAATGTATGAAGCCGGAGACATCCGCAGCCATTATCAGGTTTTTTTTGATTCGTTAAGTCAGTCGACTTCTGATGAATTTACGCTCAAAGATGAACTTGCTAAAAAGCTTTTCATGAATCAGGGTATCACCTTTACCGTATATAGCGATGGTGAAGGCATTGAAAAGATTTTCCCTTTTGATATTATTCCGCGCATCATTACTGCGGTAGAGTGGGAGCATATTGAAAGTGGCATCAAGCAGCGAATTCGCGCACTGAATATTTTCTTGCGCGATATTTACCACGATCAATTTATTATCAAAGACGGAATCATACCAGCATCACTCATGCACTCGTGCCCAGGCTTTTTGCGTGAAATGGTTGGTGTTGATGTTCCCTTCGATATTTACACCCACATCTCAGGCATTGATTTAATCCGCGATGGGGATGGATCATTCTTTGTGTTAGAAGATAATCTTCGCACACCTTCCGGTGTTTCGTACATGCTCGAAAATAGGAACATGACCTACCGAATTTTTCCGGGTTTACTTCCAAGAAATAACGTTCGATCAGTAAAAGATTATCCGGATCTACTATTAAAAAATCTTCTTGGCTTGGCAAATCGCCAAAAAAGTGAACCTACTGTGGTAATGCTTACTCCGGGTATTTATAACTCAGCATACTTTGAACACACAACCTTAGCGCGCTTAATGGGTATTGATCTTGTAGAAGGTAGAGATCTTGTAGTTGACAATGCCAAAGTGTACATGAAGACTACGGCCGGATTAAAGCAGGTAGATGTTATTTATCGTAGAGTGGATGATGAATATTTAGATCCACTCATCTTCAATCGAGAAAGTATTCTTGGCGTTTCAGGAATTTATTATGCCTACCGAATGGGCAATGTGGCAATTGTGAATGCACCCGGAAATGGAGTTGCAGATGACAAGGCCGTATATCCTTACGTGCCAAACATGATTAAGTATTATCTCAATGAAGAGCCAATACTAAAAACAGTTCCTACCTACTCGATGGATAATCCTGACCATTTCTCAGAAGTGTTTTCAAAGATCGAGAGCATGGTAATTAAAAAGACAAATGAAAGTGGCGGCTATGGAATGTTGATGGGGCATGCTGTAACAGAGAAAGAAGTGGCTGCTTATAAATTGGACGTAGAAAAGAACCCGCGACACTTTATAGCACAACCAATTATAAATTTGTCATCAGTACCCTGTTTTCTAACAGGTAAAGTGCAACCACGCCATGTTGACTTACGACCTTTTGCATTATACGGCCCGCAAGGAATTGAAATTGTTCCGGGCGGACTTACCCGGGTTGCTTTGCGCGAAGGTTCTTTGGTTGTTAATTCTTCGCAGGGTGGTGGTAGTAAAGATACCTGGGTACTTGGATCATAATAGGAATTTAAATACAATGTTAACTTCTTTTTCATGTTAAGCAGAGTAGCTGATTCGGTCTTTTGGATGGCGCGTTACATGGAACGCACCGACAAAATGCTGCGTGCGTTGCGCACCAGCTACATTGCTTCACAGGATGAAATGCAAGACTTCGATTGGCAACTTTGGGTCGATGGCCTGAGTGCTAAAAGTACAGACTCAATAGAAGTTAACAACTATCGGGAAGCATTAAATCATTTGATTTTAAGCACTCATAACGATGCTTCAGTACTTGCAAACATTGTGCGAGCTCGAGAAAATGCGCGCTCTGTTCAAGATTATATTACCAAAGAAGTATGGCAAGGCATAAATGAATATTACCATTTAATTCGCGATCCAAAAACTCAAGATCTTCTTTTGAAAAATGATCCCGTTACGGCATTCGATCAGCTCTTGCGTGAAAGTGTTTTATTTTATGGAACAGTAGACATTACTATGAACCGTGGTGAAGGCTATATTTTTATCAGCATTGGAAAATATATAGAAAGGATAATTCGTAGCCTGGATATTTTGGAACTTCAGATGTTAGAAATTGAGAAGGGGAGAAATGAAGCGATGCATTGGAAGTATCTTTTGTATTCCCTTTCGGGTTATGAGTTTCATACCAAGCATTATAAAAATGCTTTGCAGATGGATGAGGTAATAGGTCAGGTGTTTTTAGATGTTCAGTTTCCGCATTCTATACTTTATAGTCTCTTGCAGGTTGAGCGATATTTTAAAAGATTGGAAAATATTTCATTGCCCGAATATTTCAGGGAAATGGAATTTCTATTAGGTCGGGCTTTAAGCAACCTTCGCTACAACTCAAGGCGGCATAATGATGTTGTTGAGGTTAAGGGATGGATTCTTGAAACCCGCTCGGAAGTAAAAGCAATTAGCCAAAAGCTGGCTACTTTATATTTTGGATATTCTTAATTGCAAGGTATGCCATTGTTTTACATCCGCCATCGCACACATTATATCTACTCAGGGCCTACAATTGATTCTGCCAATCAGATCAAGTTGTATCCAATGAATGATAACAATCAACGGGTTATTGATCATCGCATTCAAGTTTCGCGTAATCCTATAATAACAACTATGCGTGATTATTTTGGAAATACCACTGGCTTTTTCACGTTGTTGGTTCCGCATACCGATTTAATCATCGACAACATACTCGCAGTTGAAATGGTAGCTAGTAATGTTACTACTCAGCGCGAATCACCTGATGAGGTTTGGAAAAAAGTAAAAAGTGAACAAACCCAAATAACCTATCACGACTTTTTGAAAGCAGAGCAAGCCCGATGTCAACAAGAAGTGCAGGCTGCCATTAATGAGACACTTGGAAAAACACAGCATCCATTAGATACTATTCTTGATCTTTCACAATACATCTACGATAATTTCGAATACAAACAAGGAGTAACCAGTATTGAAACCAGTATTGATGAAATCTGGAAACTTCGTGCTGGTGTTTGTCAGGACTTTGCGCACTTGTTACTTTATATCCTTCGGCTTGTTGGTGTGCCGTGTCGTTACATCAGCGGGTACATTTGTCCGGGCGATAGTGAATGGCGCGGAGAAGGGGCAACGCATGCATGGGCTGAAGTTTGGTTTCCTGATACTGGCTGGGTGGGAGTAGACCCTACCAATAAATGTTTAGCGGGTGAACGTCATGTGCGGTTAGCAATGGGAAGAAATTTTACAGATTGCACTCCCGTGAAGGGAACCTATAAAGGAGCGGTTGAGCATAAGTTAGAAGTAACAGTCGAGTTTGCATCAAATCCGTTTACCGAAGCGCACTTAGCGGCAGACCCAATTCCTACTTTTGTGAGTGGTGAAATTTTAAATGATGATGCGCCCCGCAATTCATACATAGCTTACATGCAAATGCAACAGCAGCAGTAAGAGTAGGTAATTATAATTAAGCCTTTAGCCCAAAACTTTTATACAATTCGTTAATAACCGATTTATTGTCGGCCATTACCAGCAAATGATCATTGGCTTCAATTACAGTATCGCCATTGGCGCTAATGTACTTTTGGTTTCTATGAATCAACACAATTAATACTCCTTTCGGCATTCCAATTTGAACTACTGCTTTACCCGCAATCGGTGAGTTATGAGGAATATCCAGTTCAACGAGTTCAGACTTTATATCTTCTTTCAACTCAATGTCGAGTGGGAAATTTCGTTTGATGCTACCGGGCACACTTACGTGAAGCCATTGGGCTACTATGGGTAACATGGAACCTTGTAACACAACGGATGAAACAGAAATAAAAAAGACGAGATTAAAAATAGTGTCGGCATAGTGTACCCCTGCAAGCATAGGGTAGGTGGCAAACACAATTGGTGCTGCTCCGCGCAATCCCACCCAGGATATAAAAAGTTTTTTGCGGAAGTTAAGACCCTTTGCAAATGAAAGAGAAAGAAACACAGCAATTGGCCGGGCAGCAAAAATCAGGAAAGCAGAAATTAAAATGCCAGAGCCGAGAATAGGAACAATCTTGCTCGGATAGACAAGGAGACCCAGCGAAAGGAACATTACAATTTGCATCAACCAGGCTTGCCCGTCATAAAACTTCATCAAACTTTTCTTATGGATAAAATTGCTACTCCCCAAAATAATTCCTGAAATGTAGATTGCGAGGAAGCCGTTGCCACCAATAAAATCAGTAAACGAAAATGTGAAGAAGACCAGAGAGAGAACCAGTACCGGATACAATCCTGCAACGTCAAGTCGTATTTTATTAACGAGCCAAATCATGATTTTGCCCATAGCAAAACCGCAGGCCGCACCCAATATCATTCCTTTAAAGAATTTCGGAATCAGCACCAGCACGGAAGTGTCAGGATTTAAGACCACGTAAGTCAAACTTATGGTGAGGAAGTATGCCATCGGGTCGTTGCTTCCGCTTTCGAATTCCAGAGTGGGCCGCAAATTTCCTTTTAGCCCAACACTTCGCGTACGCAAAATTGAAAATACAGCCGCTGCGTCTGTCGATGAAACAATAGCTCCGAGCAACAAACCTTCCGCCAACGTAATACCCAGTAGGTAGGAAGTAAAAACTCCTACCAAGGCAGCAGTGACCAAAACCCCAAGTGTAGAGAGTGAGAGCCCTTGCCAAAATACAGGTTTAACACTTTCCCATTTTGTATCTAGGCCCCCCGAAAATAAAATAAATGTAAGAGCTACTACCCCCAAAAATTGAGCAAGTCTCGGGTCATTAAAGTAAATTCCCCCTGGTCCATCGGAACCTGCAAGCATACCAACCACTAAAAATAAAATCAGCGTGGGTACACCGAGTTTAAAAGAGGTTTTGCTTGCAATGATGCTGATAAAAAGCAACACTGAACCAAGTAGTAAAATATTTTCAACCGAGAGAGTCATGAGCAATAAAGTAGTTGCCCGGTTAATATAGCCAGGCAACCTGAAATGGAATTAGTACAGCTTCAAGATAACAAATAGAACGACAAGCATCACGCACATTTAAGTACAACAACCAAAGTCTTTGGAGATTTTCGATGAAATTTTCTGTAAATATTGAATTAGGTATGCTTATGTGTACATGTTGTTGACTTTCCTTTATTTTTAGGAAATTTTAAGAATCGTGCAAGAAGCATCCATCATAAGTCATTATTTCCCTCAGCTAACCAAAAAGCAAATTGACCAATTTACCCAGTTGGGAACACTGTACAAGGAGTGGAATGATAAAATCAATGTAGTATCCCGTAAAGACATTGAGAATATTTACATAAACCATGTGCTACATTCATTGGGTATAGCCAAACTAATTACTTTCAATGCTGGAGCCGATGTATTAGATGTAGGTACAGGTGGTGGATTTCCGGGTGTTCCCTTAGCAATACTTTTTCCGGAAACACGATTTCATTTGGTTGATTCTATTGGAAAGAAAATTACAGTAGTAAAAGAAGTTTCGGCAGCGTTGGGTTTAGAAAATATAAAGGCTGAACAAATCCGCGCTGAGCAGATAAAGGGCAAGTACGATTTTATTGTAAGCAGAGCTGTTACCCGTATGAAAGAATTTTATGGTTGGGTAAACACAAAAACAAAACCGAATTCAACTCATTCCTTGGATAATGGAATCTTATACTTGAAAGGTGGGGATTTAGATGAGGAGATGAATGAATTGAAAAAGCCTTATAGCGTTACCAACTTATCCGATTTCTTTAAAGAAGAATTTTTTGAAACTAAGCGAGTGGTTTATATGCCGTTATAGTTTGAAACCGAAAAATTGTCCATTAAATGAAGCGGTAGGAGACACATTATCACCTACTAATTTTACAGTTTGACCAACACTCATTTGGAACATGTAGCTGGCATTATAGCGAGGCACGGTAGCTCCAAAAGGTAAAATAATAGTGACCGGGTATTTGATAGAGTTGAACAGTAAACTTAGCTGTCCGCCCGCTATAGCTGTATTGTAGATCCCATCGAGCATAAAAACGTATGTACCCGCCTCGGCCGCTGTAAAAGTTGCACCCGAAATCACATTGAAATTATCGAACACTTCGGTAACGAACGGCATGTCCTGATTATTTACAATTGAACCTGTAGAGTTGGTGTAAACAAAGTTTGCTTTGAATGCGTACGTGGTGGCAAGTGCAGTATCTACATAGCCTTTGGTTGTTGCATCGGTAGCTGCCGTAGGCGTGCCAACATTTTGAATTTTAATATTTCCAGCGCTTGGGTTATTTGTTAACACTTGAGTAAGCGTGGAAGAGATAGTAACATTATTGCCACCAGCAATTGCCAAATTATTAGTTGCTGGCGAATAGGTTAGGTTTTGTTTGTAGGGTGTAAGATCAACCGTTGTGGCATCGCTGGTTAAGCTCAGCACATTGGTGCTTGTATTAAGTGCCAAATCCTGAATTTCGTTACTGCTGTTGTTATCATTATCAGCAACATCTAAAGTTACCCCAGTTCCATTTGTGATATTTATAGTTCGATTGGTACCCGCAGGTGCTCCTAATGCTAAACTTTGATTATCTGTATTAACGCTTACAAGGTTCACTGAATTTCCACCACTTATTGCAAGTGAGGTTCCTGTTAAGGTCAAACTTTGATTGTCGACTGCAAGGGTGTTGAGATCAACTTCTTTTGTTCCACCCGCATCTGTAATGCGAAGTTTTTTGTCGGTTGTTAGTGTCGCTGCTGTAATCAATTCATTGGTTGCACTGTTATCGCCATCACCGGTATTGCTAATCACGCCATCGTTTATGGCAATTCCCTGGCCTGCAGTTAGGCTAGCTCCATTGCCGGAATACTCTGAATAGAAGGCATACGGCACGCTCATCAACTGTTGACTTCCAGCCAACTGAAATGAACTTCCGCCTTCAGGATCAATTTCTATCTGCAACCATTTGTTGCCCATTGCCCAGCTAATAAAAGCAAAAGAGCCAGTTGTGGCTGTACCCTGGCCGATAATCAAAGTAAATAATCCGAACTGATTGGTTTGTGGTTTATGAACTTCAGCATATTCTACTTCTCCATTGGCAGCATTTTTCAAAATGCCAATGCGCACCGAAATCTTTTGGCTAACAATGGGTTTCCCTTCATTATCGCGCGCCACCCCTTGGTAGTTGATGCCTTTAGGTGCTTGTGCAAATGCACAGTTAAAAATTAATAAAGCCAGAACAAGAGAAAGTAGGGGTTTAATCATATTTAAAGGGTTCCAACTTTTACAATTTTTATTGTTTTGCTTTCGCTGTTGGTTAGTAATATTTTAATGAAGTACACGCCTGGACTTAGATCGCCCAATTGTACTTTGTTGTCTTTACTTGGTTTTATTCCTGTAATGTGGCGACCCCATGGATCGAAGAGTTCCATGTGTTGAACCTGAACTTCGCAACCGTAAGCCTCAATAGTGATTTCCGCCTTGGCGGGATTAGGATAATAGCTAAGGGTTAAATCCTTGCAAGGAAGAATTTCTGGTTGTAAAAATCCTTGCGTGATAATAAAGTTGGAATTGCCCAACGTCATGATAGCCGGCTCGCCAATAGAAGAAGTAACAATGAAATCCGAAACCGAAATATCAAAACCCGCCATGTTAGTCACCTGCGGATTGCCCTGTGAACTCCCCAAAAAGGGTAAAAGAAGCAGTAAGAATGACGTAAGTTTTGAGCCCATAACTGTTTAGGAAATAGAAACTTACGACATTTGATTAAATATTCACATAAAGTGAAAATTATTTTTGTTTTACCAATTAAAACAAGGCTATCGAAATCAGATTTGCTCGCCTGCCCATAGCCCAGCATAGATAGCGCTCACACAAATTAAAAGGCTGAGCATCACGTAAATAATTGCTATCAGGCTAAAACCACCCTGCAGAACAGTGAGGGTTTCGTGACTAAAAGTTGAGAACGTACTGAAGCCTCCACAAAAGCCAACAGTCCAGAATAAACGGGCGTTAGGTGAGAACAATTGCCGGTGATCGGCTAGCCCAACAATTAAGCCGAGGGCAAGACATGCGAGAATATTGACCGTAAAGGTTCCAAAAGGAAATGGTTGGCTATGAAGCGAGTTTACCCACTTGCCAAGTGCAAACCGAATTACACTCCCAAGGCCACCGCCCAGAAAAACAACAAGTAGAGATTGCATGATTATTAAGTTATAGGTGAGAGCGGGTTTTCAAGAACGCTGCGCTCGGTTTGCGAAAGATTAAGATCGGTTGTTATTGAAAATACCGTTGGCCGGAATAAAAAAAAGATGGCGATAACAATTCCTGTAAAGAGAAGAAAGGTATTATCATTTGCAATGAGGGCAGCAACACACCCTAATAATCCGGGAAGTTCAAAGCATGCAGAACGAATCAGCAAAGCAGTTTGATATCGAAAAAGCTTTTGCTTTAAGCTTAACGTTGAATCGAGTGCCCCAAGTAATTGTTTAAAAACAAAGTATCCGCTACCAAGACCAACGGGTAATGTTGCCATCAAGGCATAGCGCATAATCAAACTAAAATCTGCGTCCACTTCAGCAGAGATACCGCCCGAGTAGTTTAGAAATAAAACAACCAGACTAAAGGATAGCATTACCATTACTATGGAGAAGTAGATGATGTTTAGACTTGTTAACAAACTTTTTGAAGTAGATTCCGCTGCCATGGCAAATGAGTTTTGATTTCAATTTACAAGGTTCAACCCTTATTGAGTCATCATTTTTTGCATAATCTCAAAGGTTTCTTTTTTAATGCCAGCAACGCCATTTGATAGGCTTGAGGTGGGGATTTCTGGGCCGACTATAATTTTAATCTTACCAGGCCTTAACCGGGTTGTGCCGGGTGGCATCAACTTACCAGCCCCAATTACAACCATAGGTAATAGCGGTTGTTCTGTATCAATGGCTATTCTAAAGGCACCATCTTTAAAGGGTTGCATCAATTCTTTCGATCGGTTTTGTGTTCCCTCCGGAAAAATGAGAATGTTGATTCCCATATTCAATATTTCTTTTAAGTGATCCAGACTTTTCTTACGGCTCTCATTGCTGGTGCGATCAACCACTACACATGTTGCGCGGGTTATCCAACCAAACACTGGAATTTTTAACAGTTCTTTTTTTGCTAAAGGTCTAAACTGACCCCGGATTGTCATGGCAATGCCGGGTAAATCCAAAAAGGAAGTATGATTGCTTACGCAGATGTAAGCTTTGCCCTTTACAATGTTTTCGCAACCAATTATTTCATACCGGATAAACGTGAGTTTACTAAATACCCACGACCATGCTTTCATAAAAAAGTACGTAACAGAAACAGCATGCTCGCCAAAGAAGGCCGGAAGAATGATGCCGGGTAAAAACAAAAGCATAAATACTGAGAATACCAGAAAGACCCAGATTTTATATAGAATTGAAAATATGTTAATGATCATATTCACTTGTACAAAGTTGTTATAAAAAAATTCCCGAAAGGTGCGAATCTTTCGGGAATTTCAAGAACTGAACTTGATGAATGGTGTTACGAGAAATAATTTGTCACCCCCGGTATCGCCACAGGGTAATTTCCATCAGCCCCCGGTAACAAAGGAGGCAGTGCATTGAAGTCAAACTTCGTTGGCATAATGCTCATGCCTGAATTCAACGCTTTATCAAATTCAACTACTTGCCCGGTATAAGTTGCTAATCTCCCAAGAATAGAAGTCATCGTGCTCTTCGCTCCCCTTTCGGTGTCGTCAAATTTATATTCCTTTTTTGCAATCGCTGCAAACAACTCATCATGCTCAGTTTGGTACGGATTATTTTCTTTGGTGCGATCGAATTGATAAAGCACTTTTCCTTTGCGATCGACAATGTTTGCCGCACCCGCATAAATACTTCCTTTCGTGCCTACAATCAATTCATCCACCTTGCTCATGGTGCCCTTAATATGTCGGCACTGGCTATTTAAAATGGAGCCATCCGCATAATGAAACTCAACATAGTGATGATCGAAAATTTCACCATAGTCTTTTCCTTTTCGCACTTCACGACCACCCATGCCCTGGGCCTTTACGGGATAGCCCTCTTTAAACCAATTGATAACATCAATGTTGTGAATGTGCTGCTCTACAATATGATCGCCACACAACCAGTTGAAGTAATACCAATTACGCATTTGATATTCCATTTCAGTTTGATTGTATTGGCGGGGGTTCATCCACACGCCTTCATTGTTCCACCACGCTTGCGCAGAAGTGATTTCCCCAATCATTCCCTCTTTGTACTTTTTGAATAGCTCACGATATGAATTTTGATAGTGACGTTGCAACCCAACCACCACATTCAATTTTTTCTGGCGTGCAATTACGGCTGCATCTAATACCCGTTTAATTCCGGCAGGATCGGTAGCCACCGGCTTCTCCATAAATATTTGCTTACCCTGAGTTACGGCTTCTTCAAAATGAATGGGGCGAAATCCGGGCGGTGTTGCAAGAATCACTACATCAGCCAGCGCGATTGCTTTTTTGTAGCCATCAAAACCTACAAACTTATTTTCTTCGGGCACCGCAATACGGTCTTTTATATTTCCTGCTGCTCCCGACCAATCAGAAAGGTCGTCAGACATCAGGGCTTTATAGCAGTCATCCAGTCGATCGCGGAATGCATCAGCCATAGCCACTAATTTTACATTTTGTTTTGTAAGCAGTGCTTGCATAGCGGCACCGGTACCACGACCACCACAACCAACAAGAGCAATTTTAATACTATCGTCAACAGAAGTATTTACATGCCCTGCTTGTGAAATAAAAGGAAAGGCTGCCAGCGAACTGGCGATCAGTGAGGTTTTTTTAACAAACTCCCTGCGCGATTGATTGGGTAGATTTTTCATAAGGTTAAATTTTTAGCCACAGATGGTATTTAAAAGAATATAAGGTAAATGATTTTAGCCACAGATTCACAGATTTTTATTTTAGAAAGTTAAGAATAATTTAATGAATCTGTCTTTGGCAGCCACAGATTGATTGTAATTTTAATCCGGAAATCATTGGCCAACCTTTTCGGGATAAAAAATTAAGCCACAGATTCACTGATTTTTATTTAAAAAGTTAAGAATAGTAATTAGCGAACTTACATTTGGCAGGCACAGATTTTTTTTGATTATAATCTATGAATCAGTGGCTAACCATTTCTATTTAATAATATTAAGCCACAGATTCACTGATTTTATTTTAGAAAGATAAGAATAATAATTAGCGAACCTGCCTTAGGCAGGCACAGATTTTTTCTGATTATAAATTGTAATCTGTGAATCAGTGGCTAACCTAATGATGAAAAATTAAAGTATTACTCGTTTAATAACTAATGAAGGTTCTCCGAAATTATAGATCAAGCCAATCTTACACTTTGAAACCGCAAGATAATTTAATACTTGGGCGTAATGTTCATCAACAACTCCTGAATGAGCCTTTATCTCAACAATGATATCTTTATAAACCACGAAATCTGCAAAGAATCTGTGAGGAAGTATTATTTCCTTGTATTCTACACAGTATTCTTTTTCTCGGGCAAAGGGAATTCCTTTTTTCTTAAGTTCGAATTCTAGTGCGTCTTTATAAACTATTTCCAAAAATCCGCGACCAAGTATTCTATGGATTTCCATTGCAATACCATTAAGAATATAGGTCTCAGCTTGCAGAGGATATTTGCCCCTATCATAGTTTATGGATGATACAATTTTAGCCACAGATTCACAGATTTGTGATTAGAAAGATAAGAATAATAATTAACGAACCTGCCTTAGACAGGCACAGATTGAATTTTCAACAATTGTATTTTTTGAAAATTTTAATCTGTGAATCAGTGGCTAACCATTTGGGGATAAAAAATTAAGCCACAGATTCACAGATTTGTGATTAGAAAGATAAGAATAATAATTAACGAACCTGCCTTTGGCAGGCACAGATTGAATTTTCAAGAATTGTATTTTTTGAAAATTTTAATCTGTGAATCAGTGGCTAACCATTTGGGGATAAAAAATTAAGCCACAGATTCACAGATTTGTGATTAGAAAGATATTAATAATAATTAGCGAACCTGCCTTAGGCAAGCACAGATTGAATTTTCAAGAATTGTATTTTTTTCTGATTTTAATCTGTGAATCAGTGGCTAACCATTTGGGGATAAAAAATTGAGCTACAGATTCACAGATTTGTGATTAGAAAGATAAGAATAATAATTAACGAACCTGCCTTTGGCAGGCACAGATTGAATTTTCAAGAATTGTATTTTTTGAAAATTTTAATCTGTGAATCAGTGGCTAACCATTTGGGGATAAAAAATTAAGCCACAGATTCACAGATTTGTGATTAGAAAGATATGAATAATAATTAGTGAACCTGCCTTAGGCAGGCACAGATTGAATTTTCAAGAATTGTATTTTTTTCTGATTTTAATCTGTGAATCAGTGGCTAACCATTTGGGGACAAAAAATTAAGCCACAGATTCACTGATTTTTATTTAAAAAGTTAAATATAATAATTAGCGTAGCAGCCTTTGGCAGCCACAGATTTTTCTGATTATACTTTTAATCTGTGAATCAGTGGCAATCATTTTGTCTTCATCAGTGGCTAACTTATTTTAAATACAAGTTATAAAACTTTTCGATTTCTTCCTTCGAAGGTTGTATAAGCGGTCGCACAACCCGAAATCCAACAAACATTCCATCTGTAAGCCACCACTTGCTTTTTGGTATTTGCGGGTCGCGTTGGTTCCAATTAAAACTTGAGGCAATTCGGTTAGCGCAGCGCAATTCTTTTGCGTCATCCATGTAAGAGCCACCCTTTACACTTTTTGGATATTTTGAACCCACGGTCGTCATTGGATTTTTTGAATCTATTTTTTCATAATAAGCAGGATCGTATTGATCAATCGTCCACTCACTTAAATTACCGAGCATATCATACAAGCCCCAGGCATTTGGTTTTAACTGACCTACATGATGAAACTTGCCATTACTATTATCTTTAAAATACCCATACTCTTTCAGGCTTTGTGCATCGTTGCTAAAGGGATAGGCTGTTTCACTTCCTGCGCGACAGGCATATTCCCACTCAGCTTCTGTTGGTAGCCGAAAGAAAATTCCTGTTTTAGTGTAAAGCCATTTGCAATACATAATAGCAGCTGTGTGGCTCATACTATTGGTAGGATGTTTTCCATCGCGGCCCATGCCCCAGGTTAGGTCAATGTATTGCGGAGTTGCGCGTGTAACGCCATCAATGGTTTTGGTTTGTGGAAGTGCGTTGTCTTTAAAATATAAATCCCATTCAGCAAAAGTCACTTCTTTAGTTGCCATCCAGAATTTAGAGAGTTCGATTTCTTTTTGTGGACTTTCATCGCTATCTCTTCCGCGCTCCATTGCGGAACTGCCTATTTTAAATTTCCCAGCCGGGATAGCGGCCATCTTGAAAGTTAGTTCGGTGTTGGGAAGTGATTGATCGTAGGTTTTGAAATCCTGAGCGGTAGCTGAACTTGCAAACAGGACTAGTATAGAAAAGATAATTTGACGCATGATTTGATTTGAGTTGGAAAGTAAAGTTAGTGCTGTATTTAATCAATACGTGCAACTTCTTGAGTTTTTTCCAGCAAAGGCTCTAAGCTTTCAAAGAAAAACGAAGTGCGCACCTGCGCAACTCCAGATAAAAATCACCCATTAATTCTCTGTTTCTCTTTTGCTAAACTCAGATGGGCTGCAATGATACATTTCCTTAAAGCATTTGGAAAAGTAGGACAGATCATTAAATCCTACGGAGTAGGCAATCTCCGATATGTTGCCATTTCCTTTTTTCAGCAGTGCAGCAGCCGCTTTTAATCGTTCAGTCCTAAGGTATTCGGTAACAGAGAGGCCGATTAACGATTTCAGTTTTCGATATAGTTGCATTTTACCCATACCCATTTTATCAGCAAACTCTTCTGCGGAAAACTCTGGGTTTGAAATTTGTTCGTTAGTTAGTTTTTGTAATTTATCCAAAAACCGTTCATCGATTGAATTGATTACAATATCCAGCGGTTTCAGAATCAATTCTTTGCTGTAACGCTGGTGGAGTTTTTTTCTTTCCTGAATTAACTGAGTTACAGTTTCCTTTAAAATAGCATGATTAAAAGGTTTCGTTAAAAAAGCATCAGCAGTACTTTTTAACGCATCCAGATGTGCCTCATCCGAAGTTTTGGCGGTTAATAATATAACAGGTATAAAAGAGGTAAGTTCGTTTTCCTTGATCGACTTCGTAAATAATAAGCCATCCATTATTGGCATCATTACATCCGAGATGATGCAATCGGGTATTTCTTTCTGTGCTATCTTTAATCCTTTCTCGCCATCGGCTGCTTCTAAAACCTGAAACGTGTTGCTGAAAATAGAGCTTAAAACTTTTCTTATCTCAGGGTTATCATCAATCACCAAAAGTATGGGCAGTGAGTTTTTATTTTCATTCGTTTCTGTAATAGTTCTATCTTCTATTTCTGTTTTTACCACTACTGCATTTGACGAATCCATCTGCAACGGTAAGGTGACTGAAAAGCGCAGCACACCCGCTATAAGAGTCGTTTCTATTTTTCCTTGATAAAGTTCTACTAATTCTTTTACCAGAGCGAGACCAATGCCGATCCCTTGCTGATTTTCGTTCTTTTGATAAAAGCGCTCAAACAATTTGGGTAGGTCTTTTTCTGTTAGGTCACTTCCGGTATTTGTAACTATCAGATGTAATTGATTTTCAACAATCGAAGAAGCAAAATTGATCCCTTCATTTTCGGGAGTGTATTTAAAGGCATTCGTAAGTAAATTGGTTACTATCTTTTCAATGATATCCTTATCGAAGTAATAGACTTGCTCACGTGGATCAACAGTAGACTCAAATTTCAGATTTTTTTCGTGCGCGTGAAATGTAAAGGGTTCAAGGATGGAATGAAGAAAAGAACGTAAGTCCCCCTCTTTTAAAATAAGTTTTAAACTACCACTATCGATTTTAGAAAGTGCCAATAGCTGATTGACTAATTCCAGCATTCGATTGGAATTGACCTCAATTAAATGAAGTTGTTGTTTTTGTTCTTCGTCTATCTGAGTCGATTGTAAACTTTGTAAGGGGCTTTTTATAAGCGTGAGTGGAGTGCGAAACTCATGTGAGATATTGGCGAAAAACCTTGACTTAAGCTGATTGATTTCTTTTAGCTTTTCGGCTGTTTTTATTTTGTTCTTGTATGCGTAGAATAACGCACCTGCTGCTGATAGAAAAATAAAAATTAAGCCAACAAATAAATTTCGTTGCTTCGCCTGATTGGCAATGGCCAGTTTGTTTTCAGTCGTTAGTAATTCTATTTCTCTTTGTTTTTTCTCGGTTTGATATTTTGTTTCTAATTCAAAAATGCCCTTATTTTTGGCCTCTGTTTCAATCTTGTTTCTCACTTCGATGTATTCAGCATACGTTTCACTTAATTTTTTAAAGCTCTTCGCTTCCTGATACATCTCTATCATTTCCTCATAAATCAGCTGCTTTGAATAGTCGTACTCTTTTCCGTAAAGTGAAATGGCTTGATCATAATAAAAGGCAGATTTGTCATACTCCTTTTTCATTTTATACTGGTATCCCATATACCCGGCTGCTCTTTTTTGAAGGATCAATTCGGTTCCTTCAAATGCCAGATTATAATACTCCTGGTAATCTTTTTCAGCTTCAGCAAAGCGGTCGGTTTTTACAAAGAAATAGCCTCTTGCAATAAGCGCGTAGGTATAAATGTCAGGATTTCTTGGTATTGCTTTTTTATGAAATTCTACTGCTTCGTTGAGTAAAGTAAGAGCTTGATCGTATTTGCTTTGATTGGTATAAAGTTGGCCGAGGCCAATATTAATTTCCTGAATTCCTGTGTTATCTTTTAATTTAACGTATTGATCCTTTGCTTTTAAATAGTACTCGGCTACTTTATCATAACCGTGTGTTAATCGCACGGCATACCCCAAATAATTATAAACTTTGGCGTGAAAGGCGGAGACTTTCAATGAATCGTTAAGATCACAAATCGAATCACACTTTAGGTATTGCTCGAAGGCACTTTTATAATCTGACTTGTTAAAAGCATAGTTACCCAAAATCATATAACCCCGCGCAACAGTATACGGTTTTTTGGTGGCTACCCCGATTTCAATTCCTTTGTTTATATAAAAAGTAGCAGAGTCAATATTGGATGCTCGCTTGTACATCTCTGCTAAGTCGTAATACGTAGCAGCCTGATATTTTTGTGAGTCTTTCCACTCCGATAAGGTGTTTTTACAATAACGAATTGACGCTTCTATGTTTTCATTTTTCTCCAACCACAATGTCATTTTATTGTGTCCGTCATAGAGTAACTCACTATTCTTTGCTAAGCGAGCGTACTTTATACCATTTTCTAGGTACAATTTCACAGAGTCACGGTCTTTTGTAAGCTTTGATAAGGCCAGATACTCCCTCGCCTTTACACTGTTGGAGGTTGCTGCATTGATAATTTTAGTAATAGAGTCAATCTGTCCATTAGTTTGACCTAGCATGGATATATAAAGGGATAGAAAGAAAACCTGTAATAAAACTATTCGCATCTGTTTAGTGTGTTATAAAAATACTGAATTGATTGCGATCTAGGATTGTATAGATTTCACTTTGGCTGAAATATCAACCACTCGTCCCCATTACTTTTAAACAGAATAGGCAAATCAAACTTTGATTTGCCTATTCTGCCAGCTTGTTAAACCGCTGCACTGCGTTTAGGTATTTTCCGGGTTCGCTACTTGGTAAACGTAAAAACCCAATTTCCACTTACCTGCGATTTTCTGCCTCCTGCAAAACCATCGCCTAAATAAGTAAAAATGAGGATCAACTGCGTATCGGTTACTGTATAGTTTATAGTCAGATCTGGATTATCATGTCTCACTAAATCTTCAGAAGGATTAGCCCCAAAACTCCAGGTTCCTCCGGCAGGAGGCCAGGGATTATTGCTTGGTCTGGAACCTGCAACCGCATATTGATACGGCCCCCGCGGGGTTGCCTCGTTAAAAGTGCCTGCGAGTGTTAACTTAAAGTTGGTAAAGTCGGCAACCTTCGAAGTGTTATCCAACGTTACCGAAGAAACAGTCCACGTGTTGGACAGTTTGGCGAGCTGCACTTTTTCTACCGAATCAGGTGCTGGGTTTTTTTCGCTACATCCAATGCAATAAATGCCCAGCGCGATTAGTATAACTATGGGTGGTAAATTTCCGCTATGTAGTTTCATTGTTTAAAGTAGTTAGGATTTGTTTTAGGCTGTTACAAAGTATGAACAGTTGATTTCTACTTATGTGCTTTTACATTCAGCATCTCTTCAATCTTTTTCAAGCGGTTGTTGTAATCTGCTTGGAGTACGCTGTTCTCCATTTCTAACTTTCCGGTTACCGACTGATGTTGTGTTTTTAATAGCGCGACTTCAGCTTTTAAATCTTCAATCATTTTTTGCTGCTCCTGAATAGCCTTTACCATGGGCGAAAGCAAATCGTTGTAGCGTACAGTATAAAACTCACCGTCTTTGTTCAGCATGTTTACATTTCTATCTCCCAACACATCTTTTAGCTCCTGTGCAATAAAACCGAAATCAGTTTTACCATTGCCCTGCTTCATCGTGTATTGAACAGGACGAACTTTAAGAATAAAATCTAACCCCAATTCGGTATCCGTAATGTTATTTTTTAATCGCCTATCAGATGATACCGTTACGGCTACAGGAACTTCCACTACCGTAACTGCGCTGCTTCCTATGCGCACCTTGTTACTGGCATTTACTAATGAATTGGCTCCTATTGCAGTTGCATTTGTAAGTGTTCCTGTTGAAACATTCGCATTATCACCAATGGCAGTATTGAAGCTTCCGGTGGTGTTGCTGCTGAGTGCAAACCCTACAGCGGTATTACGGTTTCCTGTGGAGTTACTGAGAAGGGCAGGCCCAACAGCAGTATTACTACCTCCTGTTGTGTTTAAACTAAGCGCTTCTCTACCAATGGCAATATTAGTATTTCCAGTTGTGTTTAAACGAAGTGCACTGATGCCAACTGCCACATTGTAGAATCCTGTGGTATTTTGTCGAAGGGCATCAAATCCAACCGCAGTATTTTCATATCCTGTTGTATTAAGCCGAAGGGCATCAACGCCATTCGCAGTATTATTGTTTCCTGTTGTATTGCTATAAAGTGCACCACTACCTGTAGCTGTGTTAAATAATCCAAAGGTATTGGAGTAAAGGGAAGCAATACCCGTGGCCGTATTGAAACTCCCGTTTACATTTGAATAGAGAGCTTGATATCCGCTGGCAACGTTACTTTGTCCCGTGGTATTGTTCAAAAGAGATTGATACCCAAGGGCGGTATTATTGTTTCCTGTGTTGGCCGATGCTGTTAAAGAACCTCTCAGTGCTTCAAAGCCAACGGCAACATTAAAATTGGTAAATGGTGTTGCGGTGCTATTAGAAAATTGCATAGCGTTCACCCCAACAGCAGTGCCATTGCTGCCGCTAACATTGGAAGCAAGTGCACCACTGCCTTTGGCTGTATTAAAATCTCCATTTGTATTAAAGTAGAGGGAAGCATTACCCGTGGCCGTATTATAATTTCCACCTATGTTTGAATAGAGAGCTTGATAACCATTGGCAACGTTAAGATTTCCTACTGTATTAAGGCGAAGCGCATTATGCCCATTTGCAGCGTTACCGCCTCCTGTTGTATTTAACCGAAGCGCATCAACGCCATTCGCAGTATTGCTGCTTCCTGTTGAATTGGTATAAAGTGCACCACTACCCGTAGCGGTGTTAAATCCTCCCGTGGTATTGAAATAAAGGGATGCAATACCCGTGGCCGTGTTATAACTTCCTGTCGTGTTAACCCTGAGCGCCCAACTGCCATTTGCAGTATTTCCAGGTGCTGTACTTAACGAATTTAAAGCATCAACACCAAAAGAAGTGTTGGTTGAAGACAACAATCCAGCTCTCACATTATTGCGCTTAATAATAATGTCTTTATCATCGGCAGTACCAATATAGTTAGTGGCCGGGTTGGAGCCAGTAGTCCCAGTCAATCCCCAAGCATTACTTGATCCTGCAGGGCCAGCAACACCTTGCGAACCTACTGGACCAGCAACACCTTGCAGACCTGCTGCTCCGCTAGCGCCAGCCGGGCCTGCAATACCTTGCGGACCAATTGGACCTACTGCCCCTTGATTTCCACTTGCAGCAAACAATGCATACGGTACACTCAATAGCTGGCTTGCTCCGCTAATGGTATAGTTGCTTCCACCTGCAGGGTCGGTTTCTGTTTTTATAAAATAGGTGCCAGTTGCCCAGTTGATACCCGCCATCGTTCCGCTCACAAGTGTTCCGCCACCTATTTCTAAACTGACTAACCCATTCGCATTGGTAGCGGGTGTTTGTGTTTCTACGTACACGGCTGATCCTGTTGCCGTGCCTTGTAAAATACTAATGCGCATGCCTACTGTTTTTGAAATAACAAGTTCATTGGCACTCGTGCGAACTACGGCTTGATAGCTCATTTTCTGCGGTGCCTGCGCGCTGGCCGTGTGCATGGCCGCAAGTATTACGATACATGCGGCTACGCCTGTTAATCGTGATAAAATAGTTTTCATAACGTAGTTGGGTTAATTGATTTTTAAAATTTTAAAGACTTTTACTTCACGGCCGTTGTCAATTACTTTTAGAAGATAGGCGGCTTGCTCGCGGTCGCTCATATCGATACTTGTTTCCGCTGCATTTACTTTTTTATTTTCAAGCTGCTTTCCTGTGAGGTCATACAATTGATAGCTCAAGCCTGTTGTTTTGAAATCTTCTGCCTTCAGCGTTAAAAAGTGGCTGGTAGGGTTGGGATACGCATCGTATTGCAAGGTGATTCCTTCCGGTCCTTCAAGACTAGTTACCAAGGAAATTGTATAGGGTTGCTGCACGCCCTGCGCCAGAGAGCCGTTGCTACCTTCTACCGTGTAAACAACCTGCCCCACGGTGTAACTCACGGTACCTCCGGTGCCTGTAGCATTGCCACCCGATGCAGGTGCGGCTACTTGTGCATGTACCGAATGAAGGCCAAGGCATAATAAGAGAACGGCTCCTAATTTTACTTTTTCATTTCTCATATCGTTGTCATTTAGTTACTGTTCTTATACTTGTTGTAAAAATCCCTATCACTTCATCATTCTTTTTTAAATGCCGCTTTGGTAAGTACTTTATTTTTGTGGATGATGTCCAGTTGGTAGTTGCCCTTTTCAAGATGATTTACATTGATATAAATTATTTTTTCCGGCAAACTTTCTATCTCTCCTTTATAGCGGGTTGGCTTTTTCTTCGACATAGTGTGGGGCAGTATCTTTTACGAACCAAAAGTAGTGGGTAGGCAAGCCAAGGGGTTATGACAGGGATAACAAATGCTATAACAGATATAACACCGCCTATTTATTAGTAGGATTGACAGCGATAATAAAGATTTCAGCTTACAGAATGTAAAAACTGCCAAACAAGCTGGCGCTTCAGTGGCGAAAATTCAATAGGTAGTATTTTGTTACTAATAGCGATCAGGCAAACTGCCCATGCGCGGCTCGATAAGGAATTACTCCCTTCAATTAATCTGTAACAAGAACGGACTGTTCCCCGATTGGGGCTATCGGTACGGATAACGAGCTAACGAACAACGCTTAACGAACCCTCTTAATCAACGCTATATAAAATCCATCGTAGCCTTCCGAAGGTAAAATCCATTTTTGATCAAGCAACTCGAATGAGTCTTTCTTTGATTCCAAAAAAGCCTGTACTTGTTTTTCGTTTTCGGAAGGAAGCAAACTGCATGTTGAATATACGACCAAACCTCCGGGCTTTACCATAGTTGTATAATTTTCTAAAATGTGTTGCTGAAGTTCTTTTACCCGTTCAATAAAATCAAGCGACAATTTCCATTTGGCATCCGGGTTACGTTTAATCACCCCTAATCCGGAACAGGGAACATCAAGCAGCAAGCGATCGGCAGAGTTTTCAAGTCGCTTGATGGTTTTGGAAGATTCAATCACGCGCGGTTCAATGTTTCCAGCACCGGCCCTTCGCGCACGTTTTTTCAATTCATCCAGTTTCCAACCTTCGGTATCCATCGCAATGATGCGACCTTTATTTTGCATCAGCGCTGCAAGATGTAATGTTTTACCACCACCACCGGCACAGGCATCTATCACGCGCATGCCGGGTTCAACTTTTAAGAATGGGGCAATTAATTGCGAACCAGCATCCTGAACTTCAAACAATCCATCTTTAAATTGTTGCCGCGTAAAAATATTTTGTCTCTCAGCTAATAACAATGCGTCCGGAAATTGCGGAGGTGCATCGGTAGCTATTTCCTCGGCATCAAGTTGCTTTTGTAATTCCTTACGGGAAATTTTTAATGTATTTACACGTAAAACAACTTTGGCTTCTTCATTCAAGGCTGCTAATTCTTTGTCCCAGCGCTCGCCAAATTCTTTTTCTCCCAACTCGTCAAGCCAATCAGGAATTGATTCTCTAATTTTTCGTTCAGATTGCAAAGCTTCGTATCGGGCTTCAATTTCTTTTTTGTCAAGATCTTTAAATTCTTCCCAATCGGGCAACCCGGCATTGCTCCAGATGCACCAAACTCCTAATAATTTCCAGAAATCATCATCTGCAGCCTGCGACACTTCTTTAAAGAGTCGATGCCAGCGCACAATGTCATAAATCGTTTCAGCAATAAACCGTCTGTCGCGCGCACCCCATTTCGGATTGCTCTTCAGAATTTTCTCAATCACTTTGTCGGCATATTTATTATCAACAAAGATTGAGTGAAGACCCTGAACTACGGCTTCTGATAAGTTTAAATAAAGTCTCACGCTTAATTTTTCTTGAAATTTAACCGTTAATTCTCACAATTCGCCATCTAACTCTTAACTGGGGTTGATTGCGTGGATTACTCCATATCTTTTGCTTCGGTTGAGATCCGGTTTTTTGTCATTAACACGCAATCTGAAAATGGAGGAAAATCAAAGAGAGAAGTGAAGCTTAATAAATCGATTGCCATTTTGGTTTTGAACTTTCTATTTTACAAATCCTCTCGAGCCTTTCTAATTCCCTTATCGGCATGTTTATTGTCTGCAAAGATTGAATGAAGGCTTTGAACAGTGTATATGTATAAGTTTCTGCATAGTTTCACCCTTTGGGTTTTTTTCTTGAAATTTATATGTTAATTCTAACCAACTCCATCTAACTCTAACACCATGAAGCGTAGAAATTTTATTCAGGCAGGCCTCACTACTGTAGCATCTGCCTGGGCGTTCAATCCATTACAAGCTACCAACCAATCAGCCAAGCCAGCGGCAGGCAAAACGTTCAAACTGAATTATGCACCACATGATGGTATGTTCAAGAATCATGCGGGTGCTGATTTTATCGATCAAATAAAATATGCGGCTGATCAGGGTTTTAGGGGAATAGAAGATAATGGTTTGCTTGGGCGAACCGCTGAGTATCAGGAGAAGATTGGAAAAACGCTGGCTCAACTAGGAATGACGATGGGCGTGTTTGTAATTGATGGTGGCGATAACTGGAAAATTTCGTTGACAACAGGCAAGCAAGAGTTTAAAGATAATTTCGTAAAAACGTGTAAATTGTCTGTTGAGGCAGCAAAGCGAGTAAATGCAAAATGGGCTACGGTTGTTCCTGGTTTTTTTGATCGCAGAATGCCAATAGGTTTGCAAACGGCCAATGTGATGGATGCTTTACGAAGAGGTGCCGAAATTTTAGAGCCCAGTGGTTTGGTGATGGTGCTTGAACCATTAAGTGACACTCCTGAATTATTCCTACGTAATTCTGATCAAACTTTTGAAATCTGTAAAGCAGTGAAAAGCTCTTCATGCAAAATTCTTTATGACATTTATCACATGCAACGCAACGAAGGCAACCTGATTAATAATATTGATGCATGTTGGGATGAGATCGCATACTTTCAAATAGGAGATAATCCCGGAAGGAAAGAACCAACCACTGGTGAGATTAATTACAAGAATATTTTTAAACACATTTACGATAAAGGATATCGCGGTATCATGGGCATGGAACATGGTAATTCAAAAGAAGGCAAGGAAGGTGAGTTGGCTTTGATCAATGCTTACAGAGAAAGTGATTCATTTTAAATGAGGTATCTCTAAAAATTCCGTTCACCCTTCTCTTTTGGAGGAAACAATAAATAGGTTTAAAAAGAGAAAGATGCACTTTACGATGGAAGAAAACCTACTGGATGCAGTCACCCCTCTCCGCTGGAGAGGAGGACGGGGGGTGAGGTGTTAAAACGACAGTTCATTGGTAGAATGGGGAGGGCTTGCCTTCCGAAAGTGAATGAAGGGGTTGAGGTAATAAAATAAGGTTTTTAAAGATGCTGATAAGATCAAGAATTAAATAATACACGTTGGTATGATGATGAATAAGAGGAGAATATTTTTTATTGGTGTTCTATTAATTATTGCGCCACTTTTTTGCAAGGCACAGTTGGGTGGTGTGGGTGATAGACTTCTAAAAAGAGCTAAACAGGCTGCTAAAGATCGCGGCAATGATGAGATTGATGCCAGTCGCGACAAATTAGATTCTACCGATTTCAATTACGCAATTACTGTAATTGACAATTCAGGCATAATGAATGGAGCAGATTTCAAGGACAATTTTGTCAAGGGTTCTTCAAAAGTAAAAAGTGTTTTTGGCGATGATAATGCTAAATCAACAGCCGAGAGGTGTCGCGATATTTTGGATCGTGCGGAATTTTTGTACGGAGCTAAAAGATTTAAACTGGCTGAGGTTTCGTTTTTGGAAGCAAAACTCGCTTATGAAGTAGAGAACCTAACCTCCAACATTAATTATAGTAAAGTACTAGCCGACCTCGGATTACTATACGCTACTATGGGTCGGTATAATCTGGCCGAATATCATTCTTCGGAAGCACTCTCTATTCGCGAGCAAACGTTAGGAAAGGAAAGTAAAGCGTATGCCGCTTCGCTTAATAATATGGCTGTGCTCTATCAGGAGACCGCACGCTTTAATGAATCAGAAAATTATTTTAATGAAGCACTTAAAGCTGTTGAGAAGTTATTTGGAAACGAGTCGCAAGAATATGCCGTAGTGCTAAACAACCAATCCATTCTTTATGCCGAAATAGGTAGGATAGATCAAGCTGTTCAGAAACTTAACACGGCAATAGCGATTGTTGAAAAACTGAATTTAAACCTTAACAGTCAGGTAGGCTTTCAATCCAACCTCGCTTTGCTGTATCAACAAACAGGAAAGCTTGCAGAGGCAGAAACAGTGTATTTAAAGTTGGAGAAGAAATTAAAAGTAATTGCCGATAATCCTTATTATGGTGGCATTCTCAATTCGTTAGGCTTGCTCTATATTCAACTTGACAAAATGGACAAGGTTGAAGATTACCTGAAGCGAGCTGCCGATTTTTATTTAAAGCGATTCAAAACCAAAGACAATCCCAACTATGCGAAAGTAATAAATGACCTCGGTAGTTTTTACCGTATGCAAGGCCGCTATGATGAGGCCGAGAAAAACCTGAGTGAAGCGTTGGCAATTCGCGCAACGGTTCTTGATACCAACCACCCCGATTATGTAAAGGCGCAGGAAGACCTTGCCATACTTTATTGGAAGAAGGGTGACTTTGCAAAAGCAGATGCAGGTTTTGAAATTGCGATGGGTAAGTCGTTGGATTTTATTAATCGGTATTTTCCGCCCATGAGCGAAGCGGAAAAAACAAAATATTGGGATGTGCTGCAACCGCGCTTTCAACGCTATTATAATTATTGTTTAGAGGCAGCGGCAACCCAACCGGAAGTAGTTAAAAATCTTTATGATTACCAGATGGCTACCAAAGGCTTGCTTCTTAACTCAACTAATAAAATTAAAAAGGCAATTCTTTCGAGTGGCGACAACGAATTAATTAACGAGTATGTAGCCTGGCTTGATAAAAAAGAAACGCTTGCGCGTTACTATTCTTTATCGAAAGAAGAGCTGACAGCGCAAAAAATAGAGTTGACTTCTCTAGAAAAAGAGGCGAATGATATGGAGCGTTCGTTGTCGCAGCGGTCTGGTGATTTCTCGAAAGGCTATGCTGCTGAGAAAGTAAGTTTTACACAGATTGCTACTGTGCTTACTGAGACCGAAGCGGTTGTGCAGTTAATTCGCATTCGCACTTTCGATAAGGATTTTACGGCTGATTCAAAGTATGCGGCATTAATTCTTACTAAAGGCGCAACTGTTCCTAAGTTAGTGGTGTTGGATAATGGCAATCAACTGGAAACCCGGTATGCGAAGTTTTATCGGAATGCGATTCAACAAAAGTCAGCCGATCAATATTCATACGATCAGTTTTGGGCACGCATCAATCCCGCTTTAGCGGGAAAGAAAACACTTTACATTTCTCCCGATGGTGTTTACAATCAGATCAGTTTAAACACGCTGAAAAAAAATGATGGCCCTTATTT
>Ga0163148_10001605_pt1 | contig 29029 bp, 33 predicted proteins | sample OliLakLV19MP7P2_FD_148606 | JGI IMG/M metagenome (GOLD analysis project Ga0163148, IMG submission 148606) | Freshwater microbial mat bacterial communities from Lake Vanda, McMurdo Dry Valleys, Antarctica- Oligotrophic Lake LV.19.MP7.P2 | ecosystem: Environmental > Aquatic > Freshwater > Lake >... | reverse complement strand
ACCCTTAGCTATTACTGTTACTTTAAATTTTTGTGTAAGTTTTAGTTTTTCAAAAGGAGCTAAAACTGTATTTACTAATTCACGAATATGAAAAAAATCTGCTAAGTCACGATCGTTTATTGTTACAGATTGTTTACTTGCAGGAGTAATTCGAACTCGTGCAGATGCAGTCTTTCTTCGTCCAATAGCTTCTATGTATTTTTCCTTTGTTGATTCCATATACGTATTTATTCGGTAACACTAAGATTTTTAATCATAACACTTCGTAATTTATTTTTAGGAAGCATTCCAAGTACTGCTCTCCTGAAAACTTCAGAAACACCCTTAAACTCAATTACGTGAGCAAGTGTTTTTATGTTAATACCTCCAAGATGCTGTGAGTGAGAAGCATATTCTTTTGTTTCCTTCTTTTTAGTAGAGATATAAGCTTTTGAAGCATTGATAATATTAACCTGTACTGGATACACTTTATTTTTTGCAAACTGAGGAGTGTGCTTGCCCATAAGTAGAACAGCAGCTTGACTTGAAACTCTTCCCAGTCTTTTTCCTTGTGCGTCTATTGTATGTGTTTCAATAGAATTTTTTGTTTGTTCTTTTTCCATATATTTATACAAATTCAATAACAGACATTGTGCTACCATCACTCATCCTTCGAGGAAGTTTTGTGATTCGAGTATATCCACCCTTACGATCCTCAAAACGCTTTGCAAGCTCGTCGAGCTTCTTTGATGTATCAACACCAACTAAAGCAATTGCATCTCTTTTTGAAGCAATTGTACCTTTCTTTGCATAGGTAATCACACGCTCAACAAAAGGACGGAGTGATTTTGCTTTTGCTCCTGTTGTTCGAATTTTCTCTTTAATAACCAAAGAGCGCGCAAGAGACTTCATGAGTGCTTCTCGTTGGTTTTTAGGTCTATTAAAACTTTTAATGTTGTTATGATGTCTCATGGTACTTTTTTATTCTACCTTAAGTGAAATTCCAAATTCAGCAAGCTTTTCTTTTATTTCAGTAACACCTTTAGAACCAAGACCTTCTATATCAAGAATATCTTTTTCCTTCTTACGTACTAGTCCACCAACAGTTCGAATATTAGCACTTGAAAGCGCGTTGAAAGTTCTCTGAGAAAAACCTACGGTCTCAATACGAGTTTTCAAGAATTCAGGATCAGCATCTTTTTCTTCAGTTGAAGATACTGCTGAAGGCTCTTTTATTAAAGGTTCTTCTTCTTTAAAACCGATGATAGCCTTTAATTGGTGAATCATAACTTCAATAGATTTCTCCAGTGCTTCTTTTGGAGTTATTGTTCCGTCTGTTTCAATAAAGAATTTTAGACGGTTGAAGTCTGTTCTGTTTCCAACTCGCATATTTTCTACTTCATAATTAACCTTTCTGATTGGAGTAAAGATACCATCAAGAGAAATACTTCCGATATCAACTCGGTTCTTTTGAAGAACTTCCTTTGGAACGTATCCAAGACCTCTTTCAACATATAATTCCATTTCAATTTTTGTATTTTTATCTGTAACAGAGAAAAGTACTTGTTCTGGATTTAATATTTCAATTTGTCCTGGTGCTTTAATATCAGCAGCAGTAACCTCTTTTGAACCCTTTATTTCTAAGGTAAGAGTTTGAGGTTCGTCACTCAGCATCTTGATACGAACTTTCTTAAGATTTAAAAGAATTGTAATTACATCTTCTTTTACACCGTCCATAACAGAAAACTCATGATTTACACCAGAAATTTTAACTGATGTAATAGCAGCTCCTGGTAATGATGAAAGAATGATACGGCGAAGCGAGTTTCCGAGAGTGTGACCATATCCTGGATATAGACCATCAATCTCATAAACGCCCACAGTACCTTCCTGTGACACAATCTTTGGTTTTGAAGGTAAAACTATGTTGTAATCAGACATATTATTGTTATTAAAAATTGGCTTTTAATTATACTAAATTTTTAAAAATAATCAAATTTTATCTACTATAGAACTCGAGCACGGTATCAAGATCAAATAACAGATCTTTCTGTTCTTCAAGAACTGGCGAAGCAACTACCGTACCTTGTTTCTTTTCAAGGTCAAATTTCAACCACTTCGGTGTTGTGTAAGTCTTGTGTTTCTCAGTAAGTTCGTTAAATAACTTGGTCTTGAGACTGCCTTCTCGAATAGAAATAACATCTGCTTTGTAAATTTGCATTGAAGGGATATTTGTCTTGCGTCCATTACAGGTGATATGACCATGAGATACCATTTGTCGAGCGAAACGACGTGTAGGAGCTAATCCAAGGCGATATACGATGTTATCAACACGTGTCTCAAGTCGTTCAAACAAAGCTTGACTTGATTTCACAGCTTTCTTTGCAATAGATTCAGAAACATATTTAGAAAACTGTTTTTCAGAAATTCCATAACTCAAACGAGCCTTTTGTTTTTCAAGCATTTGAAGACCGTACTCAGTTTTTTGAGCTGGTCGTCGCTTACTTTTAGCTTTTATTTTGCGTGCTTCGCGAAGTGCATATTTTTGAGTTTGAGTCTTCTCAAAGATTGGGGCACGTAAACGTCGAGCAATTTTATATTTTGGTCCTGAAATCATATTATTTGTTTATACGCGTCTTGGTCGCGGAGGACGAGGTCCGTTATGAGGAACCGGTGTCATATCCTTAATACTAGTAATATTAATACCTCGTGAAATAAAGCCTCGGATTGAAGATTCACGTCCTGAACCAACGCCATTCACCACAACAGAGATTTCTTTTACTCCCATAAGCTTTGCTTTGTCACCTAGAACTTCACCTACTTTTGCAGCTGCGAAAGGTGTTCCCTTTTTAGCACCCTTGAAACCTAATGATCCACTTGATGACCAGCAAAGAGCACCTCCTTTTGTATCGGTAAGGAGAACTTTTGTATTGTTGTATGTAGATTGAACATATAAAACAGCGACATCAACTTTCTTTTTTGACAAAGCTGAAGCAGTTTTTTGAACTCCTTCAGCTGATCCTCCTGTTTTTTTAACGATTCGCTTTTTTCCCATAATTTTTATTTCTTATCTGCTGCACGACGACCAGTACCCATTGTCTTTCGAGTATTACCTCTTCGTGTTCGAGAGTTTGTCTTAGTTCTCTGACCTCTTACTGGTAATATTCGAGTATGTCTAACTCCTCGATATGCCTTAATGTCTTTAAGACGCTTAATATTTGAAGCAACTTCACGTTTTAGATCGCCTTCAATAGTAAAACCTTCAATTGCACGACGAATTGTGTTTTCCTCATCAGCACTTATGTCTTTTGGCTTTTTGCCGTATTCAACATTAGCTTCTGCTAAGATTTTCTGAGCTCGAGAACGTCCGATTCCATATAAAATAGTAAGACCTATTTCTAAACGTTTTTCTTCTGGTATTGTGATTCCTAAAATTCTCATAATATTAAAATTAACCTTGTCGTTGTTTATGTCGTAAATTGGCCTTACATACAATGAAAACACGGCCTCTTCGTCTGATGACCTGACACTTTGGACAAATTTTCTTTACGGATGATTTTACTCTCATTGTTTTTTAAAAAAAATAATAGCCCGAAATTAGATTCGGACAGAGGTTCGTGAACGCTATCCTATAGACGTCTACTTACTCTTCCTTTACCACCATACGGGTCTATTTCAACCTCAACCTTATCTCCAACTAAAACACGGATTCTATTGAGTCGCATCTTACCTGAAAGATAGGTCATAATCTCTTCATTTGTATCTTCTCGAACAACCTTAAAAAAGGTGTTTGGTAAGGCTTCAATAACCCTCCCTAATACGACTTGTTTTTGTGAATTTTCTTTCTGCATTACACTACTATAGGCAGTGAGAAACATACTAGCAAATAAGCCGTATATTAGTCAATACGTATCCCGTTAACTTCTTATATATCTTCTATTTTTCAAGTAAGGTTTTTGTTAAATAAATCTTGTCTTTGTCTTTAGGAAAAGTCTTTTTCCAAAAAGGTGAAATAAGTGCATCAGCCTTTTGTATAGCCATTTTATAAGTATCAAGTACTACTGTAAAATCGTCTATAGACGCACCTAAAAGACTAGAAATAATCTCATCTTGAGGGAAAATCATCACAACAATACCTTCTCCAGTCAACATGATATCGAAAGGTTTTTGATTTAAAATATCAACACTTGATTTATTTTTAACTGAAACAGTTATGTTGTTTAAGTTAATAAAATCAACATCCCCGAGTCCAGCAAGAGCAGGTGCTGTCTCAGAAGCAATAATATTTTCTAACTTATCTATATCAAGTATAAAAGCTTTAATTGTACCCTTTAGATTAACTTTAACTGAGGAGTCTGTAGTTTCTGTTTGATCACTTTCCTCAAATTCAAAAAAGATCATGTCTTTATAAGAAATATACTTATCAGGTATTTGAGTTTGGATTTCTTTCTCTAAAGAATCAGAGAGAGCACTCTCAAGTTCTGCAAGAGCTATTTCTTTGTCAGTTGTTGCAACGACCTTTCGAACACCAACAAATCCACCTGTCATTGGAGTTTTTGAACGAGCATAGAATGCTTTATAGCGAGGATCTCCCTTAAAACCTGGGATAGTGAAATCAGTGAGACCTGTATTGTATTTTTCTCCAGGTGAATCTGCAAAAATAGCAACCTCAACACTACCAGGAGTGACAACTCCACTTTTTGTTGTCTGACCCGGAACAGTAATTGAGTCGCGTATTCTATAAATTAAACCTTCAGGTGTTTCAAAGCGTGTATTTTTTATAAGTCTCTGAGAGGTATTACTGTGGGTATTGTACACAATAACCGTACCAGAAGCTCTTTCTTCAACTGTCTTACTTTCAGTCGCAGATACTATCTTTCCTTCAGTACGACTTAACGTGACAACTTCATATGGAATACCACTTAACGTATCTCCCACTTTTATAGTTTCATTAAGGGTAACTTTCTGCTGTCGAGGAGTAATTGTTATTGTTGCAGATGCAAAAAAGACAGTGAATATGTATAAAAATAAGAAAACAAAAAGAACTACTACAAGTCCTAAAATTTTCTTAGAGAACTTTCTTTTATTATGCACAGGAGACATTTCTTCAACAGAAACTTGATTTATTTTTTTAGATTGAACAAAAGAAGGTGATTCTTTTTTAAGAGGAAATACCTCAGCTTGTGCTGTAATTTTCTTACGAGTAGAAGAAATAGGGATGTTTCTTATGGAGCGACGATTAGGAGGCACAACATCTTGTAAAATATTTTTTGCCATATATATACATATTACAACGATATACCTTATGATTCAAATAACTTATACCTGTGTATATCAAGTATTTCGATCATTAAAAATGGATCATTGATATTTTTAGTTTGCAATCCAAGTGATACCAAGGTTTCTGAGCCAAGAATAATAACATCTTGCTCACTTGCTACTGTCCGATTTTTAACTAAAAACTGAGCGAAAATTTTTCCAACACCCTTGTCGGCTGTTATAAAAATTTTTCCAAAGGATGCTTTTTTTTGAGCACGAACCATAACTTTACCTAACTCTTCAAGCCATTTTTTTTCAACTTCATCGATAATTGTTTGTATACGCAAAGCTATAGATTCTTCTAAATGCCCTTCAGTAAACAGATTAATAAAAGAAAGTGCAACATCTGGTCCAAGTACAAAAGATTTTGAAACAGCACTGAGAAGACTGTTGCGACCCATATATATGGTATCTGTGTGGTATATCGCCCCCTCTAAGCTAAATACTATGTCTGCTGTCTCAGCACCCACATCAAAAAGCATATAGTCACTCTCGTGAGCAATAGTCTCTTGAATTAGAGAATACAGAGAGTAGGAATACGAACGGAACAAAATTTGAGTATGTGCATGTACGTGTTGATCTAAAATTTTTTCAAGACTGTTTTTAATGTCTGTAGGGACAAAACTTACACACGATACTATTTGAACCTGACGAGCTTTTTTACCATATGGTTTTTTTACCTCATATCCATTCAAAGAAAACTTATTTGTTACATTTTCTATAACCACAACTGGTTGTTTAAAAAAAGGATTATGTTCTATTTCATTCTGACTTAGGGAAACTGTTTTAAGTTCTTGTCTTAAAACATCTTGAACAAAATGCTCCGTTAAAGTTACTGGTTCAGCTTTATTAATATATGTAGTGTGAACGCGCGTAAGGCACCAAGGAGATGAGAAAAAACATTGTATATTCGTGACCTTGATTTTAAATTTCAAAGAATCACGTATCAGTGAGTTAACAACTTCCTCAACAATAGAAAACATTCCTGAAAGCAACTTTGGACTTTCTTCACTGTATGGAATTGGAATTCGTAAAGAAGAAAGAGTTTCTGGAATTTTCGAACCAAATAAAACAAGAGCTCCGCCAACACTTCCACTTCCTATATCAACAATAAGTGAGACCTGTTTTTTACTTGTATAAAAAAAAGAAAGGAAAGACATATACAAACAGTATATCAAAGAGTTTATTTTTACTTAGTCTGTTCTCCACTTAAAAAAATCACCACAAACAAATTGTGGTGATTTTGTGCAAAGTATCAACGAAATTTCAAATCAAATTCCCAAGGTTCGAAGTCTCTCGATCAACCCTTGGACCTCTTCACTATTCATAATTATAGAATCTCGAGGTAACACCGTCTGGAGTAAGTGCTCATCTGGAGGATCGAGACACAATTCCGATTCACCCCGATCAATAAGGTCCAAAGCATTAGCAACACAAGCATCACGCATAAACGTATCAGAATTGCCCTTAATAATAACTGTGCCAGCTGTCTGACAAAAAGCATAATGCCAAGCCATACCAAAATATCCAGGGCCTTTAAAAAAACAAACAAGAGCGTATGCTTTTTTATCAATCATGCATCACCTCCAAGTAAAAAAAGAAAGATCTGTACCAAAAAAAATGGTATCACAGTCAAACGGTCTTATACAAGAACAGCTTTGATACGTCTTACCCCAGAAGAAACAGCTTCTTCTTTTTGAATTTTAAACGTACCCAAAGTTCCTATGTTTTCAACATGTGGTCCACCACAAAATTCTTTTGAATAAGCATTTTCAATTGAATCTCCAATGTAATGAACCGTCACTTTGTCTCCATATTTTTCTCCAAAGAAGTGGAGGGCGCCAGTTTTTTCAGCTTCTTCTTTTGGTAATTCAATTTTGTGGACAGAAAGTCCTTCTTTAATTTTTTGATTTACAATATCTTCAACTTTCTTTTTTTCTTCGTCTGTCATTTTTTGCGGATGCACAAAATCAAAACGAAGTCTTTCTGAGGTTATATTACTTCCCTTTTGCTCCACATGAGTCCCTAGAACGTCACGGAGCGCCTGATGTAGGAGATGTGTTGTCGTATGATACTTGAGAGACATTTCACTTGTGTCAGCAAGACCTCCTTTAAATTTCTTTTCTGCACCACTTCGTGAAAGCTCTTTATGTTTACGCATCTGCTCATCAAATACAGAATATATATTTGGAGAAATTTCATATTTTTCACTTTTTCCAATTTCAATTGTAATATCAAGTGGTAAACCGTGAGAAGTTAAAAGAACATGTGCCACATCGCCCGTCAGGAGGTTATTGTTTCGAACAACCTGTCTTTTTTCTTCAGAAATACCCTGCTCAAGTGTTTTAGCAAATTTATCAGATTCTTCTGAAATAACATCTATAAGGGTGTCTCTTTTTAATTTTAAATTTGTATAGACTTCTTCATATGTACAAATAAGGGCGTCGATACATTCAGTTATTTTAATTTTTGAAAGTGAACGTAGATCGGTGTTAAATACTGCTCGACGAATAAGTCTTCGAAGAATATACCCTCTGTCAGTATTAGAAGGGATAACACCATCACCAATCATAAACACAGCAGTCCTCATGTGATCAGCGATAATTCTCTGGGATTTTGTATTTGAACCTAAACTTTTTGAAACCTTCATCAATTCACTAAAAATATCTGTTTCAAAAATATTATCTTTTCCTTGAAGCACCGCGCATACACGTTCAAAACCAGAACCTGTGTCTACGTTTTTATTCTTTAATTTTCCAATTACCTTTCCATCTTTCTTTTCATATTCCATGAAAACATCATTCCAAATCTCGACAACCTTTTGTTCCTCATCAGCTTTCATGTACTCTTGTTTAGAAAGACCCTTTATAAGAGTACCTGTGAGATCGTAAAACATTTCTGTGTCTGGACCACAAGGACCATTGTCCCCTGGACTCCACCAATTTTTTGAAGCGGGCATAAAATAAATACGCTCACCTGTAACGTTATGTTTCTTAAAAATCTCCCTCCATGTTCCTGCAGACTCTTCATCTCGAGGAGCATTTTCATCTCCTTCAAAACAAGTTACGTACAGTCTTTGCGGATCAAGACCAAAACCCTCTTCTTTAGAAGTGAGTAGCTCAAAACTCCATTTGATTGCATCTTCTTTAAAATAGTCTCCCAAAGACCAATTACCCATCATTTCAAAAAAAGTAGCGTGAGTATTATCTCCAATACCATCTATATCAACTGTGCGTACACATTTCTGAAGATTTGCGAGACGTACTCCTTCTGGATGAGCTTGCCCTAAGAGGTATGGGACAAGAGGTTGCATACCAGCTGTTGTAAAAAGAACCGAAGGATCATTTTCAGGTATTAAAGAAGCTGAAGGTATAATCGCATGTCCTCGTTTATGAAAAAAATCTAAAAACTTCTTTCGAACTTCATGATGTTGCATAGGTAGAATATTAGCAATATTAGGACTATTTTCAAACAAAGGTTTTAAGTATAGAAAAATCCTTGTTTGAAACAGCTTTATTTCTCTAGTTTAAATCTAAGTCAGGAAACATGAAACCTTCAAGTATTTTTTCCTCCTCAACTCCTTTTTCCTTCTTTGTAATCCTATATAGAACGCCCTGTATAGCAACAACCATAATTCCACCAATCTTTAGTCTTTCCAAAAAAAGATTTGGTTTATCTTTGAGGTTGGCATATATAATAATTTTATCAAATACTTTTTCCTCATTAAAACCTAAACTTTTATCAAAAAATTTAATTTCAGCTTGTGGTAGTTTGTATTTTGAAATATATTCCTTACTTTTTACTGCGAGTTCTGGAATAGTTTCTAGACTAAGAACACTTCCTGTTTTTCCAACCATATCAGCAACAAGAGCAGTCACAAAACCTGAACTAGAAAAAATATTTAGAACGTGCTCACCTTTTTTTATATGAAGAAGCTCAAGCGAAAATGCAATAACAGTAGGCTTGATACTCATATGATCAAAACCAATTGGCACTGAATAATCCTCATATGCTTCGATTTCATAGTCAGAACCAATAAAATCCTTTCTATCAATTTTAGAAAAAGCTTCTTTCACTAGTATATCTTTAAAAACCTGAGTTTCTGTTTCAAGTGTACGTAGTAAGTCTTCTTTTGTTGTAAATCCGTCTTCCATTTATTGTAAGATACCCTCTTTCTTGAGTAATATAACTTTATTTTCACTACCTCTATTGTATCCTCCTGTAAGTCCACCAGACCTTATAACCCTATGACATGGGATACCTGGATTGTAATTCTTATTTAAAATATTGCCAACAGCACGAAAAGCATAGGGTGAGCCAGCTTTATTCGCAACCTGCTTGTACGTCAAAGTTTTTCCTTTAGGAATTTTTGAAACTACCCCTAATACTTTTTCAGTAAAAGTCATTACAAAAAAATTACTGACTTAATAAAGCAATATCTTCTAAAGTCTTATTTATTTTTTGATCAGAGAAACCAAAGTTCTTTAATGCTTCTGTATTATCTATAAGTTGTCTGCACAGAATAATATTTTGAGCTATGAGTGAGTTTTTTTGGTGCTTTGAAAGGGCTGTGAGGCATGTCACAGGATGAACACCTCCATCATCAATCAGATCCTGCAGACTCCCCTTTTCAGGGTAATTCCAACCAACAAGCTTAAGTCCTTTGCATTCTGCGTAATGAATGGCTGTCGAACTAAATTTAGTATTCGTTACAAGCCACATCTCATCAAGAGAGCGAGTTTTTCCATAAGAAGTATGCTTTGTATCTCGAAGATCATCAAAACGTGCTTTCACATACAGTGCAACCTTTAAATCAGATTTAAAATTTGCACTGTTATGAAATTTTGCTTCAACCATGATAAGTTTATTTTCATTCCAAGCAACCACATCGACTTCGTGAGCAACACATTGCCCCATAACAATCTCGCCTGTTTTTGTTTGATACCCTTTTGAGGTAAAAATCTCAGCAACAAATTTTTCAAACGGAAAACCAGAAGGACCTAATTCCATTACCGCAGACCGGAGTGAATATTTAATAGCAGCTCTGCGTTGTTTTTTGCGTAAAAGGAAAAAAGCGTGCTTGTAAATTTCACTCGTACTCATTCCATCCTTAAGTTCATTTTCTATATGCTGAACAATTTCTTGTGCCAAAACTTCTTTGGAACCCGCAGAAACGAGTGAACCATGAAGTTTAGATGCTTCAAATGGCTCTCGTGTGCCATCAGCCTTAACAATATGTATATTTGTCATACCTTTATTATACACAAGAAAATAAGCCTATAACAAAGCTTCAATTACCCCTCCACCAAGACATGCTTCTCCGTCATATAAAACAAGAGACTGTCCTAAGGCGACACTTGGCTGTTTCTTCTCAAAAATTATGAAGGTTGCACCTTCATAAAAAATTACTGTGCAATTTTCTGGTTTTTGATGATAACGAAAACGGGCAAAATATTTTTTTCCTGCTTCAGGTAAGGTTGTCCAATTAGTTCCTGAAAGTTCTAATTTTAATATTCCAGACTCCTTCCTGTTTGTTTGCTCATTTGAAACTGTAATTGTGTTTTTTGTAATATCCTTAGAAACTATGTACATTGGCTTCTCGTCTACGCCAGTATGAGTAATAGTAAAACCGTGTCTTTCTCCAATTGTATACAGCTGTACACCCTGATGATTACCAACAACCTCACCCTTCATATTTAAAACCTCACCATCCTTTAACTTGAGATGTTCTTTTAAAAATTCTTTCATATCTACCTTGCCGAGAAAGCAGAGACCCTGACTGTCTTTCTTTGAAGCTGTTGGTAAATTAAATTTACTTGCAAGCTTTCGCACATCTGATTTTTCATACTCACCTATTGGAAACAAAGTATGTTTTAGTTGTTTTTGTGTGAGAGTCCATAGAAAATAACTCTGATCTTTCGCCTTATCCCTTGCCTCCAATATTTGATATTGGGTATTTGACATTTGACCTTCTCGACGTAGTCGAGTGTAATGTCCAGTCGCCACAAAATCAGCACCTTCTTTTAAGGCAAAATCTAAAAAGCCACCAAATTTAATCTCTTTATTACACATCACATCTGGATTAGGAGTTCTGCCTTTTTGGTATTCAGCAATCATGTAGTCCACCACATCTTGTTTGTATTCTTTTTCAAGATCAAGTGTTTTAAAAGGAATATTTAAAACAGCGGCGACTCGCATTGCATCGCGTCTGTCTTCTTTCCAATTACACGGAAAACCTTCTGGATGCCAAGCTTTTATAAAAACACCAGTCACATCAAAACCCTGCTCCTTGAGAAGAGCAGCTGTAACTGAAGAATCAACTCCTCCAGACATGCCGACATAAACCTTCTGTTTTTTTGACATAGAAAAACAATACTACATAGTATTAATAACACAAATAAAGTCCTCGTCTCATCCCTGTTCAGAGCAGACGAGGTATGAGGCGAAGCAATAGGGAAAACTTTGTTGCAGGAGTATCGGCTCCGCCGACTCTTTTTGTATGTGCGGAGATAACCCCGAAGCAAAGCTTCGGTGTTATCTCCGCACTCGCAATAAAAAAATCCCCCACTCTCCAATAGGGGGGGGATTTTGTCGATCATTCAATTTTACTATTTACGGTTCATGGAACCTATCTTGCGACACCAGGTCAGGTAATGTCTTTGATCAAATAAACCCTGCCCCGTTCTAATACTTACAAGGGGTTTAATGTTCCGCCTTTCGCACCCTAATCGATACCATGTGTCAATCAGTTCAGTTGGTGTACACTTTATCACCTGAACACCCTCTGACTCTGCAATCAAGAACACATGTCTTCCAAGAAGGTAAGGTAACGCACCTTCAAATAATCCATACCATGTAAAATTTGATTGAGGTGAAAATTTACCTGTTTGCTCCAAACCGATCAACAAAACTTCTAATTCACCTAATGAAAGCTGGAGTAATTCTTTCACATCTTCGTATTTTGGGTTGGCATATACTGAATTTTCTTTCAGTGTGTACAATTCATTATCAGCAACACCTTCGGCAATTAATTGAAAGAAAGCGTTTCGGATTATAAATCCTAAACATGAACATGTAGCTCGACACGAATCAGACTCTAATCTGTAAATTTGATTAATTTTTGGATGTCGACTACGTAATTTAAGCTCATTGTACCTTTCAAAGAAAAAAGGATTCTCAATTGCGTGCTTAATGTGTCCGAACTCATGTATGAGTACTGATGTTATTTCCGTAGAAATCAGCTTCTTTGTGCCAGATAAACTTAACCAATCAGCCACAGATTCAGACCACCCTCCAATACTCTTTCCAGAAAGAACTTTTGATGTAGGTACCTTAGTTTTTGGATTACAGTAAGTTATAAGTCTGTCAGGGTAAATATGAATAACGATTTCACCCGTTAAAACATATCGACACGTATCTACAGCACCTGCCGTATTACCATTCGAATCATGTAACTCAAGATTGAAACTAATTCTTTGGTATAGCGACATAAACCCAACGACCGATAAAACCAAAGCCTCAATGAAGTGATTTTTCAATCTTTGAGGAAGACTACTCAGATCTCTCAACCGGACTTCACGCCCACAAATTATCAGAACAGTTTCATCTCCCTCATAGCGAATCAAAGGAATATAAGTCATCAAAAGCCCCTTTTTGTAAGTATTAATTTAACAATGTTCAAAAACTAAACTAAAATTAACACATTTTACATAATTGTCAATTATTTCCCCAGGTACAGCCTTCTGTTCTTGAGATGGTCATCGTAGGTAATTCCATACCGCATAACTCCTGTTTTATCAGTAAGGAAGTATAAATACTTTGTTTCAATTGGTGCAATAGCCGCCTGAATAGACTCAAGTCCTGGATTTGAAATTGGTGTTGGAGGGAGTCCTAAGCGGGTATAGCTATTATAAGGAGAATCTTCTCGTAAATCTTCAGTAGTTAGCGTAAAAGAGTTTTTACCATTTATATATACGAAAGAGGCGTCAACTTGAAGTGGCATACCAAGATCAATTCTTCTCCATAAAATTCCAGCTACAGTCTGACGTGTTTCAAACTTCCTTGCTTCACCCTCAAGAATTGAAGCCATCTTAATTATATCTTCGAGAGGTTTCCCAAATTTTTCTAAATCTTCTTTAACTGAAATAATTTGCCTGTCAAAATTTTGACGCATAGTTTGAATTACATCTGTCGCTTTTATGGTAGGAAGAAAAAAATATGTATCAGGAAATAAATATCCTTCAGGAGCGTTATTAACAAAGTATTCTGGATCGAACTTAGGAAATCTCGAAGCAAATAACTCCGCTACTTTAAAGGAACTTAATCCTTCGTGAATAGTTACTCTTTCTGGTTCAAGACCGTAATCTCCCGAAGTCACCCTTTTTGCGATAGCAATTAAATTCTTTTCTTTTGCAAAAAAATAATCTCCAGCTTGTACAGAAGAACTTCCAGAAGTTAGTGAGACCGTCACCTTAAACCAAAAAGGAGAAAGTATGTAGCCCTGATTATGTAATTTCTGAGAAACTTGATTAAGTGTTGATCCTTCAGGAATATCAAACAAAGAATGTTTTGGAAAATCCTTAGGAGGTTGGATAAAAAAAGAATACCACAGCACAGCACAGACTACAGAAATAACACCTACCATGAAAATGCTTCGACTTTTTTTATGTGACCAAATATGTAAAAAAGTCTTATCCATATACGCTACAGATACTGAAATAAGATATTCTGCTTTTTTTAAAAATAAACGTATATATTCCATTACTATATAGGCAAATTGGCAGGAGCCTCTCCTTTCTTTGAAGGAACTCGGGTAAGTGTCGGAGTAGCAGCAACTCCTCCAGGGAAATGCCATAGCGTTGCAAGCTCCTCAGTGGTTAATATATATGAAGGAGACTTATCACTTTTATAATTTTTATAGGGTCCATAAAAATAAGACCTATGTTTATATGCATCGAAAAGCTCTTTTTTCCAACTAGCAACTTTCTTACCTCGAAAATCTTGCCATGGATAATCAACACCTGTTGCAAAACCAGGTTTGAAACCATTAAGATCTGGAGAGCTGTACTGCTTTAAAGATCCTATGAGTCCCCCAATATTTGTAGAATTAAAAACACCCTCCTTTGCAATATACATTCCACGCGCAACAGTTTCAAATGGATACTTACCTAAACTTCTTTCTATTGAAGCAATAATATCTTGCTGACCTTTTGTAAGCCTAAGAGTTGTTCCTTTTTCTGCATCACCCTTACCAAGTCGAGATTCTTCGGCAATTTTTGCAATAACTTTTTTAGCACCATCTTTCCAATCTGGCTTTTTAAACAAACGTCCATCTTTCAAGCCTTCTGCTTTATGTGCTCGAATCAAAAATTGAATCCAAATAAATTCACCTTCTTTCATTGACCCTAGAAATTCTATGGCTGATGTAATTGGATCAATCTTAAACTCTTCTTTAGGATCTTTATCAAGTCCATAATCAACATATGTTTTTAATGGATAAGCATCTTCCTTAACCAGCTTCCACTGGAGACCGAAATACTGATATTCAAGAGGATTATACGGCATTTCTGCTACATAGTCAGCGACCTCATGTATTTCAACGGTTGGGTACTGTGCATACAACTGTGCCTCAACAATGCCTTTTTGTTTTGCTGGTGTCCAGATAAAAAACTTAACATCTCCTCCAATAGAAACTAATTCTAGAGAAAACCAAGGACGAACTTTTCCCTCCCAATACGCCTCAATATATGTCGCATTACCCATTTGATGTAAGTGTGACAAAAAAACCTCCATAGCAGCTGGAGATTTATTGAGTTCTTTTGGTATCTTAATCTCATACAAAACTGATCCCTGTTTTTGTATAAATTGAGCTCGAATGTAACTCATCCAAGTTTTTACTAATGCTGCAACAAGAATAAAAGGGACCCAAATAAAAGCCGAGTATACAACAACTTTAAAAGCCAATATTAAATTAGCCCAAACGGTTTCTCCAAATAATTTTATCAATATATCAGTTAGACTCGAAAACATTATTTTTTAATTGTATCATAAGGTTTAACAAGTCCAGAAAACAAAAAAAACCCTGCGAAGGGTGTTTTTTGTTACATGTTTGAGTATTTACCTTGACCGTCTTTCTTAAAGAATTTTGGATTTTGGAGATTTACCAAAATAGTATTTTCTTTTACATAACGCTCCTTTAAAACCTTGTCTATAACTTCATCTTTAGTTAAAGGACCATTTTTATCTAAAATCTTTTTTACAACATCCTTAACCACTCCGCTCATGTAACCCCATTCGGCGAGAGCATAGAGTCCGCGACCAACCAAAACAAATCTTTTATCTTTTATAAGTTCATTGTGAGTCGTTGCAACATGAGCTTTCTTTTTAAAAACTGTCTCGATAGCTTTTGCAACCTCACGGAAATGAATAGGTGAACCATGTTGTCTTATAACCAAGAAAGCGTAATCTCTAATACCCTTAGCTTTAATATTTGGAGACTGACTCTTACCCCATTCACCAAGCGGATTCTTGCTAATATTCTTTGAAAGAGAAAGCCATCGTTTCAAAACTTCTTCATCTTTATATTCTTCTGAGACATCCTTAAGATGTTCAAGAAATGCCTTTAGAAATTCTGATTCTGGAACAATTTGTTCATCAGACAGACCTTCATAAAGCTTTCGTAATGATCCGTGAATCTGACCTGAGAGCCTTTCATCAATGTGCCATCGATGTTTAAATTCTTCATCTTCTTTATGTTTCTTAAAATCATCACCTACTACAAGAAGAAAATGTATATAGTTTTGAGTACTATGTTCTTTTGAAACATGATCTAAAAGATCGTGCTCAGCTACCATACCACCAAGTGTAGATATTAATTTTTTAAGTTCTTCAAAAACCTTTCTTTCTTTTTCGTAATCTTTTGATTTACGAATGTTTGTTAAAGAATAATTTTCAATTTGTCGTACACGTTCACGAGTAATACCATATTTTTTACCAATAGCTTCAAGAGTGAGCTTTGTTGGATTAGTTCCTAATCCAAATCTACCAACAACAACATCACGAGCTCTTTCTGGTAATACGCCAAGAAGACGTTTTGTAACTTGTTTTGGTTTAAATGTGATTACTTCGTTTTTTGCCATATGTGTAGGTATGTTGTTTTTTAAAGTCTCTTATTTCTATCATATACTCCGGAAAAGTCAAACACTAGGATTTTTGCTCAAGCACAAAGTTAATAAGCCTTCCTTTTACATACACAACTCTTCGAACGTTACCCTCACTCAACCATTTTTCAACTTCTAATTTGGCCTTATTTTGAACAAAATCTTCAGTACTCTCTCTTTCAACAGTTATACTGCCACGTGTTTTACCATTTACTTGAATTGCAACAACAACCTCATTTGAAACAAGTTTCTCTGTGTTAAAGGATGGCCAGTTTTCAAGATATATTGATTCCTTAGACCCAAGTACTGACCAGAGTTCGTCAGTCATATGAGGAGCAAATGGGGTGACGAGTTTTAACAAAATTTCAAAATATGAGATGGAAACTTCTTCTTGTTTTTCCATTTCATTAACTAGAATCATCAGTGATGAGATTGCAGTATTAAATGAAAAACTTTCTATATCCTCTCCAACTTTTTTAACTGTTTTATGAAGTAAAATTTCTAAATCTCCAGTCTCCTTTTCTGTCTGGTCTTTTACTTTTTCTTGTAATCTCCACACTTTCTCCAGAAATCTTCGTGAGCCAATCATACTGTCTGTATTCCATGAAATAGAATTTGCAAAAGGACCCATAAACATTTCATAGACACGCATAGTATCTGCTCCCCATGTTTCTATAATATCATCAGGGTTAATAACGTTACCGTAGCGCTTACTCATCTTGCGCCCATCTGAAGCTTGAATAAGACCAACGTGTTGAAGGCGTTTGAACGGCTCTTCTGTTGAAACAACTCCAATATCAAACAAAAACTTATGCCAAAAACGAGCATATATAAGATGTCTGGTTGCATGCTCAGCACCACCAACATACATATCTACAGGAAGCCATTTCTTAAACACATCTTTATACTGTGAAATTGGAAATTTAAAATTAGTATTTCCTCGCATTATATACGCAAGGTAATACCAGCAAGATCCTGCCCATTGAGGCATCGTATTTGTCTCTCGTTTACCTTTTCCGCCACACTCTGGGCAATCTACATTCACCCACTCATCTATTCCAGCAAGCGGTGACTCACCCGTACCAGTTGGTTCGTATTTTTTAACATCTGGAAGTTTTACTGGTAAATCTTTTTCAGGCACAGCAATAACCCCGCATTTTTCACAATGAATTAATGGTATTGGTTCACCCCAATATCTTTGCCTTGAAAACACCCAGTCACGGAGTTTATAAGTAACTTTTTTCTTACCAAATGTATTGATTATTTTTTCTATCGCTTTGTCTGAATGTAAACCATTAAATTCACCTGAGTGTATTAAGTTTCCATTTTCAAGATATGGTTCATTTTCTACACCACCAGAAATTACCTGTTTAATTTCTAAATTATATTTTTTAGCAAAAGTAAAATCTCTTTCATCATGAGCAGGGACCGCCATAACCGCACCTGTTCCATAACCACCAAGCACATAATCAGCGACCCATACAGACACATCTTCTCCATGTGCAGGATTAGTAACCTTTATTCCTTGAAGCTCAACACCTGTTTTCTCTTTTCCTTCAGTTGTTCTTTCGATTTCTGTTTTATGTTTTACTTCCTCAATATATTTTTCAACCTCAGTCCAATTTAAAATATTATATTTCAGGGATTGCACATAGTTACTTTCAGGTGAAAGTACGACGTACGTAACACCAAACAAAGTGTCTGGTCGTGTTGTAAATACCCTAATAGCTTCGAGTTGTAAATTTTTAGTTGTGAGTTTGAATTCAAATTCAGCCCCCTCACTTCGTCCAATCCAATTTCGCTGACTTTCTTTAATCGATTCTGGCCAATCAAGTTTTTCTAAACCTTGAAGTAATTTATCAGCGTAATCTGTAATTCTTAATACCCACTGTCGTATGGGACGCTTTTCAACTACCGAACCACATCGTTCACATGTTCCATCTTCCAAATCTTCATTTGCAAGTCCTGTTTGACACGATGGACACCAGTTAATAGGCTCGTGTGACTCGTATGCCAAACCTTTTTTATACATTTGTAAGAAAATCCACTGTGTCCATTTGTAATATTCTGGATCAGTCGTATTTATTTCTCTTTCCCAATCATAGTTAAAACCAATAATAGAAAGTTGCTCCTTAAATCTTTTTATATTTTTTTCTACTGCCTCTCGCGGATGAATTTTGTTTTTAATCGCATAATTTTCAGCAGGTAGTCCAAAAGCATCCCAACCCATTGGATGAAGCACCGCAAAGCCACTCATTTTTTTATAGCGAGAATAAATATCAGTTGCTATATATCCTTTTGGATGACCAACATGGAGACCTTCTCCTGATGGATACGGAAACATATCGAGCACAAAACACTTTGGCTTTGGAGAATTTTCTTCAGTTTTAAAAAGCTCTTGTTTAGCCCACTCCTTCTGCCACTTCTTTTCTATTTTTTTATGGTCGTATTGTTTCATGTATAAGTATCAAAATAATACAAATAAAAAACAGTCTTGGCAAAGACTGTTTTTTATTTTTTATTTATTTTTTAAATATTGGGTATCGCTCAGGATCGATAGTTCTTTCAAAACACTGATTTCCTGAATTATGTTTCCAACTATCTCCTCCGTCAATTGGATATGGGTCTCGAGATAATTCTTTAGCTTGATATCCGGAATTAACTTCATTATTCGCAAGAGAAAAGTCAGCACATAATTCAAATGTAAGTAAGTTTTTTACGGAATATTCATATGATGTACCTGTCTCAGGGTCAACAGCATATGATCCTCCTGAAAAAGGATCTTCGAGGTCAGAAAGAGTACTTGGGAGCTTTCCTTTTTGTTGCCAGAAATTTAAGACTTGCCATTGAATATTTTGTAAATCCTGAACTCGTTGTGTATCGTACTTCACCAGTCGTTGAGTTCGAGGAGAACCTACAACAGCAAAACTTGCGATAATTAAAGCAAGAACAACAAGTGTGCTTCCCCAAAAAGCTACTATATTTACAGTTCCAGAAGTTTTACCCCTAAGTTCAAGAACGTAGTATATAAACACACAACCAGCAACAATAGATACCGTAAGAGCTTTTAGAAGAAAACCAGTCGTAAGTAAGTCTCCATTAAGGAATCTATAGAGTACAGTTATTAAATCAACAACAAGTACAATTCCTGTAATAAACAATGTTCCATATACAAACCATTTACGAAGACCTAATTCTTTCTTTTCTGGATTAACTGAAAAGTCTCGTTTTAAAAGCCATGAGAGAATGAGTAGTGTCGGAAAAACAACAAGTAACATCGCTACAGTCCAGCTTATTGGAGAAGAATAAGATCCATAATAAGCATTAAGAGGTGGATAGAGTACGTCAATCAAAGCAAAAACAAGATTAATAAAACTAATAGCAACCGTATATAAAGCTACAACTATGCCTCCAAGAAGAAAAAAATCTTTTGGAGACATGTGTGTTTTTGTATTTTCCATATATAAATTATACCATAATAAATTAACTAGTACAGTTTGAGAAAAGTTACTGGATCAATTGAAACACCATCAATTTTGACACTAATATGTAAATGTGGTCCTCCAGAAAAACCAGTATCTCCACTTTTACCAATTGTTTTATAAGGAAGCACGAGTTGCCCCACAACAACATTTATTTTTGAGAGATGGAGATATAGAGAAGTAATACCTAAACCGTGATCAACAATAATAGCCTTGCCGTATGTTGGGAGCGTCCCTGCAAACCTCACCACACCGCGATTCACTGGATACACATCTGTACCAATCCCCGCCCGAAAATCTGTACCCTTATGACTCACGGAATATGCACCAGTCTGTCTTACAGTGCCGAATGTATCAGTAATAGTTGAAGTAGCGAGTGGGTTACGAAAAGAAGTGTTCCATAATGGACGCATGTGTCGATAGTACGCTTTGCTTAGTATTTTATTCTCATCAATCAGCTTTGTGATAACTTTTGTTTGGTTTGCGGGAGTATTTGAACCAAGCTGTTTAGGAATTTCTAAAACAATTTTTTCTACTTGCCTTTTCTGTATTTCGATATTTTTAGTAAATGATGTTCCATTTTTTAAAGTGACTGTTAGAGGATATGTTCCAAGATCTTTATAGAGGTCGGTTGGAACAAGAGCTGATCCATTAGTGTGTAATGTAAAAAAGAAAAGATTTTTTCCGAGAAATGTTCCTGAGGATATTTCAGAGACTGGAATATCGAGCGAAATTGAAATTGGGTCACCTTGAAAAATAGTTTCTGGTAAAACTTGAATTTCAGTCGCTGAAACTAACCCCGGAAGCAGGGATATTAAAAATATAAAAAGGAGTTCTTTCACTCTCTAAGTATAGCAAAATCTAGGAATTTAAATTAAAAAAAACCTACCATAGCAGTAGGGCATAAAAAATCCTGATCAGGTGACCCAAGAGTTTTAAGGGTTATCACCTGAATCAGGATTCCAAAAGAGCCTAACATAATAATACCACCTTATTTAAAAAAACTGTATTACTTGTATATTCTGCGATGGGAGTAGAATTTTTTTCGAACAACGAGGCGTCCACGGAACACCAACAAGAGCGAATAACTCAGAGACCCATCATCCAAACCGATTGCTTACAACCAGTTTTTTTATTTTGCCTAAATCTTAAATTCTATGAGATCTCCCTATTCATAAAAACAAAAACCCGTCTCCTCTATTTAAAAGTAGACAGGTTATGAACTTTTCTTTTTTGCTTTTTCGGAATCCCTGATCTGTTTGATCTTAGACCTATTCATAAGGATAATTTCATTGAGCTGCTTAACCCCAAGTCTTCGTCGCATACCTTGAGCAATACATGAGAGTTCATATCTGCAGTTAATAATCTCTTGCTGAAGATTCCTGATTCGCCCATGCGGGTTTGTGCCTAGAATATCCGGTGCCATAAAACACTTCCTTTCTAGATCAATAATAGCATAAATTTTACTGAATTTTTGATTCTATCGCATAAACATATTCTCTTTTTAAGAATTTCAATCTATATATAATGGGGATGGAGGTGCAGGAATGCACTTGTTGCGAGCTCAACCGAAGAGCGTCGTTCGCAGCCCCCATTTAGTACCCCCGTTTATCGGGAACACTTCTAGATGGGGCTATTTTTTTGCCTAAATTCTAAACTCAATTATGTCCCCGTCTTGAACAATGTACTCCTTCCCTTCCGTTCTTACCCAGCCTTTTTCTCGTGCAGTAGCATATGAGCCAGCCTCTAAAAGCTTATCGTAAGCAACTACCTCAGCTCGAATAAATTTATCTTTAAAGTCAGTATGAATTGCAGTACCTGCAATTGGAGCAGTTGAATCTTTTTTTATTGTCCACGCACGAGTCTCATCTTCGCCAGTTGTAAAATATGTCATAAGTCCAAGCATGTCGTAGCCTGCTCGGATAAGATCGTTAATGCCGTCGTCAGAAGTACCTCCTAATTCCTTTCGGAACATACTTCGCTCATCACCCACCATCTCTTTTAGATCTTCTTCAATCTTTGCATCAACAATTACGTATTGTGATCCTGTATCTTTCATAAACTTCAAAAGATCCTCAAAACGTGCGTCTTTTATTTCATCAAGATTTTTTCCACCAGATTTTTTATTTAAAACATAGAGAATTTTTTTTGTTGTAAGAAGATGGAGACTTTTCACAATAACCACTTCTTCATCTTTGAGAGAAACAGTTGAAGCAAGTTTTCCCGCAAGAAGTGTAGTTTCAATACGAACAAGTACATCCATTTCAAGTATCGCTTCTTTTTTACCACGCTTAATATCACTCGAAAGATTTGATTTTCGTTTAGTTACTGTCTGAAGATCAGCAAAAATCAATTCAAGATTAATAACTTCAATATCTCCAAGAGGGTTTATTTTACCGTCGACATGAATAATATTATCATCTTCAAAAATACGAACCACTTCTGCAATAGCGTCTGTATCACGAATATTTGTTAAAAATTGATTACCTAAACCTTCACCTTCTGAAGCACCTTTTACTAATCCTGCGATATCCACAAATTCAACAGCAGCAGGAACTGTTTTTTTACTTTTTGAAAATGAAGAAAGTGTATAGAGTCTTTCGTCGGGAACTATCACCACACCAACTGAAGGGTCAATTGTTGCAAAAGGATAATTAGCGGCAAGTACACTCTTTTTTGTAAGTGCATTAAAAAGCGTCGATTTACCGACATTTGGGAGACCTACAATTCCGATTGATAAACTCATGTATAGAGATTAAAGATAAAAGAGTATAAAGTAAACCCCTACACCTTTCGAGGAATTACACTTCGCGCGTTTTGACTTTGCTTCGACGCTAAGTCGGAGCAGGGGTTTGCAAAAACTATACTTCGAAAGGTGTAGGGGTAAAGACAATACTTGGGAAAAAAGTTGCGTCGAAAGAAAAATTAAATGCCGTCATACAAGAATATGTATGCCGGCATTTAGGAACAAGATGTGAGAAACATCGCCCTGATCATTCAGCACCTCCAAAACCCGTACTACAAGAAGCAGAACCTAAAACTTCTCTCATTGCGACGCTTCTTTCCGCAGTAGAGAGACCTAGACGTTCACCTTCCAAGTTAAGCCATCTAAGCGCTTCCTGCAGACTCTCTCTCTTATGGTCATCGATCCGTCGCATAGACTCGATATCGGCATCATCAGGATACCGAGGTTCTTGAAAGAGATGTCTTTCGTCGAAAACTATACGTCGAAACTTTGACCTCTGTTCCTCCTTGATTCGATCTTTCTCTCTCTGCTGACATTCCGCCAGCAGATGAGAAGGGAGAGGTCTCGCCTTCCTTCGCTTCGATTTTTTACTTGCATCATTCATGATGTCACCTCCTTTCGTGATGCTTATGAGATAAAAAACATGTTCTCACAGTAAGAACATTTCCAGAAAAACCGTATCATGAAACATCAAAAAAATCAAGTCTATTTGGCTTTAGTTCCCCACCTATGCACCCTATCTTCCCATGCTCGTTTTTTATTCTCTGAAGCATCTTTAACTGGACCGAACTTTTTAATACGCACAGGATGAATTCCAGAAAACCACAAAATACCACGACCAATTTCATTCGTAGTATCACCAAACAAAAACCTAGATGCCATAGGCCATGAATCCATCGTTATAATTACCCTTGCACTTTTTCCCTTTAGTAATTTATGCCAACCAATACCATGTTTATGAAAATGAAAAGCAAAACCCGGAAGCCAGACTCTATCGAAAAGACCCTTAAGAATTGCGGGCATGGCTGACCACCACATTGGATACAAAATCACAACATGATCAGCCCACCTCACATTTTCTTGAAATTGTTTTAAATCAGGTTCAAGTTCTTGAATTTCTCTGTACGCCTTACGGAGCAGAGGGTCAAAATGCATATCTCCAATAAACATGGTTCGCACTTCATGCTTAGATTCTTCTGCCCCACTTGCGTAACTACCTGCAAGTCGCCCGCACGTACTATCTTTTAGGGGATGCCCAACTAAAATAAAAATTTTCTTTTGATTCATAAATATATTATTGCCCCATCGCAGCCTTTAATTCATTTTGATATTTTTGCATTACTTCCATTGAAGCAGTTGTCTGATCTTTACCTTCTTTTATCTTCGCCTGAACCTCAACACCGATTTTCTGAAAAAGCTCTGGATTCTTTTCAATAAGAGTAATCATTTTTTCCTGCTCAGCTTCTGGAACACCTTTCATTTTTGATTTTAAAAGTTTTTTTAAAAGAAAAGATTTAATTGACATATAAATGAGTTAAAAGATTAAAGATAAAAAACTAAAACAAGAACCTCTTAAGAATAACTTAACTCAGGTGTTGTTTCAAATAAATCGAAGCCCCATGAATTCCTCCAACATCTTTAAGTGTAGCTTTTTTTATAAGAGGAAGCTCAGGATAGATTTGATTAATTTCTCGAAGATATGCAGAAATAGCATCTAAAGGGATAGCCGGACTACCTGTAATCATTGAACCTCCCAAAACAACAACATGTGGCGACCAGTGCAAAATTGAATTATAAATACCATATGCAGTCTTCTCAGCCAAATCGTCCCATAATGGATCTTGTGAAGGAACAAAAACAACTGACTTACCAAGTTGAGAAGAAACAGCTGACCCAGAAATAAAATTCTCAAGTGTTCCCGTCACATTAAATCGTGGTTCAACCGCGCCTGAAAAATCAATAATCTGATGACCGGGTTCAAAACCAGAAAGAGATGCGTCAATTTTTCCACCAACAATCCGTGAACCCCCAACCCCTGTACTTACAGTCATATACATTACAATATCAAAATCTTTACCCGCACCAAAATGCGCTTCACCTAGACCTACAATTGCTGAGTCATTCTCCAGAAATACAGAGCCTCCGGTAATTTTCTCTAAATCTAACTTAAGATCTTTTCCTACCCAACCCACAAGATGTGGAGCATGAAAAAGTTTAGATTTTTCTTTATTAAGTAATCCTGCCACACCTCCTGCACCACCCGAAAAACCCTCTTCTAAGGAGAAGTCTTTGAGAGCTTGGCTAATTTCTTGAAGTGCGTCTGTGTAGCTACCTGGATTTTTAATTGTAACAATATCCCCAATAACACCATCTTTGCATGGCGCTAGACGTATTTTGGTACCACCTATATCAAATAACAAATGTGTTGCCATAACGTATTACAACTTCTTTTTAAAATTTTCAATAAGAGGAACTTCATCTGCTGGAGATCCGTTATATTCTGCAAGTTTGTGAGAAACAAGGTGAGCTAATGTAATTCCAAAACTTATTTTTTCGAGTGTTGAACTCGCTGGAAGAAGAACCTCTTTTACGAGTAAACCCTTAGACTCGTAAACCTCCTTCAATACATTCATTCGTCTTATGATTCGAGAATCATCGAGTGGATCTGTAAGAAATATAAATTTAAACTGTTTAGAAAATCCAGCTGTTTTTTCTGAAAAATCAAAACCCTCCATTTCATTATGATTAAGTTCAGGTAACACATTATAAAAAGCAGGATTTTTTGAGGTCTCATTAAACTTAATCTTCCACATATAAGCTAGTGGCAAATTCGAAAGTGAGCTATATACAACTGGCACAAAACCAGAAACATGACTTACTACACCTTCAATAAGCTCTTGTGAAATTTCTTGTACAGAATCCTCTACATCAAGAACTTTATTAATATCTTCATTACCAACAACCATCGAAAGAGCTCGTACAAAAAAACCTAATGCATCACGTGGCTGAAAGCCTGTCGGCAAAACAATGAGGTCGCTTCCATTTTTCTCTGCTCGTTTTAATAATTCTCCTCCAGAAGTAACTACAACAATTTTCAAACCCTTATCCCGTGCTTCATCATAAAAACTCAAGACCTCTTCTGTATTGCCAGAGTATGAACTTGCAATACAAACTCCTTGAGCAAGAAAATCATCTGTAAATGGAGGGAGTCCGTAGTTTCGATGAACATATAGATTGAGACCTGGCTTTAACATCTTGAGCACACCAGCTCCCAAGTGAGAACCTCCCATACCTCCGAGAATAAAATGTGAAATGGCTGAATAGTCAGACATTTTTACTCTTTCAGGTTTCCATAAAAGTTGAGATGAAAATAAAGTTTTATTTTCCATAGAAATAGTATACCAGAAAACCACAACCCAAAAGAGTAATATATACTAAATTTGACTAAAAATAACTTTTATTGTTTATTTATAAACAATATTGACAAGATTATTTATATTGTATAAAGTTTACTTGTATTAGTTTGTTCTTACCTAGCCCCCGGAAGCCCGCGTTGCTGCAGTTCTGCAGTAGCGCGGGTTATTTTTTTGTCTGAAATACTAACCCTCTAAATACCAGCAGTCTATCCACACACAAAAGATGTTTGTACAACTAAAAAATATATACTTAAACTATTGATTACTTAATCAAACATTTTCGAATTTATTAATACAATTAAAAAATATATTATGGCAAAAAAAGCAGCGATTATATTTGGTATCGTATTTATTCTTATTGGACTACTAGGTTTTATTAGTAACCCAGTATTTGGAGGAGAAGGAGCATTGTTCCATATAGATACAATTCACAATATCATTCATATCGTAACTGGTATTGTATTCTTGCTTGCAGGAGGAGCGGCGGCTGGAGTACTAAAACTTTTCGGAGTAGTTTATTTATTAGTTGCTGTACTTGGTTTTCTATCAAATACAGGAACTGTACTTGGTTTCTTAATAGTAAACCCTGCTGATAACTGGCTTTATCTTGTACTTGGTATACTAATACTTCTTGCAGGAGTAAGGGGTGGTAAAAGTGCTTCAACATCAATAAGTTCTGATTTCCCTTCAAACCCATCTCAAGATGGTATGCCTGGAGGAATGGCTTAAGTTTTAATTTTCCTACTTACTCAAGACCCCGTCCACAAGGCGGGTTTTTGATTTACAAAAAAGAGCGGCTCACTGAGGTGAGCCGCTTTGTATACTAAATGACAGAATTATTATCTCAGCCTACGCTCACGCTTCCGCTTCTCCTTGAGGCTCTTGATATGTTTTCCGCCGGACTTATCGCGAAGAAGTTGAAGGATTTCCTTCCTTCTTTCGCTCTGTACCTCAGGAAGAATCTTTTTCTCCACACGAAGCAATCGTTTCTCCTCCTCATTGATCTGTTCGAGTTTAACCTCAAGCTCCGATTTTTTCCTGAGAGCCTCCTTAAGTTCAGCTTCCACAGAAACTTTTCTGCTATTTGATGGACGGAAAACCCCATGCACGATAGTGAATCCTCGAGACATGCATCGCTCCTAAAAAAGGAAAAAATGTGCAATACCACCTGATCCATCAGGCGGCAAACTGTCTAAAAAATATACTACTACATTAATTTAAAGCTTTCAACTGCTCAGCTTTAAATTTATTATGTCGTCACCAAAGTTTTAATTCGTGAGAAAAAAGTATGTTGAGGTTTTTTTTGAATATATTTTTTATAGAGTTCAGAAATAATTTCGCGTACATGTATCTTAAGATGTCCCTTTTTTCTCCAATTCATTTCATCAAGAATTTTCTTTATCTGAAGTTTATGATCTCCATCTTTGTCTTTTTCAAGGCGGTCAAACACTTCAAAACACACTCTAGAAACAGAATCTGAAACATTTTCGATAAACCAAACATGTGGAGTATAGCGACCATACTTCCGTTTATGCTTTTTCATTGTAACCAAGAGTGCTTGGGTAAATTTAAAATGCTCATGATTATTAAGAGAACTTTCAAGTTTACAGTTTGGACACGGAGCATTTACCTTGAACACAATATGCAAAACACCGCATCGTGTACAGGTATGTGGCTTAAATGTTGATAAAACCCCTGTATTACTCATAAAAAATTTATATCATATAAATAGTAGGATTGCAAGTTATGGATTAAATAGTGACTGACCCTATTAATCTCTGACACTTGAAATTATCCCTTTTTATTACAATAAAACGCAATTGTAAATTAATACCTCTATTTGTCTTATGCTGGGTACTTGGATCAATCCTGTGTGTCTTTATATCTTCTAATGAAAAAATTTCTTCTTTGTTAATATATGCCACAAATTGATCAAGTGCATTGCCCCATGTACCAAATCGATACTCGAATTAAATGGTGACTGTCCCTATTTATCCTTAACTGCCATCATAGCCATATCGGCACACAACAACATCGGTCACTGACCAACTGGTCTGAAAACTTGTGGCGTTAAGGGTTGGATTATCGCCAAAAAACTTCTCCCTAAAAACAAACGCTTCTTTAGTGTTGACGCCAGCCAGACCCCAGGCGACTCTAACCTTGTCTGCTCCTTCTTCGAGCAATCGTTCACGCAACTCCATAGCTTCAGCCGTGCCCACGCCAGCCAGACCCCAGGCGACATCATTCTTGCTTGCTCCTTCTGTGAGCAATCGTTCGCGCAACTCCATAGCTTCAGCCGTGCCCACGCCAGCCAGACCCAAGGCGACATAACTCTTGCTTGCTCCTTCTTTGAGCAATCGTTCGCGCAACTCCATAGCTTCAGCCGTGCCCACGCCAGCCAGACCCCTGGCGACTTCATTCTTGTCTGCTCCTTCTGTGAGCAATTGTTCGCGTAATGCCATAGCTTCAGCCGTGCCCACTCCAGCCAGACCCAAGGCGACATAACTCTTGCTTGCTCCTTCTTTGAGCAATCGTTCACGCAACTCCATAGCTTCAGCCGTGCCCACGCCAGCCAGACCCAAGGCGACTCTATCCTTGTCTGCTCCTTCTTTGAGCAATCGTTCACGCAACTCCATAGCTTCAGCCGTGCCCACGCCAGCCAGACCCCTGGCGACTTCATTCTTGCTTGCTCCTTCTGTGAGCAATCGTTCACGCAACTCCATAGCTTCAGCCGTGCCCACGCCAGCCAGACCCCTGGCGACTTCATTCTTGCCTGCTCCTTCTGTGAGCAATTGTTCGCGTAATGCCATAGCTTCAGCCGTGCCCACTCCAGCCAGACCCAAGGCGACTCTATCCTTGTCTGCTCCTTCTTTGAGCAATCGTTCACGCAACTCCATAGCTTCAGCCGTGCCCACGCCAGCCAGACCC
>Ga0163148_10001602_pt1 | contig 29065 bp, 23 predicted proteins | sample OliLakLV19MP7P2_FD_148606 | JGI IMG/M metagenome (GOLD analysis project Ga0163148, IMG submission 148606) | Freshwater microbial mat bacterial communities from Lake Vanda, McMurdo Dry Valleys, Antarctica- Oligotrophic Lake LV.19.MP7.P2 | ecosystem: Environmental > Aquatic > Freshwater > Lake >... | reverse complement strand
CGAAGGGTGATCGCCTCGACGTCTTCCAGATCGATCGCTGCGGCGACGAACGCACGAAAAAGCTGCGCACGATCTGGACGTCGGACGAGATCGGGTCGACGGACGACGCGTCGCGCGATCTGAAGGACCTCGTCGGGCCCGTCTTTCCGACGCCGAAACCCGTGGGTCTCGTGCGGCGACTGCTCGCGTGCATGCCGAAGGACGCGGTCGTGCTCGACTTCTTCGCGGGTTCGGGAACGACCGGGCAAGCGGTGGTCGAGGCCAATCACGATGACGGCGGGACGCGACGCTTCGTGCTCGTGCAGGCGCCGGAGCCGACGGCGAAGGACGGCGAGGCCGCCACGCGCGGGCTCGACACGATCGCCGCGATCACTCGAGCTCGCGTGCGTGCCACGATCGAGCGCGTGCGCGCCGCGGGAACCCTGGCCGTCGGTTTCCGCGCATTCGAAGTGACGTCACCGCTGAGCGCTACGGCTCGAGGCGGCGGGCACGAACTCCTCTTCCGAATCCTTCGCGAGTCGTGATCCGAAGTCGCGCGCGGGTCGAGTTCGCCGCGGTTGGAGCTCGATGGAGCTGTGACGCTCGTCCGATTCACGAGGGCCTGCGGCCCGCGCTCGACGAAGGCTGGAGACGTCGTACAACGTCAGGCTCGTCCCCCCTCGCGACGCGAGGAGTTGCTTCCCGCCGTCTATGAAGATCAACGCGGTAGTGGCAAGCCCCGAATCCGGGGGGAAGATGGCGAGAACATCGCCCTTGTCGAGGCCCCACGCCTTCAAGCTGCCGCCTTCGTCACCCGTCACGGCCCACTTGCCCTTCGGATGCACGGCGATCGCGCGCGTACCGAGTTCGCCGACCTTCCATTGGGCCTTCGATTTCTTGCTGGAAACGTTCCACACGTGGACTTCGCCGTCCTTCGACGGCGGACACGGGCGGACCCGATTTCGAGACGAAAGCAAGTGCCGTGACCGGGGCGGTGTGCTCGCGGAGCACCCTCTTTTCGAAGCGCGAGACCGAGAACTGCGAGGAGGATGGAGTGCATGCGATTCGACTCGTTCGGTGATTCGGCACAGGTCCAAGCACTCGTTCAGGGCACCCAGCGATGGATACGCATGTCGACGCGACCGCGCACATCGACGGCCACGCCCTCGGCGCGAAGTCGGCGGCGCTGCTCGCGAGCCGATGCGCCCGTGGTCGACATTCGACCGGCGGCATTCACGATCCGATGCCAGGCGAGCTTCGTACCCGCGGTGACTTCGCCGAGCGTGCGCCCGACTAGTCGCGCGCGACCCGGGAGTCCGGCTTCGAGCGCGATCTGGCCGTAGGTTGCGACCATTCCGTGCGGCACCGAGTCGACGGTCGCGAGGATGCGTTGCCGGATCGGGTCGGCACCGGGCGACACGCGTGAACGAGGTCGGGACGCGGTCACTGGGTTCACTCCGCGAGAGCGGGTTTCGTGTCCGGCTCGCCGAGGTCGAGCGCCAGCTTCCACGTCCCGTCGGGCAATTTGCGCCACACGTCGAAGTAGCGGCCGGTCAAGAGGATCTCGCGTGAGCCGTCGTCACGTCGACGCGACATCGTGAAGCGACCCGATGTCGAACCGAGCCCACCCGCTTCGCTCATCGTGGCCGTATCCGGTTCCCACTCGAGCGCGTTCGCGGGATCGGCGAAGAACGGGCTCATCCGTGCGCGAATCGCGTCGTGTCCCGTCACGGGGCGGTAGTCGTCCTCGAACTGCGATCCGTTCGCGTCGAAGGCCGCGACCCAGGCCTCGAGACGGCGCACTTCTACGTCGGCGCTGAAGGCGCGGTCCGCGGCGAAGAGGGCTTCGGTGCGAGGGTCGTGCATGGAACGACAGGCAGTGAGGGTCAACACGGCGACGATCAGAACTCTCATGAACGCGAAGGTACTGCGCCGCGCGCGCGGTAGCATCCCCGCCCGATGACGAGCGCGATCCACGTGCGCGATCTGCGCAAGACGTATCCCGGTCGTACGCCCGTCGAGGCGGTGCGCGGGCTCGATCTCGACGTCGAATCCGGCTCGTGCTTCGGCCTCCTCGGACCGAACGGCGCGGGGAAGACGACGACGATCGAGATCCTCGAAGGACTGCTCGATCCGACATCCGGCGACGTGGAAGTCCTCGGAATGCGCTGGGATCGCGACGCGACGCAGTTGCGCGAACGGATCGGCGTCACGCTTCAGGAAACGAAGTTCACGGACAAGTTGAGCGTGCTCGAGACGCTCCAGATGTTCCGCGCGTTCTTCCCGCGCGGCGTCGCGGCCCAGGAGGCGATCGAACTCGTCGGACTGGGCGAGAAGAGCACGAGCTACGTCGTCACGCTCTCGGGTGGTCAGCGACAACGTCTCGCGGTCGCATGCGCGCTGGTCGGCGAGCCGGACCTCTTGTTCCTCGATGAACCGACGTCGGGACTCGATCCGCAATCGCGGCGGCAGTTGTGGGACGTCGTGCGCTCGCTGCGCTCGCGCGGCAAGACGATCCTGCTCACCACGCACTACATGGACGAGGCCGAGAAGTTGTGCGACCAGATCGCGATCGTCGATCACGGTCGCGTCATCGCGGCGGGATCGCCGGCAGAGCTCATCCGGTCGCTCGGCGGTGATCACGTCGTCGAGTTCGCGTTCGGTGGCGAAATCGAAGCTGCGGCGGAACTCGAAGCGCTGAAGGCTTTGCCCTCCGTCCGTTCCGCACGCGGCGAAGCCGATGGTTTCCAACTCACCGTCGCCGAGCCCCACATCGCTCTCCCAGCCATTCTCGAGCGATCCAAGTCGCGCGGAACGACGCTTTCGCGCCTCTCGACGCGGCACGCGAGCCTCGAAGACGTCTTCGTCGCGTTGACCGGGAGGCACTTGCGCGATGAGTGAATCGAGCGGCTTCGTCGAGCTCTACAAACTTCGCGTGCGTGAGTTCGTGCGCGAACCGGCGATCCTGTTCTGGGTCTTCGGCTTTCCGATCCTCCTCGCGGTCGGACTCGGGATCGCGTTCCGTGAGAAGCCCGTCGACTCGATCTCGATCGCGGTGATCGACGCCGCGGGGTCCGACGAACTCGCGACCTCGCTCTCGGCCGTGCCGGGTTTCCGCGTGCGCGAACTCGATCACGCCGAGGCACTTCTCGCCCTGCGTCTCGGGAAAGTGGCGCTGGTCGTCCACCCCGGCGCGGAGCTCGAGTACCGCTTCGACGAGACGAATCCCGAAGGCGTTCTCGCGCGATCGCGTGTCGACGACGCGCTGCAACGCGCGGCCGGCCGTATGGATCCGCGAGCGTTTCGCGAGACGCTCGTGACCGAGCCGGGCTCGCGCTACGTGGACTTCCTGATCCCGGGACTTCTCGGGATGAACATCCTCAGCGGATCGATGTATGGCATCGGCTTCGCGCTGGTCGAGATGCGCTCGAGGAAGCTCCTCAAGCGCCTCGCCGCGACGCCGATGAAGCGTTCGCATTTCCTGCTCGCGACGATCGCGAGCCGCATGACCATCGTCGTCGTCGAGGTCGTGCTCATGCTGACCTTCGGCTGGCTCGCGTTCGACATGGTGTTCCAAGGCAGCCTCATCACCGCGATGGGCCTCTGCATCCTCGGCGCAGCGTCGTTCGCCGGGCTCGGGCTCCTCGCCGCGGCGCGCACGCGCAAGATCGAGGTCGTCTCAGGCCTCATCAACGTCGTGATGCTGCCGATGTTCGTCGTCTCGGGAGTCTTCTTCTCGTCGGAGCGATTCCCGGACGCGATCCAACCGCTCGTGCGTGCGATGCCGCTGACGGCGTTGAACGACGCGCTGCGAGCGGTGCTGCTCGAGGGTGCGGACCTCACGTCGCAGCTCGGTCGCATCGGGATCCTGGTCGCGTGGGGCGCGATCTCGTTCGTCGTCGCGCTGCGCTTGTTCCGCTGGAACTGAGAGCGTGTGAAGGAATCGAGCCTACACGCTCCCAGATTCCATCTGCGCCGCTGCGCAGCGCGTCGCCCGTGAATTTTTCACAAGCTCTGAGCGCGGCACCTCGACCAGGCACGCTCGGCCGTCGCGCGCCTGATTCCGCGCTGCTCGTGCACGGGGCGAACCGATTTCAGCGCAGCGCTACGTAGCCCGCGAGCGCGGCGAGCGCCAGCACGCAGGGGACTGCGAGCTTGGAGTTCCAGGCGTAGAGCAAGGCCAGACACACGGCGGCGATCACGACGGCCGGCCAGCGGTCGAGTGCCGTTGCGGCGAGCTTCACCGTCGTCGCGGCGATCAGCCCGACAACGCCCGCCGTCACACCCGCAAGGATGACGCGCATCCGCGGACTGTGTGTGAGCCGCTCGAGGAGCTCGTGTCCGACCATCGTGAATCCGAACGCGGGCAGGAAGATCCCGGCTGTCAGGACGAACGCGCCGGCCCAACTGCTGGCCAGGAACCCGACGAAGGTCGCGAAGATGATCAGCGGGGCCGGAAGCACCCCGCCGAGCGCGATCCCGTCGAGGAATTGCTGGTTGGTCATCCAACCTCCGCGCACGACGGCGTCGTGCTGGAGATAAGGAATCACCGTGTATGCGCCGCCGAAAGTCAGCAGGCCGCTGCGGAGACCCGACCCGAATAGCTCGAGCAAACCGACGTTCTCGCGCCGCGCCCCCACGACCACTTCGGCGCCGACGGACCCGCTGCCCACCAAGCCGGTCGCGACCACATAGATCGCCGCCAACATCATCAGGACGGCGATCGTCGCGAGCACGTAGCGCCGGCCTGCACCGCACACGTAGATGAGTCCCGCGAGCGCGAGCACGATCCCGAAGTGCACGCCGGCGAAGGAAGCACCGGCCGCAGCCGCAGCCGCGATCCAAGCCCAGCGGTCGATCAAAGCGTGCTCGCCGATGCGATGAACGGCACGCGCGATCAGGGCGATCACTCCGGCCTGCATCCCGGCGAAAACGGCCGCAATTCCGGGTGAGGCGAACCCGAAGCGCACGTAGACCCACGTCAACGCGAGCATGAGGACGAAGCCGGGCAACATGAATCCGAGGCCGGCGAGAAGTCCGCCGAGGCGGCCACGCGCGAGGGTGCCGAAGTACACACACAGCTCGTGCGCCTCGGGACCGGGGAGCACCTGGTAGACCGCGTAGACCCGGTTGAATTGCTCGACCGGGATCCAGCGTTCCTCCTCGACGAGTTCGCGCTTGAGCATCGCGATCTGCGCGAATGGGCCGCCCCAAGCGAGGCATCCGAAGCGCAGGAATCGCAGGAACAGTCCGCCGAAAGTCTGCGTCTCCGGCTTCGTGCGCTCGACGGACGGATCCACGGAATCCTGCTCGGAGTAAGGAGCCTGCTGATCACGCGCTCGAACTCCCGGGCGGGCGGCGGCCGAATTCGGGATGGTACAGGTGCGGCACCTGACTCGACAGCATCCGCGCCGAGTGCGCGGTGCACGTCGCGCTCTCGATCGCACCGAATAGCGGCCACGCGTCGCAGGCAGCGTCGTGTTGTTCTTCGACGAGTTCCCGTTGCGATCGGTGAGCACCGATGGTGGACCATCGCTGCGTTTCGACCTGTGCACCGTCCGCGATGCACGCGGCGAGGAGGTGCGCCTCGTCGAGCCCTGGGCGCGGATCTCACGTCGCAGCTCGCGCGCAAGGGGATCCTCGTCGCGTGGGGCGCTGCCGCGGGCGAGCACGTTCGAGTCCTCGATCTAGGTGCCGACTCCGCGCCGTGACCGTTCCGGACTTCGTGAACCAGACGGCTGGGGCGACCTCGCCCGCTCGGCTAGACTGCTCGGCCGCACCCACCTGGACGAACTCGATGACGACCCCTGACCGAACTGCTCCCGATCGTGACGACTTGATTCACGATTGGAATCTGCCCGATCTGCGCGCTTCCGGGTCAATCCAGTTCGACGACGAAACACTGCGCGACGGATTGCAGAGCCCGTCGGTCAAGGACCCGACGCTCGATCAGAAGATCGAGCTCGTTCAGCTCATGAACGACCTCGGAATCCAGACCGCCAACGTGGGATTGCCTGGCGCGGGCGCGCGCGCGAGAGAGCACATCCTCGAGCTCTCGCGCGTGATGAAGAGCTTGAAGATCCGCCCCAACGTCGCCTGTCGCACCGTGATCACGGACATCGAGCCCGTCGTCGACATGGTGCAGCAGTCGGGCGTTCCGATCGAAGTGTGCGCGTTCATCGGCAGCTCGCCGATCCGTCAGTACGCCGAGAATTGGCACATCGACCAGATGGTCAAGCTCTCGCGCGACGCGGTCCTGTTCGCGACGAAGAACGACTTGCCCGTCATGTTCGTGACCGAGGACACGACGCGCGCGAATCCGGAACACGTCCGTGCGCTCTACACGACCGCGATCGAGGCCGGCGCGAAGCGCATCTGCGTCTGCGACACGTGCGGCCACGCGACGCCGAACGGCGTGAAGCGGCTCATCACGTTCGTGAAGAGCATCGTCGACGAACTCGGCGTCGACGTGGGCATCGATTGGCACGGTCACCGCGATCGCGGGTTGGGACTCGTCAACGCGCTGGCCGCGCTCGAAGCCGGCGCGACGCGCGTCCACGCGACGGCACTCGGCATCGGCGAGCGCGCGGGCAACGTCGAGATGGATCTCTTGCTCGTGAACTTGCGTCTGCTCGGCCTGATCGACAACGACTTGTCGAAGCTCGGTCGCTACGTCGAGCTCGCAGGGCAAGCGACCGGCGTCCCGATCCACCACAACTATCCGGTGTTCGGGAAGGACGCGTTCGAGACGGCGACGGGCGTTCACGCGGCGGCCGTCATCAAGGCCTTCAAGAAGGGCGATCACTGGCTCGCGAACCGCGTGTACAGCGGCGTGCCGGCCGATCTGGTCGGCCTCGAGCAAGTCATCGCCGTCGGCCCGATGAGCGGCAAGTCGAACGTGACGTGGTTCCTCGAGAAGCGCGGCGTGCAGCCGACGGACGAGCGCGTCCAGAAGGTGCTCGACCTCGCGAAGAAGACGCCGCGCCTCCTGACCGAAGACGAGATCCTCTCCGCCGCGAAGGCCTGACGCGCGAGCTCGAGTAAGCGCGTGAACAACAGGGCCGCAGCCGTCACCGTCGTCGCTGCCGCGACGAACGTGGTCGTGATCGGCTGGATCTTGATGCGCGGCAGCTCGCCCATCGGTGCGAAGCGGGTCGCGCAAGCAGCGATCGCGGGAACAGCGCTCGTCGGCGCGCAGACGATCGGCGGGTACATCGCGGTCGGCAATCCGTTCCTCTTGATCACGATCCTGTGGGCGTACCTCGCGATCGCGTTGCCGTGCGTCGGATTCCTCCTCCTCGTGCGCCGAACGACGCGCGAGCGAACGACGCGACTCGCGCGAGTCCTCGCCTCGATCGCACTCGCGACCGTGCCGATCACGCTCTACGCGAGCTTCGTCGAACCCTACCGACTCGTCACCGAGCGAGCTGATGTCGCGATCGCGCCGCCGCGCGCGCCGAGTCGCCCGATCACCGTCGCCGTCCTGGCCGACATCCAGTGCGTCGAAGTCACCGCTCGCGAGCACGAAGCCGTCCGACGCGCGATGGATGCGAAGCCCGACCTGGTGCTGCTGCCTGGTGATTTCGTGCAAGTCGGCTTCCACCGACTGCACGAGATCGCGCCGGCCTTCCGCGAACTCCTCGCGCCCCTCGACGCGACGCTCGGCGTCTACTGCGTCCAAGGCGACACGGACACGCGCCGCGACATCGAGATGCTGATCGAGGGCACGCGCGTGCGCCTTCTCGACGATCAAGTCATCACGCTCGAGCGCGATGGGCTGCGCATCACGCTGGGCGGAATCGGCCTCGATTTCGACTCCGTCTCCGCCCGCGCCGCGCTGCGCGACATCGAATCGCGACCGGGCGACGACGATCTGCGCATCGTCACCGCGCACCGGCCTGACGTCGTCTACGGTCTCTCGCCGAACTCACGCGTCGATCTCGTCGTCGTCGGACACACGCACGGCGGACAAGTCGCGTTCCCATTTTTCGGGCCGCCGATCATCTCGTCCGAGGTTCCGCGCGCCGTCGGTTGGGGCGGCTTGCACGATCTGCAGGGTCGCCGCATCTACGTCAGTCGCGGCATCGGTTGGGAGCACGGTTCGGCGCCGCGTCTGCGCTTCCTGTCACCGCCCGAAGTTTCGATCCTCACGTTGCGTTGAGATTTCGTGGACCCATCGAGGCTGTGGGCTCTCGGAACCCAGTGGCCCCTCTGCACGGCTGCTTCGAGCCTGATCTGTTCACACACGCTGAGATCGCGTGGCGCCTCTCCACGAAGCACGAGGCCGTGATCACTCCACGAACTCCGAGTCCGAGTCTTCCACCGACTCGGGGATCGACGCGCGCCGCAACGACTCAGCCCTTCTCGTGACAGCACTGATCGATCACGACGGCCGACGCGAGGAGGAGCACCTCGTCCTCGCCGTCCGCGATGTCGATCCCGTACGTGTCGCCGATCCCGAACCAACGCTTGCTGACTTCCGCGACGCGCTTCCCGTGTCGCGTGAACTCGTACTCGCGATCCAAGAGGCTGCCCTCGGCTTCCAAGTCGTCGGGACCGGGTACGTCGACCGTGAAGCGCGCCTTCAAGAACGTGAGCGGCTTCTTGCGCACGAGCGCGATCGTCTTCCCCGCGCGCTGGATCTCGAACGTCTTGCCCCACTGGAAGAGCTTCTGCTGGAGCCACAGGAGCTCCTTCCCGTTCATGTCCTGGAACGACAGCTTCGCGCCGATCGTGAACGCCTTGCCGTCGACGAAGTACCGCTCTCGTCCTGACGCGTCGCGGATCGTGTAGTCGTCGCCCAGGCGGAAGAGGTCCTGGCGCATCTGGTAGCGGGGCATCGGTGACTCCTCTGGAACTCGAGTGCGTGCGCGCTATTCCGCAACCCTCGCGGCGTTCGCCCTCGAGCGCGGAGGCGCCGAGATCCAGCGCGACGCCTCGTCGTGCCGCAGCGAACTGTCCGAACTCGACCGCGCAGCGCCCGCGGACGAAGTAGTGATCGCTCGGGTCGCGCAGCGGCGCGCCAACCGACCCCGGCTCGCTCGGAGGGCGGACCCGCGCGTCAACCGACCTGCGCGCGTTCAGGGAACACGGCGACCGGCGCGGGCTTTCCGTGCTTCGCCACGTAGGCGTTGTTGAAGGCGCACGTGAAGCACTTGTGGTAGCTGCCGCGCTGACGATCTTGGCACTGCCCCTGGGTCACCTTGTGCGCGAACAGCACGGGCGCTCCGTCGACTCGTGTCGGGCACATCTGCAGGCCAGTCGTCTTCGCGTCGGTCATGCTCGTCCTCGGTCGTGTCCTGGAATCAGAAGCCCCCGCGAAAGCGCAGGGGCGTCGTCCCGGACCTCGATGCCGGCCGCCGGGTGGCCGCGCGGTCATTGTGAACCAGCGCGAAGGGCCGAGGCAAGGACGCGTCAGGTCAGCCGCAGGTTCGCGCGGCGTTGGGCAGCGCGGCGCGGATGCGCTCGAGCGCCGTCTTCGCGGCTTCGGGCGCGCGGTGACTGTCCCGCGAGAGCTCGACGGCCGCCATGCCGCCAAAACCGATGTCTTTGAGAGCAGCAAGACAGGAAGATAGATCTAACTCGCCGCTCCCGAGCTGGAGATGCTCGTGTACGCCGGCGCGGGCGTCGTCGAGGTGGACGTGGACGAGGTGCGCTTTCAGAGCCCGGATCTGGCTCGTCGCAGGGACGTCGCCGGTCACGACCAGGTGCCCCAGGTCGAGCGTGAGCCCGAGTTCCCCACTTCGTGATCCGAGGCGGCGCGCGAGCTCGAGGTACCCCGCCGGCCTCTCGACGAACATGCCCGGCTCGGGCTCGAAGCCGATGCGCACGCTCCGTGACCGCGCGTGGTCGAGAACCGGGACCAGCGCGGCGGCCAAGCGCTCCCACAACGGCTCGGACAAGGCGCGGTCGGCACCGGGTGCGTCGCCGGAGACGAGCTCGTACGCGGCGCCGGACCAGATCGAGACGACGCTCGCGCCGAGGTCCGCCGCCAAGTCGATCGAACGCCGATAGTGATCGACGCGCCGCTCGCGACCCTTCGCCGACGGGTCCATCAAGTTCGGACGGTGCTTCCGGAACGGGTCGAGGACGTAGCGCGCGCCGGTCTCGATCGAGATCGCGACGCCGCGCTCTTCGGCGTGCTCGCGCACGGCGCGCACGCGATCCGGTCGGAGGTCGAAGAGGTCGAGCTCGCCGACGTCGGGCGTGATCGCGATCCCGTCGTACCCGAGCCCCGCGAGGAGGTCGATCGCGTCGCGCAGTCGGTGGTGCGCGAGACCGTTCGTGTTGTAGCCCAGGCGGAACACGCGGCTCAGCTCGTGGTGTTCGGGCCGTTGCCCGAGCCCGTGACCGGCGTCGGAGCTCGCGGCGGACCGTCCGCGTCGGGATCGTTCGGCGGTTTCGTTCCGTGCTCGATCGGCTCGGGGAGCACAGCGGGAACCGCCGAAACGCGCGCGACAGGGCCGGCGAGACCCGGGTCGGCCGTGCGCAGCCGTTCTTCGTCCTCGAGACGCACCGCCAGTTTCTCGCTGGCCGTCCGTGCCACGTCCGACAGCGAGAGGTCGCGCGGAACGAGATCGCGGATCTGGCGAACCTCGCGCTCGAGCCCGCTGTCACGCCACGTCGAGTTCAGACTGCGCTTGATCTTCGCGAACTGCGCGCCGGCGTCGGCTGCGACCTTGGGCAGGTCCTTCCCGAACAAGAGCAGGGCGCCGATGCCGACGATCAGGAGCTCGATCCCGCCCAGACTCTCGAACAGTGCGAACACGATGGCTCGAATCCTAGCCTGGATCCGCTACTCGCCATTCGCGGGTCTCGGCGAAAGCTCCCGCATCGACGCCGCCGACCGCGGTCGAGGGTCGCGGCTCGCGGCTCGCACCGGCCTGCGGTCGACCTCCGCGTAAGAACGGTGCACGTCCGCGGCCGTCGCCCCCGCGGAGTTCGCGGATCTCGAACCGCTCGCGCAGGATCGAGGACGGAGCGGAACGTCCGCCGCGCGGTTCGCATGACGCGGCGCCACGGTGCCGAACGTTCTCTACGATGCGGCGCATGCTGACCGCGATCTTCCTCGCGCTCGCCGCTGTCGCGCCGGTGCAGTCCCCGCCTGCGGCAAGTCCGCCCCGGGCGGAGCAACCGGTCGACGCGCGCACGGCGCTCGTCGGTGAAATCGAAGAGCTGTACGCCAAACTGCGTCGGCGCGACTGGAACTCCGTGCGACTTGGGCTCGCTGCGCTCCTCGCGCGCCACGAGAACAGCGACGCTGCGCGCGGCAAATTGCTCGAGATCGAGGACCTCGCGCGCGTCACGACCTTCTGGGCCAAGCATCCGGAGCCCGACGCCAAGCTGCTGATCTCTGGTCAGGTCGGCATCCTCGATCGGGCGAACGACAAGGTGCGCTTGACCTACGAGCAGGGTCGTCTGGAAAAGCGCAACGCGAAGCGCGCGAAGTTCCGCCCGATCTCGGTGCCGAGCTTCGGAACGGGCGATGCCAAGGACGATGCCAAGGCACCCTTCCCCGACTTCGAGCAGCTCGGGGACCTGACCTTGCATCCGTTGCAGTTCAACGGCCCCTACCGAGCCGAGTTGCGTGGCTGGCTCCCCGCGCGCGGCGGGATCGTGCCCACGATCGTCCTGCTCCTGGACCAGGACGAGATCTACTTGGCCACGTTCGACTATCCGCCCAGGCTGCTTCTCATCACGAACGCGCCGGGCGGTCCGGAGTTCATCGCCGAGTCGAGGATTCCCGTGCTGCCGGAGAACGGCGGAGAGTTCACGATCGACGCCGCGGTCGCGGAGACTTCCATGACCATTCGCTACAACGGCCGCATCGCGTTCCAGGTCCCGAAGCCGAAGGGCAAGTTCGGTTGGGTCGGATTTCTCGGCGGTGAGCAGGTCCGCTACGTCCAGCTCGCCGGCAAGAGCTACGGACAATGGATCGACGCACTGGTCGATGCCGCCGTGGACGAGGATCGCGCAGCGTTCGAGCGCGCTTTCGACCCGCGCACCGCCCTGCCCACTTGGTTGTACGACGTGCCCGACAAGGCCGTGCGCGACGACGCCGGAGAGTGAGCCGCGATCGAGAGCGTGCAGAGCGGGTTCGCCGCCGGACACTTGGCGGAGTTCCAGAGACTCACCCAGGCTCGCAAGTGGAAAGCAGCGCTCACGGCCCTCGAAGCGCAGGGAGCCGCGGGCGCGAAGCCACCGGCGTTGGCGTGGGCCAGGGCTACTGTGCTCGTCCAACTCGGGCGCCTGGAGGAAGCTCGGACCGCGGCAAGAGCCGTCATCGCCACGGAGCCCAAGCACCTGGAGATGCGCGTGTTCGAGGCGGCGCTGGACGTACGCCTCGAGGGTTCCGACGCAGCACTCGAACGTGTGCGCGCGCTCGTGCGCGACTTCCCGGCTTCACCCGAGGCGCGCACCGTGCTGGTTCAGGCTCTGCTGCGCAGCGCGCGGCTCAACGACGCCCTCCAGGAATCCGAGCGCGCCTTCGCGGCGGGTGTCGATCGGAAGCAGACCGCCCAACTCGTCGAGCAAACACGCCGCGCAGTCTCCGGACCGACTTGGCGCACGACGAATCGCCAAGATTCCAAGCACTACGCGATCGCATCGGACATGGATCGCGCGACCTGCCAGCAGCTCGCCACGGTGCTGGAAGAGACCTACGCCTTCCTGGCGCGCGCGATCGGCCCGATCTCGGACGCTCGGCCGGCGCATGCGCGTGTTCGTGTTCTCGGGCAAGCAAGCCTACTTCGACTACTGCGAGGACTTGCTCGGCGAAGCGATGCACTCCACGCAGGGTCTTTTCTCGGCCCAATTGGCGCAGCTCCTGTTCTGGAACGCGGTCGATCGCGAGGAGTTCGTGCAGGTCGCGCGACACGAAGGCTTCCACCAGTACTTGAGCGAGCTCGTCGACGAAGTCCCGGTCTGGCTCAACGAAGGTCTGGCGCGCTACTTCGAAACCCTGCGCAAGGAGAAGGGCCGCTGGATCGCCGGAGCGGTTCCGGAGTCTTCTCGCAGTATCTTGCGCGAGCTTCGAAGCGAGTCTCAGTGGTTGCCGCTCGCGGATCTCTTCCGCCTCGACGACGAGCAGTTCTACGGAAAGAACGCGGAGGTTTGGTACGCGTACGCGTGGTGCGTGATCCACACACTGGCCGATGGCACGCTGGCGGATCGCAAGCTCTTCGACGCGTTGATCGGAAAGCTCGCGCGCGGCGTCGATGGAGCGGTCGCGGTGCGCGAGACGTTCGAGGGCGTGGATTTGAAGGCCCTGCTCGACCGCGTCAGAGCTCGCGCAGCGTCGCTTTGAAGCGATGCACGACGACTCACGCGGGACGCTCGTCCTCCCTGCGCAACTTTCTCAGCGAGTGCGCATGCGCGGCCGCATGGGCGCAGCGTCCATGACCTCGACGCGTTCGCGGTCGCTCAGCGCCTGTGAAGAATTCACGGGCGACGCGCCGCGGAAGCGGCGCCAACAGCAACTGAGAGCGTGTAGGCTCGAATTCTTCTCACGCTCTCAGTGGTACACGCCGAGCCACCGATCGATCAGGCCGAGCGAATCACGACGCCACGACAGACGCGGCTGGAAACCGAAACCGAACCTGGTCCCTTCACCGGCGCGATAGCCCAGCTCGAGCTCGAACACGAAGTCGTGACCGAGGCGGCGCAGCACGAACTCGGAACCCAGCGAACGATTCTCGTTGAGCGACTGCGTCTGCGTGCCCTCGAGCTCCCACTTCGTCGTCCAACGCCAACGCGCGCGTATCGACGCGGCCTCGTACAGCGTGGCGTCGTCGACATCGCGGCCGTAATGGTGGCCGAACTCGAGGCCGACGTTGCGCACGGGCTCGAAGCCCATCGCGGAGCTCGAATACTGCGTCTCCGTCTCGCGCACGTCGTAGCGACCATCGTGCGTGATCGCGAAGGGGAACCCACCGAGGATGGTGTAGTAGCTGCCGAGGAACGCGATCGGTTGCAGCCCATCCGGCGTGGGCCCCTCGACGCCGTCGCCGAGCGACGCACGCACGTCGACCCCGAGGCGATCGTCGGAGTCCGGCTTCCACCAGCGAGCACGAATACCTGTGTCTACGAATCCGCCGAGATAGGGATCCTCGGTTCGATCGAAGCGCACGGGATCGCCGCCCGACTCGAAGTCCAGGATGTTCGCACGCACCCCGATCGTCGGCGAGAGCGTGTGCGCCGTTCCGCCCGAACTGCGCTTCCAGAACGTGGTCGTAGTCTCGATGCCGGCGAGCAGCGCGGCGCGAACCGGTGACTCCTCCTCGTCGAAACCTTCGCTCCAGATCGTGCCGCGTCCTTCGAGGTACGGCGTCGCGTTGGCTTTCAGCACGCCGAGTTCGAACGGCAGCTCGATCCGCTGCCGCGTGTCGGCACGCATCACTTCGCGATCACCGAGGCCGTCGGGATAGGGCGCGTAGTACTGCGCGTCGCCGTCCTCGCGTCGCAAGTAAGCCGCGTCAACGGTCCCCGTGTGATAGACGGGATTATCCCACCACGTCGCGAGTTGCGTTCGGCCGCGGAAGAAGCCGAGCGACGGCAGTTCCGCGGCGTCGGTGCGATCATCGAGGAGGAACTTCGCCGAACCCGAGTAGTAGTCGTTCCCGTGCGCCTTGCGCCAATGGACGTAGTTGTCCTTCTGCTCGTACTCGAGATAGTCGCGCTCGAAGAACTCGGACTGCACGCCAGCATCGGTCTGGTACGACAGCGCGATATCGACCCACTCGGCGTCGTCGCCGCGCTCGATCCAGTAGCGGCCGCGTGAGTGCAACCACGTGCGCAAGAGCGAACGATCCTCGCGATCCACGCGCACGAGTCCCGAGTCGTTGTTGCGGTCCGGAATCACGTCGGCCTGCGCATGGAAGTCGAGCTTGTCGCCGAGGCGAAGGTCGAGCCCTGCGCCGAGGAGCAGACCGCGCGAGCCGAGGTAGCGCACGTCGAAGTTCCAACCGCCGCGGATCGGGATCTCGGGCAGCCCGAATGCGACGCGCGTGATCTTGCCGATCGCGAGGCCGATCCCTCCGAGTTGCGCGTTGACCGAAGCGCCGATCGCCGTGCCGAACTTCGCGCTGTTCCCGAGGACGAAGCGGTCGACGAGCGGGTTTCCCTCCGAGTCCGTCTCGTAGACGAGCGGAGGCATGGGCAAGCGCAAACCGTCCTCGAAACGGATCGCGTTGCCTTCCGCCGTCACTTGGAACGCGACGCGATCGTCGACATCGTTGAGCTGCGGAGTCAGCCGGAGGTCCGTCGTCTCGATGACGTAGTGCGGCTCGTCGAAGTCGCACGCCGTGAGGACGGCTGTGTCCGCGCGGATCTCGGGTCCGCCCGAAATGCGCATCCACTCGGCCTTCGCGCGCACCGCTCGCGGCTCACCGCGGACTTCCAGATCGACGACCACGTCGGCGTCCTGGATCCAACCGTGATCTTCGACGAGGTCGAAGTACAACGCGCCGGCGCGCGCCGAGCGGTCACCGACTTGGTAGATCTCGACATTGCCCTCGATGTAAATTTCGGAAAGCAGCCTGAAGATCGCGCTCTTCTTGATCTCCTCGAGCCGGGCTTGCCACGGATTCGGCGCGGGCTTCTTCTCGCCCGCTGACAGCACGAGATCGTCCGTCGGGCGCACGAGCAGGCCCTCTTCACCCGCGTTCTCACGAATCGCCTGACGGCCACTCTTCTGCCATTCGGCGCGATCGACCCAGAACAGTGTCCAGTCCGCGAACAACTGCGTGCTGCCGAACCGCAGTCGTGGGTTGCGCAAGACGAGGATCGTCGTGTCGCCCTGATCGAAGGGCTGCATCGAGTCGTACTCGAGCGACCACGACGTCCCGGCTGCTCCGGGACGCGACACGATCTCGCCCTTGTCCGTGGCGAGCAACATGTTCGTCATGTCGTACTCGATCCACGGAGCGCGCCACTCGGCATCGAGCACGGAGAGTTCCGCGGGCCGACCTTCGAAGCGCACTTGTCCCGGCACGCCTTCGAGTCGCTCCCCGCGCGCCGTTCCGCGAGAACCCATGCGAATTTCGAAACCACCTTGCGCCACGAGATTGCGCACGTCGGCAGCGTCGAATGCCGCCGGATCCCTGAAGTCGCCGCGCACGCGAATCGAGCCGGCGTTGAGCGACCAATCCTCGCCTTGCTCGTTGACACCCGAAACGCGCGCGTCGCCTTCGAGCAGTACGTGCTCGCGATCCGCTTCGACGGTGTTCGCGCGCATGTTCTGGAACATCGCCTTCAGGCCTTCAGCGGACTCACGATCGACGACTCCGCCCTCGATTCGTGACGCACGCATCGAGTCCGGATCGAAGTCGATCCAATCCGCCGAGATCGCGTACTCCGCGAGCGCGCCCGGCAAACGACCGCGTGCCGTGACGCGACGGCCGGCGCCCGCCGACAAGCGACCTTTGCCAAGAGCGTCGACCGTGAAGCGATCTGCCGTTGCGTCGAGTGCCACGGTGCCCAATCCGTCGCCGTAGATCGCGTGCACGTCGCCGCGCGCCTCGATGTTCGTGAGCTCGGCCGTGAGCGGCGGGTCTTCGCCCGGGCGAGGCTCGATACGACCGTCTACGCGCACCCAAGCCGCGGTCAGGTCAGCCGTTTCGATCCCGCGCACCAAGCGCGCGCGAACGTCGCGGTGCGCCTCGACGTGGAACGGGCGCGGCTCGACGGAGCCGCGGCGTTCCGGCGCGGCCTCGATCTCGACCTCTTGCGCATCGAGGTCGAGACGCGAACCTTCGACTTCGGCTTCGACGTGCACGTCTCCACGCGCGAAAACGCGCCGTTCGGTCGCGCGGATCTCGCGTCCCAACGTTTCGGCGCGGAGGTCGTCCTTCGGATCCGTGCCCGACCTCTGCAGGCGGTAACTCGCGCGCTTCGACTCGGTTCCGTAGAGCTCGACGTCACGCTCACCGCGCACGACGATGCGTTCTGCGTCGCCATCGCCATCCACATCGGAGAAGCGCACATCGCCGTCCGCCGTGAACGTGCGCGCATCCCAGTCGAAACCCGTGACGCGCGAGGCTGATGCCTCGACGCGATCCGCCGCACCGAGGTCGCCGACCGAGAACGCCACGCCTTGCGCCGCAGGAACGAGCAGTTTCGAGGCCTCCCAACGCGCTTCGAGTCCGCCGCTCGCATCGAATGCGACGGGACGGCCATCCGGAGTTTGCCCGCGCATCGTCGTCGCGCCCGAGGATGCGGCATCGAGCGCGAGCGATCCGTCCGGCTCGAGCCTCCAGAAGAGATCGAGGCTCGGACTGCGCAACGCGCGACCTGCATAGTCGACGGTGACCTCCTCGACGCCGTGCAGCTCACCGCTACGGCGATCCGCACGCACTTTGCCGTCGATGCGTCGCTTCGCGGTCACGACGAGATCGCCGTCGGGGACACGGACGCTGGCCGGTCCAGCGAGCTCGATCACGATACCCGTGTCCATCCGCACGATGAGCGGCCCGGCGCCGGCGATCGCCGCGCGGGATCCCAAGAGATCGGGACGCTGGTCGCCGAGGAATCGCCCGATACCGACGTCGCCCGTCGGATCGCCGGTCAAGGTCGCCGCCGCGAGCTCGCCCTTCAGGCCGAAATCGAAGACCGCTGTCCGTGAACGAAACGTGTCGCCCTCGCGCACGAGGACGACGTCGTCTTGCAGGGTCGCAAGGCGCAATCGGCCGCGCTCACCGAACGCGAAGTCGGCACGTTGAGCGCGGAACTCGTCGCCGCCGCTCTGCGCGACGACGTCGCCTTGCGCATCGGCCGAAACGAGCTCGTAACCCTTGCGCGACGCCGTCGGTCCGCGGCCGACCAGGTGGATCGTGCGCGCGACGATCAGGACCGCGCCGACGGCCTGCACGCGATCGACGCCTTCGATCGCGAGCCGCGCGCCCGCCTCGGCCGTGACGTCGATCGTCTCGACGCCGTCGCGCACGATGCGTTCGACGACGAGCGAGCCCGTCTCGCCCGACGCGAGGAGCACGCGTTCGCCGCTCTCGAGCGTCAGACGCACCGTCGCGTCGCGCTCGAGCACGATGCGATCCTGACCGAAACCGGCGCGCAGCCCTGAGCCTTCCGCGTCGAAGCCTTGACCTTCGATGTCCACGCGCGACTGTGTGGTGAACCCGAGTTGCGGCACGTCGTAGTCGAGGGTCGCGGATCGAAAGCGCAGTGGAACGACCGGAGCGCCCTCGAAAAGCGTCAGATCGACGTCGTCGAATCGCGCGGAACGCAGCACGGAACCGCCCGACGTCCCCGGATCGATCGTCATCGTCGTGCGCGCGAGCGGCGAGACGAGCCTGGCGCGCTTCGTGCCACGGTCGGGGTCGAGGACTTCGATCTCGACCTCTTTCAAGTCGTAGAGATCCGAACCGAGACTGTCGACGTCGCTCGCACGCAGCTCGAGCTCGGGCTTCGTCACCGCCCCCGTTCCGCCACGCATCGTCACGGAGAGCGGCCCGTCGAGCGAGATCCCGATCGCCTTGGCGGGCTTGCCGTCCTTGCCCGCGAACGGAACTTCGGTGAACTCGCCCGCGGGTGCCTCGGGTTGGTAGGTCGCCGAATCAGGCTTGCGATCGCTCTCGCCGCGCGAACACCACAAGACGCCGAACCCGATGCCGAAGAGGACCAGGAAGAGGAGGACGCGTTTCATCGCGCGTACGACTCGACGATCGCGTCCCACGCGCCGCGTGCTCGCAGGATCGCTTCGGCGAGCTCACGCACGGCGCCCGCGCCGCCTGCGGCACGCGTGACGAGATCGGCTCGCGCGCGCACGTCCTCGCACGCGTCGCTCGGTGCCGCGAAGAACGCGGCGCGCGAGCGCATCGCGAGATCGGGTAAGTCGTCGCCCATCGCGATCGTGTCCGCCGGATCGATGCCGAGTCGCGCCTGCAACCGCTCGAGCTCGACGAACTTGTCCGGCACGCGCAGCGCGACGTGATGGATGCCGAGCTCGACACCGCGCGCCGATGTGACGTCGGCCCCGCGCCCGCTGATCCACGCCAAAGTGATTCCCGCGTCGGCGAGCCAACGCATCGAGATGCCGTCGCGCACGTCGAAACGCTGGATTTCCTGCGGCTTTTCAAGCGCCGAGCCGCCCAGCAACACGATCGACCCATCGGTCAACGTGCCGTCGACGTCGAGCGCGAGAAGCCGCGCCCGGCGCAGGACTTCCGTGAGTGACGCTTTGGACATCGCTTCAGATCCTGACGTCGAGCATGTCTTGCACGTCGACGAGACCCAGCGGACGACGTTCGGCATCCACGACGGGAATCTGGTCGATGCGGTGCTCGCGCAAGAGGTGCTGCGCTTCCTCGACGAGCTGGTCTGGCCCGACGACCTTGGGATTCCGACCCATGTGCGCGTCGACGATCGCGCCGACGTCGACCGTGCCCCGCTGTTCCAAAAGACGCGCCAAGTCGCCGTGCGTGAAGATACCGACGAGCCTCTTCGTGCCGTCGACGATCAACGCCGCGCCCGGCCGCCCAGGCGTGCGATTCATGACGAGGATCACGTCGCGGATCGTCGTGCCCGCCGCGACGACCGGCATCTGCTCGCCCGTGCGCATGACCTCGCGCACCTTCATGAGCTTGCGCCCGAGCGCTCCCGCCGGGTGATACAGGGCGTAATCCTCACGGCTGAACCGGCGTTCCTGCGAGACGACCATCGCCAGTGCGTCGCCCATCGCGAGCATCGCCGAGGTGCTGGCCGTCGGCGCGAGATTCAGAGGACAGGCTTCCTGCACGCGCCCGATGTCGAGCACGACGTCGGCATGACGCCCAAGCGACGAATTCGGCTCGCCCGTGATCACCAGGATCGGCGCCCCGATCTTGCGCGCCGGCCCGAGCAACGCGACGACCTCCGCCGACTCGCCCGAGTTCGACAACGCGAACAGCACGTCGCGCGCTCGCAACCGCCCGAGGTCGCCGTGCCGCGCGTCCGTCGGGTGCAAGTACGACGAGGGCGTGCCCGTCGAAGCCAACGTGGCCGAGATCTTCTGCGCGACGAGCCCCGCTTTCCCGACGCCCGTCGCGATGACCTGCCCCTCGCACGCGATCAGCAGGTCGACCGCCGCGACGAACCGCGCATCGAGGCGCGCTTCGAGCCCCGCGATCGTGCGCGCTTCCACGCGGACGACCTCGGCCGCGCGCGCCAACAGAATCTCGTTGCGGTCGATCGGCCTGGGCACGCTCGCGCGGCCTCCCCAAGGAAAACGCCGAAGCGCACGATCGCGGCCTGCCCGCGGTCGCGCGCGACGGAAGGCCGGATTCTAGGAAGCGGGGGGGGCGGTGCAAGCGATGAGAGCGAGCGTGCGTATCGGCTGACTCCACCTACAATCGACTTCGATCAGCTGCCGAACGCGACGCGTCCACGTCGCCACTCGAGCTGCACGCCTCGATGCGGGACTCCACCCCTCAAGATCCGCCCGACGACCGAGCTCGGAGCAGCACCCAGCCGGTCGCCGCAACCGAGGCTTCCGCGACCGCATACCGCGCGGATCGCGTCGACCCCGAAGTCTTCGCGGGTCGATTCCGAGTCCGGAAGTACCTGGGGAGTGGGTCGTTCGGCGACGTGTTCCTGGCCGAGGATTCGCTCATCGGCGGCGACTTGGTCGCCGTCAAACGACTGCGAGAGGATCCGAGGGACCCGAAGTTCTTCGAGCGCTTCCAGGTCGAGGTGCGAGCCAACCAGAGGCTCAAGCACGAGCGGATCCCGCAGGTGCGGGACTCGGGTCGAACGCCAACAGGCGAGCTCTACTACACGATGGAGTTCATCGAAGGTCGCTCCCTGAAGGCGATCCTCGAAGCTGAGGGACGGTGGGAATCGGAACGTGTGGCCAGACTCGCCATTCAGCTCCTTGAAGTGCTGCAATACGCCCACGCCAAAGGCGTCGTGCATCGCGACCTGAAGCCAGGAAACCTGATGGTCACGGACTCGCCGAGCGGCGAGCAAGTCCATGTCCTCGACTTCGGGATTGCCAAGATCCTGAGTCCCGGCTCGAGCGCGAATCCGGGTGACAGCCTCGCGCGCGGATTCGGTACGCCCGAGTACATGGCGCCCGAGCAGTTCCTCGGGGAGGAGATCGACGGGCGGGCTGATGTGTTCGCCCTGGGAGTCCTGCTCTATCAGGCGGCTTGCGGGTGGCTGCCGTTCTATGGCGAGAACCTGCAGGCGATGGCTGCATCTCGGCTGAGCAATCCGCCGAGGGAGATCGCGCCGGGTCACGTTGCGGAGTGGTTGACTCCGCTGCTCGCGCGACTACTGGCGAGAAACCCCTCTGAACGTCCCACGGCTCGTGACGCTTTGGACAGCTTCCGAGCCCTCGGGGCTGCGGGCACAATTTCGATGCCGGCACCGTTGCTCCGGCTCCGAAGGCTCTGGTTTGGCGTACCCCCCTGGGCTGCCGTGGTCGTCGTCCTGACTCCGATCCTCGGCATAGCCTGGTGGGGGGCGACGCGACCGACGAAGTTGTCTCCGCGAATCGCGAATTCCGATCTCCCGCCCTCGTTCGTCGTTCCTATTCCTGTCGCTGCGTCCATTGAGTTGCCCCCAGCAGGCTCGCTCCATGGAAAAGGGCCCGTTCGTGTCTCCGGTACTGCAGCCGGCACCCGCACGGTGAGTATCCTGGGGCGATCGGTCGATGTCGACGGTTCTGGACGATGGCGGGTCGACCTCGATGACCTTCCGGAGGGCCTTGTTTCGATTCCGGTTCGTGCACCGGGCGACGATCCCGAGCAGGTGCGAGCGGAACTCCAGATCGTGGTCGACCGCACCCCGCCGAGCCTCAAGTGGATGGCTCTGCCCGGAATAGACGAGGGCAACTTCAGGCTCAGCGCAACCACTTCCGTGACGCTCGAACTCGAGTCCACCGACGTAGGGCTCGCCGGGCTCGAGACGGTCCGCATCGGCGGCTCCAAGCGCGAAATCAACGCATCAGGGCTCGCCTCAGCACAGTTGGAGTTGGCCACCGACGGGCGCGGGGAAGCCACCGTGGTTGCCGAGGCTGTCGATCGCGCGGGCAACTCGAACACGCTTCAACTCGCATGGCGAGTCGACGGGACGCCTCCGGTGATCACGATCGTGCACCCGAACTCATCGGAGCGGGCGCAGATCCCACGAGGAGGCGAGGTGCTCTTCGAGGGCCGCGTCGTCGATGACCACCCATCCGCGCAGGTGACGGTCGATGGTCGCCTCGTCGCTCTCGCGGGTGGAGTGTTCACCACAGAGGTGCTGCTGGACGAGCCCGAGAAGGTGATCGTGATCACGGCGACGGACCGCGCCGGGAACACGAGCCTCGAGAAGGAAGTGAAGGTCGTGGCGCGGGTCGAATCGGCTCTCGACGTGCAACGGGCTCAAGAAGAAGATCGCGACCGATCGACGTCAGGCCCGCCCACTCCCCGCCTGCAATGGACTCCACCGCTGGAGGGTCTGTTGCTGCCTCCGATGGCAGACAACATCGTCGTAGTGGGGCTCGCCGATATGGACCTCGAGTCCGTGATCGTGAACGGCATGCCCGCTGCGATCGATGGCCGGAAGTTCACCTGCCGGGTTTCCCTCGAAGGCGATGGTCAGACCTTCCAGGTTCTAGCCGTCCCCAAGGCGACGAACGGCGCGGCCGGTTCCCCTCTGGAAGGTGCAGTCAAGCGACGCCCCGTCCGAGTCCCGGAAGGCTGCGAGGTCGACGGTCCACGCGCGATCGACCCGGAGTCCGAATTCGCCCGCCGGATCGTCCACAAGCGAACGGGCATCGTGCTCGTAGTCGTGCCGGGAGTCACCCGCCCCGGTACGAAAGCGGTCTACATTGCGGAGACGGAGACGACGAATGCAACGTGGTGGCGGTGGAAGGAAGAGGGAAGAGGCGAGAAGTCCCCCGCCTCTTTGCCGCCAACCTTGCCGCTCACGGCCATTCCCTTTCAGGATGCCAAGCAGTTCTGCCTCGCGGTCGGACTCGAGCTGCCGACGCGAGAGCAGTGGTTGAGCGCGGCGCGCACGGAACCGACTCAGCCGTACTCCTGGGGGCGGGAGTGGCGCGCGAACTGCGCCAACTCCGGCGGCATCCTCACCTCGGCGGCCACAGTTGGCTCCTACGCCTGCGACAGGTCGCACTGCGGCGCATTCGACATGACAGGCAACGTCAGCGAGTGGTGCCAGGGGTCGTCGGAGAAGGGCGAACTCGTGGGGGGCTCGTGGTCATCGACGCCCGAAACCGCGACTTTCGATCATCCGCGGACTCCGTCTCCGAAGTCACTTTACGTGGGTTTCCGAACCTGCCTGCTCGTGAATTGAGGCCAACATGCACGCAAACCAACTGTTGCAGCTTTCGATGGCTATCGCGCTCTCCCTCGCGAGTTCCTGCGGAGGCGCCGGTATCCGAGATCAGGCCACGCGCGGCGGGCCGATCACGATTCCAGCCGGTGACCAGTTCTGGGTCTACACGGAAACGTCGAGGGAACTCCGCGACGCGAACGGACTCGTCAGGCCGCCCGAGGCCGTGCCGGTAGGGATCGGCCATCCGACCGCTTCGGGCTTCGACATGGATGGTGGGTGGGGCGTGATCGCCTACGACCACAAGATCGGTGTCGTCCAGCTCGCCGAGGCCGCCGTTCAGTGGCACGACTACTCGGGCGCTCGCATCGAGGCCATCGGCGTACACAGTGGCGCCTTCGCCACGATGTCGGGTAGTGCTGTCACGGTTTGGAACGTCGCAGACGGTAAGAGAATCTGGGAAACGGATGCGGCAGCCTGGCTCGAGCGCGAATCCCTGGGCGATCTCTGTATCGCGATTCCGGGTGCCAACCGAGAGCTGGTCGTCGTGGCGCACAAGCCAGAGTGGTTGATGAGCGGGCCGCGGACTGTGATTGCCAAGGTCGATACTGCTCGGGGGAACTGGCAACCGCTAGCGAACGAGGATGTCTCTAACGAGATCCACGATCTCAGCGTCGTTACGAGTGACGGATCGTCGATCTACCTCGGTGGGAAGCTCGTCGGCGATCGCGGCCGTGGGAAAATGACCATGGACCAGTGCCTCAAGGTCCTGCGTTACGACATGGACCGTCGCGAAGTAAGGACGCTCGTCAGCGACGAGCGGCTGGCGTCGATCACACGCGTGCTCGATCTGGTCGCCGGTCAGGAGCTGGTTGCCATGATCCTGGACGATGGGGTCCTGGCGGCATACCGGGTCTACGACGGTGGCAGAGCCAGCGTCAACGTGTTGTACGACACCGAGCACCCAATACCGGAGGACTCGAGACTCGGCTGGGTGTCCAGCTCACGCGTGATCGCGATTCGCAGCGACGGGAAAGTCGAAGTCAGAGACTTGCCCTGATTGCAAGACGGAGTAGAACCGCGCAAATTCCGCTCGTGGATGCCGCGACATTGGCGAATCTCGATCAAGGGGTATTTTCAACCCGCAAGCGCTGATTCGGATATTGAATTCGCGTAGTTAGCCTATTGCGGAATCGCACGGAAGACAAAAGAGGCGATACCAGGCCAGATTGCGTTCACAACATCATCACAGACGTAGAGATTGTCGTTGTGGTCCATTCCGATTCCAAGAACCTCTACAAACTCTGCGGCTGTCCGGCCGCTTCCGGCATCGAGACCATAAGAGCGAATTGGCGACCCAATCGGCTCTGCTATTTGCGCCCCACCTTGAGCAAGTGTAGGCGAAAGCGCCAGGATATGAACCGCCGTGCCATCTGAGATATAGACCAGCCCATTCGAATCCACAGCCATGTCATCCACGGTCTCGATCGTGGTGGGAAGTCGCCAATACAACGGCAAAGTGCCGCCCGTGTCGGTCAGGTAGCAGCAATAGTATTCCACTGGTTGCCCGCTGAACGTCTGGCGCACTATTGCGAATTTGTCTCCACCTTGGGTCCTTGCCATCGCAACGATCCACCGGTCTAAGAAAGAAGAATCATAGTATTCGTCTATATTGAATGTCAAGTTCTCGGGCGTCGACGATTGCCCGATGTCCATGATCGCGACGAACGGCTGGTGATTGTAGGGCGCGCCTATTGGGAACCAACTCCCGGCGACGAATACCCTGGTAGTCGTCGAGCCGTTCACCTGCTCAACAATCACGTTAGCCCCAGTAGACGCGTAGGAGTAAGGAAGGCCAGTAGCACTGACCCACCGGTCCTGGATTGCGGTTTCCCCTATCACTCGGATTGAGAAACTATAGTTCGCGCCGCGGGCATAATACGCACGTCCCAGTGTGTCAACCGCTATATTCGCCCTGTTCGAGCTGACAAACCACGGGTCATTTCTTTCGAGCACACCCGTGTTGGAGTAGACGAGGATGCCGGATTCCGTGCCCGTGTGGAGATAGATCTTGCTGTCGCTGATCGCGATTCGCCCGTCTTGTTCGATTGAATCTGCCCCCGGTGTTGTGGCACCCGCATCGAACCCGAAAGTTATCGCGGTAACAGTAATGGCCGCTTCAGCACTTACCTCGGTTCCGTCGATCATCGTCGTCACACGAACGGCGTAGGTGCCCGGTGTAGCAGGGGCGAAGAAGTCGCAGTAACTTGAGTTAGCATGCGGAGCAACATACCCGTCCCCCGCTACTGAATCCCCATTGAAGGCCGTCCATTGATAGTCTGGGCTGAAGCCCGGGGTCGTGGTTGTCACTTCAAATTCCCTCTGCCATCCAGGCTTCAGCAGATACCAGCCTGGCGTTAGCACGATCGAAGGTAGCGGTATCGTGTCTTCGGGATTCAACTCGATCAGTCGCGCGTTTGGCGCCCCTGCGGATGCGGTCAGGTCTTCATAGACCCAGAGCACGCCATTCCGGTTTGCGGCGATGGACATCGGGTGCCGGAAGGTTCGCTCTACGTGCGTGAAGTCGTTGCCGTCCGGCACGAGTTCGTCATAGGTGCGAACCTCCTTCACGATTTGGCCGCGAGCGTTCAGCACGAAAATGGACCCGCGTGCTCCGACTTGACCGTCGGGAATCTCTTGCACCGCCACGAAGACTCGGCCGAGACCGTCGACCGTGATGTCCAGGATCTCGCCTGCGAACACGGGAGGCGTGAAGGTCGGGTCGACGACCCCGTCAGGTGTCATGCGAACAAGATCCGAGCTGTCTGCCGCATAGAGGGCGGTCGGTCCGCTCGGACTCTCCAGCAGTGCCAGCGCACACAGGGAGGAGTCCAGTGGCGAGGGCAAGGTCAGCTCCCCAAGGATCGCTCCGGATGCGGACAGCTTGACGACCCCGGCCGCCCCAGCCCCGTGCCCGACCCACAGAACTGCAGCGCTGTCGACAGCGATCGCAGGCAGGTAGGCAAAGCCCTCTGGTGGCACAAAGCCGGGTACGCGGGCGAAGTCAGGGTCGAACTGCGTCACGGTCCGCGGAAGTCCAGGACCGTCCGTGATCACGAAGTTCTGGCCATTGGGCGCGACGGCGAGATCCAGAATGGCCTCCTGCTCGGAGGCTGGAGTCGGGGTCGGGTCCGTGTTCTCGGATAGCTCAAGCGTTCCGGTCTCCTCGTAGCGCTCGAGTGCACTCAGTCGACCGCGAACACTGTGGCCGAGATGGAAGCGGTTGTCGCGATGCACGATGTCGGCACCGAGGATCGAGTCGTGATTCACCCCACCGGGGATCTCGACCCTGGAGCGGGTGTCGAACTCGAGTTCGGCCATCGAGATCCGTCGCGTGCCGTATCGTCCACTGCCGTCCGTGGCCGTGGCTCGCAGGGTGAACTCAACAGGGCGCAGGGTGACGAACTGAACGATGCTGCCCTGCGCTGTGATGAACTCGCCAGCATCGGCCGCGTTACCCTCCGTGACCGACCAGACTGCATCGATAGGGCAAAGCTGCTCAGGCACCGTCGAGCAGCTTTCCCTCACTTGCAGGGTCAGGGTCTGCCCCAGCCGCAGCGCCGGGCCCGACGGAAGCTGAACGGCCAGCACGTCGAGGGGGTCGTCGTCTGCCGACCCACCGCTGCCGCCGCAGGAGCCAGTTCCGAGGGCGATGGCTAGTGAAACGATCGCGAGGAACGCGGAACCGCCGCGAGGGTGCCAGCGGAGGTCGGGCGCGTGCTCGCCCATTGCCAAGTTCTTCATGCGAGCTCGCTCGTTCGGTTGGGGACCGCTGACGGAGACCCCATCAGTCTCCCACCGAACGGCAACCGTCACAAGACTCGGCGGCTCTTCCACCGCAAACTTCCTCGGCCGCGCGTCGCTTGATGCTCCAGGGGCAGGGGGTCATGCTTGACACGGCCGGGCAGTGGTTCATCCATGCTCATTGCGCCATCCCTACAACAAGAAGACCGAAAGCTCGCATCCATGCTCCCGTTCAGCATCCTGATCGCTTCGCTCTCCGTGTCGGCCCCGACCGCAGCCGCGTCGACAGCCCCGCTGGTCTCACCGGAGCCTGCGCTGGCTGTCGCCGAAACGGACAGCAGCTGGGGAGTCGGCGCCGGGGACTGGCTGCTCACGCTCGAGGGTCTGTATGCCAGCGAGAACAACGAGTTCGCGGCGGATACGGATTCGTTCAGCCTCTCGACCGAGGTGAGCTACTTCTTCACGGATGAGCACGAAGTGGGGCTCGGCGTCGACTTCCTCTTCTTCGATGTGGGTGCGTTCGATGGCCTCTCGCTGGCCGCTGGGCCCTTCTACAACTTCAACTTCCGGCCGGCTCCTCGGACGAACCTCTACGTCGGTGTCGAGGCCGCGATCGGCTCTTTCGACGATGGCACGAACGACGACACCGCGTTCACGTACGGCGTGCATGTCGGCGGACGTTGGTGGGTCACAGACCGCGCCTCGATCACCATGGAGCCTCGCTTTCGCCACACCGAGTTCGACGACAGCTTCGGCGGCCAGCAGGACCGCTTCGACATCTTCGTCGGGCTCTCGATAGGCTTCTGATCGAGCGGGCGGCGAGTACGACCGACACCTCGTGAGTGTCGCTCAGTCGATGACGTGAGTCTCGAGCCCGAACAGCCGACCCATGATCCCGCGCGGGCGGTTCAACTCGATCGCTTGGCGATCGATGCGCGCTCGGATCTCGTCGTGTTGTCGGTCGAGGTCCGCCAGGATGCGGGCGAACTCGGGGCGCTCGTCCGGGTAGAGCTGCTCGGGCGTCAGCTCCTCGCCGTCGCGGCAGTCGTGGCTGTTTCCGTTCCGTGACTGATCGTTCATGGTCCGCTCGTTCCCGGTCCACCGGACTTCATGTAGAGATAGCACACCATCGCCAAACCGGCGCAGGAGGCTGCACTGAATAGGCAGCGCTGGCTGCGGTCCAAGAGCCGTTTGCGCGCAGCGTTGCGGAAGTACTGTTCGTCGGCCGCGACATCGAGCAGACGAACGGCCACTTGGTGCGCTTCGCGTTCACTCCCAGGTTTCTTGCCCGTTCGTTTCGAGGCACTGGGCCAGATCAAGAGCGCGCTGGCGAGCCCGAGCGTTCCTGGGCCCGAGGTCGGCCCTCGACCGCGGTCGGGACGGTTCCAGAGCACGAGGCCGAGAGCGACGAGTGCCTGAAGGACGCTCGCCGTGAGCAGGATGCGCGCCGCCCACATCAGCCAGCCGGGCTCCAGCAGAACCGGGGTCGGCGCCCGGAACAGGCTGAGGCCGAGGAGCATCGCGATCACGCCCAGGATCCCGTTCTCGCGCGTCGCGAGGCGGCCGGCGTTCTCCGACTCGGCTTGCCAGCGCCGGACAGCGTGCTGGAGCACGACGGTCGAGGCGGGATCGATGAGGGGCGTGGCCATCGGGGCGTCCGCGGCTCGACCGCTTTCCAGAGGACGCGCGCGGACCTCGCGGGTCGCGGGTGAACTCTGAAAAAGAGGCGCGCAAGACCGAGTCGCGAGCCCGTTCCCCGCACGCTTCGCGCTGCTACGATGCGCCGACGAGGGGTTCCGCGCCGCGCCGAGAGGCCTGGGGCTCCGGCCCCGCGCACCCAGGATCCCGTCATCGAGCCGTCGCCCCTCCACCGCCTGCGCCGCATCCTCGGCGGGGCCTCGATCGCCGTCATGGCACCAGTCGTCGTGCCGGCGGCTCCGGCGGGGCTCGACGGGTCGTTCGACGTGCTCGTCCTCGTCCTGTCGCTGGCGCTGCTCGTCCTGTCCCTCGG
>Ga0163148_10001599_pt1 | contig 29086 bp, 17 predicted proteins | sample OliLakLV19MP7P2_FD_148606 | JGI IMG/M metagenome (GOLD analysis project Ga0163148, IMG submission 148606) | Freshwater microbial mat bacterial communities from Lake Vanda, McMurdo Dry Valleys, Antarctica- Oligotrophic Lake LV.19.MP7.P2 | ecosystem: Environmental > Aquatic > Freshwater > Lake >... | reverse complement strand
CAATAGAACATCGTCGGTACCTGCCAAAAGCATGGTACCGACAAACTTTTAAATTAATCAATTTTTAATGCAGCCATAAAAGCTTCTTTAGGAATTTCAACATTACCAATAGCTTTCATTTTCTTCTTCCCTTTTTTTTGCTTTTCTAAAAGCTTCATTTTTCTAGTTACATCACCACCGTATAGCTTTGCAAGCACGTCTTTTCGATAAGCATCAATTGTTACTCTTGCAATAATTTGTGCTCCAATAGCTGCCTGTATAGGTACTTTAAAGTTTTGTCTTGGTATTAATTCTTTTAATTTATCTGCCATCTCTCGTCCTCGTCTAATAGCGTTGTCTCTATGTGTTAAAAAACTCAAAGATTCCGCAGCTTCTTCGTTTACTAAAATTGCAACTTTGACAATGTCTCCCTTTCTATATTCTAAAAGAGAGTAGTCCATTGAAGCATAACCATGACTAATAGACTTTAATCTATCAAAAAAGTTAACAATAATTTCCACAGTTGGCATTTCGTATTCAATAATTGCATGATTCTTATTTCCAGACTTATTCAAAAAGTTCATATGTCTATAAACCCCTCGTCTGTTTTGACATAATTCCATTATTGGACCAATGTATTCCTCAGGAGTAATAATATCTAGTTTTACCCATGGCTCGTACACTTCCTCAAACATACTACCTTCTGGAAATTCAGCCGCAGTTCTTATTGTTGCTATATTTGCATCGATATCTATATTAGAAACATTTATATTTGGAATTTTTGAATAATCTCTTGTTTTTAAAAGTACTTTAAATTCCACTGTTGGCGTAGTACTTATTAAATCGATACTATGCTCACGCTCAAGTCTATCTTGAGTAATTTCTAAGTGTAATAGCCCTAAAAATCCGCAAACAAAACCCGTGCCTAATGCTTGTGAGTATTCCTTTTGATAAGTTAATGCTGCATCATTCAAAGATAATTTTTCCAATGCCTCTTTGAAACTTTCGTAGTCACTTGCCTCAACAGGATAAAGACTTGCATAAACCATTGGCTTTGGCTGTCTGTAACCTTTAAGGGGCTCTACATTAACATGATCGTGATTAGCATGCACATGTGTAATAGTATCGCCAGAATGAACTCTATGAATATCTTTAAGCCCTGTCGCTATGTACCCAACTTCCCCTTCTTTTATTGAAGTTGATTCTGTCATTTTAGGTAATAAATATCCGATTTCAATTGGAGTTACCTCCGTTTGAGTACCAATAAATGAAAGTTTATCGCCCTTTTTTATTTCTCCACTTACCACTTTTACTAATGCTGTAGCACCTTTATATTCATGGAAAAATGCATCGAATATTAGGGCCTTAGCTGTTGTAATTTCTTTACCCTCTAATACGGCCGTTTCGTCTTCATCTGCTAATATTTTTGTGTCTTCTTTTCTGAATGGAGGAATTCTTTCGACAATTGCATCTAAAATTTCGTGAACTCCAATTCCCGATTTACCGGAAGCCAATATAATATCCTCATCTTTAAAGCCGAAAGTATCTATCATTTCTTGTTTTGTTCTTTCAATTTCAGCAATATCCATGTCAACCTTATTCAAAACAGGAATAATTTTTAAATCATATTCCATTGCTTTATAAACTGCTGTTAGTGTTTGAGCTTGAATACCTTGCGTTGCGTCTACTAATAGCAAACAACCTTCACTAGCGGCTACGGACCTAGAAACTTCGTAACTAAAATCCACATGGCCAGGTGTATCGATTAAATTTAGGATATACTCACCTTTGTCCGCTTTTTCACCCTTATAATTATATTTTAACCGTGCGGTTTGAAGCTTAATTGTAATACCTCTTTCTTGCTCAAGTTCCAAGGTATCTAACATTCTATCTTTCATTTCTCTTGAAGATACTGCACCTGTAGTTTCTATTAGCCTGTCGGCTAAAGTAGATTTACCATGGTCAATATGAGCAATAATACAAAAGTTTCTAATATTTTTATTCATTTGGTTTTATTTAATACGGCAATATTATAAGCGAAACTACGGATTACCGCCACCAGTTTAGCTTTTTGCCGAACAAGTTAAGTAACTTTTAATAAAAATAGTGTCACCAATAAGCATTGACTTATAAGTAATTTGGTATATAATCCCGATGTATGGCATATATGTATTCACCCAACAGTAATACACAATAGCTATATATAATACTTTTAAGGGACAATATATGGGAGAAATAGTCTCAGTATTTGTAGCCTTGGGTATCGTAAAATTCTACAGTAGAAGACAACGACCTACTGGGAAGGTCAGATATCGATACAAAGTCGATAGACATAATATACTGTTGGAATTCTTACCTAATAAGGTTGCGTAGGAAGTTATAAACTAATCTGCACCCAGAGTCATTGACTTTTAGCAGTTTTAGTATATAATGGATATAGCTCATTAAATTAAATGTACTCGAGGATCGGATGTAAGTGTTTAACTAACTTTTACATCCGTCCTTAAGTGCTGACCAAGGTTAACGGAATACTTAAATTTGGACTTTAATGGACTACCTTGAGAGCAGTTGGATAGCTGCTCTCAAAGAAATTTAACAATTAAATTGCTCATATAACTTAAGTAAATAATGTTTATTTAAGTGATCTGAGCAGAGCCTACCTCTTCATCGTGAATGTAGGATGCTTGATCATTTTATTGGCGTCTTTCATCGGACATAGAAAGGGCCTAGATGTTTAAAAAGTGTACTTAGCCTCTCTGGGAGTTAATTTCCAGAGAGGCGACCCATAAGGTTAAGTCGAATTCGATAGGTTAAGTCGAATTCGATCTCAATGGCGATCGGACCCCGACAAGGGCAGCCCGCTTGCTGTACCTTTTGGTCATCGCCTCGGCGGAGATCAATTCGACTTAACTTGGGTCAAACCAGCGGATAAGGCGGGAGTAAAACTCCCGCCCCCGCTACAAATTTTAAAGTTGACTTAAGTAAATAATGTTTATTTAAGCCAATTTTACCGTTGGCAAATCTCCTGTCCGGACTTAGAGCCAAAACATGGAGATAGCAAAGTTCTTTACTAATGTGCCAAAAGCACTTAGAAGAACCGCTAGACAACTTTGTTGTCTAGCGAAAACATACACTTGAATATTACAAAGTGAGAATAAATTGTTCTTAATTTGTAGCATTCACCGAAAGGAGCAAAACTGCTACGATTTAAAAATTAGATATGGACCCCATACAAGATGGGCCGATCGTTGGATACGAACCCGTGCTTCTTCACATCGAAGACTTAGCATTGTAGGGTTACAATCGCAACTGCGGTCCATCAAGGGTCCTAGGGCCTCACCAAGCAGCGCACATGACGCACAGTGGTGAAGACCGCCCCGGGACAAAGGGACAGACTCTAGGACGACCAAAGGTGTGTAGCCGAATTTAACGATCCCTCCCGGGTTCCCCCAATTTTCGTGGGCCCCTAAAGGCACACGTAAAAAGGCAGTTTCTCTTAATGAGAAGCTGCCTTTTACAATTTTTACCCCTTAGATGTATACTTAAAAGAATACTTATTTTCTTTTTTTATTGAATACTGATAGAAAACTTTATAAGAAATACATTGATCTTGCTAAAGAACAATTCGATAAATCAGGCTCTTCAAAACAAACCTCCAAATACATTAACGAATACAGAAAAGTATATTTAATAAATTGCTTAATTCTAATTGAGTTGTCGCTTGAAAGTTTTATTAATGACTTTGGCTACACATATGTAATTAATTATGAATACCTTGAAAGAATATCTATTAAAAATAGAATTATAATTCTGCCCAAAATATCAAAACAACACCCAAAGGAACTAATTCACGAAAAAGATAAACTATATCAGACAATAAATACTTTAATTAAATATAGGAATATATTTGTTCACAGAGATGCAGAAGAAAAATTAGACAAGTCTTTCGAAAGAATTAACCATGAACTTATAAATGATTTTTATAAAGCTACTATAGGTTTATTTAAATTGTACAATAATCACTTTAATATATTTAAAGAGGATAGATTTTTAGACAGTATTGAATCTAGTTGGCTTTAAATTATTTAATTAAAGTAAAAATATACAGTGCAAAAATTGCAAAAATAGCTGAGAATAACCAAAACCTTTGAACCATTTTAGTTTCTGGCCATCCGATAGACTCAAAATAATGATGGAATGGAGCAATCTTAAATAATCTCTTCTTAAAAATTTTAATCCATAATATTTGCAGTGCACTAGTTGCCAGCTCAGTCCAAAAAATAATTCCCATTAGTAATAAAATATCTACTGTATTTGTAATTATGGAAGAAAATAATATTGCAAAAGCTATAGGAAAAGTACCTGTACCACCCATAAATACTCTTGCCGGATTAATATTAAAATATAAGTAAACTAAACAAGAACCTAACATTAAAGCGAGTAGGGGTAATAATTCTAATTTTCCTGTAGCAAGGCTTATTACCATATACGAGAGTATTGCAATAATAAATTGTCCGGTAACTAAACCATCTGCTCCATCTGTAATTTCCATTGCATACATAGCTAGCACAAAAAATATTGAACCAATAAAAATGGTAAATACATTTATAATAATAGTAATACCAAATAATGTGACTTGATCAATATCTAGCATCTTTACTGTAGCAGTAACCGATAGTAAACCTAATAAATATAATATAAATAGTTTTCCCATTCTCCATTCAAAACTTGATTCAAGAAGTTTAAATTTATCACTAAGTTTTTTTGCATAAACAATTAAACCCTCGACTAGTCCATAAAAAGTAAACAACCCCCAGAATACCAAGAAAACAAATTTTAAGTTAGTATTTGGTAAGAATATTAGCCCTAACATCATTACTGATATGGAAATCATTAGACCTCCTAGTGTAGGTGTTCCAGTTTTATGACCTTGAATTTTAATGAACTCTTCATTCATTTTATTACCCATTAAACTATGCCTTACAACTATTTGCATTTTATAAAGTAAACGTATTAATAACGGTGCATATACTGCAGTCACTGCCATAGACAAGATGGTGAATCCTAAAATAATTGATAGTTGCTCCATAAAGATGATAATAATTACAAAAGTTTATCACGGGAGGCAAAAGTTTAAAACTTTACATATAAATGCTTTTACTAATATAATCCAATACATTCGATTAGGAGGACGCAATGTCTCAAAATGTAAAACATCTTTTGACTGCCGAAGAAGTTGCTATCTTGCGGGGATTGTTGAACATCCAAGCAGAGATAGTAACCGCCCAAGAAACTATCAATATGTATGAGAATCCAGTATACGCAATACAGCTAATTCCTGAGTTCAAATACAATCAACAAAAGGCAGTCAAAGAAGGTGCAGAAAGAAGACTTCAGGCAAAACAATATGTAACTCCAAATAAGTAATCGAATGCAAGGCGAACCATTGGTTCGCCTTTACCTTTTTAGTTGCTCAAACTTGGCGACAAATGTTATAATATTCAGCACGGTTCATAAGGAGACCTACAATGTCGTTCGAAGAATTACTGCAAAAGTACAACCGTTTGAAGAGGGCTATTGATGATTGTAAACGTCTTTCCCGACATGGTTCGGGACACTCCGCTGAGGAAGCGGGTCTGGAGCTTTTCGAAGCTGAACGCGATTATTATCGGTCAATGGCAACCGCTTCCCTTGAGTTAAAAACTCAAGTGGAAGAGCATATCAAAATGCTCCCAACGGCGGCTGCTTAGCAACGTGCTGATGGACGAAAGCTTGCTTTCGTCCACTCTACAAAATCCTCAAGGTATACTTATGATAGAATAATTAAGTTTATATCAACTTAATATCTATGGACGTATCTATAATAATCATAATAGCTTTACTTGTAATATTAATACTCCTTGTATTCTTTAAAGACAAAATTATTAAGCCCGAAAAAAACGATACACTCTCAAAAGATTTAGAAACAAAGTTGTATGAAATGTTTCCTAAAATATTGCAAAATGCAAATACTCAACTTGTGGCAATGGCTGACCAAAAACTTGATGCTCAAAAAAAGGAAATCAATAGCGAATTATCCAATAAGAGAGAATCTATTGAGAAGCTAGTGTTGCAAATCAAAGAGGAAATGACGAAGCAGGGTGATAAATTAGACTCGGCTGAGAAAGAAAGAATTACATCTTTTAGCGCTCTTAAACAAGAGATTGAAAATAACAGAAAAATCACAGAAAAGTTATCTGCTACTACTGAAGGTTTAAGAACTGTTTTATCTAACAATCAGTTAAGAGGTCAATTTGGTGAGCAAATAGCAGAAGACTTACTAAGAATGTCTGGATTTGTACGAGGTACTGATTATGAGTTTAATAAAAAACAGGAAGGTTCGACAAATAGACCCGACTTTAGTGTATTTTTACCTGACGGAACAAGAATCAATGTTGATGCTAAATTCCCCTATAATAATCTAAAAAGATACGTTGAAACAGAAAATGCCGATGAAAAAAATAGGTTACTTAAAGAGTTTGAATTAGATGTAAAAAAGAAAATTGACCAAGTCACAACTAGGGATTATATAAATCCAGATGATAATACAGTTGATTTTGTAATTCTATTTATTCCAAACGAAATGATATTTTCATTTATTTACGATAAATTAAATGATTTATGGGTTAAAGCCTTAGAAAAAAAAGTTGTTATGGCAGGACCTTTTAGTTTTACTGCCATTCTAAGAATGGTAAAACAGGCACATAATAATTTTAACCTTCAGCGTAATGCGCATAAGGTGATTACACAGATTAAGAATTTCGAAATTGAATTCAATAAATACAATACTGAATTCAACAAAATCGGAGAGAAGATTGAGGGACTAACAAAACAGTACGATTCAGTGAGAAATACTAGAACAAACCAATTAACAAAAATAATGGATAAGATCGAAAGCGAAACTGTTAGTATGGATAAACCAGAAGAGATAAATACAATACCTTTAAAATTATAGAATGCGATTTATAATAGTAATAATACTAACTATAGCAATTGCCGGTGCGACTTACTCTGCATATTATAAATATAACAATCCCAATACAACTGAGGTAGAAAAAATTAATGAAATAAAAATCTATAACTCAAACAAAACAGATTTTGATATTGAAATTGATACTATTAAAGCAGTACCAAAACAAGAGAAGGATTTAAACTCACTTAAATATTATGGATGGATTCCAGATTGGGATATGGCAGATGGAGTTAAAAGTCTAATAAATAATCCCCATATTACTAGCGTTAGTCCTTTCTGGTTTGATCTTTTAGAAGACGGTACGTTAGCCACAAACCCATACACCAACTATTCAGAACTTATTGATTACACTTCTTCTAATAACATTGCTCTTGTTCCTACAATAACTTCATTTGATAAGGAAATTTTAACTAAGGTTTTAAATTCAGAGGAGAATACTGCAAGATTTATAGATGAGACAATAAGTTATATCGAACAGAATAATTATCAGGGAATAGATTTAGATTTTGAAAGTTTCTATGTTGTAGATCAAAAACTTTTTTTAGACTTAATGAGTGAATTAAAGGCTAGGCTAAATAATATTGGTAAATTGCTATATATTAGTTCATTAGCAAAATGGGGTAACAATATTTCATATGCCCAATCTAAAGCAACTTTAAATTACAAAGCCATAGGAGAAATTGTAGATGTATTTATAATACAAGGATATTCTTATTCTCCTACAAATAGTAATTCTATTGGACCAATAGGACCTATTGATTGGCAAGAAGACGTAGTAAGATATGCAATTAACGAAGGTGTTCCCCGAGAGAAAATTGTTTTAGGTGTAAATACCTATGCCCAAGATTGGTCAGAAAGACCAATTCAGTATGACCTTCTTTATTACACAGCTGAAGGCTTACCAAATAATGATTTTGACTCTGAGGCTGCGGTAGCCTATTACTATAACGGTATAGATAAATTATATTCAAATTACTCAGTAGATGAGAAATTTATTGATAATTGGGGGGAAATGCTAGGAGTATATAATTTTAATGGCCAAAAAAGATATGTTGTTTATCCTAATAAAACATCTATTGATTTAAGAAAAAAGCTCGCTGCTGATTACGGCATTAATGGGATATCTTATTGGCGACTTGGTGACGATGGAACGTTACAACTTTAAGCTTCTAAAGGGTCTTCATCAGTAAAAATACTTCCGGGAGAAATTCTGTTGTAAGCCGAATTTAAATCTAAATTTATTGCATTTAAAATTCCTTCATCAAGTGGGCTATCAAAAGAAAATCTTGGACTTAGTGTAAAGGTAACCATTGCATAATCTATGGAAGTGTTAAGGTTATAGGATTGCATACGATTTAATTCATGCGCGTTAAATGCAGCTACTAGTGATTCCACTACAGATTTTAAATTATTATCACCATTGTAAAATCCTTGAAAGTTACCTTTGAATAGTTCACTAAATGCTGGTGAAATTACACCGCTTAAGGGATACATAAATCCAATAAAAAAAAATTTAGTACTATCAGTATCTTGTTCATAAATATCTGTTATGTAAAGCTGATTTTTTTTAAAACCTGAATAAAATACGATATCTTGAAGGTGTCTAAGAATTCCTGCAAACTTTTTTACATGGATTTTGAACTGAGGAAGTTCCGAAGCAGCTCTACTAGTTTGTTGATCATCTAGATTACTAACTGCTGCTTCGTTCCATCTTGTATGCTTTCTATAGTTAGTAACGTGAATTACTAAACTTCGCAGGTTACTTTGTATGTTTTTAAAATCCACAGAATTAACTTTCTATAATTACTGCTTTAGCATTTGCTAAATCGATTTCAACTTTCTTAAATTTAACATCTTTTTCAATTCTTCCATCGGAATACTTTACAGTAACTCTATCGTTTCTGTTGTACTGTTTAAATGCTTTTGCATTAATTTTTCTAGTACTATTTTCCTGACCTAAGCCACCAGATATTGCACTATTTTTTCTTTCACTTTCTAATCTTCCAACTAAAGAAGATGCTAATACTTTATTGTCGTTTCCTGCAACAAATTCCCTGTCTTCAGTTAAAATATCTGTAATTTGATCCTCGTTAGTAACTGTATTACCTAATACAGGCTGGGCATTAACCATTTCAGGAGTCAGCTTTTGAATAGCTAAAATCTGTTTAACAACATCTTTATTTATATTTTGAATAAAAGATTCAAATACAGTAAAGGCCTCGTTTTTATATTCTACTAACGGATCTTTTTGGGCATAGGCTTGAAGACCAATTCCATCTTTTATGTCCTTCATTAATTCAAGATGATCTACCCAAATATTATCCATTGTTTGAAGAGTTATGGCTTTTGCAACATAGTAGAATTCTTTTCCAAACTCACCTTGTTTTGCATCGATTACTCTGGAAGCCAAATCAAGTAAATACTTTTCAGCTTGATCTGATTTTTCTTTTAGTAGTTCTTCTACTAAAAATTCATTTACCTTACTAGTTTGAATATTTAATACTTTCGCAAGAATAGAAACAGGAATCATTTCTGTAAAATCTTTAATTACTTCTGTTACAACGTCTTTATTCCATTTTCTGTTATTGGATAATTGAACTTCAATAAAGTTTTTAACCTCAGAATCTACAACAGATTTAATAATTTTTATTAAATTGTCCTGTGCTTTAGCAATTGCTGCATCGTAGTTACTTTGAGATTGCTTATCTAGGGAGCTTACGATTATTAAGTTTCCTTGCTCTACAAACTTACCAGATGCTTCCTCCGCACTTTGTAGGAAGCCCCTTCTTCTGCTATAAAAGATTTCTCTATGTTGATTCATTACGTCATCGTAATCAACAATTTGTTTTCTTGAGTCAAAGTTCATTCCCTCAATTCTTTTTTGTGCAGACTCAATTTGTTTAGAAATCATTTTTAATTCAATAGGTGTTTCTTCATCCATTCCAACCCTATTCATTAACCCACCCATCATATCTCCACCCAAAATCCTCATTAACTGATCGTCCAAAGCTACGTAAAATCTTGAAGATCCAGGTTCACCTTGTCTTCCAGTTCTACCTCTTAATTGGTTGTCTATTCTTCTAGATTCATGTCTTTCAGTTCCTATAACATGTAATCCACCAATAGCCTTCATTTCCTCATATGCTTCATCACCTCTTGAGCCTCCTCCTATAACAACATCAGCCCCTCTTCCTGCCATATTAGTTGCTACTGTTACTGCACCTTTTCTACCTGCTTTTTCAATAATTTTAGCTTCTTGTTCGTGGTATTTTGCATTTAATACTTCGTGAGGAATTTGCTCAACATCCAATAATTGAGATATCAATTCTGATTTATCTACTGAAGTTGTACCTACCAATATAGGTTGACCATTAGAATGTCTTTCTTTAATTTCTGCAACTACAGCTTTATATTTTGCTGTTTGATTTTTATAAATTAAATCTCCACTATCAACTCTCACTACTTGTCGATTTGTTGGGACAGCAACAGTTTCTAAACCGTAGATTTTATAGAATTCTTCGGCTTCTGTCATAACAGTACCCGAACCTCCAGCTAAAATTTTATATAATCTAAAAAAGTTTTGAAATGTGATTGTAGCGTATGTTTTACTTTCTTGCCTTACTTCTACACCTTCCTTAGCTTCAATTGCCTGGTGTAATCCTTCTGAATACCTTCTTCCTTTTAAAATTCTTCCTGTAAACTCATCTACTATTAGTACCTCACCGCCTTTTACTAGATAATGTTCATCGTTATTAAACATTGTCTGAGCTTTAAGTGCATTTTCAATGTGATAGGCCATTGAATAATCCTTCCATAAATTATCAATTCCTAATTTATTTTCTACAACTTGAATTCCCACTTCTGTTAAAACAACTCTTCTTGTTTTGTGATCAATTTCATAATGTTCATTTGGTACTAATTCTTTAACTGCTTCTGCAAATAGCTTATATTTGCTTACATTTGCGTCTGTAGGCACTCCGGATATAATAAGTGGAGTTCTAGCCTCATCTATTAAAATTGAGTCTGCTTCGTCAATTACACAAAAATATAATTCTCGTTGAGATATATTATTCAAATCCCAAGACATATTGTCCCTTAAGTAATCAAACCCGAATTCATTATTTGTACCATAGGTAATATCGCAGTTATACGATTCTCTTTTTGTTGACTCAACCAAATTAATACCATCCATATTACTAATTTGAATTTTTGCCATTTTCTCTCTTAATTCTGCTGAACCTTCACCTTTTACAAATTTTAATTGTTCGTCAAATACAAATTTATACGAAGCAGCAGAGCTAACCACACCTAGGCTTAAACCTAGAGCAGAGGCAATATGGCCTGCATATTCACCGTCTCTTCTTGATAGATAGTCGTTAACGGTAATCAAATGTGCACCTCTTCCTGCTAGTGAATATAGGAATAAAGGTAATTGAAATGTCATTGTTTTACCTTCTCCAGTATAAAGCTCTACAAGTCTTTGGCCCTGTGCAAGAATAATACCTGCTCTTAACTGTACATCGTGATATCTAAATCCTACCTTTCTGAAAAATATTTCATCCATAAAGGCATATACTTCAGGAAGGAATTCGTTTAATTTATCTTGAATAAGAATTTCTTCTTTGGATAAAGGTTTAGTTCTATCTACTTTTCTTAGAGAAAGCTTTTTTTCAAAAGGGATGTTCTCTACAAGTTTTGCAACCTCAGACTTCATTTCTAATATTCTTTTTTGCATGTCTTCATAAGACATTTTAGAAACATCTTCTTTTAAAGACTTTATCTCTTGGAAAGCTTTATCTGTGGCCTTAACTTGCTTTGTGTTTAAATCGAACAATGATGTAAATGGTTTTGTCATAATTTTGGGAAACGCTTAATGTAACAGGAAAAAGTATAATTCAATAATGGATTTTATTCAACTGTACACGTGAATAGTATTATATAATAAGGCTATTCATTTGGATTAGGTTTAGGTTGTTCAGGTTGATTAGGATTGATTGGGTCAAAATCAGTATCTTCGTGATCACTATCAACTGGTTCTTGACTTGGGTTGATTGGCCTAGCGTATCCAGCTGCAGGATTTATAACTTCAGTATTACTTGGCAAATCTAAACTTCGAAGTAGAGCATTTATATCTGAAATTTTACTCCCATCTGTAATGTTTAAATAGAATTGGCCATTACGCCTAAACACAGTGTAACCAGGGCCTGAGGTTACAATCTCCTCTTGGTCTGTACCGCTTAATTGACCATTAAGCTGATTTGGGGTGTTTGGATCCTCTGTAGGCGAAGATATCCTCAAAATAAAGGCATATATTATTACAGATAGCATTGCAACACCTATTAGTATTATTAATGCATTAGAAAAATCAACCTTAAATTTTCTAGTTTGTCTATTTTCAGTATTTTTATCTTCCATATTTATATTTTAAAACCAATCGTAATACTTGCAAATATTTTTTGGGAAATTTGGATTATTTGTGAATGCTGTACAATTTGGCCTCCCAACCTCTCCTGAATACGTACACATGTATTGTTTAAATTCTGGAAATTCATTAATGTAGGTTGCCAAACAATCCAGCTGTTGATTTAAATGTGCAATTTGATTTGCAGCATTACCATCCCTAGGAATATCGGTAGTTTGTGTACCATTTCTGAAATATAAACATCCCAAGGCAGCTTTACCAATTGATGAAAATTGAGTTTCTTCAAACCAAAGTGTTAAAGCAAATCGAGTATTAATACCTAAAGACTTAGCTTTATTAATAAATGCATTAGTAACCTGCAATCTTTTATTGTAATCGAGTTGGTATGCAGCCTCGCTTCCCACAACTTGAATTATTTCATTTCTAAGTCTGTCACTTTCAGGTACAACAGGATTAACAAACCAGTTATAACTTTCTGGGAAATCTAAGTTTAAAGCTCTAGTATATGCTTCCCATTGTGCTGCACTTTTATTAAAGTCGGGATTAATCGAAGTGTTACTTGTGTCTATATTACAAGTTAATACACCGCTAGGGTCACCACCATCTGTATTTCCTGAACAGTCAAGATTATCAAAAACTTGAGCTTGAACTGCTTCATTAAAATATCTTAATACATTTACCTCATAATTATCCTGGCAGGCTCCATAATAGGTACAAGCAGTTTGAGTTACTGCAGTTGGATTATCAAACCATTCCTCAACTGTTAAGTACACACCTCCATTAGAGCTTCTCCCATCTTTCATTAATTTCACTCCTTGGGCACAAATTGCATCACCCACTCTATGTCTACTAAATTCAGACGGTCTACTACTTAGGGGATCTGCCCATACACTATTTGTTATTGAATTATCAACACCAAGATCTGCTAGACAGGTTGTCATTTCCGAAGTGGATGAACTTAGTATCCCGTTAAACGTAGCTGAGTAGAATTGTGTTAACCCTCTCACATCGATGTTGGGAGGATTATATCCGTTAAAAGATGCAAAAGCTGTTTGGTTAGGATCACCGCCACAAACTGGCCTAATTCCATCTCTCCAATCGTTCCAAGTTGCAGGACATGTAAATTCATTATTTCCAGCGATTGGGTCTAACTGACCTTGAGTTTCCTGACGTAATATTGCATACATAAGATATGGATTAGTAGGTATTCCACTTCGAGTCAATGAATCAGCTGCTTTTTTAATAACACACAAAATCCCTCCGGAAGTTGGATTGCCTTCATTTCCAGGATCATCGGTATCGTCTTCACCTGTAGGTCTACATACAATCTCTTCACCACCACCAGTACCAGGATCTACTGGAGGCAACACTCCATTACAAACACTTCTTATTTGATCTTCAGTAAAAACCGACACATTACTTTTTCCAGCAACTAAATAGTCCTCTGGTGGTTCTGTACAAACTCCTAAACTAGTACCATCCCATGTACAGGTTGCATTCTTCCTTATTTCAAAATGTAAGTGGGGTGCCGAAGAGTTACCAACACTTCCAGATAAAGCAATTAAATCACCTCGGGCTACACAATCACCCGTTTGAACCTCCAAATCGGTATTATGGGCATAAAGTGTAGATTTACCATTAGGGTGTAAAATTCTTACCATAAAGCCGTAAGCTCCAATTTTATCTAGACCCAGCTGATCACACAACGGGCTATAGGCATCGCTAGCAGAATTCTTAATACAATTGTAATTTGGATTATTTTCATTATCTGGTCCTGCATATAAAACAATTCCTGACTCCGCTGCTACAATTGGCCTCCCTCTTTCGTTTACATCTAAATCTATACCAGTGTGACCTGCATACCCGCCTTTAGTACCATAATTACCCGTTATACCCTCGTTTTCGTTAGGGTATCTAACTTTAAAATCTCCAGGAATTATAGAAGTCTCCCCACCACCACCTGATTGTAATCCCTCAAGATACTCTCTTAAATATGCTTTACCACTAGATCTAAAATTCTGAGCTGCTTGAATACCAACATATCTGTAGTGCCACGACTCCGCAACATAATCTGGATCGGCTCCTGTATAGGATTGTATAAATCCATATTCTGCTGCATTAGCTTCTAACCAATTACTACATGTTGAACTTGCAAAATTAGTTTGCTCCAAGGGTGAATCTTCGCTTCTAAAATCAATAGTTGTTCCTAGTTGGTGCTCACTATGGCACCTGCATGCAGTACCGCTTCCACAAGATCCAAAGGCGGCTTGTCTATCGGCACTTCTATATCCCCAAGCTAAAGCACAATTTGCATGGGCTTGTGGGTTTTCACTTTTCATTGCATTTAACATTTGCTCTAAACCTGTTTTTGCAACCGAAACCAAGCTAATTGTAGAATCATTATCGTCATTGTAAACCTTTAGTTCCGTTTGTACTGGCTGAACAGATGACGGCTCTGAACAATTAGGTATCTGTCTATCTTTACTTACAGGGAAAAGTACTGAATTTTGACCATTAATTACTACAGGAATAGTTCCGTTACCACCAGAATTATTCCCTCCTTGACCACTTAAAGTACACTGAAATTTACAACCTTTTTTCACTTTGTAACCCCTTGCACAAAGTGTATTTTCTAATCTATCTATAAACCTTTCATCATCTAAATTGGTAACACAATTCTTGTTTGTATCTGCAGGAAGTTTTGTAGTTAAAGGGCATAAATTCAATGCCATATCTTCCCCAAAGGTACTGACTAAATCAGTGTAAGTATAGTTTTTACATATTTCTACTTGATCACAAGTTAAAATTGGATTTGCTAATGCAATATTAGACCTACCACCTACTACAATTTTGGCCCTGTTAGGAAGTGGATTAAATGCATTACTAGTAATAAATGGATTATCAATTACATGATCTCCTACTAAAACCGATTCATTAGCATATACCGCAATGTATTCTTGCAAAATATCTAGGTAACCTAAATCATCAAAGTATTTAAATTGAGTTTTTGTTGAATTGTTTGTTGCAAGTGGAATTGAATTATCTATTAGTTGGGGTAGAGTAGTATATACATCAAAATTTGATGAGTAACTATATGGAATTTCTGAAATACTTTCGTTTGAATCTCTAATTTTAGAGTTAATCTTCAATTTAACTCCTATATTTTCTGGCAATACAACCTTCATGTTCCTAGAACTTAATATTGACTGCAATCTATCGTATAAGCCAAATATAGCACTGTATACTCCAGGTATTTTTACTTTTGAAATAGGAGCATATTTTTCAGTATGTATATAAATTTGATCATTTTCTTGTGGTTCATATTCTAAGCAGGCTTTATATTTTGCAGGAATATCACAATTACCGCTTTTGACTGCAGGTTCAATATTACCTATTGGAATTGCTGCATCAAATAATGCATCATCAAAGTCACAATCTTGTAGTCTTCTACCTCCTGGTACTGGTGAATTAGCAAATTCCCCCTCTTCGAATACACCATCCGATGAATTAGCAACTCCGTCGTAAATTTCTTTACATGTCCAATTTTCATACTCAATTCTACTTGTTGTAATGTTTAATCCTGTTAATGGATCGTATCTTGTTTCATATATTCTTCTTACAGGTTTGTCGTTATCGGGGGACCTTGCATCTATATTCTGTTTACTTCTTACAATTGGAGTAAATATGTAGCCACATGTTTTAACTCCCCCGCCAGACATTGGTGGATTTCTACTTGGAATATTTCTTCCAGCGTATTGCCAACAAATATCTGAAGTGGTTCCACTATAAACTGTAGACTCATCTTTAAGGATCATTTCTGGGCCAGTTACATAATTATCTAGATTGTTAATAAATTTCATTTTCGTGGATTGGCAAACCCTAGGAGCAATATAAGATGGGAATGCAACGGAGGGGTCGTAAGGTAACATATTTTTTCTCCAATCTGCTAAACCTGAATCGTTATTGAAACATTCGCCATCAAAACACCATGTTCTATCGTTAATAGATTTTAGTGTAGAATCTTCATTAGCAATAGAGAACGTATTTACCGAGTTACCACCACCCATAATGCCTATAACATCTATAGTTGAATTTTCTGATAGTTGGCCTTCTAGTTCAGCTTGAGTAACCTCGGTTAAACTACTTTTGCTATTGTTAACAAATCTAGATGCATCTCTTTCGGTCATAGTTTCTGCTAGACTTTCCGCTGCCGCATTTATTGCACTTCCTAAGCCTGGTACAGGGTAACCTGCCACATCTACTTTTACTTCGCCTGCAAACATATTTAAAGGATCGTGGGTTGGATCACCTGAAGATGCTGCAGCCACCTGAGACACAGGAATATATCTTAATCTTGTAGTACCATTTGGAGAACTACTAGCAAACATTTTAAAAGGTGCTTCTATATCCACCGTATTAACCATTTTGGTTGTACAATTGCTGCCTGAACATTTTACTCTTAAAGCTGCAGCGTTCTTACCTGTATAAAATCCATTAGGTTTATCTTGTTCAGTACCGCAGGATAGTGCTAGCGCTGGAGCTTCTATACCACCAACGTCTGTTCCATTACCTGGTCCAGTACCGGTACCTCCACACGTAGCTCCTAGTAAGGATCGTGTTGTATTTGCTAACCTTTGATATGCGGCATCTGTTAAATGTCTGTCATCTCTCAAATCAGCTTCCACAAAGGAACCTGCATTTCTTAAGTTAACTCCAGTAGAGGATTGAACCTCACGAATTATTGTATTAAATAATGAAATGGTTTCGGCACTACATGCCTTGTGAGCATCTGGAATTGTGCTTATGTAAATTTTGATAGAGCTATTACTTTTTATTGCATTAACTATTGATGTTAAATTATTTCTAAAATCTGATGCTGAAACCCCACCACAGTCATTAGTACCTAACATTAAGATCAATACTTTTAATTTTGATTCTGTAAGGGCAGCATTAACTTGTGAAGATTTATCGTTTGCAGGTTCTCTACCTGCCACAAACCATGCAGCACTTGCTCCCGGGAATCCTAAATTTTTAGAAGAAGGAAATTGCTTTGAAACTAATTCATTAGTTAAACTATCGCCTATAAATAAAATTTCATCATCCTTAAGTGTACCCCCAGTACATGCTGCAGCTGTATCTACAGTATCTACTACAGGCACTATTGTGCTCCCCCCACTACAAGCTGTTGCAATTGCTTTTAATTGATCATCGTTATAAGGTGTAGGTTTATTTGCATAACTACCATCGGCTGATCCTCCAAGGACTCTGAATAACAAAAATCCATCAATTTTAGAACAAAGACTTGCGATAGTTTGAGGAAAGTCTTGCGCACCAGTGCCAGCAATAGTTCCCGTTTCAGTTAATATTATTTTCATTCCTTTACTTTTTGCGTATGTAATTGCATTGTTAGATATGCCTTCCGCTGTTTCTGAGCCAATGTTATATGCGTTACCAATTAATATATCGAATTTTCCTGTATCAAAAGCAGTTTTGTATGCATCTAGTTCTGGAGTTTGTAGATTAAATGCGGCTGGTGCTGCCAACATTTTTCCATTTTTATTAATACCATTAATAGCCGTAATTGAACCTTGAACTGCTGCACTAATATTATTTACACCAAATACATCCATTTCTGTTAATGGTTCGTTAGGACCAACTATCCCAATAAAACTACCACTTGCACCTGCTGCAACAGCATTATAAAACTGCACCATGCCTGACGTATTTGTCAGACTAAAGCCACAAGTTTCTCCTCCTTCATCTACACATAACCTAATAACAGGAACGAATCCCTTACTAATTGAATCGTTAACAAATCCAATGGCTGCAGCTGAATCAGCAGGTTTGTAAGCAATAGCAATACTATAACCAGATAGTCCTACTGATTTAGACTTATCCATTGTCCCACCTGCACCACCTAACCCATCAGCTTGGTTAAGACCTCCCTTAGAAGTTGGTTTTAACTCACCACCATTTTCTGAACCCGTACTAACAAGTGGTAAACCTGATTCTAAGTTACAATTTAACCAGGAATCATTTTTTAAAGTAATTTTTCTTGTGGATTTATTTGACTGTTCTGTAAATTTTATTAGATCATCGATTGTAACTCTTTGATCTTCAGCAGGCATTGGTGGAATAGAGGGCTTATCTTTAAGTGCTCTAAAATAATTTATACCTTCAATTTTTGGATCGTCATACAACTCCTTAAAATCATCCTTAATATCTTTTGTTTTGATAGAATCAAATCCTGGCACTACACCAAATTCTGTTACGATAGTAACTAAATTTTCCCTTTTATCCACATATTCTTTTAATCCCTTATTTTTATAAAAGGTATAAGCGGTAGCATCTGTTTGACTATATTCATTCACAAGCATTACATCGAATAAATCTGAGTCAATACTTTTTCTTGAAAAGTAATTTTTATTTGAATCTTTGTCACCATTTTCAATATATAAATGATGGTAAATATCATAAGAATAGTCTCTTTCTGGAACAGGCGAAGGTTCTGTACCATTAAATATTGCAGGACCTAACCAAAAGACTCCACCATTAACAACTCTAAATTTTTGGAGTCTGTCTGCAGCCTGATTTTCTCTCATTACCATTGTCGGATAGTCAATACCACCCATAGACGCAGCAATATTTTCAAGACTACCTGTATGTGGCTCATTTGGTCCTAACGAAATTACAGCTCTGTAACCTTTATTATCTGCCATTAGTGCCTCTCCAACTTTTGTAAAATGCTCAACCATCTCATCGGCATCTTCAGTTAATTTAAAAGGGAAAACTCCTAAATCTGCTACACCTAATCTGATAATGGGAATAAATCCTTCTTCGTTATTTCTTCTAATTGCATTGGCGGTATCGTCTGGGTTGCCCCCATCATTTAAAATTAATACATTTTGACTAACTTGTAAGTCAAGTGAAGTTCTATTATTCCATCTTAAATATTCGCGAACGTCAGAACCGCTACCAATTGAGTCGCCATTATTAACTCCAGCTTTTGTATCGTATAGTTGAAAGAATGCTTTGCTGACTCTATTCTCACTTTGGATTTGACATCTTCTATAAACATCTTCAATTAATACACCTTCGCCTTTTTCAATTTTCTCAGAAATTTCGCTAACTCCAGCTATTATTCCATTAGGATTAATAACCCCATCTAATGCTACTACTACCGAATTAAGAGTGGAATTAGGAATTGTATAACCTGCTTGAATATTTGTGACAATAGTTTCTTTTGTTGATGTATAAGCAAATACCAAAGCCAAAAAAGTTATAAATAAAATGGGAAGTTTATTTAATAATTCTTGTGAGTGTAGTTTACTTTTTATTGTTTGTTTTAATTTATTCATTATTCAGGTATTGGGTCTGATGATGAGTATTCTTGATTTTTTTGCTCAAAAGCACAGCTAAATATTTTAAATGCTTCTTCGCTTGTAGGCTTTTGAATATCTGCTGGCAGCCCTGCACAAGATATTAATTGAGCCGATTCTTCAAAAGCTGATTGTGCATCCGATGTTATTGACTGTAGTTTACTAAATATGAATAACCACATAAGACAACAACAGCAACACATTAATCCTAGTACAATAGCTCCATATTTTCTAAACCATTCTTTTCCAATTAAAAATGATAAAACTACTCCAATAATTGGTATTGCTAAAGCAGTTTTTTGGGCTGCAGCTATGGCTACTTGTTTTGTTTTTTTAGTTGCAGCATTTGCAAATTTATTGCCAGCTATTAAATTTATATAATTTGGTTTTGATAGAACCTCTTCTTCCGCTTGCAGTTTAGCCTCCTGAATTGATAACTCAGGATTCTGTGATTGAATTTTAAAAGATGTTTCTCTAATTAATTTGGAATAATCTCTTTGTGCGGTTGATCTAGCCCTATCTTTATCTCCTCCAACTTTAGAAGCTATTCTATCTATATATAACTTACGTTTAATCGCTAAACCTGCCCCTTGCTTAACAGCTCCTCTTAAAGTCTTTTTACCTCTTTGAAAATCAGTTTGTCCAATACCTGGGGTAGTTTCAGAAACACCTTGATTTAAATCAAAATCTGGCTCTACATTTTCGTCAGGAATTACAGTTGAACTCATTTAAATTTAGAAAAGTTATAACTTTAAAATTCTATCAGATAACGTTATTCTTTACACTTGCTTTCAAAAATTTAGCAGCTTTACAATTGCTCTGCTAAAATATCATTATTTAATAAAGCATTAGATTTTATATAAGTAATATATGAATTTACCAGATCAATTTTCAAAAAGAACTCAACAAGCACTTCAGAGTGCATTCGAAATAGCACAATTAAAAGCCCAAAGAGCAATAGACACTGAACATATACTATATGGAATAGCACACGATGAAGTTGTAATGAAAAGAGTTTTCAAACAATTAGGCATTAACACTTCAGAGCTTAAAGAATATGCTAATAAACAAATGTCACAAGGTAGTTCACAAATGGAAACACCAAATTTTACCCCAAGAGCATATCAAGTATTGCAGCTTGCAAATAAAGAATCTATTGAATTAAGACATAACTATATTGGAACAGAACATATTTTACTAGGGCTTATTCTTGAGCAAGAAGGTTTGGCTGCGCAAATATTAAAAAAATACGCAATAACCCACACTCAAGCTAGACAAGCAGTTATAAAAGTAGTCGGAGAGGGTGACAAAGAGGGCAATAAAATTGGTAATGGTATGGATACTCCTACATTAAATGAATTTTCTAAAGATCTAAATGAGCTTGCAAGACAGGATAAAATTGATCCGGTAATAGGAAGAGACGACGAAATAACAAGAGTCATTGAGATTTTATCAAGACGAAAAAAGAATAACCCAGTACTTATTGGTGAACCAGGAGTAGGTAAGACTGCAATTGCAGAAGGTTTAGCTCAAAAAATAGTTTTAGATCAAGTTCCAGAAGTATTGCGTAATAAAATTGTAAGATCTTTAGACCTAAGTAAACTTGTTGCAGGTTCTAAGTTTAGGGGTGAATTTGAAGACCGAGTAAAAAAATTAATTGAGGATTTAGAAAAGGTGGAAAGAAATGTAATTTTGTTTATAGATGAGTTGCATACAATAGTTGGGAGTGGCGCACAATCTGGAGAGCTAGACTTTTCAAATATGATTAAGCCAGCTTTGGCTCGAGGTGAGTTGCAAGTTATTGGAGCTACAACATTAAATGAATACCAAAAGTATATTGAGAAAGATGCTGCTTTAGAAAGAAGATTTCAGCCAGTGCTAGTTGATGAACCAACAGTTGATCAAACAATTGCCATACTAAAAGGTATAAAAGAAAGATACGAAGCTCATCATAAATTAAAGATTCAAGAGGATGCTTTAGTAGCTGCAGCTAATTTAAGTAATAGATACATTAAAAATAGATTCTTACCCGATAAAGCAATCGATATTGTAGACGAAGCATCCAGCAGAGTAAGGATTAAATTTACAAGTGAACCGCCGCAATTAAGAAGAATTAAAGAGGAAATTAAAAAACTTGAAACAGAAAGAGAATCTTTAACCAGAGGTTCTCAACATAAAGAATCTGCAGAAGTTAAAGTGAAAATTGAACAACTAAAGGAAGAACTTAAACCAATTGAAGAAAATTGGTTTAAAGAAAGAGGTACTGGAACGCCAGAAGTTACTGTTTCGGATATTCACGAAATAATTTCAAGAATGACCGGTATTCCAATTACAGAATTAAATAAGGCTGAAAAAGAAAGTCTTAAAAATTTAGAACAAAAATTACACGAAAGAGTTATTGGCCAGGAAGAGGCAGTACATTTAGTAGCCCAGGCAGTTAGAAGATCAAGAACAGGATTAAAAGATCCTAAAAGACCAATTGCGTCTTTACTTTTTTTAGGACCAACTGGAGTAGGTAAAACAGAGTTAGCAAAAGCATTATCGGAGGTAGTTTTTGGAGATGAAGATGCATTAATACGAATTGACATGAGTGAATACATGGAAAAGTTTGCAGTAACTAGATTAATTGGTGCTCCTCCTGGATATATAGGTTATGAAGAAGGCGGACAATTAACCGAGAAGGTAAGAAGAAAACCTTATTCCGTTATTTTATTTGATGAATTAGAAAAAGCCCATCCAGATGTATTTAATATTTTGCTACAGGTTTTAGATGATGGCAAGCTCACCGACGGAAAAGGTAGGGTAGTGGATTTTAAAAATACTATTATTATTGCAACAAGTAATATTGGAAGCGATTTAATCCTTACTTCAATTAGGGCAAACGAATTATCTAAAAATATTGATACTAAAAGACCAAAAGAAACTAAGAATGGATTAATCTCTCTTAAGAAACCAATAGAAATCTTAGGTCCTAATTGGGAAGAAATTCGAGGTGGAGTTTTTGAATTATTAAGAAAATTTTTTAGACCTGAATTTTTAAATAGGCTAGATGAAATAATAATGTTTAAAGCTTTAAGTAAAAAGGAAATTAAAGAAATTGTGACCCTTATTTTAGAAAGCACACAAAGATTAATGAGAACACAAAATATAGAGGTTTATTTTGATAAAAGTGTAATTGATGAAATTGCTGATATTAGCTATAACCCACAATATGGTGCAAGACCAATAAAAAGGGCTGTTCAAAGCGAAATAGATAATTTTTTGTCTAGTTTAATATTGGACGATAAAATAAGTCCTGGAGATAAAATTAGTTTGTTATATAAAAATAACAAATTTATAATTGAAAAAATCAAAACTTAAAGGGCAACTATCAATCTATAGGTAAGATAAACCTCCTTTGTTACTGAAAAATTGTAACATGCATCTTTTTACATCCATATCATTTTAGACATTTAATTTGCAAAATGTTTGACACTGATTTTGTAAACTTCCATAATGAAAAGGAATATGTCTAAGAACCAACCTGAGTTTATACTCATTCCTAAAAACTTAAGAGAAAGGGATTTTGAATTATCTGGTAGAGAAGCTATTGATCTAGCTTTTCTTGTAAAAGAAAACATTCCTATTCCCGCTTCATTTATTATTTCGACGCTAGCCTTTGATGAATTTTTGATAAATGCAAACTTAGTTAGCCCTATTGCCAAGGAATTAAAAAAAGTTAGACCCTTTATAAAGCAAACAGCTTCTGAGGCAGCTGCAGAAATAAGGAAACTTATTATGGGTGCTAGGCTACCAGAAAAATTACAAGCAGATTTGGAATTTGCTTATACAAAACTCAGTTTAAATAACGAAACTCCTATTGTAACTTTAATAACATCAAATATAATTGATGAAAAATTTATTCCTCAGCCAAACTTGAACAACGATGAGGTGCTATTACAGGGTCTGGATGATTTGGTTCATCAAATAAAATCTTCATGGGCAAAATTATTTAATGATGAGGCCATAGAATTTAGAGCAAATGGTTATTATAAAGGTGAAATTAGTGTTGGATTAATTATTCAGAAATTAATAAGAGCTGAAGTTTCTGGAATAGCAAATAGTGCAACAGTTTTTAGTAAAGATGAAATTGAAGTTAGGGCTGTATATGGTATAGAAAATGAACAATTTAATGAATTTAGTGATGGTTATGTTGTAGAAAAAAAGGCTTTCGAGATTATTAATAAACATATAGTACCTCAGGATCATATGTTTATTCATGAGCTTAAACCAGATTCTCGAAAAAAGTTTCTTAAAGTTGAATTATCTGCAAATTGGAAAAAAAATCAAAAACTTGATGATGAGACAGTAATTTTTATTTCAAAGATTACCAAAAAGATTGAAATTCTTTTTAAACAGGATGTAAGTATTAAGTGGGGAATAGAGGCAGGGGAAATATACATACTTGCTTTAAATCCACTTGAATTACCAGTTATAGAGCATAAGAAAGAAAAGATCCATGATAAACCTGTTTTAAAAATAAAGGAAAAGGAACCTAACATTGAAAAATTAGCTAAGGAAGTTAGAGATATTGTTTCCGGGAAAGAAGAAGAGGCAATAATTGATGACTTTGTCATAGATGTTGTTGAAGAAAGAAAAATGGACTTTCCACTATTAAAAAAGGATAAGGCTCCCGAAGACGAAAAGATTAGGTATATGGACGACTTTCTATTAGATATGGGTGTTTATTTGGATATTTCAAAAATGAATACCAAACATTTAAGTGCTTTAGATTATTTTAATGGTAGCTTTTTTGATGGAACTGAGATGATATTAAATAATAATATTTTACCTGAAGAATATTCAACAAATCAAAAAGTACTAACTAATCTTCTTGAAAAATATTCGTTAGATTTATCTACTGCAGCAAGATGTGCAATACATAAGCCAATGATCTATCAATTGTCATCTATATCAAACTTTGAGTTAAAACTTTTAGGAATTGACGAGAATAAATATAAATACAACCTTGATGAAAGATTTATTGATTATCCAGAGAGTCTAGGTCTAGAGATTATGTCAATAAAAAAATCTAGACTTACTCACAATAGTAGAAATGTAAATGTATCTATTCCTGCAGTTCGTAATTTAAGTAATCTTGAAGATATAGAAAAGGTATTCAATGCTAGCGGTTTAAAAAGGGCATCAAATTTTAGAATTTATGCTGAAGTTTCTATTCCTTCATTTATATTTGAACTAGATAGGATTGATAAAAATAGAATAGATGGAATTATTGTTAACTATTCTAAATTGTTAAAGGCGTTAACTTTTAGGAGTGAAGTTAGGGAGGTGGACCATGTAGTTGGATTTAAGACATTAGAACTTTTGAAGTCTATCGCAAGTCACAAGAACATGGAATTAATAATAAGACTTAATAACTATAACGAAGATTTAATAAAACACATACACAGTCTAAAACCTCAGCAAATTATTTTTACAAGCATCCCTTCAGAAAGTACTCTAGGATTTATTAGCACTAATTAGTTTGAATAGTATTAATAGTATTAATAATATCATTAACTTCATTTAAATTAGAACCAATTCTATAAAAAATTTGAATAGTTGTATAAGTTCCATTGTAAATAGTCACAAAGCTTATTGAACTTTCATCGGGCTTTACATTTTCATCTCCAATATCTTTGTATTCAATTCTATAAAAGTCTAAACTGTTAATTTTTATAAGTTCTTTTTTTACTTCGATATTCTGTTTATTTAATAACGAAATTCTATCGCCTACAATTTCAGTCAAAGTTTTTGAACTATCTTCTGGCCGTGCCGATGTTAAATAAATAGATATATTTTGAGTACCATTTTCTAAAGTGTCGCCAGATGATGAATTAGGTATGAGTCTCCACTTGTTCAAATCAAACTTAATACTTAACCCGGAATTGAATTTATAAAGGGCTAAGGTTGGTCTGCTAATTATATAAATAGTAGCAATAGTGCCTATCAGTAAGACAACAGCTATAATGATTAGAAACTTGGACTTAATTAGAGTCACCGATTTAGATATATACCCATTATTTAACGAACCCATATATTATGCTATAATTATTACATTATATTGTATAAAAAATGTGTCTTTTTAGCCAGATCAAAATAGTAATTTAATCATAAATAAATGTACGCAAGAAAAGAAGATAAAAACATAATAATAATGGTAGTAATAATATTTGTTGTATCTATAGTTGCACTTATTGCAATTGGTAATATTATATGGAAAATTATTAGCCCAGGAGTAGCATTAGCTACAACTGAAATATCAAGATTAATTGCGATTAATAGACTGGATTATAATTTCCCAATTCCAGCAAAAAGAGAATCTGTATCCGCTTTACCTACTCCAATTGAATTTACAGCCGAACAGCAAGTCGTGTTGGCAAGAGATTTAGATTACGATTTTGAAATTCCAAATGCGGATAACAATAGAATAGTTGTAGGTGTGACAAATTTTTATGAAGAGATTTACACTGACTCAGATTTTGGACCTGACAGAATTACAGAGGAATCAAATAAGAATATGATTATTACAATAAATAAGCTTGCGATAAACTCACCTGCTTACATTACCCCAGAAAGTAGCTTAGCTCTTAAATTTGGTTTTTGGATGCATAGTTCTTCTTATAAGCTAAACGAAGGTGAAATGGTTTTTTTGTGCACAAGAAGGTATTTTGATAATAACGACCCAAGAAGTTGTTACTTTATGAATTACATGAGCGTTAACGATACATTTAGCATTGAATATAATAAAGAAAAATTCAATTATAAAGTGAATGCTATTAATTACATTAAACAGGACTATCAACAAATTTACGAAAATATAAGTTCTGATAAGAATAGCTTAAAAATGGTGACTACAGGTGCCCTAGACTCTGGTAGGGGGCGATTGGTAATAACTGCAAACCGTATCTAATAATATCCAATCTTACTGTTAGGTGATAAAATTTGATCATGCATCTGTAGCTCAATGGATAGAGCAGCGGTCTTCGGAACCGAAGGTTGGGGGTTCGACTCCCTCCAGGTGTATATTGATTTCCACAGTATTTTTAACTTTAGCCAAAAATATAATAACCAATATATTATTACCTGCATCTAAAAGCCTGGACTTAGTTTTATAGACAATAATGACATTTTTGATTACGGTTTTCAGCTTTAGCTGGAACTACAATAAGCGTATAACCTTGCCGCATCGAAAACTTAGAGGTGGCTTTCGTAGACATATGCGAAAGTTTTCGATATAATTCACCTGCCTTTACGGTATGGAGTGATAGCTCAATGGTAGAGCAGCTGCCTTTTAAGCAGTTGGTTCCGGGTTCGAGTCCCGGTCACTTCATTTTGTATAGCTACAAATTCCCCTCATAGATTTATTACATCCCTTTTAGACTCGAACGGGTTCGGTTAATAAGGTCAAAATTTTAGAAACAAAGTGCAATAAAATTTTATGACCGCATTAAGCACCCTTGTGGTGAGTCCCGGTCACTTCACTCTTCTTTCAATTTAGACTTAAAGTTTGTCCCAAATTATAATGATTGCTAATCGTTAAATCTATATTTTGATTTACAGTATCAAATACAGAAGAAATTTCTGCTTCCACAATATCAATAGAGAAATCCGCATTAAAATTGACTGCAAGCCTTTCCATAGTATCTCCCAAAAGGAATATATAGTAACCCTCCGGAGATAAGTACATACTAAATTCTCCAACTATATAAACTTTATCATTAAAAACGATTGCATCAATCATGCCGCTATCCTTAAACCTTATCTCTAAAGCTTTATTGTATTCCAAATTAAAATATTCAACCTTTGTTGAAATTGGTATTGAATAAGTATTTCGTTTAATTACGGTTATCTTTTTAGATAACCGACCCATACATATTGCCAAGGCTCTTAAATCACTACCCTCAATATTTAATGGGGACTCTGCAATGACTATATAAGTAGCAAAAGTTTCTTTTTGGCTAATGGGAAGAGTTTCAATAGTAAGCGTATTTCTATCTATTTTTATACCATCTTCGACTTCACCAGCAATAATCTCCTCGTCACGCACACCATTAGTGTATACATTAAGGACTCTGACTTTCTTAGGAGAAATTGTAAAAACATCTTGCATAGTTTTTTCCTGTCCATCTTCCATAAATTCTTCAAAACCATAAATATTAATTACTGGCTCTAGGTCTTCTTCAGGAAGGTGAATACCCGCAATCGCATTTCTATCTCTAATTTGAGGAAATATACTAAAATATTGATAAGGAGGTTGAATTACTATACTTTGTTTACCTTTCAGGTTATCTCTTAACTCAAGCTTGTAACCACACAATTGGTAATGCACTATAAACCTTTCTATTCCCCAACATATTCCAGTATCTATAAGTTGCACTTGTAGTACAAGATCGTCACCATTATGTATGCTCAAAAATAATTTTCCATCTAACTCAAGAACTTCAAGCCCAACATAATCATCCCTATAAATTTCTCTATAGTCATCCACTGCGGATTGAATGGATTCTTTTAAAGTAGCTCCCTTTGAACTAGCCAGTAAATTTAGTAGCTCATTTAACTTGGATATAGCCCTGGAATAATCTTGTATAAAAATGTTTTCTAATGAAGCATTTCTAAATTCTTCAGGAAGATTTGCATATAAAATCAAATCGTTATCGCAAAGTCTTGCATTTAAAAAACCTAACTGACCAACTATTTCGAGAGTATTTGGTAAAAAGAATTTAGCTAACCTAAAAGGTTTGTGATTTTGAATTTTTTCTGGATCATCAAGCATATAAAATAATAGCACAATCAATAAAAACCCTTTTTATTAGATAAAAGAAAAAACTTAGTGTAAGATTAAAAACGTTAGCTTTTACAAAAGTTTTTATGGCAGATGCAAATATATCCACAGAAGATTTATTAACTGTAGAAGGTTTAGATAAGGTAGAAGAGTACTTTAAAATGAAAGACATTATGAGGAATCTTAGAAATGACCTTAAAGATTTAAAACTCCAAAATCCAGACATTGATGAGTTAGATAAATTAACCAAAAGAGTTAAAGAAATTCGGGAAAAAGTTAAAGAGGAAGAGAACATAAAATTATTAGAAGAAAAAATTTCTAACTCTAAGGAAAGATTAGATTTGCTAAAAGAATTAATACGAATTGATTTACTTGAAAAGGCTCAGGAAGAAGTTAAAAGAAACGGTAGGAAATTAAAAGTAGTTAGTGTTCTAAAAGAAATGAGAGACGGTGAGAACGAAGGTAAAAAG
>Ga0163148_10001595_pt1 | contig 29143 bp, 19 predicted proteins | sample OliLakLV19MP7P2_FD_148606 | JGI IMG/M metagenome (GOLD analysis project Ga0163148, IMG submission 148606) | Freshwater microbial mat bacterial communities from Lake Vanda, McMurdo Dry Valleys, Antarctica- Oligotrophic Lake LV.19.MP7.P2 | ecosystem: Environmental > Aquatic > Freshwater > Lake >... | reverse complement strand
GTAATAGAAGTCGTGGATGTGGTTGTGGACCACGCGGTTGCGGCTGGCGTCGCCGATCCACACGCCGATCGCCGAGTGGAAGATCAAGCCGCCGTGGTGGATAGAGCAGTCGCTGACCGTGGTCGCCGACGAGGCGCAGACATCCCGCCCGGGCAGCCCGCCGCCGGCATCTTCGCGCGCGGGCCCCCAGCCGAGGGCGACCGCATCGAGACCGCGGAAGGCATTGGTCTGCCACCCACGCGGTAACCCGCCATCGGGGCCGATCTTCACCCCGCCCCCGCCCAGATCGTGCAGGGCGCACCCGACCACGCGATTGCGTTCGCACCCGCGCAGCACCTCCACCGCCCAGCCGGCGACCTGACTGACCCGGCAGGCGTACAGCGCGCAGTCGGTGGCGCCCACGAAGCGCACCGCGGCGGGGACCTGGAAGTCGGATTGGAGGGTCCCCGCGTTCTCGCGCGGCAGTTCCCATTCGCAGTGGCGCAGATCAAGGAACTGGAACCGGAGGTGCTGGACGCGCTTGGTCGCGTCGAGGGCATCGCCGGCGACATCGATCAGCCGATCGAGGCGCGGCGCCTCGATCAGGGCGTCGACGAGCAGCTCGCCCGGCATGGGGATATAGGACAGGGTGCCGCTCGCGCGGTCGAGGTACCAGTCCCCGGGATCGCTGCAGGCCTCGCGCACGTGATCGAAGCGGTAGCGGGTGCCGCGGCCGGTCTCGTCGCGCGAGAAGCGGCTGTAGCCCTTGGTGGCGAAGTGGATGGTGCGCGTGCCGGCGTCGATGCTGGCGAGACGCAGATGGTTTTCATACCAGTGGTCGGGCACCACCACGTCGATGTCGTCGAGATTGGAGAACGTGGGCAGGTCGCCCGCCGCGTAATGGGCGCTCATCGCGCCGTGGAAGAAGCCGCCGGGATCGCGCTTGGCTTCTTCCTCAGGAACACCGGAAAAATGCAGGAAACCGCGCTTGGGCCAGCGCGAACGCAGGCGTCGCCGGCCATTGACGAACAGTTGGGTGAACCACCAGCCGCCTGCCGCCACCTCGGGCACCGTGGTCTGCCAGCAGGGCACACCGTTGAGGCTGGCCGTGGTCCAGCCGCCGAGTGCGCGTCCGCCGCTGAGCATCGCCCGACCGCCGACGCCCATCCAGGTCACTGGGCAGCGCGCGGTGCCGCCATCCTCGGGGGTGAACACCAGCGGCTTGTCCAGGCGATAGACCCCCGCGGCCACGTGCACCTCAACCGGGGCCGAAGGGGCTGACGTGCGACGTTTGCGGCGCAGGGCATCGCGCGCCGCCACCAAGGTGGGAAAGGGACGGCGCTCAGAGCCATCGCCCAGGCGCGTGCCGGTGGTGGCGACATGGACGACGATGGCACGGGGCATGGAGTCACTCCGGAGTGGCGTGCAGCCGGCGACGGCAGCCGAGCGACCAGAATGAGGCGGGTACGGGGGTCAGCTAGCGCCCTGTCCCACCCCTGGACGCGGCGCGGTCGACTGCGGACCATGCCCACCCCGATGGATCCCGCCGAAGCCAGCCAAGCGCTCGATGAGCTGATGGGCACCCTGCCGGTGAGCATGGCCGCCGACCAGTTGTGGGCTGAACCGCGCCTGTGCAGCGCTCGCGAGCGCCTGGCCGCCGGCCAGCCGGTGGGCCGCACCATCGCCGAATGCCGGGTCCGCCTTGGACCGAGCGTGGCCAACGCTATCCGCCGCGGCTTCCTGCCCTTCACCATTGCCTACCCCGAGCAGCTGCCGGTCTCGGCCGCCCACGACGAGATCATGGGCGTGCTTGCCCAGCACCGCACCTTCGTCCTCACCGGCGAGACCGGTTCGGGCAAGACCACCCAGCTGCCCAAGATGCTGCTCGAAGCCGGGTACGGCCGGCGCGGCATGATCGCCCTGACGCAACCGCGACGCGTCGCCGCTTACGCCATGGCCGCGCGCCTGCGCGAAGAGATGGAGGCGCCCGAGGGCATCGTCGCGCATAGCGTGCGCTTCGACGACCAGTCGGGCGCCGACACCCTGGTGCGGGTGGTCACCGACGGCCTGCTGCTCGCCGAGGCGGCGCGCGATCCGCTGCTTGGTCGTTACGATGCGATCCTGGTCGACGAGGCGCACGAGCGCAGCCTCAACATCGACCTCCTGCTCGGGCTCTTGCGTCAGCTGCGCGCGCGGCGACCCGACCTGGTCATCGGCATCGCCTCGGCGTCGATCGCGGTCGAGCGCTTCGCCGAATACCTCGGCCATGACGGCGTCCCCGCGCCGATCGTGCGCGTCGACGGGCGCACCTTCCCGGTCGAGGTGCGCTGGCGCCCGCCCGCGGACGAGGACCTCAGCTACCTTGCCGCCGCCGTGCAGGCGGTGCGCGATGTCCATGCCGAAGGTGGGACGGGCGACGTGCTCTGCTTCCTGCCCACCGAGCGCGACATCCTCGATGCGGCTAAGCGCCTGCATGATCTGCCCGGCGCGACCTGCGTGCCGCTCTTCTCGCGCCTGACCCCGGGCGAGCAGCAGCGCGTGTTCAAACCGATGCGCGGGCGCAAGGTGGTGCTGGCGACCAACATCGCCGAAACCTCGCTGACCATCCCCGGCATCGTCTACGTGATCGACGCCGGCATGGCGCGTATCAAACGCTACGCCGCCGGCGCGCGCACCGAGCGCCTGCCGATCGAGGCGGTGGCCCAGGCCAGCTGCGTGCAGCGCGCCGGCCGCGCCGGCCGCGTCCAGGCCGGCGTCGCCATCCGTCTCTACGACGAGCAGGACTTCGCCGCCCGCGCGCCCTACACCGATCCCGAAATCCTGCGCTCGAACCTCGCCGGCGTGGTGGTGCAGTGCCTGTCGATGGGCCTCGGCGATCCCGAGCGCATCCCGTGGCTGGATCCGCCGGCGCCGGGCGCCTGGCAGCAGGCGCGGGTGCTGCTCGAAGAATTGGGCGCGTTGGAAGAGGTGCGTGGTCCTTCAGAAGAGGTGCGTGGCCCGTGGTCCGTGGTCCCGCTGCCGGCGGCAGACGCTCGTCCCCGAGCGTCGAGAGCCGGTGGTCCGTCAGAAGAGGTCCGTGGTTCGGAAGACCAAAGTCAGAATCCACTCCCGGCTTCCTCGGCTGTCCCGACCACGGACCACGGACCACGGACCACGCACCCCTTCCGGCTATCCCCACTCGGCCGCCGTCTCGCCGCCATCCCCGCCGATCCGGCGGTGGCGCGCATCCTGATCGCTGGCATCGAGAACGGCGTCGCCCACGAGGCCTGCACCATCGCCGCCTTCCTCTCGGTGCAGGACCCGCGCGTGCGTCCGCTCGGCAGTGAGGCCAAGGCCGACGCCGCCCACCGCGCCTTCGCCCATGAGGCCGGCGATCTCACCACCGTGCTGCAACTGTGGGATCGCTGGCAAGACCAGCCGTCGCAATCTGCGCGGGTGCGTTTCGCTGAGGCCAGCTGGCTGGGTGTGCGCCGCATGCGCGAGTGGAGCGACGTGCGTCACCAGCTGTGGTCGTCGCTGCGCGATCAGCGCGGGGGCGTGCCGTTGCCGCCAACCGGGCATGCGCCCGGGACCTGGCCGATCGAAGCGGTGCACCGCGCGGTGCTCGCCGGCATGCTCGGCAACGTGCTGATGTACGATCGCGAGCTGCGCCTCTACCGCGCCGGCGGCGACCGCCAGTTGGCCGTGCATCCGGGCAGCGCGCTGCGTTCGGGCAAGCACGACGACGGCAAGCGCGCCCCACCGCCGCCGCCGTGGCTGGTGGCATGCGAGGTGGTCGAGACCTCGCGCCTGTTCGCGCGGTTGTGCGCGCCGATCGATCCAGAGTGGGTGGTCGAACTCGCTGGCGATCGGGTCAAGCGCCGCCATCGCGACGCGCGCTGGCACCCCAAGCGGCGCCAAGTGGTGTGCGCCGAGACGGTGACCTGGCGCGGCCTGCCCATCCGCGACGGCCGGCTGGTGCCGTACGAACGCATCGACGCCAAGGACGCCACCGCCATCTTCGTGCGCGAGGCGCTGGCCGGCGACGCCGCCGCCGAAGTCGGTCACGAGGTGCCGGCGATCGCGCGCAACCACGCCCTCGCCGAATCGCTGGCCCGGCTGCGCCATCGCTTGCGCGATCCCGATCTGTGGCTCGACGGTGGCGCGTTGGAGGGGGCCTACCGCGTGCGTCTCGGCCTCGACGGCGAGACGCCGCCGGTGATCGCCTCGACCGATGCGCTCAAGGGTTGGCTGAAGGAGCACGGCGACGAGGCGATCCGCCTGCGCGGCGAGGATTTCGTCGGCGCCGAGGCCTTCGCCCGCGCCGAACGCGAGGCGCCCGAATCGGCGACCATGCGCGGCGCTGCCCTGCCCATCCGGTATCGCTACGCGCCCGGCGAGGACGACGACGGCGCCACCCTCGAGCTGCGCGAAGAGCAGGTCGGCGCGCTCGATGCGTCGCGGCTCGACTGGCTAGTGCCGGCTTTCCATCTCGAGGTGACCGAGGCCTGGCTACGCCAGCTGCCCAAGGACCAGCGCCGCCACCTCATCCCGCTCGCCGAAAGCGTGACGGCGATCCTCGCCGCCGTGCAACCGCACGAGGGCCGGCTGGCCTTCGCCGACGCGGTACATGCCGAAGTCGAACGCCGCGTCGGTCCCTGTGCCCGGCCGTTGGCCGAGACGCTGCCGCCGCATCTGCGCCTGCGCTTCCTCATCCGCGGCGAGGATGGCGCGGTGGTCTACGCCGGGCGCGATCCCGGCTTCGTCCTCGGGCAAGCCGGCGCCGCCGCCGATCGCCTGGCGCCGCTGCGCGCCGAGCACGAGACCGCGCCGTCCGCGACCTGGCCGGCCGAGGTCGAACGCCTGCCCGCCGAGATCCAAGCGGTCGGCGTGGTCGGCTACCGGGCCCTGGCCCGTACCCGCGATGCCGGTGGCGGCGTGGCGGCGCGGGTCGCGGTACATGCCACCGCCGAGGCGGCGCGTATCTGGCATGAGGACGGCGTCGATGCGTTGCTTGAAGCCGCGCTTGCCGAGCCCCTCGACCGGCTCGCCGCTGAGCCGGTGCCCGGCGCGCTGGCGGCGCGGATCGAACGCATGCTCGGCGGCCGCACCGGCGGCTTGCGTCGGCAGTTCGCGCTGCGCGCCGCCCTCGATGTCGAACCACGCAAGGCGCGCGACGCGACCTCGTTCGCCGACCTGCTGGCGCGCGCCACCGCGGCGTTGCCGACCGCCGTCGTGCTCGACGCGCTGCTCGACCGCGCCTCGTCACGGGTCGAGGTCTTGCGCGGCCGGCTCAAGCAGGGGGCGCGCAACCTCGCCGCCGCCGGGGCCCAGCGTCTCGCCGCGCACGATCTCGAGCGCCTGGTCGGGCCCGGTTGGCCGGGGCGGCTGCCGTGGGCGACGGCGCGCAAGCTTGACGCCAACCTCGATGCGATCGCTCGCCGCCTCGATCTGGCCCAGACCAGGCCGGCCGATGCCCAGCGCTTGGCCGAGCGCGCCGAAGCTCTGCTCGGCGAGTACGACCACGCCCTGTCCGATGACCAGCGCCTGCTCGCCGCGCTCGGCCTGGGGCGCACCACGCGTGAGCTGAGCGCGGCGTTGGAAGACGCGCTGCTCGCGCTCGGCACCTCTGGCACCGGCGCCAGCGCCGGCTTCGCCGAGGCCCGTTTGCGCCACGGCCTCGGCGAGTTGCACAAGGCGGTGTCCGCCGCGCGCGCCGCGGTGCGCGCCACCGTCGACCGGCTGGTCGGCGCGCGCGAGCAGGCGCGTCGTCTGCGCCCCGGGCCTTTGCGTGAGCGCCTGGTCGGCGAGGTCGATCGCCTGATCGGCGGCTTCCCCGAGCTCGGTCTGGGCGCCGACCTGGCGGCTCAGCATCAGGCTGCGCTCGCCTGCTGCGACCGCGTGCGGGCCGCCTCCAACCGCGTCTGATGGGCGGATCGCCCATCCGGCATCCACGGCCTTGCCTCTCACGTCCTTCGCCAACGCTGTCGCCATGCGTATCGCCGTCGCCGCCATTCTCGCCCTCGCCCTGGTCGCCTGTGGCCGTCAGACCCCCGATCCCGACGGCTACACCGTCCTGCGCACCTACGGCTGGGAGAGCACCGTTCCCGATCCGCAGGCGGAATGGAATCCGACGTCATACCAGGTCTTGTCGCGCGCCGCGGGCGGCTTCGTGCTGCTCGATGAAGGCACCGGTCGGCAGCAGTACTTCTCGTCGCTCGAGCACCGTCAGATGCACCACCCGGCGTGGCTGACCGGCAACCAGTTCGTCTATGGGCCGGTCAGCAACGTGATCCGGGCCGATGCGGGCGCGGTGGTTCCGCATCCCGAGGGGCTTCAGGTCGTGCGCCTGGCCAACAACCGTCCGATCTCGACCAAGGTGCTCGCCGCCGCCGGCTACCGGCCACGGCGGTGGAAGGATCAGGTGGTGGCGCAGGTCGAGGACCGCCTCCAGGTGGTCAACGACGCGGGCCAGGCGAGCGACTTCACCCAGGGCTTCTCTGCCGTCCCGCAGATCGATGGCGAGGGCATCTGCTACCTCGAAACCCCGGTATTCGATGCCGATCTGTGGACCGCCAAGCCACGTCTGTCGTCGCTGATCATCCGCTGGAAGCCGGGCAAGGTGACCATCGTGCCGCGCGGGGTCGATGCGACGTGGACTGCCGAGGGGGGCGTGGTGGTGACCGTCCTCGCCGGCGAGCTACCGGCAAGCGGCGCATGGTGGAGCGTCGGCACCGAGTTGGTCTATTACCCAGGCCCCAAAGCGTCGGCGCGCACCGTGGGCAAGGACTTGCACGCCGCCGCCGCCCATCCGACCAATCTCACCCTGGCGGCGGTCTCGACCGACGGCCGGCTGATGTTGGTCGATCTCGCCGGCCGTCCCGCGCGCGTCCTGGCCGACCAGGGCGAGCGCCCGCGTTGGAGCGCCGACGGCGCTCGCCTGCTGGTCGAGGAGGCGTTGCTGGCGCCCGCCGCGGATGGAGGCACCCGTACTGCGCGCGCCGAGCAGTCGTCGGCGCAAGGTCGCTACCTGCGCGTCCATGTGCTGTCGACCACCACCGACAAGCGCTGATGCCGGTCATCGATCCGACGACGTTGCCGCCGCGCGACCGCTACCGCCTCGGCATCGCCGCGGTGGTGCCGCGGCCGATCGCCTGGATCACCACCGTCGATGCCGTCGGAACGGTCAATCTCGCCCCATTCAGCTACTTCAATGGGGTGTGCACCAGCCCGCTGATCCTCTCGGTCGCGATCGCGCACCGCGATCCGATCAAGGACACCCTCGCCAATCTGCGCGCCACTGGCGAAGCGGTCATCCACTTGGTTCCGGCGAGCGAGCTGGCGGTGATGCACGCCAGCGGCGGCGACTACCGTCACGAGATCAGCGAGCCATTGTTGCTGGGCTTGGAACTCATCCCCAGTGCGCGCGTCCGTCCCACGCGCCTGGCCTGCGCCGAGGTCGCCTTCGAATGTCGGCTGCATCGCGAGATCCCCGTCGGCGAGCCACCGGTGGCGCTGTGCTTGCTTGAGGTGGTGCTGGCGCATGTCGCCGATTCGGTTGCAGCCGCGGATGGGTTGCCCGATCCGCTGCGTCTGCGCACGGTCGCACGCCTGGGGGGGGATGCCTACCTGCGCGCGCAGACGTGGGACGTCGTCGAACTCCCGCGTCAGCCGCTGCCGCCAGAGCTCGCGGTCCGGCGCGCGCCGCGCGGATGACGGCTCCGATTGCCGAAGCCCGGAAGCCACGCGGGTGGGAAGCGGACCTGGTCAGGGCTTGGGCGGCACGTGGAAGACCAGCCGCTGTTCCATCAGCGCCGAGACACGTTCGATGACCTCGGCCTCGCTCTCGCTGCCGCTGATGCGCAGATCGCAGGGGAGCGTCGAGCGGCCGGTGGGATCGACCTCGATCGCGACCGAGAGTTGGCTGCCGATCAGAGCCTGCACCGCGCTGTGGTCGGCGAGGCCGATGGCGTTGGTGGTCGAGACCAGGATCACGCCCGAGATCAGGAAAAGGTAGGCGACCTCGCCGAAGCGGCGCACGAGTTCCTGCTGGGTGGCGTCGATGGTCAGGTCCTGGTCGACCCCGAGCAGGACGTTGGTGCCGTCGAGCAGATAGGTGTGGCGGCCGCGTTCGAACAGCGCCTTTTCCAGGGCGCGCGCGAAGCGTTCCTTCCCCGAGTTGGGCTTGCCGACGAACATCACCAGCGCCGGACGGTGGCCATAGCGCTGAGCGCGTTCGGTGCCGGTGACGCCGCCGTGGATCCACGAGAAGTCGCGCAGACGGGCTTCGCTGCGCAGGTCGTCTTGCTCGTCCTGGACCGCCGCGGTGATGATGCCGCCGCCGGCGACGTCGTAGCCATCGACCAGGACGAAGCGGCCGGTGCCATCGATGTCCGAGATGAGGTCGAAGGCGACCGGGCGCCGGGTCTCGAGGATGACGTCGGCGACATCGTGACGGCCGACGTGGTCCTTGGTCAACTGGGCGTCGATCTCGGAGGCGTCGAGCACGCGGTTGATCTTGTGCACGCGCACCGGCTGCGACGTCGCGTGGATCTTGAGTTTGTAGTCGCGGCCCTGCACCAGCGGCTTGCGCCCGAGCCAGATCAGGTTGGCGCGGAAGCGGGTGCCGACCAGCGGCGCCTGGGTCTTCAGGCTCATCACCTCGCCGGGCGTGATGTAGATCTGCTCTTCCAAGGTGACGCCGGTCGACCAGCCGGAGCCGACCGCGGTGCGCGGCGTGGCATTGAAGCCCTCGATGCTCTTGATGCGGCTGGTCTTGTTCGACGGCGAGAAGACGACCTCGTCGCCGACCTTGACATGGCCAGTCTCGATGCGGCCAGCGACGATGCGGCGGTCGTCGCCCTGGCTGACGAATTTGTAGATCGCCTGCACCGGCATGCGCAGCGGTTGATCGGTCTTGGCCGGCGCCTTGGCGAAGAGGTCGAGCATGGCCAGCACGGTCGGGCCTTTGTACCACGGCATGCTGGTCGAGTCCTGGGTCAGGTTCTCGCCAGTCAGCGCCGCGATCGGCACGAACTGCTTGGGGCTGACCGCGCCGATGCCGGTGAGGAACTCGCGGAACTCCTTCTCGATGCGGTCGAAGACCTCCTGCGAGTAGCCGACCAGGTCCATCTTGTTGACGCAGACCACGACCTGCTTGATGCCGAGCATGCCGAGGATGTAGCCATGGCGGCGGCTGTTCTCGCGCACGCCTTCCTTGGCGTCGATCATCAGGCAGGCGGCTTCGGCGCGCGCCGCACCCGAGATCATGTTCTTGAGGAATTCGATGTGCCCGGGGGCGTCAATGATGATGTAGTCGCGCTTGGCGGTCTTGAAGAAGCAGCGCGCGGTGTCGATGGTGATGCCCTGGTCCTGCTCATCGGACAATGCGTCGAGCAGGAAGGCGTATTCGAACGGCTTGCCCGTGCGCTGACACTCGCGCCGCACCGCGTCGAGCTTGCCGTTCGGCAGGGAACCGGTGTCGGCGAGCAGGCGGCCGACGAAGGTCGACTTGCCGTGATCGACGTGGCCGACGATGACGATATTCATCTGGTCGCGCGATTGCGCGGCGGTCTCGGGGCTGGTCTGGGCGGCAGGGGTAATCATGGGTGCGTGGTCCGTGGTCCGTGGTGCGTGGTCGCGGGCAGGGTGAGGCCGGTTCATGGTCCATGGTTCCTGGTCCGGTCTTTTCTCAGACCACGGACCACGGACCACGGACCCGACTTCACATGTAGCCGTCTTTGCGCAATTCTTCGAGTCCGTGCTTGCCGTCCTGCAGGCGGCCCGAGCGCTCGCCGATGTTTTTCAGGCTGCCGCTCTTGAGTTCGGCGATGACCTCGTCGACATTCTTCGCGTTCGACGGGATCGGGGCGTTGCAGGGCGCGCAGCCCAGCGAGCGATAGCGCGTGCCCTGGCCCTGGTCGTAGTAGAGCGAGACGGTGGGAATTTTCTCGCGCTTGATGTATTCCCAGATCGCCAGTTCGTCCCAGTCGAGCAGCGGGTGGATGCGGACGTGGGTGCCGGGCGCGTAGTCGGTCTTGAACTGGTTCCAGAACTCGGGTGGTTGGTCGCCAACGTCCCAGGCGTTGTTCTTGTCGCGCGGCGAGAAGTAGCGCTCTTTCGAGCGGCTGCCTTCTTCGTCGGCGCGCGCGCCGACGATCACCCCGTGGTAGGGCTCGCGATCGGGCTCGATGTCGTACTTGCCGGTGACCAGGTTCAGCCGGCGGCGGACGCCGGTGCCCTGGAGGGTGGCCTTGAGTGCGCCGCCCTTGAGCAGGCCGCAGCACTCGCGCCGCGCCAGAGCCTGTTCTTCGGCGGTCATCTGCGGGTTAGCATTGAAGCGATCGGGGAAGGTATTCTTCGCCGCCAGGGTCGCTTCGTCTTGCCCGACGATCATGGTCAGCTGGTATTCCAGCGCGAGGCGGTCGCGGTACTGGATCATCTCGGGCAGTTTGTAAGAGGTGTCGATATGGACGAGAGGGAAGGGCACGTGCCCGAAGAACGCCTTGCGTGCCAGCCACAGCAGGACGGTGGAGTCCTTGCCGATCGACCACAGCATGCACATACGCTCGAAGTGGCGGAACGCCTCGCGCATGATGTAGACGCTCTGTTGTTCGAGCTGATCGAGATGGTCCATCGACGAGGCCCCATTGGCAGGTGGAGGGCGCATCATTGCCCCGAAGCGAGCGGGGCAAGGGTGGAACCTGGGTCGGCTTGATCGCACGTTGGAAGGAGCGGTGCTTGGACTCCCCTCCGCGCCGCGGATACTCATAGTCATGCGCTTTCCGCTTTTGCTCGCCCTCCTTGCCGCGGGTTGTGTCCACGCGGCCGACTGGTCCGGCACCTTCGAGGTGGTTGAGACCGTGGCCGGGCCGGCCCCGGCCGCCGCGGATCGGCGCGAGATCGAGGATGCCGCCAAATCCCTGGAATCCCGTCTCGCTCGGGCTCGCGAGGGCTTGAAGAGCGCGAGTCCGATCGTTGCCCGCACCTACCGCCAGGACATCGGCCATCTCGAAGCCGAACTGCAATCACTGGCGCTCGAGCGCGGCGGCACGGTCACGCTCGGACGGACATCGTACGCGGTGCGTGGTCAACGCGTCGCAGCCGATGGCGACGAGGCCCGGGTGGTCGCCGATGGCGCGGCTGGCACCGCGGTGGTGGTCGCCCCCGGCAAGCGCGAACGGGTCAACCTGGTCAAAACCCAGCCCAAGCCGCCCGCCGATGCCGCACCCGCGGCGCCGGTTGGCGATATCGCCACCATGCGCGGCACGATCAGCGTCGGCGGTGATGCCTGCATCGTCACCTGGGCGCCCGCGCTGCCCAACGTCTACGCGCTCACCCGCGTGCCGGCGCAGGGCGCGGACTCGCTCAACGCCGCCCTCGCCGCCCTGCCCGGCCTGCCGCTTGAGGTCGAGCGGCGCAGCTCGCGCGGAGTGCAGCGCTGGACGGTGCAGAAGCTGGTCGCGGGCACGGTCGACGAGCGCTTGCTCGTCGAGTGAATCATTGCCAGCGGATGTCGCCGCTCTGCCCGGGTGGGCGAATGTGGCGATCGATCGGGAACAGTGACTCGCCCAGGTCCGGCATCGGAGGACCGGTCTGCGCCGCTGGTTGATCTCGGCCGTGGTCGGGGTGCTCAGGCACGCCCTTGCCCCCCGCTTGGCCCCCGGCACCCTGAGAATCCGCTCAGAATACCTGAGCCAGCTCAGGATGACGGCCATGTCCGACCCCGTATTGATCGCCATCCCGCCCAAGGGCGGGAGCTTCGACGACGTGCTCAAGAAACTGGTCACCCTGGGTTGGCTGCGCCCCGAGATCGTCACTGAGATGCGCCGCCTGATCCGCGAGGACAAGCGTCGCGTCAAACTCGAAGAAGGCCTGATCCAGCTCTGGGCGCAGAGCGGCCGCACCATCGAAGCCACCATCCGCGCCGCCGACCTCTTCGGCCACGACATGGACGAGGTCGACCAGGCGATCAAGCGCATGCGGCGCTATACCGACGAACGCGGCATCAACCTGGATTACACCGGCAAGAGCGCCGTCGAGCGCCTGCTCGACCAGTTGCGCCACGATCCCGACCCGGTGGTGAGCGAGGCCGCGCTCGCGCTGCACCTCCAACTCGACCTGACCCGGCCGGGCAAGCCCAGCCGCATGGTCTTCAACCAGATCGAGATGGAGTTCGCGCGCGGCGCCGGTCGCGCGCCGGTGCGCGCCGTGCTGCTCGGCACCGACCACGAGGTGACGCCGACCTACCTGCGCAAGCACAAGCGCGATCTCTCGCTGACCTGCTACGACGCCTTCCACAACACCCTGCTCGACGCGCTTGACACCGGCAAGGTGCGCAACTGGCGCGAGCTCATGTCGCACCTCATCAAGGCCAACACCGACGTGCGCATCCTCGGCAGCCTCGGCCTCGACGACTATCTCGGCCACTGCGTGCTGATGAACCGGACGCGCGCCGAGCAGGCTAAAGCGCTCGGCGGCGTGCGGCGCTGGGCTGATATCGCCAAGGATCCCAAGCTGGCGCTGCTGCAGGACCGACCGGTGCTGATCGATCCGCAGTACGAGGAGGTCTACGCCAGCATCCTCGACGCCAAGGACAACCGCATCCGCTTCGAGGTCGGCCCCAAGGACATCGAGACCACCTGCGCCGAGCAAGACCGGGTCGCCATCTACATCGTGCGCTCGGGCTCGACCGTCGCTTGCACGCCGGGTCTGTGCGTGGTCGGCGATGAGCTGATCACCAGCGAGACCATCGTCGCGGTCAATCAAGAGCGCCTCGACCACAACCCGGGCATCGGGGTGCTGATCGAAAGCCTGGCGCCGACCACCACTGATCATGTCCTGGCTTGGCGCAAGAAGCTGGCGGAGAAGCTGGGCGATCGCCTCTACTGAGCGGCGGGGCCGTTCAGGGTCCGTGGTTCGTGGTCCGTGGTCCGTGGTCCGTGGTCGGGGCAGCAGGCACTGCTACCGCGTACACCCGACCTGCCTGCGACGACCGCCGCATCCACTCCCCGTGTCTGGACCACGGACCACCGGCTCTCGACGCCCGAAGCGGGCCTCTGCCGCCGGCAGTGGGACCACTGACCACGCACTGCGTGCCGCCGATTGCAGTTGCCGGCCCCGACACGCAGTCCACAACCGCATCAGCGGCAGCCTGCTGCCCGACCACCGACCACCGACCACGGACCACGCACCCCATGAGCGGCGACATCAAGATCATCGTCCCCGGCACCGACCATCCCGGCACCATCGGCAAGGTGCTGGAGATGTTCGCTGGCCAACAGCGGCTGTGCACGCTGATCGTGCGCCGTGGCGAGCGCTTCGTGCTCAAGATCGTCGAGGTACGCAAGGAGATCGTCGTCGGCGAGGTGCGCTGCCTGCACTGGTCACCCGACATGAGCCGCAAGATCTGGCAAAGCTACCAGCACGACAAGCAGTTCGAAGAGGGCAAGCGCGAGATCCTGCTCGCCGATGCGATCGACACATTCGGCAGCGAGGCGCACCGCTACCGGGTCTACATCCCGATCGACGATGTCACCGCGGTGTACGAGGATCTCGACGACCGCTTCGACCAGACGCCTTTCCTGCCGCTGCCCTAGTATCCAGTCCGGCCTCAGTCGCCGCCTAATCGCTGGACCCCTCGCGTTTCCCCGATTGCCCCGCCCCATCCCAGCCGACCATGACCCGCATGCCGCCACCGTCCGTCCTCCTCGTCGGCCTGTGGGTCGATCGTGATCCGGAAGGCGATGTCCCGCAGCGCTTCCGTCACCTGCCCGAACTCTTCGCCAGCGAAGGTTTCGCGCTGCACACCGTCCATCGCCGCGAGCTCGATCCCGCGCCGTGGATCGCCACCCCGCCGGCGGGCATCGTCCTTTCGGGCTCGAAGCACAACCTCGGCGAGGACTGCACGGTCGCTGACTTTCCCGAAGTCGATCGCCTGCTGCGCGAGCTGCCCAGCGTGCCGCTGCTCGGCATCTGCTTCGGCCACCAGCTGATCGCGGCGCACAACGGCGGCCGGCTCGGCTACGCGCCGGCCTTCCGCGAGGATCCCGACTGGCCAGTCACGCCGACCGCCCATCTCGACCTGTTCGCCGGCATGCCGCTGCCCTGCCCCCTGGCTGAGAACCACGGCATGCGTGTCGAGGATCCCGGTCCCGGCTACGACGTCATCGCCACCTCGGGCGACGGCATCGAGGCCATCGCCCACCGCCAGCTGCCGCGCATCGGCGTGCAGTTCCATCCCGAGTACTACCCGCGCCAGCAGGTGCACCACGGCCGAACCTTCCTGCAGAACTGGATCGCCGCCAAGGTCAAGCCGCGGGTGGCGCGATGAGCGGCCGTTACCTGCCACCCATCCTCGCCCGACGCGAGGTCTCGGCGAACCGTTTCATGACCTTCGTCGAAGAGGACATCCGCGATCCGAATGGTCGGATGTACACCTACTACCAGCTCGAGTCCAAGTGGGATGCGGTGCTGGTGGTGCCGGTGCTGCCCGATGGCCGCCTGGTGCTCGAACGCATTTACCGCCATCCCTACCGCCGCTATTTCCTCGAGTTTCCCGCTGGCGGCATCGATGCCGGCGAGAGTCCGCTCGCGGCGGCGGGACGCGAGCTGCTTGAGGAGACCGGCTGGCGTGCCGATTCGCTGCGTCTGCTCGGCGCCTATGAAGCCATCCCCGGTATGCTGCGCGCGCGGGTGCACGTCGTCCTCGCCGAGCAGCTGGTGCAGACCGGCACGCGTAGCCACGAGGCGATGGAGCTGATCGAGGTGGTTGAGCTGAGCGAAGCCGAGGCCTGGATCGAGGCCGAGCGCGAGCCGGCGAGTTCGTTCCTCACCGTGGCCCTGCTGTGGTACGCGCGTTCACGCTCGCGCTGATCGCGGCGGCGTTGGCCGCCAGCGAACCCGATCCGCTGGCAGCGGTGTCGAAACCGGCGGAGGAAGCCGAGGCCGATGCCCTTCTCGCTCACGCCCGCTTCGCCTGGGAGCGCATCCAGGGCAATGTCGGCAGGCGCTGAGCTTTCCTACCCCGCCAATTCCTCCAGGCGAAGATGGAACGCCGACTGCTGGTCGACCACGCAGTGTTTGGTCGCTGCCAGCGCGTCGCGTGCGCTCAGTCGCGCGCGTCCGGTCTCACCACGCGCGGCGCGCAGGTGGGCGACGATGCCGCAATAGCGGTACTGGTCGAACGGATAGACCATGGGCAGCCCGGCCGATTCGAGCAGGGTGAGCGCCTCGGGGTACCGTTCACTGCGCGTGGCGCGGATGACGAGCAGGCCAAAGCGGAGGTGGGCATCGGTCGAGCGCGTGGTGCCGTGCTGGGCGCCCAGCGCCTGGCGGTACGCGGCGAGGGCGGCCTCATCCTCGCCGCTCGCCTCTAACACCTCGCCAAGCGAGGTATGGACGTAGGCGAGGTTGGACGAATCCGGGAACTGGGCCACGAGCAGTTCGTACAGCTCGCGCGCGCCGGCCAGGGTCGCGGGGGTGCGCGCCTTGAGCAGGTGACCGGCCTGTTTGCGCAGACAGGCGGCCTGCTCATGCGCGCCGACGATCTGGCGCAGACGCAGGAAGAAGTCGTCGTGATCGCTCGCGGTCCAGGTGGTGTGGGCGTACCAGGGGGGCTTGGCCATCGGCGCGCTACGCTGGCCGACGCTGGGTGCGATGCAAGGTGGCGGCTACCCCCCTGCGCGAGCGACCTTCGACGCGTAGTGATGCGGTCGCGTGCTGACGAGCAACGCTGCTCAAGGCATGCAAGCCCTCTACAGGACGGTTCATGCGTCTTGGGTAAAAACCGGTCCCAGCCATATGTACAGGGCGACAGCAATTGACTTGCACGCCTGTGCCTAGCCTGTCGGTGTGATTACCGCCCAAACCCAAATCCAGATCCAGTCCAGCGTCACCCGGCCGCGGACCATCACCGCCACCCACCGCCCACACGCCTTCAACGAGATGGGCAGGCCGGATGGTCTCTTCCCGGCCTACGCCGGTCTCGCCGGCTGGTTGGGTGAGGCGTCGGCCGAGGTGCTCGAACGACGCCGGCGCGAGGCCGAGGCGATCTTCCGCCGCCGGGGCATCACCTTCGCCATCTATGGCGACGACTCGGGCGCCGAGCGGCTGATCCCGTTCGACGTCATCCCGCGCGTGCTGACCGGCCGCGAGTGGTCCCACGTCTCGCGCGGCTGCTGCCAGCGCGTCCGTGCGCTGAACGCTTTTCTCGACGACATCTATCATCGGCAGGACATCGTCCGCGCGGGCATCATCCCCCGCGCGGCGGTCGAGGGCAATGCGCTGTTCTGCCGGTCTATGGTCGGCGTCGACGTGCCACGCGGCGTGCACGCGCACATCGCCGGCGTCGACGTGGTGCGGGTGGGCGCGGATGAATGGTTCGTGCTCGAGGACAACCTGCGCACGCCATCCGGCGTGTCCTACATGCTCGAGAACCGCTCGGCCATGCAGCGCCTGTTCCCCGACCTCTTCCGCGGCAGCCGGGTCGAGCCGGTCGACCACTATCCCGATCTCCTCTTGCGTCAGTTGCGCGCCTGCGCGCCGAAGGGGGTCGACGATCCGCGCGTGGTGGTGCTGACCCCGGGCCAGCACAACAGCGCCTATTTCGAACACGCCTTCCTCGCCGAGCGCATGGGCGTCGACCTGGTCGAAGGGCCCGACCTGCACGTCGACGGCGGCGTGGTATGGATGGGAACCACCGCCGGCCGCGAACGCGTCGACGTGGTCTATCGGCGCATCGACGATGAATTCCTCGATCCGCTCGCCTTCAATCCGGACAGCGTGCTCGGCGTGCCCGGCCTGTTCGCCGCCTATCGCGCCGGCGCGGTGACCATCGCCAACGGGGTCGGCAACGGCGTCGCCGACGACAAGTCGACCTACACCTACGTGCCGGACATGATCCGCTTCTACCTCGGCGAAGAGCCCCTGCTCGCCAACGTGCCGACCTGGCGCCTGTCCGATCCCTCCGACCGCGCCTACGTCCTCGAACATCTCGACGAGCTGGTGGTCAAAGAGGTGCACGGCTCGGGCGGCTACGGCATGCTGGTCGGCCCGACCAGCACCGTCGCCCAGCGCGCCGCCTACCGCGAGCGCGTGCTCGCCGATCCCGCCGCCTTCATCGCCCAGCCGACGCTGGCGCTCTCCGCCTGTCCAACCTTCGTCGCCCAGGGCGTCGCGCCTCGGCACGTCGATCTGCGGCCCTACGTGCTGTCGGGCGAGTGCTGCAGCGTGGTGCCCGGCGCGCTCACCCGCGTGGCGCTCAAGGAAGGCTCGTTGGTGGTCAACTCCTCGCAGGGCGGCGGCACCAAAGACACCTGGGTGCTCGCCGAGACCACACCATGACCCGTGCACCGGGCGCTGACCCGCGTGCTTAGCCGACTCGCCCGCGCCTCGGCCTGGCTCGCCCGCTACCTCGAACGCGCCGAGAACACCGCCCGCCTCGCTGCCGCCGCGCAGCAGCTCTCGCTCGCCATCGCCCCCGGCGAGGGCGAACCGCCGTGGTCGCTGGCGCTGCGCGTCTGTCTGCCCGCCGTCGATCCGGCCACCGTCGAAGCGCCCGCCGCCGCGGCCGCGCTGCTGCTGGTTGATCGCTCACAGCCGTCGAGCGTGGTCGGCAGCCTGCAGTGGGTGCGCGAGAACGCGCGCGCCGCCCGCCACCTGCTGACCGGCGATCTGTGGGAAGCGATCAACCAGGCGTACATCGAATCGCGCGGCTGGGACGCCGACGGCATCGGCGGGCGCGGGCTCGATGACTTCCTTGGCTGGACCCGGCGTCAATGCCAGTGGATCCGCGGCGCCGCGCTCGACGTGCCCCAACGCTCGCTACGCGAACTGCTCGCCTGGGGCCAAGCGGTGGAACGCATCGATTGCCAGACCCGCCTGCTCGCCGCCTCACTGCCGACCCTGGTCGGCGTCAGCGAACCGGCGCCGGGTTCGCTGGCGCACCGGCGCTGGCAGGCCCTGCTCGCGGCCTCCGCCTCGGGTGAGGCCTACCGTCGGCGCGCGGGTGGCCGGCTGCGCGCCGACCAGGCGCTGGCGTTGCTGGTCGCCGACGAGGAGTCGCCGCGTTCGCTCGCCGCCTGCGCGGCGCGCGCGCACGACAGCCTGCGCGGCTTCACCGGCGCGGCCGCCGGTGAAGCCATGGCCGCCTCCGGCCGGGTGCTGGCGGCGGTCGCCGCCATCGTCCCTGCCGCGCTCCTCGCCGACACCTCGCCGCTGGCGGACCTGCTCGCCGCCAACAACGCCGCCGCTGAGGCGGTCGAGACCTGCCATTTCATCACCGGTCCCGCCGCCGCATGACGATCCGGGTCGGCCTCAGCCACGTTACCACCTATCGCTACGATCGTCCGGTCGCGCTGTCGCCGCACCTGGTTCGACTGCGCCCGGCGCCGCATTGCCGCACGCCGGTCACCGCCTATTCGCTGCGCGTCGCGCCCGAGCCGCACTTCATCAACTGGCAGCAGGATCCGTACGGCAACCACCTCGCGCGCCTGGTCTTCCCCGAACCCACGCGCGAGCTGCGCGTCGAGGTCGACCTGATCGCCGAGCTGACCGTCATCAACCCCTTCGACTTCTTCCTCGATGCGGCGACCGAGCACTGGCCGTTCGCCTACGAGGCCGACCTCGCTCGCGATCTCGCCCCGTTCCTGGCCACCGGGCCGGCGGGCCCGTTGCTCGCCCGCCTGGTCGCCGCCGTGCCGCGCACGCCGCGGCCGACGACCCCGTTCCTGGTCGAGCTCAACCAGCTGGTCGCCACCCGCGTCGGCTACGTCATCCGCCTCGAACCCGGCGTGCAGACGGCGGAAGAGACGCTGACCACGGGCACGGGTTCGTGCCGCGATTCGGCTTGGCTGCTGGTCCAGGTTGCGCGCCACCTTGGCCTGGCCGCGCGTTTCGCCTCGGGCTACCTCATCCAGCTCACCAGCGACGAGCCGGCGCTCGACGGCCCTTCCGGCCCGGAACGCGACTTCACCGACCTGCACGCCTGGGCCGAGATCTACGTGCCGGGCGCGGGCTGGATCGGCCTTGATGCCACCTCGGGCCTGTTCGCCGGCGAGGGCCACATCCCGCTCGCCTGCACCCCCGAACCGCAGAGCGCGGCGCCGGTGGCGGGTGGCTTCACCGTCGTCACCGGCGCCGACGACGAGGCCGAGACCGCGTTCGCGGTGACCATGCGCGTGATCCGCGTGCACGAGGACCCGCGCACCACCAAGCCGTACACCGACGAGCAGTGGACGGCGGTGAACCACCTCGGCGCCGACGTCGATGCCGCGCTGGCGCGCGGCGACGTGCGTCTGACCATGGGTGGCGAACCGACCTTCGTCGCGCTCGCGGATCGCGACGCGCCGGAATGGAACACCGCTGCCCTTGGGGGATGCAAGCGCGGGCTCGGCGTCGCCCTCGTCGGTCGCCTGCGCGACCGTTTCGCCCCGGGCGCACTGCTGCACGTCGGCCAGGGGAAATGGTATCCGGGCGAGCCGCTGCCGCGTTGGGCGCTGACCTGCTGGTGGCGGGTCGACGGCCACCCCATCTGGCGCGACCCCGACCGCTTCGCCGACGAGGGCGATCCGCCTGGCCACGGTGTGAGCGACGCCCTGCGCCTGGGCGGCGCCCTGGCCCGGCGCCTGGGCGTCGATCCGTGCTGGCTCATACCCGGGTACGAGGACGCCTGGTACTACCTGTGGCGCGAGCGGCGGTTGCCGATCGATGTCGATCCGCACCAGAGCCGGCTCTGCCAAAGGCCGTCGCGCGCGCGCCTGTCGCGTCTGTTCGAGCGCGGGCTCGACGCCGCGGTCGGCTATGCGCTGCCCTTGCGCGCGCGCGACGGCCTTTGGCAGAGCGGCCCGTGGACGCTGCGTCCGGGCAAGCTGTTCCTGCTGCCCGGCGATTCGCCGATGGGCTTGCGCCTGCCGCTCGACTCGCTGCCCATGGAGGGGGCCGACGAGGGGCCGGAACCGGTGCCCGATCCCTTCGCGCCGCGTCCGCCGCTGCGCGTCGCCGGTGCCCCGCGGGCCGCGCCGCCACCGCCGCGCGCGCCGAGCGGCCCGACCGCCCGCACCGCGCTCTGCGTCGAGGCGCGCGGCGGGATCCTCCATGTCTTCCTCCCACCGCTGACCCTGCTCGAGGACTACCTCGCCGTGGTCGAGGCGATCGAGGATGCCGCCGCCGATACCGGTCTGTCGGTGCTGGTCGAGGGCTACCCGCCGCCGCGCGATGCCCGCCTGCGCCAGCTCGCGGTCACCCCCGACCCCGGCGTGATTGAGGTCAACGTCCACCCCGCCCGCGATTGGGGCGAGCTGTGTGGGATCACGTCGGGCGTCTACGCTGAGGCGCGCGCCTGCCGGCTTGGCGCCGAGAAGTTCCTGCTCGATGGTCGCCATACCGGCACCGGCGGCGGCAACCACGTCACCCTCGGCGGCGAGACCGCGGCCGACAGCCCCTTCCTGCGCCGCCCAGATTTGCTGCGCAGCCTGGTCGCGTATTGGCACAACCATCCCGCGCTGTCCTACCTGTTCTCGGGCCTGTTCGTCGGCGCCTTCAGCCAGGCGCCGCGGCCGGACGAGGCGCGGGTCGAAACCACCGCCGAACTCGATCTCGCCCTGTCCAGGCTGCCGACCGGCCAGGGCTCGCCGCCGTGGCTGATCGATCGCGCCCTGCGCCACCTGCTCATCGACCTCACCGGCAACACCCACCGCGCCCAGATCTCGATCGACAAGCTGTTCTCGCCCGACTCGGCGAGCGGGCGCCTCGGCCTCGTCGAGCTGCGCTGCATGGAGATGCCGCCACACGAGCGCATGAGCCTGGTGCAGCAACTGCTAGTGCGGGCGCTGGTGGCGCGCTTCTGGGCCGCGCCGTACCACGAGCGCCTGGTGCGCTGGGGCATCGACCTGCAGGATCGTTGGATGCTGCCGCGCTTCCTGGAACAGGATCTCGGCGATGTGCTCGCCGACTGCGCCCGCGCCGGCTTCGCCTTCGCGCCCGCGTGGTTCGCTCCGCACCTCGACTTCCGCTTCCCGCTGATCGGCAGCGTCGTCCATCGCGGCGTCCAGCTCGAGCTGCGCACCGCGCTTGAACCCTGGCACATCCTCGGCGAGGAGGCCACCAGCGGCGGTACCGCGCGCTACGTCGACTCGTCGCTGGAGCGGCTGCAGGTGCGCGTCATCGGGGCGACCCCCGGGCGCCACGCCGTGACCTGCAATGGCATCGAACTGCCCCTGCGCCCGACCGGGACCACCAGCGAGCTGGTGTGCGGCGTGCGCTATCGCGCTTGGCAGCCGCCGTCGTGCCTGCACCCGACCATCCCCGTCGACGTGCCGCTGGTCTTCGACCTGGTCGACCGCTGGAACGATCGCGCCGTCGCCGGCTGCACCTACCACGTCGCCCACCCCGCCGGGCGCACGTATGAACGTCTGCCGATCAACGCTAACGAGGCCGAGGCTCGCCGCGCCGCGCGCTTCCAGGCCGAGGGCCACACGCCCGGGATCTGGGCCCCGCGCGCCGCGCCGCGCAACGACGAAACGCCGTTCACCCTCGACCTGCGGTTAGTGCGGCGATGACCATGCGCCTGTCACCTCTCGTATGTGCCTCAGTTAGCAGCGTGGATTGAATGCCCCCGCGCTCGCCTGATCATTCGCCGATGACCATCACCGGCCATCCGCAGGAACACCTGCTCGGTGGCTATCAGCCCGATCCGCACTGCCACGATACGCTGCTTGACGCGGGCGTGGTGAACGCGCCATGGCGGCCGCTGCTCGGCCACCTCGCCCATCTCGGCACCGCCGAACTCGGCCGGCGCTGGGAGCACGCCCGACGGCTCATCCGCGAGAACGGCGTCGCCTACAACATCTATGGCGATCCGGGAGGACTCGACCGACCGTGGAGCCTTGACGCGCTGCCCGAGGTGATCGCGGCCGACGATTGGGACCGCGTCGCTACCGGTCTGGCCCAGCGCGCGCACCTGCTCGACCTTATCCTCGACGACTGCTACGGCCGCCAGCGCCTGCTGCGCGAGGGCGTGCTGCCGGCGGCGGCGGTCTACGGCCATCCCGGATTCTTGCGCCCGTGTGCCGGCCTGGCGGTTGCCGGCGCGCATCGGCTGCACCTCTACGCCGCCGATCTCGTGCGCTGCGCCGATGGCGAGTGGCGCGTGCTCGCCGACCGCACCCAGGCGCCGACCGGCGCCGGTTACGCGCTTGAGAACCGCATCGTCCTCAGCCGCGCCCTGCCCGAGGCCTTCCGCGAGTGCCGCGTCCAGCGCCTGGCCGGGTTCTTCGTCGCGCTGCGCCAGACCCTCGAACGCCTGGCTCCGCAGCGGCGCGAACAGCCACGCATCGTGCTGCTGACGCCGGGGCCCTACAGCGAGACCTACTTCGAGCACGCCTACCTCGCGCGCTATCTCGGCTATGCCCTGGTCGAGGGCGGCGACCTCACCGTGCGCGATGATCGCGTCTTTCTCAAAACGCTCGGCGGACTGCACCGTGTCGACGTCGTCTTGCGCCGGCTCGACGATGACTGGTGCGATCCCCTCGAGTTGCGTAACGAGTCGACCCTCGGCATCGCCGGCCTCGTCCAGGCCGCGCGCGCCGGCAACGTCGCCATCGTCAACGCCCTGGGCGCCGGCTTCGCCGACAACGGCGCCCTGCTGCCACATCTGCCGCGTCTGTGCCGGCACCTGCTCGGCGAGGATCTGCTGCTGCCGTCCTTGGCGACGTGGTGGGCCGAGGAATCGCTCGATTTTATTCGCGAGCGCCTCGACGGCTTGGTCGTACGCCAGGCATTCGCCGGCCCGCGTGGCGAATGCATCCACCCCGACACCCTCTCACGCGCCGAGCGCGAGGCATTGCTCGCGCGCATCGCCGCTACTCCACACGCCTGGATCGCCCAGGAGCGTCCGCGCCTGGCGACGACGCCGGTGTTCACCGCCGCCGGCCTGCGCCCGCGCGCGTTGGCGATGCGCGCCTTCGCGGTGGCGACCACCGACGCGTACGCGGTGATGCCCGGCGGCCTAGTGCGCACCGCCGAGGACGAGCGCAAGCTGCTGTCAGCGCGCGCCGGCGGCGGCGCCAAGGACGCGTGGGTGCTGGCGCGTGGCCAGGTCGACCAGGTCACCCTCCTGCGTCCGGTCGGCGCGCCGATCGAGCTGCGCCGGGGTGGCATCGATCTGCCCAGCCGTGTTGCCGACAACCTGTTTTGGCTCGGCCGCTACGCTGAGCGTGCCGAGGATGGCGCCCGCTTGCTGCGCGCCGCCCTGCTGCGCCTGGCCGACGACCCCGGCAGCCTCGCCGGACGCGAGTTCGAGGCGGTGCTCGCCGCGCTGCGCCACGTCGGCCACCTCGGCAACGGTCCGACCCCGGCGCGCGACGACAGTGCCGCGACCGGCACCTGGCTGGCGGCCCTGCTCGGCGGCGAGGACGGTTCTCTCACCGTGTCGCTGCGCAATCTGGTGCGCGCCGCCTTCGCCGTGCGCGACCGGCTCTCCAACGATACCTGGCGCATCGTCAACCAGGTCGAGCAGCACCTCGCGGGCACGCTCAACGAGACCCGCCAGCTCAGCGACGCGCTCGATCGCCTCAACCGCCTGGTCGTCGACCTCGTCGCGCTCAGCGGCATGGCGATGGAGGGCACCACGCGCGGCCAGGGCTGGCGCTTCCTCGATCTCGGCCGGCGCATTGAACGCGCGGTCTTCGCCTGCGACCTGCTGCGCGCGACCCTCGCCGGCGACGATCCCGACGGAGGACTGGAAGTCGCGCTCGAGGTCGCCGACAGCACGATCACCTACCGCTCGCGCTATCTGGCGACCCTCCAGCGCGCAGCGGTGCTCGACCTGCTGCTGACCGACCGTACCAATCCGCGCGCGGTGGCCTTCCAGGTCGCCGCCATCGTCGAACACGTCGCGCACCTGCCGCGCCCGGCAGCCCAAGCGCGGGCCACGCCGGAAGAGCGCGTCGCGGTGGGCATCGACAGCGCCCTGCGTCTGGCCGACCCCGAGGACCTCGCCGCTGGCGACCACCTCGGGCCGTTCCTCGAGCGCCTCGTCGCCGACTTCACCGCGCTCAGCGACGTGCTTACCCGCGACTACCTCAGCCACCTCGGCCCGGAACGGACTGGCGCATGACACCGATCCGCTATCGCGTCCGTCACGCCACGGTCTATCGCTACAGCGAGCTGGTCTCGATGTCGCACAACGTGGTGCGTTTGTCGCCGGCCGACAGCGGCGGTCAGCGTTGCCTGCGCCACGAACTGACCGTCAGCCCGACGCCGGCGGTGTCGGCTTCGCGCGATGACGCCTTTGGCAACCGGGTCGGGTCGTTCACCGTGCAAGAGTCGCACAGCGAACTCACCGTGCGCGCGGTGAGCGAGGTCGAGGTGCGCGCCGCGACCCTGCCGGCGATCACGCCGGCGTGGGAGGCGGTGCGCGACCGCGTGCGTCTTGCCGGCGATCCAGCCGCGCTGGCGGCGAGCGAGTTCCGCTTCGATTCGCCCCTGGTGCCCACCAGCAGCGACGCGGCGGCCTATGCCGCGCCCTCGTTCACGCCCGGCCGACCGCTGGGTGCGGCGCTGATTGATCTCACCACGCGCATCAACCACGATTTCGCCTATGTCAGCGGCGCGACCTCGATCGCGACGCCGGTGGCCGATGTCCTGCGCGAGCGCAAGGGTGTGTGCCAGGATTTCGCCCAGGTGATGATCGCCTGCCTGCGTTCGCTCGGTCTCGCCGCGCGCTATGTCAGCGGCTACCTCGACACTGGGCGGGGCGTGGGCGATAAGCTGGTCGGCGCCGACGCCTCACACGCGTGGGTCGCCGCCTTCTGCCCGGGCGCCGACGGCGACTGGCTGCACCTCGATCCGACCAACGACTGTATCGCCAGTGATCGCCACATCGTCGTCGCCGCCGGTCGCGACTTCAGCGACGTCAGCCCGATCAAGGGCATCATCTTCGGCGGCGGTCCGCACACGATCAGCGTGGCGGTCGAGGTGGTGCGGATCGTCGGCAATTAGGGGATCTGCCATGCGTGTCTTCACCAGCCGCGGCCACTTCACCGCCTCGACCGGCGAACCGGTCCGCACCGTCATGACCGCCAGCGTGCATGCGACCCTGGTCGCTTGGCGCAATCCATCCCGGCCAGGTCATCCGCCCGCATGTCCATCCGCATGGGCAGGACACCTGGACGATCCTGGCGGGCAGCGGTCGCTACCTCACCGATCGCACTGGCGGGTCGCAGGTGATCACCGCCGGCGATGTCGTCGTTGCTGAAGTCGGCCAAGTGCATGGGGTGGTCAACGAGGGGGGCGAGCCGTTGCTCTTCATCTCGGTGGTCAGCCCGGGCGAGGCGGGATACGAACTGGTCGAGTGAGCCCCGTTGCGCGTGCAGCCCACCAGCGGGCGTCTCTCGGAGATTGGTCGCCTGGGATCGCCGAGCTGAGCTCGGCCTGCGGGCGGGAGACACGCCCTGGCCCGGGCTTTGCGAAGAGAAGGAAGAGCCAAGCTCGGCTCGGCGATTCCAGATGGGGTGGTCAACGAGGGGGCGAGCCGTTGCTCGTCATCTCGGTGGTGCCCGGCCGAGATACGAACTGGTCGAGTGAGCGCCGTTGCACGTGCAGCCCACCAGCGGGCGTCTCACGGAGATTGGTCGCCTGGGATCGCCGAGCTGAGCTCGGCCGGCCGGTGGGAGACACGCCCTGGCCCGGGCTTTGCGAAGAGAAGGGAGAGCCAAGCTCGGCTCGGCGATTCCAGATGGGGTGGTCAATGAGGGCTCGAGCCGTTGCTCGTCATCTCGGTGGTGCCCGGGCGAGGCGGGGCACGAACTGGTCGAGTGATGCTTTGGAAATTGTACCTGCACCCGACTGACCACGGTCGCCCTCTCGACGGAAGGGTCTCGCGATCGTACCTGCACCCGTATGCCAGGGTCGCTCTCGGCTGATGCTTTTCGCGATCGTACCTGCACCCGTATGACCACGGTCGCTCTCGGCTGATGCTCGGCGCTGCGCGCCTGTGCCCTCAGCCTGCCGCGACGGCTTTTCGCGTGGGGCCCTGGCCCACGCTTATGCAATCTCGTAGATCAGATTATTGACGATGAAATCGCGCCGCTCCGGCGTGTTCTTGCCCATGTAGAACTCGAGCGCCTTAGATATCTCGCTCAGGCTCTGGATGTCGACTTGCTGCAGACGGATGTCCTTGCCGATGAATTGGCCGAACTCCTTGGGGCTGATCTCGCCCAGGCCTTTGAAGCGGGTGACCTCGGGGTTCTTCATCTGCGCCATCGCCTGATCGCGTTCGGTTTCGCTGTAGCAGTACGTGGTGACCTGCTTGGTGCGCACGCGGAAGAGCGGGGTTTCCAGGATGTGGACGTGGCCGCGGGTGACCATCTCCTCGAAGAAGCGCAGGAAGAAGGTCAGCAGCAGGTTGCGGATGTGCATGCCGTCGACGTCGGCGTCGGTGGCGATGATCACCTTGTTGTAGCGCAGGCCGTCGAGCCCGTTCTCGATGCCCAGGGCGGACATGATGTTGTAGAGCTCGACGTTCTTATAGACGGTGTCGCGGCCGAGGCCGTAGCAGTTGAGCGGCTTGCCTTTGATGGTGAAGATGGCTTGGGTCTCGACGTCGCGGCACATCACCAATGAGCCACCGGCGGAATCGCCCTCGGTGATGAACAGCGAGGTCTCTTCGCGGCGCCGCGCCGCCTTCTTGTCGCTGTCGCCGTCGCAGAAGTGGATCTCGCAGTCGCGCAGCTTGGGAATGCGCAGCGCGACCGAGCGCGCGCGCTCGCGGGCCTCTTTCTTGATCTTGGATAGCTCGGTGCGCAGCCGCTCGTTGGCTTTGATCTTTTCGATCAGCTTGTCTGCCGCTTCCTTGTTGGTGTGCAGCCAACGCTCGACCGCTTCCTTCACCGCCGGCACCATCCAGCTGCGCACGTCGCTGCCGAGCTTGTTCTTGGTCTGCGATTCGAAGATCGGGTCTTGCAGCTTGATCGCGATCGCGCCGCAGATGCCCTCGCGCACGTCCTCGCCGGCGAAGTTCTTGCCGGCGAATTCGTTGACGCCCTTGAGGATGCCCTCGCGGAACGCCGAGAGATGGGTGCCGCCGTCGTTGGTGTACTGGCCATTGACGAAGCTGAAGTAGGTCTCGCCGTAAATGCCGGTATGGCTGAAGGCGAATTCGAGCTTGTCCTCGCGGTGGTGGAAGACGCCGTAATGGGTCTTTTCTTCGCCGAGTTCGGTCGCGAGCAGGTCCTTGAGGCCCTCCTTCGACTGGTAGGTGGTGCCATTGTAGGTGATGGCGAGACCGGCGTTGAGGTAGCAGTAGTACTGCAGGCGCTTGGCGATGAATTCGTCGTGCCAGGTGAACTTCTTGAAGATCTCGGGGTCGGGCGTGAAGGTGACCAGGACGCCGTTGGGCTCGGTCTTGGCCTTGCCGTCCTCCTGGTCGACCAGCTTACCCTGCTTGAAGGTGGCGCGCTTGAAGGCGCCCTCGCGGAAGCTGATCACTTCGAACTGGGCGGACAGGGCGTTGACCGCCTTGGTGCCGACGCCGTTGAGGCCGACCGAGAACTGGAAGACGTCGTCGTTGTACTTGCCGCCCGTGTTGATCTGGCTGACGCAGTCGACGACCTTGCCGAGCGGGATGCCGCGACCGTAGTCGCGGATGGTCACCGTGTTCTCGTCGCGGGTAATCTCGACCTTTTTGCCGACGCCCATGATGAATTCGTCGATCGAGTTGTCGACGATCTCCTTCATCAGCACATAGATACCGTCGTTGGGATTGGCGCCGTCGCCGATGCGGCCGATGTACATGCCGGTGCGCAGCCGGATGTGCGCCAGCGCATCCAACGTCTTGATCGCCTTCTCGTCGTATTCGACCTTCTGCTTCGACATGCACACTCCAGGGATGGCGAGACGGTGGTGTGTCCGTTCTGACCGTCAAGGCGGGGAGGGTCCGCCGTTGGAGACGTAGAGTCGCAGCCGCGTCGTTCCAACCCTGACCCTCCCCCGGCTTGCCCCGGCGTGGCGCCAACCGACGGTCACGCGCGCAGATGACCTACCGCTACCAACTCCACACGCACACCTACCGCTGCAAGCACGCCAGCGGCGATGTGCCCGAGTACGCCCGGGTCGCCGCCGAAGGCGGGTGTCCGATCCTCGGCATCAGCGACCACGCGCCGCTGCCTGACGGCCGCTGGGAGGGGGTGCGCATGGCGATGCCCCAGCTCGACGAGTACGAGGCTGCGATCCTGCAGGCCCAGCGCGAGCAGCCCACTCTGCGCATCCTGCGTGGGCTTGAATGCGAGTGGCTGCTCGAGTTCGACGGCTACTTCCGCGACGAGATCCTCGGCGCGCGCGGCTACGACTACCTCATCGGCGCCGGCCACTACACCGAGTTCGCCGACGGCTGGAAAAGCAGCTTCGAAAACCTCACCACCGCGCCGTCGCTGCTGCTGTATACGCGGATGATGGAGACGGCGATGGCGAGCGGCCTGTTCGCCTTCATCGCCCACCCCGACCTGATCGGCTGCTGCAACGACCGCTGGACGCCCGAGACCGCCGCCTGCGCGCGCGACCTATGCGCCGCTTCGCTCGCCACCGGCACGCCGCTCGAACTTAACGGCTACGGCTTCCGCAAACCCTGGCGCGACACGCCCGAGGGCCTTCGCCCGCAGTATCCGTGGATCCCATTCTGGGAGATCGCCGCCGAGCACGGCGTGCGCGTGGTGCTGAGCAGCGATGCCCATCGCCCGGAAGACACCCTGGCCAACTTCGCCGACCTCTGCGCCCTCCGCGATCGCCTGGGCCTGGTCGAAGCCGACCTCGGGCGGCTCGTCGCGCCGTAGCCTGCCAAGAGGGCGGCTTGATTTGCTCGACTGCACCGCCAGCATGCCGCCCTTCCAGGCTCCCATCGTCTAGAGGCCTAGGACACCGGACTTTCATTCCGGCGACGCGGATTCGAATTCCGCTGGGAGTACTTTTTATTTCGCGGGCTGCGCCCCCGGGCCCCCCGGCCTTTGTCGGGGCTCGATTTCAGCCGCTGGGCGGCTGAAATCGTGGGCGGATGGGCTTCGCCCATTTTATCCGCCCACCGCCCCTCGGCGGCCGTTTTGGGGCTGTTGCCCCCGGCCTGGCGGCCTCCCCCACTGACGGGGGCATGTTGGTGTGGTGCATGGACGGCCTCGGCATGCTGCCGAGGCCGTCC